>Ga0207433_10016798_pt1 | contig 10213 bp, 9 predicted proteins | sample YelNatPaOPGAMG01_FD_187559 | JGI IMG/M metagenome (GOLD analysis project Ga0207433, IMG submission 187559) | Hot spring thermophilic microbial communities from Obsidian Pool, Yellowstone National Park, USA - OP-RAMG-01 (SPAdes) (version 3) | ecosystem: Environmental > Aquatic > Thermal springs >... | reverse complement strand
CAATCTCATTTTTTTCACGGAACTAAAGCATGCCCTGATGTAAATCAGGGTCCCTACTCCAATTTTAATTTGCCCCTGTTCACCCTTCTTTACCCCTTCTTATTGCCCTTTAGCCCTTTTTAGCCTTCTTGAGCCCTTTTCTACCGTGGCAGTAGCGCGTAGCAAGTAGCGAGAAGAATAAAATAAAAATTCTGGAGATTAAGATTTATTCACTGCCTTGAGAATCCAGTCTTTTAATTGATTTTTATTGAGCACCCTGCCCACTGAGACGAGTTTCTTATTTATCACAAGACCCGGGGTGGCAACCATTCCGTATTTACTTATCTCTTTTAAATCCCGAATATGTTCAATATCCGCAGCAAGGTTCAATTCCTGCACTACTTCCCTCACCTCTTTTTCCAGTTGTTCACAACTTGGACAACCAGGACCCAAAATCTTTATGACCAATCCAGTCTCTTCCTCTTCAACATCTTCACCCAGGAATCTTCGGTATTCGCGATAAAGTGCATTCTTGTAATCCTCTTCCACACTTGAAGGAATATAATTCTGTTCCTTCACTTTCTGTAGCAAAAAGTCTTTTAAGGTCTGCTCATCTGTAATCTGCGCCTGTTTTGCAGACTGAAAGACCTCATCCAGACCAATGATACCAATTCTATTGCCCCTGACCGTTATCTGCCTTACTTCCATTTTTTAATCACCTCATCCCCATATTTTAATTCATCCTGCGGCACACCAATGACCGCAAAGATTTTTTTATTTTTTAAGATTTCATTGGCATCCATATCTCCTCCTGGTATTTTTCTTTTAAAAATATTTTTTATTGTATGCTTCCAATTTTGCATCAACAAAGTGAAAACTCCACCCACAATACCAGCCAAGCCAGCGCCAACCGAGTTTTTCTGCAACTGCTAATATTGTCCCATAACCACAAAAGAAGTCAGCAACGATGTCGCCTTCGTTTGAAGAAGCAAAGATGATACGTTTTAATAGGGATTCGGGTTTTTGGGTCAAGATGGCTATGAATGAAAGTAGTTGCCCAATGCAATATGGTCGAAAGAAGTAAGCCGTATATGCTACATTATATGAAGTGGCGGCTTCAAGAAACATATAAACACCCTCCAGCAATCTTGGGTTCTTCAAATTCAATAGTTAAACTGCTCTCAGGTACTTCTTCCAACTTTTTTTGCAAATCATCCAACTCTTCTTTTAACTTTTTAGCTTCTTGCATCTCCTTTTCATATCTTAATCCACTGCTACGCTTCCGATTTATTTCTCTATTTAAACTTTCCAGTTTTTTCGTCTTTTCCTCTATTTTTCTCTCTGTCTCTTGCCTTTGTCTCTGCAAAGCGAGTTCCTCTATCTCTACTCTTACTTTTTCTATATCTGCTCTTATTTTATCTTTGATGTTATTAATATTCCTACTTAGTTCCTCTTTTGCTTTCTCTAAAATTTCCATATCTTTCTCGCTCAAACCTTCAATCTCTCCACCATAACAAGCCAACTCGTATACTTTAAATGTGATTATTTTAATTTCTTTTTTATCAATTTCATATAAAATCGGTGTTAAAATTTCCATACTTGTATCAATTTCCGCGGAAGGATTTTTAATCTTTATCGGGACCAATAAATAGATAGATACCATTTCTTTACCATTTGTGGTCTTCTTTTTCCAAAACTTTCCAAAATTCTGTTCAACGAGTAAATCAGTAGTTTTTCTGACAACCGGATGAAATGGACCAAGATAAGTGGGATTAAGGTTATCAAATTTATAGCTTTCTTTCCACACCTGCACCTCTTCAGGTTTAATTGTTAGGAGCGCCTTCTCATTTAGGGTGGATAGCTCTTTTATCCGCTTTCCAGCCATCTCATAATCTAAAACTATGAAGCTCTGATTCTCTATAATTGGTTGTAATCTAAAATCAAGTGTTTTTCTTCCAAGTTTTAATATCTCTCCAATAATATTTTCTATATTTTCAATTAGGTCATTTGTAAAACCAATTTGAAGGATTCCCGCTTCCTCAGATGGCAGTTCTTCTAAAAGTTCAAAAATCTCTTTTCTCTCTGTTATATGCCTTTTAAGCCCTTCCTTTAATGATTCTTCATTAATCTCTTTTAATTCAAATTGAGCCATTAATCTCTCTATCTCGGATGATATCGCTACCTCTGAAAGGACAACAGAATAACTCATTCCCAAGTGAGTTGATATTTCTTCTAATTTTCTTGTTAATATCTCATGCTTTCTTTTATCAATTGTATCTTTACATAAGAAAGAAAATGAGGTGATTTCCCTTTTCTGTCCGATTCTATGAATTCTCCCTACCCTTTGTTCAACAACCATCGGATTCCAAGAAAGGTCATGATGTATTATAGTATCTGCTATCTGGAGGTTTAGCCCTACATACGCAGCATCAGTAGAAACAAGAACATCTATCCTTTCCTCATCCTTGCTCCAGAGTTTTTTTATTAATTTCTCTCTTTGTGCCTCTTCAAGATCTCCATAGAAAAATCCTGATTTTATACCATCATTTTTTAGAATCTCTACAAGTTTTTCTCCAGTCTTTATAAATCCAACAAAAACAACTATCTTCTTATCTGTTGCCGGATTTAGCTTTTTTATTACCTCTACAACTCTCTTAACCTTGGCAAATTCATCTATTTTCTCTATCTCTTTAATTATCTCATCTAAAAATCCAAGATCGCCTTCAAGCCCTTTTTTGATTTTTTCGTCTATAGGTAGTGTGATAATTAAATTTCCTTCTTCATCCCTTTTAATTTCTAAATTTGATTGTGCTTCCAGTTCATCTTCAACAAATGAGCGAATTTCGTCAGCTACCAGACCTTCTGTCTCTTTTTTGAGCATCCCAAAATTATATTCAATAAATCCTCTATTTATAGCATCTTTTATCCTTCCTCTTAAATTATCTAAGGCGAAAATTGCTGCATCCTTTGAACTTATAAATTCTTCCAGATACCTCTGTTTCACAAATGGTGCGATATGCTCTATGCTCCTTGATATGATTTGATAATATTGAGAGCTTTTAGAGAGAAATTCTCGCAATTTTTCATATATTCCTATCTCTTTCTCAGAAAGCGTTATTACTTCTGGTGGCAAAACATGTCTTTCCGGAATTATATCACTAAGTTCATTTTTCTGTAACCTTCTTTTCATAAACGTCTTAAAAAGTTTCTTCCTGTCAACTTTTGAAATTTCTCTCCTGGTTGCCTTGCTTATTATCTCTTCTGGCACAAAGAGGAATAGTTGGGTAGCAATATCCTCAATTCTATTATGCATCGGAGTAGCGGTCAATAGTAAGAAAAACTTTGATTTTAAATCCTTAACTGCTTTAAACCTGAGAGTTTGACTATTTCTTATGAAATGCGATTCGTCAACTATTATTAAATCCCAATTATTATAAAAAGTGCCAATCCTTTCTCTTAAAAGGTCATAAGAGATAAGATAGATATTAAAATCTTTTGGAACAAATCCTTTCAGCTTTCTCGCAGTAATTTCTATTGGCTCTATACCAAATTTGCTTCTCAAATCCTCCATCCATTGCCGAATTATTGATAATGGAGCAACTATGAGTGCGTTTTTTATATACTTATGATAAAGAAGATGCTTTAGAATCATCCCTGAGATTATGGTCTTACCAAGTCCTACTTCATGGGCGAGCATAAGCCCTCTTTTACCCCCTGGCTGGAAGAAGAACCTGTTTACACCACTTACAGCATCAACATATTGGAATCTTAACGGTGCAAAATTACCAATGTCTCTTAAATCTACTCTTGATAGGTCTTTAACCAATAGACTTAAGAAAAGAGCCTTATTCGGGTCTTCTATAGTGATTGGAATTGGTGCTTCTTTTTTGCCCGCTAAGGTTATCTCTAACTCCAATTCTTCATCAATTGGGACTGCCTCTTGCCAGAGTTTCTCATACCATTCTAAAAAACTTTGCGCTTTCTTAGAGTTCAGATCTAAAATTTCATAAGTGTTTAGTTCAATGTTTGCCGCTATTCCGCCAAATGTAACATTGCTTGAGCCAAAAAGAAGTTTTAACTTGCCTTCACTTTTTGCCATAAATACTTTGGCATGTAAAAGTCTTGGTTTAATTGTCCTTGCCTCAATTTGTGGATTTTTTATAAGATAAAGTAAAAATCTTGCAGTTTGCGGTAAAAGATAATCTCTTGAGACATTCCCTATTAGAAGTCTTACTTTTCCACCATTTTTCAAAATTGCATCAACAGAATTTGCAAACGCTTCCCATCCAGAAATCTGGAAATATCCTGTAGCAATATCAAATGATTTAGCTTCCTCAAGCATAGAATTGAGTTTATCCCTTACAAATAGGTCAATATTATCAACTATTTCAAAGGGTGGTTCTAATGATATGCAAAATATTTTTGCCAGCCATTTAATAAATGTCTGAATCATTTTGATGGTAACCTCTTTAATATAAACTCTTTAATCTTTTCCGCTATTTCTATAGCTTCCTTTGCCTCTTCTTTTGTAGGTTCCTCTATTCCCGGATATCTCACATCTACAGCATAATCTGTAAGCCTTTCAGCAATGTCTATAAGTTCCATAAAATTATTATCTTCTGCAGAAGCAAGTCCAATAAGCTCACCCAGGTCATGAGTCTTTTCAAATTCAATTCCTTTATATACCAAATAAGCTTTCAGATATTTTTCAGCACACTGCTGAGCGTGAAAGCATATAATATCATAAGGAGCCACTGGCTTCAGGGTGAGTGAATGCTTAGCAACTATTAAATCATTTTCAGCCTTCTTTATCCATTCTTTAGAATGCTTAAGTGTCTCGTTCATATAAGATTCTACCTTTCTTTACAATACTTGTAAGGAAAGATTGAGGAACATTCTTCCACTTTTCTAAATCCTGTGGGGAAACAACAATGATATCTTTTCCTATAAGGTATTCTCTTAGCACTTTACGAATTTTGAGTCTCACCTCTCTCCTTGAATTCTTAATGTTATCTACTACAATTAAAATATCTATGTCGCTACCTCTTTCAGCCATACCATAAGCATAAGACCCAAAAAGAATAATCTTCACCGGATTAACAGCATCAATTATCCTCTGGACAACTTCCTTAAGAAGAATCTCATCTACTTTCTCAATTCTTTTAAGTTTAATTTCATTCATTTTCTTTCCTATACTTTTCGGATATCATCAAAGCATCTTCTTTTGAAGGCAGTTTTGAATACATCTCCTCATATTTATCTCCCCAGACAGATTTTTCAACAACTTGAATTTCATCTTCTGTTAAACCATATAAGGCATATACAAGACGGTCAATTGCACGGTCAATCTTTAAAATTTCTTCATCAAGTTCTTTTGCTTTTTGCATTGCGGATTTAAACCTTAAAAATCCTTCCTTAACTTTATCGTTAAATTCTGGAACCTTTACTGCCGCAATCTTCTGCCAAATTGATTTTTCTTTTGCCTTTGAAATTCTTTTCTCTCCTTCAAGAATCTTTGCCAGAAACTCAATTGCCTCTCTTTCCTTAATTTTTCCCATCGCTGCTTCATGCCATTCAGTTATATATTTACCTTTAATTTCAACTTCTTGGCCTTCCTCATTAATTTCTTCATATCCTTCAATTTTTCTTTTTATTCCATATTCAATAATTGCGAACTCCTCTTCAATTCTTACTCTTAAAGCGTCAAAGTTATCGGTTTTAACTTTAATGGATGATAAAACTTCAAAGTCCCTGGTTGCCATCTTTAAGAATTCATCAAGATTTATGAGGTTTGCTTTTGAAAAATCAATGTAATCTTCAATATTCTGGCTTATGGAATGGTATTCCTTTTTCTTCTGGATGATGGCATCTACAAGGGAAATGATAGGGGCTTGCTGGTCGGGGGTTGCGCGAACGATGGGAAGGGATTCAATTTCGTAGGGTTTGACATGATAAGTTTGAGAAAACAAACGGAAATGCCAATCTAAAAGTTGAGCGTTTAATAATCCAGCAACAAATCTTACATCTAAATCATTATCTTCTATAATAATATACCTAACCGCATTAGAGAGGATTTCATTTCCTGTGTAAATTGTAAAATGAAGTTTCCTTACTTCATCTCTATGAACCATTTCACGACCGATAATTTTAGGATTTTTTACAATTATATCTTTTGCTGATGGTTTATCTTTTAAAAATTCCGTCTTTTTCACCCATCTTGGTTGCTCTCCTTCTGGACTTAAATCTACAAAATATCTTCTAACATGAACACCCCTTATTAGCAAATCCCCTGTAGGTTTTTCACTCATAAATTTTCTATCTATAGTTTCATCTAAATGACCTACCCCTATAATTCCTATTGGTTTACCATTATTAACATTTCCAAAAGTGGGGAATTTTGATAGCTTACCCAGAATCTTCCATTCATTTTCCATGTCCTTAAATATTGGAACACGATAAGATTCATTTAAAGTTTTAAATTGTGAGAATTTTAGTTTCAATGGTATAAGTTCTTTCAGATTTCTCGCTTCATCAACAGTGATTTCGGTCTTTAGTAAAAATTCATAATCATCTGCCTGGTGTTTTTGATAAGTCAAAATAGTGGCTTCCATAATTAGTTGTCTATCAAATAATTCATAAACAGTAGGGACAGGAAAATGTAGAACGCTCTTAACGGTATTTCTTGCGAAGAATTCCGTCCTCAAAGGGATAGAATCACTCTCCCCTAAAAATGTTGCAGGCCATATCATAGAAAAGAAACCAGAATTTTTTAGCTCCTCGTAGCTTCTTTCTAAGAATAGTTTGTAAAGGTTGATATTTCCTCTCTGCAATTTATATATGCCACTTCTAAAATACTCTGAAAGCAAAGTTTTCTCGGTTCTATCAGGAAGTTCCTTTATCCTTCCCCATGGTGGATTCCCGACCACACAATCAAATCCGGGATTTTCCTTTAATGTTCCATCCTCATTAAAGAATACTTCAGGGAATTCTAACTCCCAGTTAAAGACCTTTGGCGGTTGGGATTTGCTTATTTCTGTTGCCCTATCTTTTACAAATCTTAATTCTTCTTTTACTCTTTTATCATCGGATAGAATTTCCTCAAGTTCTTTGTCTTTTAAGACCTTTTTTTCAGAGTTAAAATACCTAATAAGTGGTTTGTTTATTTCAAATTCAATTTTTTCTTTTATTCTCTCAATCCTTTCAAAATAGAGTTCTTTCAAAAATATCCTTGCAAGCCCTGTTTGATGAATTAAAACATCAAAGGTTTTTTCTATTGGTTCTTTCTTTGCCTTTTTATACCATTCATCAAGAAGTTTTTGTAACGGGGTGGGGATGGCATTAGGGTATTTTTCTTTTATGGAAATATAAACATCAACGATATCTTCAAAATTTTCCTCTATAAGTTTTTTTAATTCGTCTTCTTCAAGAAGGTCTATTCTTTTTTCCATTTCTCTTAGTGTGATAAGGTTGCTTATATCATCTTTAAATCTTTCAAGTTCGACCCTTGATATAAAGCCATTTCTTTTATCTGGGGATATAGCGGAGACCAAGGAGTTTCCAATTTTCAAATTTTCATTTATCATTGTTGGGCATCTTGCTCCGTCTTTTAACTCGTCATAGACCTGAACCATTAAAGTGAAAGCAGTAATATCAATTGCTTTTGGATCGATGTCAACTCCGTAGATATTGTTTCGCAAAGCAAAAACTCCTGAGAATTTTAATTCTTCAATCTCTTTTTCTATCTCATTATATTTTTTCAACAATTCATTTACTTCTTTATCATCTGTAAATAACATCTGCTCCTTTGTTCTTTCTCGTTTTAATGCATCGATCTTCTTTTTAAGTTCTTCTGCCTTGTTTTTAGCCTCATCGTAGAAATTCTTAAATTCAGCAAGAACTTTTATAAGAAAAGAGCCACTCCCACACGCAGGGTCAAGGACATGAAGTGATTTTACTTCTCTTAGCACTTCTATAAACTTATCAATCTCAAGATTATTTACTGCTTTATCTATTTCCTTTCTCTTCTCTTTCAAAATCTCGCCAAGCGTATTTTCAACTATGTAATCAACAATATATTTAGGTGTGTAATAAATGCCCCCTTCTTTTCTTCTTCCTCTTGCTTCACCAATATTTTTTAAAACTGCTTCAGGCTTACCTTTTCTTTCTTCAACCACAATCTCCTGTCCTAAAAATCTCTCATAAACAAAACCAATAATTCTTGCATCTTCTACCGGAAAAACCCAGCCTGTAGTAAAATCAAGAAGGTCAAAAAAGGCAGAATCTGGAACGGTTATGTAATCAACCCCTTCTTCATACATAAAGATTCCGCCATTAAACCTTCTTTCAAATTCATTCACAAGTGCACTTATTGCGTTTCTTAAGGTTTCCTCTTTCACTTCTGCATTCTGAACAGGCTTTGCTATTTTTCCATAAAGTTCAAAACTTCTTCTTATATCTCTTAAGGTAAAATTAAAGATTATACCAGAATCTTCAGCAAGTTTAAGGGATAAGAATCTCGTAATCCAACGGGTAGTTATTTCATTTAAAATTTCCGTGTTATAGGAACCATCTGGGTTTTTTAGATATGGAATATTTGTTCTTTCTTGAAGGACTTTATTAGCAATTTTTACTCTTAATACATTCAACTCTTGTCTTAGAGGTTCGTTATCTTCTTTATACAAAAGCTTTCTTGCAACTTCCTTGAATTTCCCTGATTCAATAGCATCTCGTGAAATAAGGGATTTTACTGTGTCAAACTCATCTTCAAGTCTCTCACCACTAACTGCATAAATTTCTTTACCATCAAAATAAAAGAACCATTTCTCAAAGTTTGTTACAACCGCTATTTCATATTCCGGTTTCTCCACTCCAACAGGAATGGTATCATTCTTTGCTTTAGGTTTATCAGCAGAAAATCTTTGTTCCTCTTGGATTGATGACACATATACAATTGCCTTTAGATCCTTGCGTATCTCAAGTTCTATAGTGCCTTTCCTGTCATCATAATTAATTTGGTCTGGATTGTAGCCTATGGTTATAAGAAAATCTCTAACAAGCCTCTCAAAAACATCCTTCCTGTGCCACTCTGAGAAAGGAAAAGTTCTATTTTTTTCAGCAGTTTTATATTCTTGAATGATTTTTCCTATCTCCTTCAATCTTATACCTCCTCACAAACCGCTTCTTTGTTCATTTTATCATTTTTTGTTATAATATCTGCAAAGGGCAACTTTTCTCCCAAGTCAATCCTATCGTATTTTTGATACCAGAGCAGTTCTACATATTTTTTATTTTCTGCCAATTTTGTCTCCCTTTTGGAGAAAAACTCCACGGACTTGCATCGAGATTTTCCTGTACAAATAATTCGGCATAGAACTTAGAATCTCGGGCAATGTAATTAGCAATCGTTTCAAGGTCAGCAGTGGCTTCGTAAGACCAAACTACTTGCCGAGCCATTTCGACATCTTCTTTTTAACTTGTTCTTGCGTATATATGCGTCCCTCTTCTGCATCTTTTAATCCACGATGTATTTTTTGAAGAACATATAGATGATATTGAATATCCTCTAACGAACAGTCATCTGGCAAACGTTTAAGAATTCTATTTACTTCCTGTTTGACTGTCGGCATATATACTCCTTTTTAGCATAGTATAATCAAATTAATGATAATGTCAACTATAAATGTTAACTTAAAATCTCCTTAATAAAATAATAGAACCCGAAGAGATGGCAATCGGTGCTGAGGGGCAGGCATTTTATTTTTTTACAAACCATTATTTGCTTAATCTCCATATTTTTTTCAATTGTAGTTGCCTGCCCGCTCTCGGAGAGCCCAGCCTTGTGAGGATTTTCCGCAAAGCGTGAATTCTCGTTTAAATCTGTTAAACGGAACCCGTTGCCACGGAACGAGGCTCTGCGGAGATTTATCAGGCATTGCCCAATGAATTGGGCAACTACATTAGAATCCTTTCAGCGCTCCGACCGGGCAGGTATCATAAATGTATTTTATATTGAGTTGATTACATTTTTCAATCACCTCATCTGACCACGAACCTGGTGGTATCCAGAAAATTGCATCAGGAATCTTTGCAACCTGGTCAATTATTTTAAATGTATTCTGGGGCGCTAACACCGCAACAATCACCTCAGGTTTTTCTGGCAGTTCATCAAGAGATGGATAGCATTTATGCCCGGATATCTCAGGGTACTTTGGATTTATCGGATAGACGCGATAAT
>Ga0207433_10016792_pt1 | contig 10216 bp, 10 predicted proteins | sample YelNatPaOPGAMG01_FD_187559 | JGI IMG/M metagenome (GOLD analysis project Ga0207433, IMG submission 187559) | Hot spring thermophilic microbial communities from Obsidian Pool, Yellowstone National Park, USA - OP-RAMG-01 (SPAdes) (version 3) | ecosystem: Environmental > Aquatic > Thermal springs... | reverse complement strand
GCCAGTGATATTTTGATTTATAAATACAAAACTAATGCAGACATTGACAGAACTAAGCTAAAAAAATTAATATTGATTTATAACTTAGAAAATATTTAAAGGAGTTTTTATAATGTTTGAAAAGTTTACAGAGAAAGGCAGAAAGATTATACTTTATGCCAGAGAAGAAGCTGAAAAAAGGAATAGTGAATTTCTTGATACAGAACATATACTTCTTGCAATTTTAAGAGAAGAAGACTCTATACCTGTTGCCATACTGAGAAAAATTGGAATAAGTGCGGATACTGTAAAGTTTGAGATTGAAAAGAAAATTTCAGAGGAAGTAAATCTTTTAACTTATGGAGAAATACCTTTTTCACCAAAAGCTAAAAAGGTTCTTGAATACGCTATTGAAGAGGCAAGACTTCTTGGACATCCCTATATAGGCAGTGAACATCTTTTTTTGGGTTTAATCAAAGAAGAAGAAGGGATTGCTGGAAAAGTTTTAAGGTCCTTTGGAGTAAATCTTCTTGGTGCAAGACAGTTAACAATTAATTTTTCAATAAGGCCTCATTTTCAGGGAACTCCTCAAAGAGAGAGAAGAAAAACAAGCACGCCCGCACTTGATGAGTTTGGTAGAGATTTAACTTATCTTGCTATTGAGGGAAAACTTGACCCTGTAATTGGAAGAGAAGATGAAATTGAAAGAGTTATTCAGATTTTAGGCAGAAGAATAAAGAATAATCCAGTTATAATTGGAGAACCAGGAGTTGGTAAAACAGCAATTGTTGAAGGATTGGCACAAAAAATTGTTGAAGGTGATGTTCCTGATATTCTACTTGGTAAGAGAATTATAGCCCTTGACCTTGGTGCTTTAATTGCAGGCACAAAATACAGAGGACAGTTTGAAGAGAGACTTAAAGCAGTTATGAAAGAGGCAACTAATTCTGAAAATATCATACTTTTTATAGATGAACTTCATACAATAATCGGAGCAGGTGCTGCAGAAGGTTCTGTAGATGCTTCAAACATGTTAAAACCAGCTTTATCTCGCGGAGAGATGCAGTGTATAGGTGCAACAACTCCGCAGGAATACAGAAAATATATAGAAAAAGATGGAGCATTGGAAAGAAGATTTCAGCCAATTTATATACAGCCCACCAATGTTGAGATGACTATTGAAATTCTAAAAGGAATAAGGGAAAAGTATGAGTCTCATCATAAAGTAAAAATAACTGATGAAGCTATTGAGGCTGCGGTGAGACTTTCAGATAGATATATAACAGAAAGGTATCTTCCTGACAAAGCAATAGATGTTATAGATGAGACAGCCTCAAGAATTAAACTGAAAAGGTCAGTTATGCCACAGGAACTGAAGGACCTGGAATTTGAACTTACCAGAGTTGCGAAAGAAAAATCTCTCTACATAAAGCTTCATGACCTTTCTTCTGCACAAAAGTCAAAGTATGAGGAAGACAAATTAAAGAGGATTTATGAAAGTCATTATAAAAAATGGAAAGAAAGCGTTTACAAAGAAGTTCCTCTTGTTACAGCTGATGATATTTCATATACAGTTGCTAAAATGACAGGTATTCCTCTTTATAAACTGGAAGAGACAGAGTCAGAAAAACTTTTAAGAATGGAAGATGTTATACATGAAAGAATTGTTGGCCAAGATGAAGCTATAAAAAGCGTATGTAGAGCTATAAGAAGATCAAGAGCAGGATTGAAGACAAAGAACAGACCAATTGGCTCATTCTTCTTCTTAGGACCAACAGGCGTTGGCAAAACAGAACTCGCAAAAGCTCTTGCTGAATTTATGTTTAATGACGAAAACTCATTGATAAAGCTTGATATGTCAGAATATATGGAAAAATTCAATGTTTCAAAACTCATAGGTGCTCCTCCAGGGTATGTTGGATATGAGGAAGGAGGACAACTTACAGAAAAAGTAAGGAAAAGACCTTATTCAGTTATTCTTTTTGATGAGATTGAAAAGGCTCATCCTGATGTTTTCAATATACTTCTTCAGATTCTTGATGAGGGAATTCTTACAGACAGTTTTGGAAGAAAGGTAGATTTCAGAAACACTATAATTATAATGACTTCCAATATAGGTGCGAGACTAATAGAAAAATCAACACCTCTTGGTTTCCACAAAAAGGAGTCATCAGATGTCTACTCAAAAATAAAAGACAATGTTTTTGCAGAGCTTAAGAAAACTTTTAATCCTGAATTTCTTAACAGAGTTGATGATATTGTTGTGTTTCATCCTCTTGAAGAAAGTCATTTACTTGCTATTGTGGACCTTTTAATATCAGAAACAAATAAAAAACTTGCAGAGTACGGGCTTGCTATTGTTGTATCTGATGAAATTAAACAATGGATTCTTCATAAATATTATCAGCCAGCATATGGTGCAAGACCAATGAGAAGAGCGATTGCAAAAGAGATTGAAGATCCTCTTTCAGAAGAGATACTTAAAGGCAGATTTAAAGGAAGCAATGTTATAAAGGTTTACTTAAAGAATGAAAATATAGAATTTGAAGAGACTCAAGAAGAAGTCGCCACATCAGTTAATTGAGGTGAAAAATCATGAAAAAAAATGTATTTCTAATACTTTTCCTGCTTCTTGCAATAATTGTTACAGGAAGCATAGTAATTAAGAAAAATAAAAAATTTTCTTTTAAAGAAACTGAAAAGGCTCAAATAGGTATGCCTGCGCCTGAATTTTCTTTGAAGGATATTAATGGTAAAGTATGGCAGTTAAAAGATTTAAAAGGCAAAATCATAATACTTAATTTTTGGGCTTCATGGTGCAATGAATGCAGGGAAGAAAAAAAATCAATGCAGTCTTATTTAAAAAATAACGGCTCATCTGATGATTTGGTGTTTCTTACAGTTCTCTATAAGGATAATCCAGCCAATGTATTAGAAATGGTTCAAAAAGAAGATTTTAAATTTCCAGTTTTAATTGATGATGGAATTGTATCTTCTGTTTACGGAATAAAGGGAGTTCCTGAAACTTTTCTGATTGATAAAAAAGGAATTTTAAGACGAAAAATTGAGGGACCTATTCCGTGGGATGACTCACATACTATTCCACATTTAAGACAGGTTTTATCATAATTAATGGGGAAACCCGGCGTTCCTAAAAAAGTATTACTTTTTATCGGCACTCTTTTTAATAGAGAAGATTTTTACTTTTCAGCAAGAAAGATTCTTGAACTGAAGTTCGGACAGATATTGATGGAGTCTGCTGTAAATCAATGGGATTATTCAGACTACTACAGTAAAGAGCTTGGTAAGCCGATTTTCAGGAGATTTATATTTTTTAAAGAACTTATTTCTGAAGCAGATATCGCAGATATTAAAACTATAACAAATCAGATTGAAGAAGAGTTATCAGAAAACAGTAAAAGAACCATAAATCTTGACCCGGGTTATATAGGGCTTGCGAAACTTGTACTTGTCACAACAAAGGATTACTCACACAGGATTTATTTGAAAAATGGGATATATGGAGAAGTAACACTCATTTTTAAAGGGGACTCTTTTAAGCCTCATATAAACACATACAAAGACTATGCAGATGAAAAATATATAAAAATTTTTAATTTAGCAAGAAAGCTTTACAAAGAATTATTGTTTCTTAGTTGAAATTTTATTGATTTATGTGTCATATTTATGACATGAACAAGGATGTTGTAATAGTTGGCACTTCCAAACCTATTCAGAAAATTCTTTCTTTGATAGACAAAATATCCAAAGCAGACAGTACAGTTTTAATAATGGGCGAAAGCGGAACAGGTAAAGAACTTGTTGCAAAAATGATTCATTTTAAAAGCGCAAGAGCTTCAAAACCTTTTGTACCTGTTAACTGCGCAGCAATTCCTTCAGAACTTCTTGAGTCAGAGTTATTCGGTCATGAAAAGGGTGCTTTTACAGGTGCTGTTTACTGCCGTCAGGGAAGATTTGAACTTGCTGATGGAGGAAGTATTTTTCTTGACGAAATAGGCGATATGCCTCTTAATCTTCAAGTCAAACTTTTGAGAGTTATTCAGGAAAGAAGTTTTGAAAGAGTTGGTTCTGCAAAATCAATTAATGTTAATGTGAGAGTGATAGCTGCTTCTAATAAAAATCTTGAAGATGAAGTAAAAGAAGGCAGATTTAGAGAAGACCTATACTGGAGACTTAATGTTGTTCCAATAACAATTCCTCCATTAAGAGAAAGAAAGGAAGATATTTTATCCCTTTGCGATTATTTTATTGATAAGTTTTCGCAAAAATTCGGTTATTCTTTAAAAATACCAAAGGAAGCCTATGATTTATTTTTAAACTATGACTGGCCTGGCAATGTTAGGGAACTTGAAAACTTAATTGAAAGACTTTATGTATTGAATGATAATGGAGTTGTGAAAATTGATGACATTCCTGAAAAAATAAGATTTTTTGAAGGCATTATTCCTGCTAAACTTATACCTGATGATTTAAATCCTTTTAGTTCAGGGGTAGACCTTAATGAAGTTTTGAGAGAATATGAAAAAAAACTCATACTTCATGCATTGAATCTTAATAGCTGGGTCAAAAGCAAATCTGCAAAATATTTAAATATCAACAGAACCACACTTATTGAAAAAATGAAAAGATTAGGGATAAAAGATGTGGAAAATAAAGAGTTATAGTATTATTTGTCTTCTTCTTGCTTTCACTTTCTCTTATGCAGAAGAAAGTTTGCAACAGGGAGATTTCTATCTTAAAAGCAAGCAATATCTTAAAGCAAAAGAATATTTTAGTCATTATGTTGAAGATGCGAAATTGGCAGATAGAGCCCTTATGGGACTTGCTAAAGCAGAATACTATCTTGGGAATTATTATGAAGTCACAGTAGCACTTAAAAGAGTTTTGAGAGATTTCAAAAATTCACCATTTATAAATGAAGCTAATCTTTTCATGGGATTAAGTCTTTTCAAAATCGGCAGGATAAATGATGCAGAATTTTATCTGAAAAAAGTTGAAGAACCTCTTGATAAACAGGCAAAAATTGCATTGGGCTGGATAGCTCTATATAAAGGTGACCTGAAAACCGTTGAATCAATATTGAACAGGCTTGACAGGAAGAGTTTTGACGAACCAGAAGCTGATTTGTTGAGGATAAAATATCTTGCATATTCAGGCAAGACAGAAGAAGCTTTAAAAGCATTAGAGAAAAACCCAAAACTAAATAAATCAATTTATGATATAGACAAGGCTGAAATATTGATTAAAGCAAAAAATTTTTCTGAGGCAGAGCGGATTCTCATAAAATTAATAAAAACTTCAGGCAGAGCATATGATACTATTAAAGCTAAGAAATTACTCTTTGAGAGCTATTTCGCTCAGAATAAGATTGAAGAAGCTTTGAAAGTCGGGAAGGAAGTTTCTTTGTATGACTCCTCAGATGAATTCAAAATGAAACTTTATTCAATATACATCTCACAGAAAAATTATGATGAAGCATTAAAAACACTTTTTGTTTTGAGGAACAGGGATTTTAAAATTAAAAAAATAGAAGAATTTATTAAGAATCTCATTGCTGAGGATAAAGAAAAAGCAGGAATTTACATTATGAAGGCATATAGTTTTCTGAATCCAGATTCTTCATTGCTTATTGAATCAGCTAATTTACTTATATCTCAAGGCAAATTTAATGAAGCAAAAAGTTTGCTAAAGAAAGTGCAAACAGGTCCGAGAAGATTTGAGGCATTAATTCCTTACTGCAAAATTCTAATCAAAGAAGGTAAATATAAAGAAGCAAAAAAACTTATTGAGCCAATTAAGGATAAAAACCTTAATGCGATGGCTTTATATGGGCTTATTTCATATAAAGAGGGAGACAAAATTACAGCTCTGAATTATCTGAGAAAGGCTTCAAAATCAATAAATGATGCGGAAATTCTATCATCACTTGCTGACCTTGAATTTTCTGATGGAGACAGAAAAAAAGCAATATCTTACTGGATTAAAGCATCAAAGCTTGGGAATTCAGAAGCATCTCTCAAGGCAGCTGATTATTTTTATTTATCAAAAAACAAAAAAGAAGCAGTTTTTTATTATAAGAAAGCCATTGATTCAGGTATACAAGACAAAGAATCTTTATTGTGGGCATATTATCAATATGGCAAGCTTACAAAAAATAAAACTTATCTTGAAAAAGTGGCAAATTCAAATGGAAGTCTTTCTCAGGCTGCAAAAGAACTTCTTGAAAAGCTATGAAAAAAGAAATACACCAGGAGCTTTTAAACGAGGCACTAACAAGAATAAATACTGCTTCTGAGGCTTTAAAAAAATATTATGAAGTTCTTGAAGACAAAATAAAGCTCTTAACAGAAGAAGTTGAACAGAAAAAAAGACTTCTCAGTAGCATTCTTGATAGTATTGATATAGGTGTTGTGTTTTTTGACAGCGATGGTGTCATCAGGTTAATCAACAAAGCAGGGGAAAATCTTTTTAACTTAAGAGCAGAAGAAGTTATAGGCAGAAAAGATCTGGGTATAAAATTAGAAGAAGACAAAGTTATTCCAAATTATCCAGCACGTCCATTTTATGCTATAGTGTCTCAATCAGATGTTTTTGATTCAGATGGGAATAAAATAGGACATGTTTTAATCTGTAAGGATATTACAAGAATAAAGGAACTTGAAGCAGAATCTGAAAGAAACAGAAGGCTTACTGCAATGGGAAGCCTTATTATGAAAATTGCTCATGAGATAAGAAATCCACTTGGAAGTATTGAACTTTTTGCGAATATGATTGCAGAAGATATTAAAGAAGGCAAACACGGAGAATATGCAAGAAGAATTTCCAGTTCTGTTAGCATGTTAAGAAATACTCTTGAAAATATGCTAAGTTTTACAAAAGGAATTAATCCAAACAAGGAAAATTTTTGTCTAAATGATTTAATTAATGAAGTTTATACTGAGTTTAAAGAGCTTTGTGAAAGGGTCGGAATAAGATTTAATATTCAAATAAAAGACAGAATTATTCTTCTAATAGACCCTTCTTTGTTAAGGCAGGCTTTGGTTAATCTTATAGTTAATGCTTATCAAGCAATGCCTGAGGGTGGAGAAATTAATATTAAAGCAGATGTATCAGATAAATATTGTAAACTAACAATAAAAGATACGGGTCAAGGTATTGACAGTGAAAGCATAGAAAGAATTTTTGAACCTTTTTTTTCAACTAAAGACAGAGGCACAGGACTTGGCTTGAGCATTACTCACAGCATTATAAATGCTCATGGAGGCAGAATAGAAGTAAGTAGTAAAAAGGAAGAAGGCACAGAATTTGCTATTTATTTGCCAATAGAGAAATGAAATCTGTTCTTATCATAGATGATGAGCCTGATATGGGCTTTGCCTTAAAGGAAGCTATCACGAGATTCGGATTTGATGCTCATTTTTATAGAGACCCGAGTTATGTTTTGTCAAACTTGAATATAAGTGATTTTTCACTCATTATTACGGATGTAAAAATGCCGAAAATGGATGGGATTCAATTTCTTTCTGAAATTAGAAAAAAAGGCTTAAATCTTCCTGTTCTTGTAATAACTGGATATGGAGCGATAGAAGATGCTGTCAAGGCAATGAAACTTGGAGCAGTTGATTATATTATAAAACCTTTCTCTTTTGATGTTTTGAAAAACCTTATATCAAGACTTATTCCTGATGAAAAAGATATTGTTGCAGAATCCAAAGAAATGAAGAGAATTCTTGAAATAGTAAGAGAAATTGCTAAAACCGATATAACAGTTTTGCTTACAGGAGAAAGCGGAACAGGTAAGGAAGTAATTGCAAGATATATCCACAAAAACAGTCTTAGAGCAAATTCGCCCTTTGTTGCAATTAACTGCGCAGCAATTACAGAGACATTACTTGAGGCAGAGTTGTTTGGTTATGAAAAAGGAGCATTTACAGGAGCAACTGAAAGGAAACCTGGTAAATTTGAAATTGCAAATAAAGGGACTATTTTACTTGATGAAGTAAGTGAAATGGCTTATAGACTTCAGGCAAAACTTTTAAGAGTGATTCAGGAAAAAGAAGTTGACAGAGTCGGTGGAACAAAGCCTGTTTCAGTTGATGTAAGAATTATAGCAACAACAAACAAAGACCTTGCAGAAGAAGTAAAAAAAGGCAATTTCAGGGAAGATTTATTTTACAGAATTAATGTATTTCCTGTTAGAATTCCTCCATTAAGAGAAAGAAAAGAAGATATAATTCCTCTTGCAGAGTTTTTTGTTAAGAGACTTTCAAATAAGATGTCAAAAAATTTTACACTTTCTGAAGAAATGAGGAATTTTCTTCTGAGTAAGACATGGCACGGTAATGTCAGGGAGCTTGAAAATTTAATATACAGAGTAGCAGTTTTATCACATGACGGGATTTTAAGACCTCCTCAGGAAGGTGAAGTTTATGAATCCAAAAAAGAATTAAAAGTTGGAAAAATTAAGGAAGCTGAAAAAGAGTTGATAATAGAAGCTCTGAATAAAACACTTGGCAACAGGACAAAGGCAGCAGAATTACTTGGCATCAGCGTAAGGACATTGCGAAATAAAATAAAAGAATTTGGACTTAAAGATATTTAAGTGGCATGGAATTTGTAACCTTGTTAAAGGAGGATTTTCAAAAATGGATAAATCATTAAAAATTCTTGAAAAAATTATGGATATATGTTCCTACAGGCAAAAAATTCTTGCCTCTAACATAGCAAATGCTGATACTCCAAACTACAAAGCAAAGGATATAGATTTTCAGAGTGAGCTGAAAAAAGCAATTGAAAAAGATAATAATTCTTATACTGTTATTGAGTCGCCTACAACTATGCCTAATAGAGATGGCAACACTGTAAATGTTGAGGTAGAGATGACTAAACTTACTGAGACTCTTCTTCTTTACAGTGCTTCAACACAGCTTATGTCAACAAGAATCAGGATGCTTAAAAATGCAGTTAAAGGAGGGTCATAATGAAGGACATTTTTTTACCTCTTAAAGTATCTGCAACAGGTCTTGAAGCTCAAAAAATAAGGCTAAATGTTATAGCTTCAAACCTTGCGAATGTGAACTCAACGAGGACTCCTGAAGGTGGTCCTTACAGAAGAAAAGATGTTCTCTTTATGACATATATGTATGACCAGATTTCCCAGGGAGTTGATGTAAATAAAATTGTAGAGGACCAGAGACCATTCAGGGTTGTATATGAACCAACACATCCTGATGCTGACAAAGATGGATATGTAAAATATCCTAATGTAAATCCTATGGAGGAAATGATAAATTTAATTTCTGCCTCACGAGCCTATGAGGCAAATCTGACGATGATAAATTCTTTCAAGGATATGTTTATAAGAACACTTGATTTATTAAGAGTTTAGTGGAGGATTTAAATGAGTGAAATTAAAAACATAAGTGAACTTTTAACTAAAAGCCTTGATGAACTTAAGAAGCTTGAGTCTACTGGTAAAGAAAGTTTTGAACAGGCTTTAAAAGAAGCTATTAAAGAAGCCTCTCAGGTTGAGCAGGAAGCACAGAATGCAATTGAATCTTTTTCCAAGGGAGAAATAAGCATACATCAGGTAGTTCTTGCAATGGAAAAAGCTGACTTAACCCTGCAGACACTCATTCAGGTCAGGAATAAGGTTTTAACAGCCTATGAGGAAATATCCCGCATGCAGGTATAGTGAGAAATGGCAATAACTGATACTATTAAAATATACATAGAAAATTTCAAAAATCTTCCTGCAAGTAGAAAGCTTGGATTAGTTGGAGTTATTCTTGTAATTTTTGCTTTTATTGTGGCTTTATCTTTATGGATACAAAGGGTTGACTATCAGGTGCTATACAGTAATCTTTCTCCTGAAGATGCGGGAAATGTAATAACAAAGCTGAAAGAAAAAAAGGTTCCTTATCAGGTAAAAGATAATGCGATTTATGTGCCTTCAGGTAAGGTTCATGAGTTAAGACTGGAGCTTGCATCACAGGGAATTCCTTCTGGTGGAGGAGTAGGTTTTGAAATATTTGACAAAACCTCAATAGGTCTTACTGAATTTTCCCAGCGTGTTAACTATATAAGAGCTTTACAGGGTGAGCTTGCAAGAACAATAAAACAAATACAGGAAGTTGAGCAGGTAAGAGTTCATATTGCTATGCCCGAAAAAAGTATATTTACTGAAAAGGAAGACCATCCCACAGCATCGGTAGTC
>Ga0207433_10016791_pt1 | contig 10216 bp, 5 predicted proteins | sample YelNatPaOPGAMG01_FD_187559 | JGI IMG/M metagenome (GOLD analysis project Ga0207433, IMG submission 187559) | Hot spring thermophilic microbial communities from Obsidian Pool, Yellowstone National Park, USA - OP-RAMG-01 (SPAdes) (version 3) | ecosystem: Environmental > Aquatic > Thermal springs >... | reverse complement strand
CGCCTGGATGCGGCGTTCCCGCACCCCTATAAGGAAAATACAGTCTAGCGCCTGCGCCTGACGTGCCCGGCCTGTCGACGCGCGAAATCTCCGGTGTCTCTGAGAGCCGCACACGCCCGAGCGATCGGTGCAGGCGACACGCGCGCACCAGTCGCAGCAACGTGATGGCGTCGATCGCTGCGTCCCGCCACGGCAGGGCATCGCTTGACGTGGACCGTGATCTGTCTGATGGTGTGTACTGGACTGCGTGAATAGAATTTCTGTAGCTTTGTGTGTTGCCCCAGTCGCTTCAGGCACCTGAAACCATGAACGTACCACAAAAGTTCCATATAGAGGATGCGACGATACAGGGTGTGCGAATGGCGCTTTCTCACCCGCGCGAGTGGGTGCCTGGTCTCGTCCACGCGCTGCGCACAGCGCAGAGCCCGGTGGGCGCTGCACCGCTAGCTGCAGCGCTCTGGTTCTCTATGCTGTGTGCGCTATGGGCGTATGTACGCTCAAACATAACCGGCAGTACGTCGCAAGTAGACATGATGTGGTCACTGCTGCCGCCTGCATACGTTACCTGGTTTGCTGCACTTGCTTTCTACACTTCGGGGGCGTCTCCGCGACTCGCGGTGATGACGGCGCTCGCGCTGGCGTGGTCGATTCGAATGACGTACAACTTCGCACGCAAGGGTGGATACTCTGGCGTGGAAGACTACCGCTGGCCGGTGTTGAGGCGGAGGATCTCGAACCCGATCCTCTGGCAGCTCTTCAATATCGGCTTTGTGAGTATTTACCAGAACTTGCTGCTTCTGAGTCTGGCTCTGCCCGCGTGGGCGGTCTTCCTTCGGAGTCAAAGCGCCTGGACTGCAGTGGACACTGCAGCTTTATCCATGTTTCTCATGTTTCTGCTTCTCGAGACCGTGGCAGATGAGCAGCAATGGCGTTTTCAGTGTCGAAAGCACGCCTTGACGCTAGTTCAACGTGCGCAGCACCCGAACCCAGATATCCGCCGAGGTTTCCTCACAAGTGGCCTCTTTCGTTTCTCACGGCATCCGAATTTCTTTGCCGAGCAAGGTATGTGGTGGGCGTTTTATCTCTTTGCTGTAGGTGCCGTACTAGGCGAACAGAAGAACCCCGCATGGTGGCGAGTGATCTTCCAGGGGAGCGCGGTGCCTTTCTTCCACTGGAGTATCATCGGGCCTGTGCAGTTGACGCTTCTCTTCCAGGGAAGCACCTGGTTAACTGAACAGCTCAGTTTGGAGAAATATGGGGATCTGTACCGCGCCTATCAGCGGCGGACAAGCCGCCTGATACCCATGTGGGCGCCCGCGCTTCTCAAGGAGCATCGAGCGTAAGAGCTGGAACAGGACAGTTTTCTGGTACGCTGATGTTATTCTGCTTACCCAGACGAGACGAGGCTGAAAAATTTCCAGTTGCAGACGGCACTTAGATTTCAAGTGTCTGGCGCATGTCGTTTCCTTGGTTGCGATCATGCCGCGTGAATATGATTTGACCAGACGGCTTCTGATTTGAAGAGCGATCGCCGCCCCTGCCGGTCGAGCAGGAATCATTGTGCTCGGACTATCCGCGGGACTGCGAGCTCCTCATATCGTTCTCGGCATGCGCAAACCGACCCACACGGGTCATTGTTTCCAAGTTCCGTTCCCCATCCGCTTGCATAGTGCAAGCAGTTTCAAAGCTTGGTACCGGCGGTCTCCATTGAGGTGCGTCACTACTTCTTGTAAAACATGCGCAAGCCCAAGAACATCTAGCGCAAACGTCTACAGAGGCCTGCAGCGCCGTTCTTCTCATGCGCTGCGACCTGGGCAGTGCCTCTCGTGTCGTAGCAAGCGGTCGCTACGCGGCTCAGCGCCAGCAGGGTTGCAAAATCGATCATACGTCGATGTCAGTTGGGGAAAGGGAGCTGGAGCGCATTGAGCGGAGACAAAGATTAATAGGACCGCGGCTTCCTCCATGGTTACCAGCAGGAATCGCACATCCGAGGTATTCAAGAACCGGGAAGAAAAGTAAATGAATGCGAGGCCGCAGTTCCATGCGTGTGCAGAGTGCCTACCTGGCCCCTTGAACGCAAGCTGAGGCGGTCGAGCAGCGGCACTACTCGCAAACACGCCTCGAATGGGAAGCTGACACACTCGAGTCCTTGAGCACAAGTCTCTGACCCGACGCAGTAGCAGTTACTCAAACGTTTGTGGCCAGTCAATGCCCTGCAACGCAACGGATCCGCACACTTTACGAATTTGCCCATGGCAACGGGTCAAGCGGCACCATGTTCCTTTTGGCGGAGACTACCCGGGTACGACCACAACTGGCAAACATCTGAGCGCTCCGCCGGGATGCTTGCGCTTGCCACACAGTTCGTCGCGGCGTCAGCGGAAGACCTCGTGTCGAGTCCGTAAAACGCATTGGACCTTCTCGTAACTCGAACGTGGCGTAGCCATGCGCGATGAAGGCATTCAGTGTGAAGCTGGATGGCATCTCAGGGCTCTCGCTCGTCTACCCATACTGTAAGCGATGTTGGCCGAGTTTGCTCCTGATCCCTAGGCAGGGCGAGCCATGTAGCTCGGCCCCCGCCTGAGTCGTTCGAACGAGCCGGGCGAGCGCACTGCTGCCGAGACTCGTACCCAGAAGACCTCTTCGTTATGAATGCATTGGATACCACAAAATACGAGTTTATCGCCGAATCGGGCGCGAGGCAATCAGAGCAGGCTTCCAGATGACGCGGGAGGCTCAAACGAGACCCAGAAGGTCGCAGATAACCCAACACCGAGTAAAAGTCGATTCCAGGAACAATTAAAATCTTTGCAAGCGGGTAGGCGCGCCTCTCGAAGCCGTATGCACCATCCAGTCGCTGCAGCTGGAGCGACCGGGCGCACGCCTCACCTGGTAATAGTCGTCTCCTCGGGAACGACTCCAGCGTGTGGATCGGCTTCTCGAAGGTGTCCCTGGCCAGCTTTGTCGGAACGCCCGGGCCCCGCTAAATGGCAGCATACTGCGTACGCACTGCTGCAAGTATTGCGTGCGGATCGCAGTCTGGACTCAGGTGCGCCTCACAAAATATCTCGTATTCGTCGCTTTTGCTCCTCTGTGAGGGTTACAGGGAACAGAACCTTGAATTTCAGGATCATGTCACCCTTCTCGTTCGGGTTCTTGCTATTCGGCATGCCCAGGCCGTTAATCCGTTTTTCAAAGCCCGGATGGACGACCTCCGGTATTTTGACTCGCAGCCGACGGCCATCGAGGTGCTTGAACTCGATCTCCGTCCCAGTCAGCGCATCCTTGAGCGGAACCTGCACATTGTAAATAAGGTCATTACCTGAGCGCTCAAAAAGCGGATGCGGCTTCTGTTTCAGAATGAAGACCACATCAGCTGGAATCTCGTTAGGGTCGATTTCGTCGCCCTCTCGCTCGAAGCGGATTTTCGTACCGGCCTTGAAGCCTGGTCGAATATCAATCGTAAGGATTTTCTCGACGGGAACAATTTGTCCGGACGAAGCGTCCCGTATTCGTTTCGTGAGCTTAATTTTCTTCTGAGTGCCACTGTACAGCTCCTCTAGGGTCAAAGCGAGGGGCACTTCATGATCGGGCGCCTTCTTTTGAGTTCGCCGAACGCCGCCAAAGCCGGAATCGAAAGGAGACGCTCCGCCAAAGCGACTGCTTCCAGCACCGCCGCCAGTTCTCGATGAAAACGATGTGAACGGATCGTCTGCCGCAGCGCGACCGAAAAATTCGCGGAATAACTCTTCGGGATCCTGGAAACCAAAGCCTCCGAAGCCACCGGGCATGCCGGCGCCACCGGGCCCCGCTGAAGAAAAGAAGAAGGTCGTGCCGTTACCGCCGCCGCCACCGCCCGCCCCTCCTGGAAAGCCGGCGAAGCCGCCAGGAAAACCGCCGGCGCCTGCACCACCGTTCTCGTGCATTCCGGCCTTGATGCCTTCTTCACCAAATTTATCATATATTTCGCGTTTCCTAGGGTCTACGAGAACCTGGTACGCCTCGCTGATTTCTTTGAACTTTCGCGTAGCGAGCTCCTTGTTGTCAGGGTTCTTGTCCGGGTGCCATTTCATTGCGAGGCGCCGGTACGCCCTTTTCAAGGCTGCCTCATCTGCATCCCGGGGAACGCCAAGAATTTTATAATAGTCGAGTCCCATTCCTCTTCACGACAGCAACTCCCTCGAAACGCTCGGGGCGTGCTTCCACGCGGGTTTACGTGTCTGTTGTGTGTAGCAAGCCAGAGGATCTTGTAACACTCAATGGCCCGATTTCGCTATCCACATTGCCGCTTTCATCCGTTGATGCTCGAGGCACGCGCCTGGCCGGCCGCACGCTGATCGCTGGCGCGCGCGGAAGTCTCTGGAAGGCGGGGTCATATTTTTCCCTTAATGGACAGTTCCATCACATGCTGCGTGTCGCGCTGTACCCGCTACGGAGAACGTAGATCATCTGCAGCGGGGATGTGACAAGCCGATCGCTGTGCCCTCATGAAGCTGGGTATGGACAGGCTCGCAATGCTTAGCGTTTTGGTATCTGCACTTGGGGACGCAATCCATCAGAAGGCCTCTGGGTGATGCATAGAATGACTGGATGGTCTCTGGTTCAGTGAGTAGGAGGATTCGATCATCGCAGATCTCGAACGCCCAGCTTCCTATTCCTCTCTCGGGTGGAAATGCAGTACTGAACTGCTCGATCTGCTCTTACATTTCTTCATTCATTTCGGGCTTGTTTTGGGTGTACTGTCTCGATTTTCGAAGTACGATACGAGGGACTTGCGAGTTCGTACGTATTTTTAGGATTCTTGGACTTATTTTTGAGTGGCTCACTCGAATCTCTGCTGATGGAGCTCATTGCGTCTTAGGAATCAAGATGATTCACGTAATCGTAGAGCAAGTGTTCGTAAAATGACCAATGTCATTATCCATTGTATAGGAAGTATCCTCCATTCTTCTCGTTTCTTTTGCGCACTGCATCCTCTAATCACACGTTGTATCCAAGTTTTAGACCTTTCTGCTTCGGGCCAACCTGTGGGCTCAACAATTTGCGCGTCTGGACTGACGACGAATACCACTCGTCGATCTCAAATGGCGGCATGTATAGAAGCTCGTGCCAAAAGTTCGTTGAGCTTCTCGAGTCAAATATTCGATTCCGTTCCAAACACAAATCTACCACGCTCTGTGAACATCGACGAAACTGTTTCTGCGGCAGCATGATACCTCTCGTGCGATATGCTCCAAGACATCCCGTTTCCTCTGTTCTTTTTCGATGGAAAAAGGTCCTGGAGTCGGACTTGAGGCATGACAACGATCGCTTTCGTTGGAGTATGTGTGACCGCTTTGCACGAACGCAGCGTCGATGCATCGAGAGTTTTCGATCTTTTCTCCACCGCTCTTTTCGCTTTCGGTTCTTGATTCGCCATGAATCAGCTCGGGTTCCGCCAACATCTGTCGAATGGTACAGCGTGCGCGTGCGTGTGCACCAAAAAGAGTACTCGCCGAGGATATTGCTCGCAAGAGTCCCGCGATCGTAGGGCAGGGCACCGGGAGCGAAAACGATGGAGACTGCCCAAAGGAGCCTTCCGTAACCGTCAGCGACATGCGCCGGACCCTGAAGCCAGTCTGAACGCGGTGCAGGACGGCCCTCGGGCGAGCGGATCTGAAGTGCCTACAGAAGCCCTGGTTCACGTTCAAGTGTCACCGCTGCACAGCGCGCACCGAGGCTTTATGCATAGAGTATCAATATGCGAAACGAGGCGTGGATCGCAACCACCGTCTGAGCATGAAACGCATCGGTAACAGCCGGAAGCATCGAATTCGAGAGTTTAACGCTGCCGTCAACATCGTTTGACTGCTGCCAATAGGGCCACAGGGACAAGAGAGACCTCTGTGTTTAGATCTAGAGGTAAGAGCGAGGGCAAGGAAGCATTGCAGAAAATTCTCGCACTTTCTTGTATTGATGACATTGGGCAGAGACTCGAACTTTAGAGTGTACGCACGAGTTGGATACGCGGACTCTAGTCTGAAACGGATATATTCAGCGACTCGAATGGCCTCTGAATAAACGGGTCTATTGAAGCGATAGGAAATGGAACACTCCGGAAAGAACGTTACAGGTTCTGGTACTCGTGAAATATAGAAGAATTTGTGCGGCACACGAGCTCCGTTTCCTGATTAGCACCAAAGCTTCCGCATCCGAAAGCCTTACTGGTTGCTTCGCGATATCCGTCGCCCATGCAGAGATTCTGCCGCCTTCGGCCTCGTCGCTGGCAAAAAAGGAGCGGCTGTCAGGTCAGGTCCGTGCCATGGCCTCCACACAGAAGCGGAAGCAACCAGACCGCGGAACTGCTTTCCGTACTCGAGCTGGGCACGAGACGATGACCCCAGCTCTGCGCTTCGTATCCGACTGCAGGCATGCAACGCGTCCAGTCCATTCGTTGTATGCAATCGTTAGTTGCAGCCTCCTGGAAGCAGCAGATATTGATTCAATTGCGTGATCTGTATGTCCAACGCGAACTAGGCTTTATCAGAGTCGCATTCGCACGCATGTATCGCTCAGTTCTGCGTACTTCAAATCCAGTACGCAAATATGTGTCCGAAATATGCAGTCTCGCATTTCTACGCACCTATACTTCCCACAAATGCCGGTCCGAAAACCATTGTCAGTGTCGATAACATCTTGATCAGCACGTGCAGACTCGGTCCCGCTGTGTCCTTAAGCGGATCGCCGACCGTGTCTCCAGTGACACTCGCCTTGTGTGCCTGGCTACCCTTGCCGCCGTAGTGCCCATCCTCGATGTACTTTTTCGCATTATCAGCCGCACCTCCAGCATTATTCATAAAGAGCGCCATAAGTATCCCAGCAATTGTGGCAACCATAAGGAGACCCGCCGCGCATTCAAGTCCTAGCAACGGGCGTCCGGTCATATTACCTATGAAGCGGAAGAGCATCCCAATCATGATAGGAGCAAGAACCGGCAAGAGTCCCGGCAAAACCATTTGACGAAGCGCCGACGCTGCAACGAGCGCAACACAACGCTCATACTCTGGCTTCTCAGTGCCAGCCATAATGCCAGGATGGTCACGAAACTGCCGCCGAACTTCCGCAACGACGCCCTGTGCAGCGCGACCAACAGCAGTCATCGCCAGACTCGAAAACAGAAACACCACTGCTGCACCTAAGAGACCAGCGACAAATACCTCCGGCTTCGCCAGGTCCACCGAATTGAACACCATCTTTTCCGGCAGCTGTGCACTCATTTCCTCCATAAAGGAGCTGAAGAGCAAGTAGCCCGCAAGCGCTGCGGAGCCGACGGCGAAGCCCTTGGTGAAAGCTTTGGTACTGTTCCCCGCTGCATCGAGCCGATCGGTTATGCGACGAACGCTGGGGTCCGCTCCGCTCATCTCCGCGATGCCACCTGCATTATCAGCAACGGGCCCGAACACATCCATTGCCAGAACGATTCCCGCGGAGCTCAGCATGCCCATGGTGGCCACAGCAGTGCCGAAAATTCCAGCCGCGTTTCGATCCGGCATGCCAGACGTTGCACCGAGCCAGTACGCACCAAGAATCGCAGCTGAAACGACGATGGCAGGCAACGCACTCGACTCGAGACCAACAGCGAGCATTCGTATCACATTCGTCCCGTGACCGTACTCTGAGGCTTCCGCAATGCTGCGCACAGGCCGAAACTTGGTATCCGTATAATACTCCGTTATGAGTACGTAAAGATAGGATACTGCCAGTCCAATCATCCCGCAGAGCGCGTAGTGCCACCAGGCACTTGGCGCCACATTTCCGACGCGCAAAAGCAGCCAGCATAGTACCCAAATGGAAATTGCTGCAAGCACCATCGTCACACGAAAGCCTCTTTTCATGATCGACATTGGATCTTCAAGCCTCGTCTCGAAGGCATCGTCAGTCCTCAGCAAAGAACGCTCTTCGTCTCTCGCAACGCCGCTGCTCACACGAACGGTGACGCCGCCGAGAGCGCTACATACCAGTCCGACGGCATGCACGCAGAGCGGAAACAGAACGTACGCCGCTTGACTAGCCCCGGACAAGTTCGCCGTTCTCGCGAGCGTGCCTCCGAGAATGCTCGCTCCAACTAGCTCCGCAGAGATCGACTCAAACAGGTCACAGGAGCGCCCGGAAGCGTCGCCGACGTTATCGCCTACCAAATCAGCGATGGTGGCTGGATTTCGCGGATCGTCCTCGGGAATACCTGTGTCAACTTTGCCGACCATATCGGCCCCGACATCCGCAGCCTTGGTGTAGATGCCTCCCCCAAGCTGTGCGAAGAGCGCCACAAAGGAGGCTCCAAAAGCGTAACCCACGAACAGGACAGGGACCTGCGTTATGTCGCCAGCCGCCATCCCCGTCACAAGGGCGAACCAGTAGAGCAAGATGAAGCCCACCAAACAGTTGCTCAGTATGAGGAGACCCCCGAAGAGGCCACCTCGGAAACAAACCTTCATCGCTTCAGCATAGGACCTACTTGCAGCCGCTGCAACACGCACGTTCACCCGAACAGCCAAGTACATTGTCAGCACACCAGAGAGCGCCGAGAGCGTGCCACCAAGCAGAAAGGCTGCCGCGTTGAAGAAAGGTGAGGCTTGCGTCGTGCCGCCCGCACCCCCTGTGCCGAAAAAATAGATCACAAGCGCGAATATACCTGCTATGCTAGCTATCGTCGAATACTGCACCTTGAAAAATCCGGAGGCACCCTCTTGAATCGGACGCGCGACATCGCGCATGGACTGCGGCCCTTCTGGACAGCCGATCAAGTACTCATACAGACGGTATGTAAAAATCAGTGTTCCAAACGCTATCACTGCTAAAACTGCCAAAATAAAACCCGCCGTAAACATTCTCGTTTCTATGTAGCAACTTGTCTGGGGAGAGCGTCACTTGAGCGCGCTAAGTACAGTTGCGCGTGTCTATGGGCTGCAACCTGCGGGACAAGCAGTAGCAGCAGTAGGAGCAGTACAAGCGATTTTATCCTATCAGAGATAGCTGCAAGAGCTGCAATGCACAACAGCGCTGCGCGGGTGATCTGGGGCCGTGCGCTGCACATCGAGCGCAGCCAGTGCCTCGATCGCCATGCGCAGATTTTGGTTCCCAGAAGGTTTCCATTGGTATGGGATTCGATACTGCGGGATGGATGGATGAATGGATGGATGGATGGTTGGTTGGTTGGTTGGTTGGTTGGATATGGGCTTTTGGGAAAGCGTCGATTATTCTCCACTCTGCCTCCAAGTTCGATTTCTTATACTCTCTGTCGGGTGTAAGGGTCGTTATGTATGTTCTATCGTGCTCTTAACCTGCCTTGAGCACGGGCGATAGCACTTATGCCGCTAGAGCAGATGCTGAACGTAGACAGGAAGGTTTTGCCGTACTACTATGGGCGTTGGATCCAGGCTTGGTTCATCCGACATGGGGAGTGGATTCATTATGATTCGGGGAACTAGCAAGCTGCGCAGAGAGACGTGCTGCCTGCGGCAGCGATAAATGATATCCTAGCAGTCCACTGCGACCAGGGTAACGTCCAGACGCAGCCTAACTGCTCCCAAATCCCGGAATGAACTACGCTGCGGACGAGTCGCTCAGGTCTCACTAAAGTACCCGCCACTGCGAAGAGCATAACGTACTAGCCTTGTGGAGCCTTCCGGCTGGAAGGTAAACTTTCGACAATACGGAAAGTAGTTTTCCCTTTTGACGTTGACCTAAGAGGGAGAGAGAGATCGTTATATTGTTGCTAGCTAGTGGTTCGTTTCTATTTTTTTTCTACAACGCGGTCGATGCGCGCTCCTCCATATCTTGCAGGCATGATTCACGATGCACATCTCACCGTTGAAAGGGAATGCGATGATGATCAATAGCCTGTTGTTCTGACTTACAAGTCGAATTTGCGTTGTGGTCGTAGCAAAGTATAGTTTTTCAGTTCAATTGTGTTTCAACCCTCAAGCAAGTGTATTCAGGTGCTTTTTCGCAGTTTATAGCAGAAGTTTTCAAAGTGAATTCGTTATCCAAAACAAAATACAGTGATGGAAATGGAAGAGGAGGATCCTGGGCGGCCGCTGTCACCGGCTGCCCGACAAAACGAGAAACAGTGCCGAGCCCAGAGTAACAGACGAAGAACAAGAAGCAGAACTGGGATTTCGTACGTCAGATGCAACTCGTGATGCGATACATCGACGAGAATATGGTGAAAGCCTTT
>Ga0207433_10016788_pt1 | contig 10217 bp, 16 predicted proteins | sample YelNatPaOPGAMG01_FD_187559 | JGI IMG/M metagenome (GOLD analysis project Ga0207433, IMG submission 187559) | Hot spring thermophilic microbial communities from Obsidian Pool, Yellowstone National Park, USA - OP-RAMG-01 (SPAdes) (version 3) | ecosystem: Environmental > Aquatic > Thermal springs... | reverse complement strand
TCGAGGAAGAAACAGGAGGAAAAGGCACCCACGTATGGGCATTTCTGCAACCCACACCCCTATGGCAAATAGCCCACGAAATAACCGAAATGGAAAACGAGTTTGGCGTAAGAATATTCCCAAAACAACGGGAATGGAGAATTGACATTATAGGCAATTTTGTCCGCCTTCCGCTGGGAAAACACCATAAAACTGGAAACTGGAGCCAAATCGTTAAAGGCGACATATGGACCGTTAAGCCCTATATTACTTGCATCCACCGCGTTTACGACCAGTATGGAGATGGAAACTGCCTAGCCATAGATGGCACTGTAGGCTACTGCCAAGAAAACCTATGCCCGCATTTGCTGAAGAGGAGCCAACGCTATGGACATTAAATCGAGACTTTTAGCCCTTGCCGAGAGGCTTGAAAAGACGGCTTTGGACCTGGAAGCCTACTCAGCCCTCGTCGAAAAATACAACCGAACAATCAAGGAGAAGCTAAAGGCTTGACCGAGTTCAACACGGCTGATGTCCACCAAAAAGTTATAGAAGCCCTCGCCAAGCTGGAAGAGTTAAAACATTCAATTGAAATTTTGCAAGCCCAGATCCGCAGCGACTTTGAGCGTAAAATGGAGCTGTTCCACTTCAGCCAAGTGCGCCGAGAATTTTTAGAACCTTTCTTTGAAGAGCCTTATGTGATTATTCCTAAAAGGGCTAATGAATGGTATGTCATCGCCCCGAAATGGCTTAACTTTCAAATCGGCTGGCTTGAACGCTCAACCAAAAGCTACAACATTTTCGTCGTAAACCGCTACGTCAAATGGTTCAGCGAAATCCCACAAAGCCTCGAAGAAAAATTCAAGTTTGCTAAGCCCTTGCCCTTCAAAGTTTACGATGGCATGCTATTGACTGGCAAGGAGCTGCAAGAGGAAGCCATACGCCGGTATAAACATTTTATTACGAGGCGTGAGGGCGAAGACAGACTACGCATAAAGAAGGGCTACGAGTTCAAGCTTATCGCCCAAATGATTGAGGACGGTACATTGCCCTTCATGCCAACCCCGGTTAAAGAGGAAGATTTGCGTCCATGGGACGGCATTAACCTGAGAAACTATCAGGAATATGCTTGGAACGAGTTTCTCAATAAGGGAGCCATTGGAGTTTTCTGGGCATTCGGCAGTGGGAAAAGCCTTTTCGGAATATACGCCCTCGCAAGGGTTAAAGGTAGAAAGCTTGTTGTTGTGCCAACTTTGACGCTTAAGGAGCAGTGGCTTGAACGCATAAACAAATACATACCCCAATACCGCCATGAAGTGGATGTGGTCACATACCACGCCTATGACAAAGTCAAGGCTAACGAATACAGCCTAATCATTTTTGACGAATGCCAGCACCTTCCAGCCAACACGTTTGTCCGCTTAGCCACTTTGAAGGCTAAATACCGCATGGGCTTCAGCGGCTCGCCCTACAGAGAGGATGGACGTGAAAACTACATTATAGCTTTGACAGGCTTTCCGGTTGGCATGAGCTGGGAAGAACTTATCAGACTTCAGGTAGTACGCGAACCCACCTTCCGAGTTTACATTCTAAGCGATAACCGTGAGAAGATGCGTAAACTTGGCGAGCTTCTGCAGATACCCGTTAAGACGTTGATTTTCTGCGATTGGTTGGACTTGGGCGAGAAAATAGCCAAAACCTTTAACATACCCTTCGTTTATGGAGAAACAAGGGACAGGCTTGACATTATCCGTGAAAGCCAAGCGTGTGTGGTTAGCCGTGTGGGCGATGAAGGCGTAAGCTTGCCTGACATAGAACGTGTTATTGAAGTGGCTTATCTTTATGGGAGCAGAATGCAAGAGAGCCAAAGGTTTGGGCGGCTAATGCATTCAGCCAAAGAAGAGCCGGAGCATATAATCCTCATGACTGAGGAGGAGTTTGAAAAATATCAGAAAAGGCTTTACGCCATAACAGAGCGTGGATTCAGAATAGAATTTGTGAGGTAAACGTGTAATGACGGAGATTCGTAATATGAGGAATCCTCGTACAAAATTAAGTCAAAGCAATAAGCTACTTGAAGCACTTATCCCATGCCTTTGCTATAGTAAAAAATACATAATTATACGCTACAACAGCACTATAGATTTTTCTCACTTGAAGACGTGAAAAATTTGTCGAAGACGTAAGAAAATGATTATGGTTGTCAAAACTCTTTCTTAAGGTGATTTTGGCTGTTAACTATGCCTTATCTTTTACCCTGAAGCTGGTTAAAGAAGATTTTACCCTCCAAGTAGGCTCTCTAATGATTCACGGGCAATTTGGCACATTTTATGAAACGAATTTAATCTCTGGACAATAAAATGAACGCCATATTTATCTGTATATCGGGCATACATAAAAACTCCTAATAGCGAACGGTAAAGAATTACATTTAACGACTCAAGCTCTATTTCCATGCCCTTTTGCCTAAAATCATTATACCATGTTTCAAATTCCTTTAATTCCTCGCATAATCTTTGTAACACAGAGGAATCTTCGCGATTTACTTGCTGAAGTTCGACCGCGTATTTGCTATCTATAGCGAGATTTTTCATCGTAGGAGATAATATCTCAAGATAAGGAGCAACTCTTTTAATTTTTTGGATCCTTAGTTCATGCTTTAATCTAAAGCGCTCAATAACCACCCCAACCAATAGTCCTCCTACAATTCCAATAAATGTTGTTAGAATTTGGATATACTCTATCATCGCCTAATACCTCCTATAAGTTCTGAGAAAATACTTACAGCATTTGTTAAGATGCTACCCGGATTTGCATATACGACATGCCGTTGCCTATAAGTCACAGGGGCTTCTTTTAATACAAAATTTGACTTAACGACTTTGGTTAATAGTTCCACGTTTATGGAAAAATCACTAGCTTTCAGATCTAGCTTCAGAAGCATTTCCTTTTTTATGGCTTTTAGGGTTGTCATAATATCGGTTAATTTGATCCTAAACAGAACCCGAAAAAGAAAACATAATATTTTATTACCAAGCATATGCTTAAAAGAAACGGAACCAGGCCTTATTTGGCCTAGATAACGTGAACCTAAAACCAAATCTGCCTTAGAGCTTAATAGCGGTTGAAGTAACTTGGGTATATCTGCCGGGTCGAAATCTCCATCTCCATCAAATGTGACAATTATATCACCTTTTGCTAGTTTAATTCCTTCTAATAAAGCGGCTCCATATCCCATTTTACTTGTTGAGTGCAACCTTATGTTAGGGAATTTTTTAGAAAGATCCTCAACTATCTCAGCCGTGCCATCAATCGAAGATGAATCCACCACTACTATCTCAATGTTACGAAAGCTCTGAGAAAGTTTCTCAAGCTCATTAATAACGAACTCTATTGTTGTGGCTTCGTTATATGTAGCACAATTATAGAAATCAAAGCGTTGTTATTCACTTTCATTTAATAGCTTAGACTTATTCTTTTGTTTCCTATAAAGATTTTTTGGCCTAATTTGTCTTAACCGTAGGCAAAGGACCGTAAATTTTAAGACGAATAAAATGTTGTAATAGAAAATCTTCCTCAATGATCCGTGTTACAAAAATTATAAACTCAAGTCCTAATTAAAAATTGCAATATTAATTAGAATCAATTACTGATTACGTTTAGAGGCGCTTACTATGAAAATCTTCATATCTGCACCTCGGGAAAAGGAAAAATTTATAAAATGTGTTAAAGAGGTCGCTCATGAACGGAATGACGAAGTAATTTTTTGTCCAGATCAATTTCGAGAACTTAGAGACAAGCAACTATTGGACAAGGTAATACGCGAACTTGAAACTTCGCATTTGGTTCTGATGGATGTAAGCATGAAAAAATTTGATGATGAATGGTATCCAAATCCAGGAGTGATGATAGAGTTTGGTCTGGTAGTGAAAGATATAACAAAAGGACTTGGATTTGTTTACATGTTTTGTGACCAGAATACAGACAGAAATCAGTTACCTCCGCTTATTCCCCGAATTGAAGTCATACAATATTCAGAGGATAACGAAGATGAGTTAAAAAATCTTATTCGGACAGCATTGCAAAAATTCGAAAAAGATGTCCCCGAAATGCTAAGGCAGGCTCTCCAAGCAAAAGGTGCAATTGAACTCGTATATAGGACAAGCCAAACCAGTTATACGCGGTGATTTTTTTAATTTATTTCCTTCTCGGTTTCACTCCTAATATTTGAGAGTGTTCTACCATGTAAATCGGGTCACCATTTTTGTCAACCTTATCAGTTCGGCTGATGGCTACAACGGTGTCTTTAATTCTTATGGTCGTCCCATCTTCTAAAATATACTCATTCCATTCTTCACTGATCGTATCATATGCTACATCTTCCTTTTTAGATTGAGACAACTCTTGTGGTGAATAAGGTATGGTGGACGGCGGGCCCTTCAAATGTTCTGGAACATTATATACGACTGTGATGTTTTGTCCTTCAAATCCATATTGCAGTTTTTCACCCTCTTGCGTTGGTTCCCTCTTTTTAATTTTAAGGAGAATAAATCGAGATTTTATGTAAGCGCCGTCCTTAAGGCTATATTTATTCCAAGGTTCCCTCAAAACCTCAAAGTCAAGTTCCGACTCTTTCATATCTTCCATTCTCCCTCTGTTCCACCCATACCATTTCTTTAGATTGAGTATCTGTTATTGTGAGGAGTATTTCAGAAACAAACTTATCAGAAACTTTCTCAAAAGTATCAGTAGCCTTGACTACTTCGATTGTTTGCATAAGCATCGCCTAAATAGTAGAAATCAATGGCAAAATAAAAGTTTTTGTCTTAATCCTTTTGATATACATAAATTCTTACATGACGATAAAGCCTTTACATTCGTGGGCATAGTCATGGCTGTTGGCATGAGCTGAAACTTAACATTAACATTGATAAAACCGCCAAGTTTCGCCCAGAAGCTTGTTTCTACGCCTTTCATTAAACGTACGCTATGCCTACGATGTTGGAATATCTGAAAAGGCTCTGCGCCATAGCCGAGCGTGGCTTTTACAATATAGTTTTGTTTTGAAAGATAACGGGTGTCACCCCAATTAGAGAAAATTATGTGAATCTTTCGAAGTCGCTGCCGTGCTTTTTGAACCATTCCTCGAGGGCTTCATGGACTATCTTGGTTTTTAGGCCTTGAGGTATGCGGCCCATTTTGTTGGCCACCGCTAGTAGATAAGAGTTCATTTTCTCCATCAGCTCCGGAGTAAGCCTTACTGTTAGCCATTCGGGTCCTTTAGGCATACCAACACCATAAATCTTACATCACAAAGCGGTATTTATGGCTTCCTATCCTCTACAAAAAGCTTCAATGAAAACTTCTTGCTGCTAATTATTGGAATGGGCTTTTTAGCCTCTTCAATTGGCAGGTGTTGAAGGTTCATGCATGCCACAATCATCTGTAGGAGCCTCCTGGTTGAGGCCTCGTCTATCTTTGAGTTTTCCAAATATTGTAGGCTGTAGCCGTCTGGGCCTACGCCTGCCATTACGCCGCAGTTCGCTATTGTGTTGAACATCCACATGGCTGCTCCAACAACGCCTATTGCATTGTCGGCTAAATCCTCAGCCCTCTTAGCCTCGTTGAAGGCGTAAACATACCATTTCTCGCCAATAGCCGCCTTATTCTTTTCAAGCCAGTCATAGAAAGCTTTAAAGAGGGATTCCCTGAAAATTCTGACAAGCGATTCCATTTTTAACCCTTCGAAAAAGCCCTGTAGTCCGTAAGCCTCCTGTCAACCTTCTTTGAGAAGTCTTTAAGCGAGAAGCTTACCGCAGGCTTCTCTGAGCCTAAGAGGCTTTTAAGCCACGCCAAGATTTTTTCGCTGTACTGCTTGTCGCTTGCCCCTTCATAGTGAATCTTCGTTATATGCGGGCTGTCAACATAGTCTTTGGGCTCAACCGTGAAGGACAGCAGCTCTCCCCACGAGTCCGGCTTATCCCTCTTATAAAACGACACGTAAATCTTCGCTATCTCGCCTTTAACGCCATATCTAAACTCTAAGTCGACAACCATGTTTTCTGACCTGACATGTATCTCGTCTATCCTCTGCATCATGCTTGGAAGCTGATGTGCAAACCTCTGCAGGGCCTCCTCAAACTGTTCGATAGAATACTCGCTTCTTATGGTTCCCAAGCTTTCACCCCGAACAGAAAAAGAAGGGCTATTTACGTCTGAGCCTGACCCATTCTGCAAGGTTGAATTTGTCGGCTGTTACTGGCGGAGGCTTAACGTAAAATTTTGTAACGTCCGCTGGATCCCATAAGTTTCCGTAGTCCCAAAGCGGGCTTGATGGTCCAGCATAGTTTGGGTCTATTAGAAGCGAGTTTGCACAGATTATGCTGTATGGGTGTCGGCTGAACAAGGCCATGTTTACTAGGCAGGCTCTATACATCCAAACGTCTATGTCTATGCCGAAAAGTATGAGGGGCTCGTTTGGATACATTAGGCTTGCTTCTATAAGGAAACGCCCTGTTCCAACAGCTGGATCAAGAATTGTTTGGGGCCTTTTAAGATCCTCAATATTTTTGGTGGCTCTTTCTAGGGCTTTGCTTGCCCATATTGGTGGTCCATGCTTAAGCGTGTATTCTGCAGCCCACATGAGGGTTTCAGCGTCAATCCAAGCCATCTCCTTCTTGAGGAAATAGTCCTCCATAACCATTTGAAGCATGAGCTGCACAACGCTTCTTGGCGTGAGCATCTGTCCAAGCCTGTTGTTTGAAAGCCTCTCCTCTGTGAAGACCTCGCCTATGTAGTCCCAGGGCTTAGCCTTTGCAGCCTCAACAAACTCTTCGATAAGGCCTGTTTGCCTAACGCGTTCAGTCAAATCCTTAGGAACTTCGCGCCTTGCAGGCTTAATTTCTCCCTTGAAAAGGCGGCTTTTTGGAAGGTCTGGAAGTGAATAACGCCAAGGCTCGTCTATAATGCCCAGATAGTCGGCGACAAGCTCTATGGCTATTTCCCAGCTGCGCCTAGTTGAATGCCCAGTAGCGCGGTAAATCTCGTCCATTATGCCCTTGAAAAGCTGCTTGGCGTCTCCTTCCTTGGCTCTTTTGAGCCTAACCCTGTAAAGCAGCTCGTCTAGGTTGCTTCGCCTCTGCAAATAAGCACCCCGAAAAGGAGAGAAAGGCGGGTTTTCAAATCCCGCTTACGATTGGCTGGTCTTCTTCTTTTTCGCTGGGCTTATGACCATCTGTATTGGTGGGAGCGTTTGTAGTGTTGGGGCTTCTTTGACGGGTATTTTGACTTCGGCTGGAATCTCCATGAGGTGGTTTAGGCGAACCTTAGTGTCTGTAAGCTTCAAAAGCCAAACGAACCTTCCGCCTTGTATTATTGGGCATAGGAATGCATAATAGCTTACGAATCCATGTCCATGAGAGTATGTTGTAACGCCCACGGTGTCCTCTTTTAAGCGTTTTTCGGCTTCCTGCCAGAGCTTTACCACGTCAATCTTCTTCTCAGCATAAAGCTCATACATGGCTGTTATTAGGAACTCGTCCACAACCGTTGATGGAACCCAGTTCTCCTCAGGTATATCGAGAACTGTGGTTCTGTCGAATGGCCTTACAACGTGTTCTTCGCCCTTCTCGTCAACATAGTAGTATTCTATGAAGTCGCCCATCTCCTTCTCGTCCACAACATTAGCCTTGGAATCCAGAAGCTTGTAGTTGTAGTGCTCTAAAACCTCGAGGGCTTCGCTGCTTGGAACCTGTTTGCCTGTTTCGGGATCAATTAGCTTGGTTTCCGTTGCCAGCTCTTTTCCGTGTCCAACCCATAGGAAACGCTTGTCGGCAACGACACGTACCTTCTCGATAGGCTCCCCGGTATCGGCTTTCCGCATTTTTATGTCCGGCTTCGGCACCATTATCTCGTTGCCAACAGGCTTCATTTTGACCTCGACTTCTGTCCCTGAAATTTTCAATTTTAGGGGCATTGGGATCACCCCGAAAAAGGGAGAAAAAAGGATGCTAGAGCGTCTTGAGATAGACAGGATGCCTCAAAACGCCCGACTCAGTAGCCTCATAGTATTGGACTAGAACTCTCAAGCCTGATTTCACAGCCTTATAGCTTTCTCCCACAACAGTTTCTGGGAAGGGCTTAGGCGTTTCTGGACTGCTGCGCAGAACGTCCATAATCTTTAGGAGCTCGTAGTCGCTGAATCCGCTTCCAACACAGCCCCTGAACTTTCCGTCCCTGGCAAGGACAAGGCTGCCGAAGGGTCTTCCCTTACTGCTGAACGTGTAACCAACAACTTCGCATTCTTCCACTCGCCAGTTCTTAACCTTAAGCCAGCTCCATGAGCGTTCGCCCAAAGCGTAGCGGCTGTTAAAATCTTTGAGGATTAAACCTTCCCTCTGCTTTTCTACAACTTCCAGCCAAGCGTTTTCAACGTCCCGCCTGTACGGAACAAACTGTATATGGCTAGAATTGCCTATCAGCCCTCTCAGAAGCGTCTTCCGTTTCCAATAGGGCTTGTCGACAACGTATTCGCCGTCAAGCTTGATGATGTCGAAAGCCTTGAAAACGACTGGATATTTGCGTATTAAGAGGGGGTCTGGAAACTGGGTGCTGCAGCGCCTCTGGCAAGGCGTGAACTCCTCCATGCCCGTTTCTGGATTTATGTAGACAACTTCGCCGTCAATTATGAAGCTTCCTGGAATAGTCTTTGCCGCATCAACAATCTCTGGAAGCCTAACCGTGTAGATTATGCCGTGGCGGTTCTGAAGCGTAACCTCGCCCTTCTCCTTGATGACTAAGCATCTTGTCCCATCATATCTGCCGGCGTGGGTTCAGAACCCACACTTTCGGCTCTGCAACAAAACCCTGCCTTTTAAGATCGCTTAAATCCCCTGTTTGGCAAAGCATCACCTTTATCAAGAAGGAAACACCCCGAAGAGAAAAAGGGTTACGCGTGTTTCTCCTTCCAGCTTATGTAGGCTTTAAGTGAAAAGCCGCTTTTGCAGCCTAAGTCTTTTCTGGCGTATTTGAATATGGCTTCTGCAAGCTCTTTTGAAAAATGCTTCTCGAGAAAGGATTGGACTCTGAACATGTCGTTTTCAAACTCGCTTTTCCTAACACCCAAAGAGTCTACTTCTGGATTAGCCTTCTTTATAAGGTCTGAGTATATGGTCACATGAGTTTCATCGCCTAAAACGTTGATTACGTAGAAGGCTAGTCGCTCTTTACCCCTGTAAAAGCTTCTGAAGGGATAAGCCTTCCTAGTTGTGATCTTCAAGGCTTTCACCACCGCTGACGAAGTTGCAAACTCCATTTGGGAATAAATCGTATAGGTCTGCGTGGCATTCTGGGCATTCCATTTCAGCTTCTCCGTCAACCTCGATAAACCGTCCCTCTTCCGGGTTAAAAGCATAGACTATTCTGTTTCGCTCAACAACCCTGAACAAATTGGCTCCGCAGTATGGACACTTAGGAGGTTCAAACGTGGCTTTGACCATAACACACCCCGCAAGAAAGGAGAAACAACTTTTTCCAAAGTAACTGTTACTTTGTTCCGTCTAAGCCCCAAATTTCTCCGTAAAGTTCCCTCTCAACTCTGACAAGGGTTCGAGCTACCTCTCTAAGTTGCTGTTTAAGCTCAAAGCCTTTATAGTTGATCCTCGGGTCATGCTCAATCATTTCGATAATTCTTCTAAGCCGACGGAATGCCTCCTGATACTCTTCTTGGCTGACCTCACGCCACCTCATCTAAAGCACCTACAATAAAATATTAGGGATTCTTTAAAATGGTGGTGGGCACTCCGAGATAGAAAAAGGCTAAAGGAATCCCCAGCTGAAAAGCTCGTCGTTTGAGGTGGAGGGTGGGAGAGGGCTTTCCAAGTCCCATTTTTCAAGAGCCAGGTAGAAGTCTATGGTTGTGTAGAGCTCCTCCTCGATTATTGGTTCAGCCCACTTAGCCCTGTCAACGATAAACCTTACAGCCTCTTTGTGGTTTTCTCCAGTCCAATAGCTTCCCATGTCGTAGTTCTCCGCCCGTGGGCAGTCTGGGAAAACCTCTGGAAGGATATCTCCGTCCAGCAAATGTAAATACCATAGGCCGCTGTGGCTTCCGCCGTACCTTATAACGTCTATGGAAAGCTCAAACTGGAGGGTTTCATCATTCTGGATAAGCCTTGCAAAGTCAAGCTCTTCCTGTAGCCAGCAAAGCCTTTCAAGGGTTTTCTGAAGCATCTCGTCAC
>Ga0207433_10016772_pt1 | contig 10227 bp, 8 predicted proteins | sample YelNatPaOPGAMG01_FD_187559 | JGI IMG/M metagenome (GOLD analysis project Ga0207433, IMG submission 187559) | Hot spring thermophilic microbial communities from Obsidian Pool, Yellowstone National Park, USA - OP-RAMG-01 (SPAdes) (version 3) | ecosystem: Environmental > Aquatic > Thermal springs >... | reverse complement strand
AATATAAAAAACATTTGAAGTTTAATCGATAATCTTCAATTCCTTATTTATCTCTAACGTTCTGGCTTCTAAATCTTTCATTATTCTCGTGTATTCTTCCTTGCTCATTTCTCCCAACTTAAAATACTTTTCTTGAGTTTTCAGGATGAGTTTTTTAAGTTGTTCTCTTTCTTTCAAAAGACTTTCCCTTTTTCTTAACTTCAAGAAACCGATTTTCTTTGATAGCAAACTTATTTTTTTCATTCTTACTTCAGTCAACCTCTTCTTGTACTCGTTTATCATATCCAAATATTCTGACTTAGATAAGGCATTTTTTATGAAAAAATCTATCTGGGCTTTTTTGATCAACTTTTCAATTGTTTTTTCCTCCAAGCTCAAAAACTTAATATTTTTAGACAAGGAAGAAATGACAAAACTTCTATAAGAAAGTAATGAAATTATTGAAATCACGAATGAGCTGGAGATAATTGCCCACCAATATTTGTGTAAGAATTTTATTGTGTTAATGTTTTTGGCTTCAATCATATAAGCAAGTAAAGCATTTTTTGCCCTTTCTTCAGCTTTTGGATAATCTTCCCTTAGCATGGCTGAAAGGGCAAGAAAGTACATCTTTTCTGTTTCTGGAGTTTTGATATTAAAAGCATTTGCTTCTCTAATCTTTTCTACAATTTCATTTAGCGTTGAAAAAACAGATATCGATTTTTCTTTAGTCGAAATAATTTCATCTGCTAGTTCTTTTGCCCTATCAAAGTCCCATTCTTCTAAAGCCTTTTTAGCTTCTTGTAAATTTTTTTCAATTTTCTCAGTCGATAAATTAAGTTTTTTCATTTCTCTTATGGCCTCTTCTGCCCTTTTAACCTCTTCTATTGTTTCATTTTCGGTAATGCTGTGGATTCCTAGGATAATTTTTCCAGAAGAAACTATTCTTTTAGTTAGTGTAAAACCAACAACACTTACATTCATTTCATATTCACCATAACTCATGTAACTTGGAGCAAAAAGCTCGATCTCAAAAATTTTAGTCTCCCCACTTTTCAATTTTTCAAAAATCTCCGGATATTTTTTTATATGTACTTGAGGATAACCGGAAATTATCAGTGTGACATTCTTAAATTCTATGTTATTTTCTTTTGGATTATTCACAATTACATAAAAACTTCCAGTTTGATTCCTGTAGATGTCTACTCTTTCAGGAATAGATAGCAAAAATTTATATTCAACAACCGCTGACGCTGCTACCACTTCTAAAACTTTTTTACCCTTTGGCATTGGACAATCCATGTCTGAAGCATAAGTACAACCAGCACCACAAATTCCATCATAATTGTTACAATTCACATTCACAAAAAAGTAAACAGTTTTGTCAACATTTTCTGAGCAATTGACATCAACATAAACTGTTGAAAGTCCAGCCACAGCTTTTGTCGGATCTAAGTATATGGTGAGTGTTGAGTTTACTCTTTCGTTCGATGAAATGTTCGAAAGATATTGTAGTGTATTGCCACTCGTATTAACCCAGCCTTCAGGAACCCTCCACATCAGCCAAACATCGGTTGCATTATCACTGCCTATGTTTCTTACAGTAGCAGTTAAATTAAACGTTTCTCCTTGACTAATCATGGGAGAATAAATTGGAGTGATGAGAAAATATGGCCCACTGACAAATGCTACAAGTGTTGCATTGATTGTTGTGTTTTTCGGCTTAGCATTTGGGTTTGTTGCTTCCACCAATATTTGAATGGTATATTCGTAAGCTGTCTGTGGTGCTGTGACGTTGATTTGAATTGCTTTTGTTTCTTTTGCATTCACGTCGAAACTGTTATAGTTTGTTATGTTGTAGAATGTATTTTCCCAAGTCGAAGAAAGTCTGAAATTAAGCGGATAATCACCTGTGTTGTTTATTATTAAAACACCAAGGGTACCATTTTCTGTTACAGGAACCCAAACTTCCCCAAAATTTTCAGGCAAAGTTTTCCAAGAATAATCGTAGTCTACTGATAAATTATACTGTATGGTAGAGCCAGCATTGCCAGTTGAATCGTTAGCCCATATTTTGAAGTTCCAAGTATCGGGAGGTGAAGATGGAACAAAAGAAGCATTCCATGTATTCTCTCCAAGGTAATTCATGGTCACGTTATTCCAAGTTGCAAGACCTCCTCTTTTGTACATGAAAATTGCCGTATTTACACCACTTGGGTCTTTTATTTTTGCTGTGATGTTTATTTCAACATCCGGATCGATGTCGTCTTCAGAGCTTGGCGAAAGTGTTATATTTTCTATGGTTGGAGGGGTGTGCCTATCAACCCAGAATGTTCTGTTCGAATCACTCCACTTACTTTCCAAGTTGTAATTATAAGCCAGACAGTTCCATGAGTAGAGGCCGTCTGGAACATTTTCTATAGTCCAATTTTGGCTTGTTTCGTTAGTTAAAATTCCTGAGTAATAATGCTCTAAAATCTCATCTTCTGTCAATGTTCTGTTGTAAATTACTAGTTCATCTATAGTTCCATTAAAATTTCCGTATCCCGGCCCTTGTCCTATGATTAGATTATAATCATTTTTAAGTAATGGGGGATAGACACCAGTCTCTGAACGATAATCTTCTAAATTACCATTAACATAAAGAGATATCATAGAATCTCCTGTAGTGTGATTATATTTCCATGTGCCTACGATATGATAAAACTCGTACGGCTCTAGTGATGTTGAAGAAACATAAGTATACTCTTCTGATTGAGAGACTACATAAAAAATTATCGATTTATCGGGATTTATAAGAAATGAATATGGCGAGGTATCTATCGCATCTCCCTTCGCAAGAATTGTTTCTTGATTGGAAATATCATTAATCCTTACCCAAAATTCTATACTTAGTTGATCTATTATGTCTAAAATATCGCTATCTTCTATAACAATATTATCGGAAATTCCATCAAACTCAAAGGACCCAAAAAATTTTCCTCCAGATGAATTGAAAGTTGGTCCAAAAACTGTTCCGTTATTGCCATTACCGCTCCAGTCATAAACCAAATAATCATTCTCTCCAACTTCCGAATTGTTATTGAAATGCATAAGCAAAACTGTAGAATTGTCAGGATCTACCTCACCATATTTTTTTGTTTTTTCCAGCCTGAAACTTCCACTGATGTTGTGATATAGGCTCACATTTTTAATGTAATAGCCATCGCTTACATTGCAAACAAATGTTATACTGTTTGTAGCATTAAGTACAGTATTATCTTGTGGTTCGACCAACACAACCTCCAAAGCAAAAATGGAAAAAAGAGTGGCAAAAAACGTTAAAAGAAAAAATGTTGCGAGTATGTAAAATTCTGTTCTCCCCACTATTTTAATCCTGACGTAATTCATATTTTTCGCAAAATGTTTTCGACTCATACGCTGATTATTTTGTTACAGAATTGAGAGACCAATTTCATTTTTATATCGTTGAAATCTGGGTCTATGGCCAAAATGATGGTTAATTTTCTTCTGGTTAAAAAGTCTGAAAGGGTGTGTTGGAGGAATCTTATGATTGTCATGCTGTCATAGGTCAAAATTGTAGTGAGTGTGTCAAAAATTATGAACTTGTATTCTTCTTTTTTTGTCAGTCTGCCTAGCTCTATTGAAACATCTGTTGGGTTGAAAGGCCTTTTCAAAAAAATTTTATTATCCTCTTTTTTATCGACAGTAGAAGAGACACAATCAACTATCACCAATTTTTTTGTGTCCACTTTATTTTTTTCTAGTGTAGATAAAATTATGTCACAGGGTTTGTTCACTGTAACTAGTATCCCATTCAACTTTTTTTTGTTTATCAGAAATTTCAAGATATCGATCAAAATTTTTTCATATTTATTTAGGGATGTGGAAATGATTAAATTACCGCCACTAATAAAACTTTCCAAGTCTGAATGAATAGGCATTAATTATTAATTCAATTTTTGATTAAATATGTTTCTATTATTGTTAATAATAAGTCAACCTATTATTGATTTTACTCTTTTTACAAGCTCTTCCGGCTTGAAAGGCTTGTTGATGTAATCGGCAAGCCCTTCTTCCATGAGCTTCTTTTTTCTAGCTGGAGAACATTCCAAAACACTTAAGAAAGCAACTTTAGTTTTTTCTAGTTTTCCTGTCCTTTTTATTTTATCAAAAACATCCCAGCCAGACATGTCTGGCATCATGATATCCAAAAGAACCAGGTCAAAATTTTTTTGTTCCATTATTTCTAAACATTCTTTTCCACTCAATACCGTCTCTACTTCATACCCCGCATCCTCTAAAATCATTTTAATCAAGTTCGCCGTATCTTCTTCGTTGTCAACAATCAAAATTCTCTTCTTAACCATCGCTACCTTTTTTACTTTTTAATTTTTCAAAGATAAATACTTTATCCTCTTCTACGGAAGACCGAAGCTGAAAACATAACTTTTCTGGGGTAGCAACTTTTTTCGTAATAACTTTTGTAGATAATCTTTCCTACAGTTTTGATTTAACCTTTTGACGAAGAACCTCCAAATTCTTCTTAACTTCTACAAGTCTTCTACCACATCTTTCGATTGCCCTTGTATATTCCTTTTTTTCCATCTTCCTTTCTACGAAATACATTCTTTGTACATCCTTCATCATTTTTTCTAAGGCCTCTTTCTCCCTTTCTAATGTTTTCGTCTTGTTTTTAATAGCACGAATTTCTAGTCTCTTGTAAACGAAATATCCGAAGGAAGATAAAAAAATAATAGAGAATAAAATAATATGCCAGTTCTCTTTGATCATTGGAACTAGCTCGTACTCCTTTGACTTTTCTATTGTCTGTGAAAAAGCTTGTTCGGCTTCAATTTCTTCTAACTTTTCTTCAGCTTCTGTTATCAGCTTTTCAGCTTCTTTGTAATCTTCAATTTCAAACATCTTTATTCCTTGATTGAAAATTTCCATCGGTACTGAAACGTTGATTCCTCGAGACCTAGCATCGTATAACTCATTCTCTACCTTGTCTATCATCTCATAAACTTTCATGGCTGTTTGTTTGATAAATTCTACATAATTTGCTACCGATTCTGCTGCCAAATAGTCTCCTCTCTCGAACAAAAGTTTTGCTTCGTTTAGGGTGTCATTAGCATATTTCACACCAAATCCCAATTTTTTCATTTCTTCTATCTGCTTTTCAGCATTCTCTATCGCTTGAAGAGCTTTAATTTTCTCTCTATCCTCGCCTAAACTCTGAGCTAAAACTATTTGGAAAAAAATTATTAATAAAAGTAAGGTAAAGACGATTTTCTTCATTCACTCACTTTTTAGTTTATACCTTCACTTCTTCGAATTCACCAAAAATTTCCTGCTCAGGAAATACCTCAATTCCTGAGTCAGATATTTTCATCGGTACAATCCTTTTCTTGAATTTGGAACCACGCATTTTCAAAATTTCTATTGCATGTTCTCTCACACCGCCCTTTCTCAAGTAATAGAGAACTATCACACCATCCGCCAAAAATTCTTCAACACCACTTCTGCTATAACTTGTAATTCCATGTGCTTCTGAAATTAAGAAGCTGTTAACCCCCAAATTTTCAAAAAATCTAAAGAGTTGCTCTATGTAGCTTCTGTAGTTCTCTTCCTTACCGATGAAAGCCGAAGCAATAGCACTAAGTGAGTCTACCACAACTATATCTGGCCTGAAATTTTCTGGTAATATAATTGGGTCGAAATCTATCAATAATTCACCCCTTTCTTTTGCGTAAAGAGCATCCATAGCCCTTGAGATGTCTACACTACTGTAACGCTTTATGATTAGATTTCTTTTCTTTTCAAGCTCAGAAGGGTTCCAACCAAAACTTTCCATATGTTCTCTGAGCCTTTCTTCAGATTCTTCAAAAGACATGTAAAGACATTTTTTTCCTTCTTTTGCAGCATTTGCAACTATTTGAAGACAAAAAAGAGTTTTTCCAGAACCAGGACCACCAGACACAAGAACAGAAGAGCCTTTTGGGATGCCCATACCTTTCTCGAATAATTCATCAAAACCTTTTATTCCTGTTTTTATCCACTCCTCTTCTTTTTTTCCTTTACTTTCTCTCTTTTCTTCTTTCCTTCTTCTTTTCATTTATTCTCAATTTTAATTTATAGTTCGGCAATATAAATTTTAGGTATTTTATTTTTCCACGGGTAAGCTGAAACTGAAAACAGAACCTTTTCCAAGCTCGCTTTCTGCCCAGATTTTACCACCATGTGCTTCTATTATCCCTTTGGATATAGCTAAGCCAAGACCAGTTCCTTCGTGTCTTCTCTTGGCACTCATTTCTGCTTGGAAGAATTTTGTGAAGAGTTTTGGCATATGCTCTTTTGCTATGCCTATGCCGGTGTCTTCTATTGAGACTATGAGATTGTCTCCTTCTTGTCTTGCCCTTACTGTTATCTTGCCTTTTTCAGTGAACTTGATTGCATTGTCTAAAAGGTTCGTCAAGACTTGGGATAGCCTAAATTCATCTCCTTTTATAACTGGAAGCTTTTCTGGCAAATCCAAGACGAGCTCTAGTCCTTTCTCCTTTATTTTTGGCAACATTTGATTTGCACAACTTTCTATCAGTTTTTTCATATCTATTGGCGACATGTCAAACTCCATGGTTCCTGCTTCAAGTCTAGAGATGTTCAGTAAATCATCAACAAGCTTTTGCTCTCTCTTTGCTGCTTTGAGTATTATCTCTAGCTTTTCTTTTACATCTTTGGGCAAATCTTTTGATAAGAGAAGCTCAATGTAGCCTATTATTGGAATTAAAGGTGTTTTGAGCTCGTGGGCAGCTATGTTCACAAACTCAGATTTCATCTTGTCAAGCTTCTTCAGGTCTTCTACCATCCGGTTGAAGGTGTCTGCCAGCTTACCGATCTCATCATCGCTTTTGATATCAGCCCGAACGTTTAAATTTCCTTCTCGAACCTTTTCCATAGTTTTTTCTAATTCTGTGATATTTTTTGTTAACGAAGTTGAAATGTACAGAACTACTGGTAAAAAGAGAGAAAGCACTAAAGATAAAATCAAAAAACTATATGGTACAACATCCTCCAATGGACTGTAAACCTCAGCTTCGTCTACCTCAGACACCAAACACAATTCTAAATCATCAAGCCAATTATAATACCCAAAAACCAAAATGCCTAAGTAATTTTTATATTTTAAAAAACCGTCCTTACCTTTTAGACATTCTTTAACACCATCTGTGTGTATTACTACAGTTTCTCCTTTTCTTCTTAATTCAGAAACGAGTAAATTATATTTGTTGACTAAATAAATTTCTCCTGTCTTACCAAGTCCTGGAATTTCTTGTAGCACATCATCGATTTCTTCTCGACCAACGCTTGAAACTAAAACTCCTAATAGATTACCTCTTTTATCTTTAATCGGAATTGAAATAATTATCTCCACGGTTCTTGTTTCGTAATTAAAATAAGAAAGAGAGATGAAAAGTTTTTCCTTGCCTTTAATGAAATATTCTTCATTATTTTTTAACTTACCTTCTTCAGAATCCTCTGTTGAAATTATAATTTTTCCATCTAAATCAAGAATAGAAACTCTTTTTAAATTTTTAAGGAAAATTTCTTCTTTCAAAAAGGTCTTCAAGTTTTGATAATATGTGCTGCTCTTATCATTTGTGGAAAAATAATTGATTAAATTTTCTAACACAAGAGTTCTATTTCCAATTTCTCCGGCCTCTTGTATATACTTTTTTATCAGTGTTCTTAAATTATTTTCTTTAAGTAACGATATGCTCTTTAGTTGTGATTCTATTCTACTTGATATTATTTCTCTTAAAACATGATAGTTTATAATGAGATAAGTTGCAAGTGAAGTTGTTAAAAATAATAATAAACTAGTAGCTATCAGCAATTTGTACGATATCCTCATTCTTCACCCTTTTTAAATTCTTTCTAATTTAATTTTGTATACGATCTGTCTTATTTTTATCCGATTTTTTTGACTCTTTCTCAAAAGCTAATTTGTATATTGCCCCAGCTGCTAAAGAAATGTATCCAGCAAAGTAAAACAAATCTAATAAGTTTCCAACCTTGTAGCCGGTATGCTGCTCAACAAAACTAAATAAAACATCAGCAATCATAAAAAGGAAGAAGCCAATAGTTATCATTAACCATTGTAACCTTTCATTCCTAACTTTTGATGTCAAAGTAGGATAAAGCCCAAACGAAAATATTACTAAGTCATAGATTACGTATAGGCTACTCACAATTTTATTAATAAATGGTTCTTCTGAGACAAACAAATCATACAATTCTAGGAAAAAACAAATTATCAAAAAGAGAAGAAATAAAAACAATGTTGTAAGAACTGCTTTTTTGGAGAATGGTTTAGCAAAAATATAAGAAAGAATGAAGATCAAAACAAACGGATATCCTGTTATATAAAAAATATCGGCTATTCCAGGATATGGGGCCTCTTCATTTATTATTTCATAGTATGCCCAGGTAGTTTCAGCAATACAAAAACACAAACATCCAATCACAAATAAACTCCAAAAAAGCTTTTCATCACTTTTTTGTCCAAGCGATCTCAAAACTTTAGTACCAATTAATACTGGTAAGAGTGAGAAGAAAATGAATAAAAAATTCCCGATTATTGTTAAATCTGAAAATGTGAGATAAAATATTGAAGAAATCAAAAACGATACGGCAAATATTAAGAAGATTTTTTTCTCCGCCATTAATTAACTCCCTTTTTCACTAAATAATACTATCGAGTTGATCAAGTTGCCGTGATGGTTTCTCACCCCTAAAGGACCTTGCTCACCGAATGTAAATGTCCCTATGAATGGTACATCTTCTCCTATTGTTTCTGATACGAATAAAGGTATTTTTGGTCTCTCTTCAGGAGGAATTGCATTTATCGTTCCAGCACAAAATGTATAGATGGCAAAAATTGCCTCGTTCTTTCCTATGTTTTTGCTATTCAGTGCTTTTTGTGGAGTTGTTTTTGCCCTGTTGAGTAATAGCTGCCAATCCCCATGCATCAACAAAATCTCATCACCTGTGTTTACATTTGCAAAAACACTTATGCTTTTATCTGTTGCATTAATAGATAGCGGATGTATGGAAAGATAATAGATTCCTCTTTCGGTTTTTATTATTTTTGCAAACGGCCAAAAAGTAGCTTCTGTTAATACCATTCCACCTGTTTCAACCTTTTCAGCCACACACCCATTGCACCATTCATTGTAAACTTCTGCAGCCGGTCTATTGTTAATTTCATATATGACCCTGCCTTTAGCTTTGGTAATTGTTCCATTTTCTTTTTTCGTCTCATAACCAGCTTCATAAAAGTACCCAATCTTTAAGTCTGTGAAAATTGCTGTTAGGCTTATACCTTTTGAATAAACTTTATCATTAGCGAACTGTTTCCATTTTCCAGATAGATCATTATCTCCACTACTACCTCCTATTATTGGAATTCCCCAACCTATAACCTCTTCTATACCTTCAATTACTTCTTCTTCACTTCCTGGTGAAGAAGTTATCAAAACAAGTTGAGGATATTCTCCCTCCTTTCCAGCATTTCTTATCGCATTTTGTATGGCTGCCTTTCCTGCTTCTTTTGCTGAAGGATAATCATCGATATTTGCTCCACCCACACCAAATGTAATTTTAGGAGACGATATTGCGAGCATCGCCAAGGAAGCCTTGCTACCTTGATGCCAACCATTTTTAGTTATAACGGCCAACATGGATGTGCCACCATAAACTTTTGTATTTGGTAAAAGCTTGTTAACCTCTCTAAGTACAACCTCAGAATCGTACCCAACAGTAGAAAACAGTATTAAATAATCTGGATTTGGAAGTTTTGTTTTTATCATGGAAACTGCTTCTGCCACAGCTTCGATTTCGCTATCTTTTGTGCTAAACCCGTAAGCTACTGTTGTTTTTTTCTCAGGTTTTTGAAAATATAGAAAGAGTGAAATACCAATAATAAGGAACAGGGAAATGATTATAAACATTTTAGCATGCCGGTTAATCATAGGTAAAATATAGTTTTTTATCCCATAAAAAGTTTATGCGAATTAATTGACCTAAGAATATATTTCTTATGGAGTGAGAATGAAAAATATGAGGAAATATGTCAGAAAACTGATTTTAGTACTAACGCTTTTGCTCACAGGAATAGAATACAGGAAGGAGGGAATTTTCCAAAGAATTTTAGGGTTTATTCATCCAGCAAGGTTGAGGTAAATG
>Ga0207433_10016765_pt1 | contig 10233 bp, 12 predicted proteins | sample YelNatPaOPGAMG01_FD_187559 | JGI IMG/M metagenome (GOLD analysis project Ga0207433, IMG submission 187559) | Hot spring thermophilic microbial communities from Obsidian Pool, Yellowstone National Park, USA - OP-RAMG-01 (SPAdes) (version 3) | ecosystem: Environmental > Aquatic > Thermal springs... | reverse complement strand
AAACCTTTCAAGAAAGGAATCGGGATTTCTTTTAACAACTTGCACAGGAAAAAAATTAAGAGTTTTGTTATTCCTGAAAATTCTTCGGTAAAAATAAAAATTTTGAGAGGTCCTGCTCTTGTTTTAGCAGACAATTATGAAAAGTTTATCGAAGTTGATAAAGGAAGCAAGATAACAGTTAAGAAATCAAAAGAAAGGGCAAAAATTTTCTGTGTAAATCACTGAGTTAGGTAGAAGATTCTTTGTTAATTTTTGTCGACTTGCTGATGTTATTATCATTAAATTTGCTACAATTTTTTTATGGTGTCTCATCTTTTTTAAAGAAAAAAATAAAAAGTTAATCTTTAAATAAATAATAGATTGAAATGGTACAATAGAAATTTATAATAATAGTAATTTAAACCTTAATTGTTTTGGTTTAATTGGGTGAAATTGTGTCAAGCGATATTAGAGGAGTAGGAAAAGAAACAGCGATGTTTGAAAGAGGAAGAGAAATATATTGGGTTGACCTAACAAACGGATATGTAACAAGAGTTAGTTGTGTATGTAAAGGTCCAAGTGGAGTACTCCGTGGATATGAACTAATAGGAGGGCAATTCTTCGAAGATAGTTTTTTTGATGGAGGATGCTATGGTATGAGCGATAGCGAACCAATCAAGCCTAGTGAAGTTCCTAAATTTGTTAAAAAATTATTGTTAGGAGAAAAGGAAACTACACTTAAAGAAATTCAAAAATTAACTTCAGAATATTGGAAAAAACAACAAAAAAAATAACTAAAAAGTTGCCTCACATTTTTTTTATACTTTTATTGTAGTTTCTTTCATCTTTTCAATAATTTTTTTGAATTTTAACAATTTAATTTTTCTTCGTAAGAAAAGACGAAACGTTTCGTTAAAAAAGCAGTTTGTAAAAGTTAATTTTAAATAAAAAAAGAAATTTAAAATATGGCTGTAATAAAGGTAATCGAAGTAATAGGAACTTCTGAAAAAAGTTGGGAAGATGCAGTTCAAAATGCTTTAGCAAGAGCAAGTAAGACAGTAAGGAACATTACTGGAATAGATGTTTTGGGTTTTAAATGTGTGATTAAAAATAACAAAATAGTTGAGTACAGAGCAAACCTAAAAATAGCATTTGTAGTTGAAGAGAAATGAACAGAGAAAAAATACTAGAGATTGTAAAAAAATGGAAAATAAGTAAAGAGCCTGAGTACAGAAGCTTTAGATGTGCAAAATGTCAAAAAACTATAAGAAAAGCTTGGCATGTTTGGTTAGAGGATAAAGGGTTTAAGTTAGAGGTTCATTTTTGCAAAAAGTGTTTTAAAGAAATGAGTTAAGCTTTTTAAAGTATGAATAGTAATAGATATTAAGCGTATATCCGGCAGAAAAAAATGTAAACGGGTATACGCAGTTAATTCTGCGTATATTTAGAGGTGGTAGAAATTAGTTTAAAAAATAGGTTAAGAAAAATTGGTCCATGCTTGTATGAATTGCCAAAAGAAGCAAAACCAGGAATGAAAGTACCAGCATGGCTTTTCTTGTCAGAAAAGCTTTTAGCTCAAGTGGAAGAAGGAGCAATAAAGCAGGCAGCCAATGTAGCTTTTTTACCAGGAATTTACAAGCATAGCATAGCACTCCCCGATATGCATTTCGGCTATGGTTTTCCAATAGGGGGAGTAGCTGCTTTAGATTATGAAAGTGGTGGTCTTTCTCCAGGTGGAATTGGTTTTGACATTAATTGTGGCGTGAGATTGCTTAGAACAAATTTGACAGTAGATCAAATAAGACCAAAACTAAAAGAATTGTTAGAGTCAATTTTTCACAATGTACCTTCAGGAGTTGGCGAGACAGGAAAAATTAAGCTTAGCTTTTCTGAGCTAGACGAAGTTTTAGTTAACGGAGCTAAATGGGCTGTTGAAAAAGGTTATGGAACAGAAAAAGATTTAGAGCATTTGGAAGAAAATGGTTGCATGAAAGGTGCTGATTCAAGCAAGGTTTCGAATGAAGCAAGAAAAAGGGGGGCTCCTCAGCTTGGAACTTTAGGAGCAGGAAATCATTTTCTTGAGATTCAAAGGGTTGATAAGATTTTCTTGCCTGAAGTGGCAAAAGTTTTTGGAATTGAAAAAGAAGGACAGGTAACAGTGCTTATTCACACTGGTTCCAGGGGGTTTGGCCATCAGGTTTGTACTGATTATCTGAGAATTTTAGAATCAAGGTTTAGAGATGAAATTAGAAAGCTTCCAGATCGTGAATTAGTTTATGCTCCTGCAGGAACTCAAGAGTGTGAAGATTATTTTTCTGCTATGGTTTGTGCTATGAACTACGCATGGACTAATAGACAAATAATTAACCATTGGGTTAGAGAAAGTTTTGTCAAAGTTTTGGGAATGAAGTTAGAAGATATGGGGTTAGAAGTTGTTTATGACGTTACTCACAACACAGCTAAAATCGAAGAATATGAGATTGATGGAGAGAAAAGGAAAGTTTATGTTCATCGTAAAGGCGCAACAAGAGCCTTTCCTGCTGGCCATCCTGAAATACCAGTAGATTACAGAAAGGTTGGGCAGCCGGTTTTGCTTCCAGGCGCGATGGCAACAGCTTCTTATGTTTTGGTTGGTGCTGAAACAGCAAAAGAAACCTTCTATTCAACAGCTCATGGAGCAGGCAGAGTTAGCTCAAGATCTAAAATGTTGAAGGGTGTGAGGGGGGAAGATGTGGCAAGAAGAATGGCTGAAAAAGGAATTTTGTCTAGGGCTGCAAGCTGGAGAGTTATGGCTGAAGAAGCAAGTGAAGCTTATAAGAATGTTGACATAGTAAGTGAAGTTACTGAAATTGCTGGTATATCTAAAAGAGTCGTACGCCTAACTCCTTTGGGTGTGGTGAAAGGTTGAGAGTTCAGATAGGGCACTTTCGTAAAGAGTGATAAACTTTTTTCCCATTGTAGAAATCTCGTAGCATCCTCTTTTCACTCTTTTAATAAACCCTCTTCTAAAATTTCTAGCCAAGTACATTTTGGCAGTTTTCTCTTTTAAACCATTTTTCTCAGCGAATTCCTTTATTTTAGTAATACCATTTAATGTTTTAAGCCTTTTATAAAGAAGGCTAAAATAATAATTATTGATTACATAAGTCAAAAACTTCCTTCTATTTTCTTCATGTCCTTCAAACAAATTATTTTCAAGAAACCATATACATGAATTAAAATCTGTAGAAATGTCAATTCTATTTTTGTAAACACTTGAATTAATAGAGAAAAGTTTGAGCATATTTATTAAATCTTTTTGGGCATCCCTATCTATTTCAGAAATTGTAATATCAAGATGTGTCAAATCTTTAGTAACCATAGCAGTTCCATCACCTAGAATCGTTTTAATAATAAATCCTTTACAGAATTCTGTAAGGTTATATTTTACCGCAAATTTTCTAAGAAATTTTAAAACATTATTGAATATCCTATTAAATATTTGAGAAGAGATGTATATTTGGAAGTTAGTTTTTGTTAAACCATAATGTTCAACAAGACCAATCTTTGCATTCGGAATGCTAACTTCATTGACAAAATCTTCTGACATTTGTTTAGCTTTCTCTTTGCTGATTAAATTTGGATTATAATATAAACAAACTTTCCATTTGTCTTTAGGAATTCCAAAATATAGTTCTGCAACTTTTACAATAATCTTATGTTCATTTATTATACTATTCGTAAAACTGATTTTATCACTTTTCTTACCACCCTCTGCTTGAAGTAATCCAAAGAATTCACCGACTTTCTTATCAATCAGGATGAATCTTTTTAGTTCAATTTGTTTCGTCCTTCCATTGCCCTTCTCGTACCATAGTCTTAAATATTCTTTCCCATTCTTAGTAAAACTTTCACACATCATATAACTCGGAACTAATGCAGTCAAATCAAGGATGTTATTTTCAACTACTTTACAATTTTTCGGTTTTTCTATCTTAATTACTTCTTTTATTGTTACTGTATCTCCTTCTTTTATACTAAGTCTTTCTCTAATTGATAAGGGTAGCTCTTTTTTGACTTGAACAGCTTTTCTACTTTTTGGCTTTTCAGGTATTCTTATATAAATTTCAGCCACTTTTGAATCTTTTTCTATTACTACTTTAATATAATCATAAGAAGTTGCTCCAATTTTTCTTATTTCTTTAAGTGGTACTGTTATTCTAAAATTTTTAGAAACTTTTACTTTTATCTCATTTCTCTTAATTTTCATCTTTTGAAGCAAACGCCGTAATGTCTCGCGGCAAAACTTTATACTATATTTTGAGCAAATCGTTCTTGTAGTTTCCTCTAGAGAATTCCCATTTAAGTAATATTTTACGGCATCTTTCAAAATTTCCTGTGTTAATTTCATTTTAATTACCGTAATAATTATGTAACTTTAAGTATTTAAATATTACTGTAATAACTATATATATGGTGCTCGAAGCTAAAACAACTTTAATACCGCACAAAAAAGCAAAAACTCTATATCTAACGATTCCTTCAGCTGTTGCGAATGATTCAGCTTTTCCTTTCAAACCAGGAGAGGAAGTTAAAATTATCATAAAAGACAAAAAACTCATAATAGAAAAATAAATTTAGAACTAACTTGAAGTGGTAGTAAAAATATGAAAAAAGATTTATTTCTTTTCTTTATCCAGTAAATCTATAAGTTTATCGAAGATTTTATTAATTTCGCTAGTGACTTTTGAATCAGATTTTGTAATTGGTTTTAGGTTAACTATACAATCTATAACTTTTTTGTCGTAAGAAATTTTCCCTAAAAATTTTTCTTTAGCCCATTTTTCAATTTTTCTTGAAAGCTTTGAGTTTATGTCCCATTTGTTGATGATAATCCCATAAGGAATTTGAAAATGGTTAACAATTTCTAGAATTCTTTTTAGATCAGAAAATCCAGAAGGTGTTGGCTCAGTTACTAGTATTGCATAATCTGTCCCTCTCACAGAAGCTATAACAGGACAACCAATTCCAGCAGGAGAATCGAAAATTGCAACATCGTAGCCAAACTCTTCTGCTTTTCTCTTCAATTCTTCAACTATTTTTCCAGAGCCAGTTTCTCCAACATAGAGTTTTCCAGAAATTAGAGGAAAGTTATACTTTGTTTTATTTACCCTTATTTCTCCATTTTTTACAGGCTTAATTTTTATTGCATTAACTGGACAAACTAACTTACATGCTTCACAACCTTCACACAAAAAAGGATTTACTTTAAATTCATCGTTTCTCTTTTCTATAGCTCTGAAATTACAGACTCCTATACATTTTCCACATCCAATACATTTTTTCTTATCGATGAAAGCCTTTTCAGAAGTCGAAATTTTTTCTTTTGTTTCGTATTCAGTTATTCCCAACCAAAGCCCTAGATTTGGAGCATCTACATCACAATCACAAGCAACAACTTTTTTCTCTTTTGAAAATAAAAGTATAAGAGCTGAAGCAAGCATGCTTTTTCCAACACCACCTTTCCCTGAAGCAACTACTATTTTCATATCAAATTCACCATTTTCTCTAAGTTGCCTGTGCAATATGCTTTGATTAATTCTTCTGAGTAAGGAATTTCTACAGAAATTTTTGAATTAAACTTTCTTGCAATCTTTTCTATTTCTCTTCTGCTTCCAACATCTGCCTTATTCAAAACAATTTCTGTTGGTAGATTCAATTTTTTTGTTAGTTCAAGGATTACTCTAAGATCATAAGCTCCTAGAGGTGTTGGCTCGGTAACAGCGTAGACTTTATCGCTATTTAATAAAGCTTGGATTACGTTACAATGGGCTCCAGGTGAAGTATCGATAATTAAATAATCTGCATCAATCCTTTTTGCAAGCTCTATTGCTCTCTTTTTCACTTCTTTTACTATCGGTCCAGTCTCAGATATTCCGGCTTTGCTCTTTCCTGTGACAAGCCAAAAATTGTTTTTAATTTTATTGACAAAAAATTCTCCAGCTATTTCTTTTCTCTTCTCAATTGCATTATTCGGACAAGAAATCCAACATGCTCCACAGCTAGTGCACAAGTCTAAAATAAATTTTGGATAATTTTTTTCAACCCAAAATATAGCATGCTCCCTGCAAACCTTTGAACACAAACCACATTTTTTACATTTCTTTTCATTAAGTAAAGGAAATTCTTGGTATATTGGCTTTGAGTTTTTTAATTTCTGTTTCAAAATCAAGTAATCGTTTGGGCATTCGACATCGCAATCACAAAGAATTACTTTTTTCTTCTGCTTGAGCATTTTGAAAGCTAGAAGAATTGCAAATGTAGATTTTCCAACACCACCTTTCGTTCCGCTACTACTGATAATTTTCATGAAAGCACCATAAACAATCTTAACGCTATTCCTCCAATAGTTATTGCAAAAATAATTTCAAAAATTGTAATATACAAAGCTTTTTTCCAGCCAATTTCTTTTATTAATGCAGCTATCGTTGCTATGCATGGTATGTAGAGCATTGTTACTAATGTGAAGATAATCATTTGAATTGGTGTTAGAATTAAAGTAAAATTTGTCGTTCCTACCAGTGTTGCAAGCATGGTTAACGTTAACTCTTTTCTAAGTACTCCAAAAATAAGTAGTATTCCAGCAATAGATGGTAATCCCAACCAACCCACAGTTATAGGACTAAGTATATTTCCAATTGGTTCTAACAAATTAACAACTTCTAGAAGTTTGATTAGAAAACTACCAAATATTATCAATGGGAAAGCGATGCAGACAAAATCTTTAAGTCTAAACCATGCTTGTTTTAACGTAGTTTTAAGATGTGGTATCCTGTAAGGATGCATCTCCATTATTAAACCCATCGGCTCCCCAGGCAGAACTTTAAATGTAATTCTCCCTAAGACAAAAATAATTAGCAAATCAATTCCATATAACGCTAATGCCCATTCGATCCCGACAAATTTTCCAACCAGACCAAGAATGACAACTGTTCTTGCAGCACAAGGCACTAATGTTGTGACAAAAACAGCAATAAGCCTTTCCCTTTGCGTTTCCATTATTCTGCAACCTAAGCAAGCCGGAACGTTGCAACCGTAACCTAGTATTAAAGGTATGAAAGCTTTGCCATGTAATCCTATTTTATGCATGAGGCTGTCCATTAAAAACGCAACCCTTGAAAGATAACCAGAATCTTCTAAAAATCCGAGTATAAGATAGAACGGAAGTATATAAGGTAGAGCTATGGTAATGCCAGCAATTATACCTTCTAATACACCCCAACCCAATTTTGCAATTGCACTAGTGCCAAAAGTTTTTTCAAAAACTGAACTCGCATTTGCAAAAATATCTTCTAAAATTCCTGAAAGAAAATTGCCAAAACTAAAGATTGTAAAAAATATGATTGCCAATAAGGCGATCATTATTAGATAACCATAAAATTTATGTGTAGTTAAGTTGTGCAATCTTTCAGCTATTTCTATTTTTTGTGTTGCTAATTGTTGAACGTTTTTAGTAATTGTACTTGCTATATTATACCTTTGAGATGCTATAACTGTTGAACAAGGATATTTATGGGTATGCTCGATTTCCTTTTCATATTTTTTTGCAATAGCTATTACTTTTGGGTTGATTTTACTTACCATTTTTTTAATTTCTTCATCGCCTTCAAGAAGTTTTATTGCTACATACCTTAAAGGGTATCTGATTTCAAACCTACTTAACTCCTTAGTGATTTTTTCTATTTTTGTTTCGATGTTTTTTCCGTATTTTACTTTTAATGGTGTTAGTTTTATCCTCCCTTCAGCTAAACTTATTGCTTCGTCTAATAGCTCATGAATACCGATGCCTTTTATTGCTATAGTTGGAACCACAGGCACTCCAAGAATTTTTTGAAGTTTTTTATGGTCAATTTTTATACCTTTTTTTCTCGCTAAATCAACTTGATTTAATGCAATTATCATCGGGACCCCAAGTTCAAGTAGTTGTAATGTGAAGAAGAGATTCCTTTCAAGGACTGAGGCATCAACTACATTTATCACAATGTCAGGTTTTTCAACAACAATGTATTCTCTTGATATTAACTCTTCTATGGAAAATGTTGAGAGTGAATATATGCCTGGTAAATCTATAACATCTATAGTATAACCTTTGTAGTGAAGAGTACCTTCTGCTTTTTCGACAGTTTTTCCAGGCCAGTTACCGATATGCTGATGCAACCCAGTCAAGGTATTGAAAATAACTGATTTTCCAACATTCATATTGCCAGCTAGGGCTATTCTCAGCCTTTTCTCCATATTATTTCCTCTTAACAAAAATCTTCATCGCAATACTTCTACCTATTGCCAATTCAGAACCTCTAACTGAAATTCCTATCGGACCAAAAGGAGCATGTCTTGTAACTGTTATTTCTGTGCCTGGAGTTAAACCCATATCAGTAAGTCTTTGAATAACCTTACGCCCGCCTCTTATAAAAGAAATGATTCCTTTTTCCCCTTCCTGCAAATTAGTTAGAGGTAATAAATTATCCATGATTTCACCAATAATAAAATTATTCGTTACTTCCATAATAAATTATAATATATTGGGATTGGAATTTTCAAAAAGAGGATTCTTTAATTCTCAAATGCTATTATTCGGCTTTAATTATCTTTTCAAAACTGAAGAAATTGAGAAGATTGCAGCATTCACTAAAATAATTAAAACTCCTGCTGGAAGGTTAAACAGTTGAGAAGCAAAAATTCCTAAAACACAACTTATAACTCCAAAAAGAATTGCAAACCAAGAATATTCAGAAAGATTTTTACTTATATTTCTTGAGGCAGCAGCAGGAATTGCTACTATAGCTGCAGTTAATAATCCTCCAACTAATTTCACACCCAAAGCAACAATAACGGCAATCGAAGCTAAATAAATAAAATTATATTTCTTAACGTCTATTCCTTGAACTTTTGCCAAATCTTCAGAAATGTTTATTAGAACAATTTTTGAATAAGACTTTCTTAAGACTGCAAAAACTAAAAGCGATAAAAATAAAGTAAATAGCATGTCTTCAAACCCAACTTTAGAAATATCTCCAACTAATGCTTCTTCTGCCTGTTCAATCGGCAGAAATAGAAATGCTATTGCCACGCCTGAAGCAAAAACAACTGCAGTTAAAGCTTCCATTGGAAGCTTTGTTTTCATTTCAAATAACCAAATTATAATTATTCCTAAAACAACAAAAGGAAATGCTCCCAAGCTTATGTCAAAACCATAAATCAATGCTAAAGCTATTCCAGGTAAAGTTAAATGGCCTAATGGACCAGCAACTAAAGACATTCTTCTGCTTAACATTAAAGTTCCTAGATATGCTGCTGCGCTGCTTATTAAAATTCCAGTGATTAGACTAAAAATGTTTATCATGTTAATCATGCCTGTGTTTGTAAATTTTTATTTTTCCGCCATAAAGTTTTGCAAGTGTTTGAGGTGTTATTCTTTTTGGTTGTCCGAAGCAAAGCATTTTTTTATTCAAGCAAAGACAGTTTGAAGCAAATCTATAGACTATGCTTAAGTCATGCGTAACCAATAAAATAGTTAAATTCCTTTCTTCTCTCAATTTTTCTAAAAATGTATAGATAGTTTGTTCAGCACCGATATCAATCCCAGCTGTAGGTTCATCAAAAAGCAAAACTTGGGGTTCATCAACTAAAGCAAATGCTATTAACATCCTTTGAAATTGGCCTGAAGAAAGGTCTCCAATTTTTTTCTTTAAAATGTTTAAATCTTTTATTCCAACTGAAAGTAAAACTTTCTGGATTTTTTCTTTGGTTACTTCTTTTAGTTCAAAAAATTCCTCAACATTTAGAGGAATGTCCTTGATAAAAGGTAATCTTTGAGGAACATAACCAATTTTAACATTCTCTTTCCATCTTATTTTTCCTTCATGCGGCAGTAATCCCAATAAAGTTCTAAGCAACACAGTTTTACCAGCACCGTTTGGACCTAAAATTATTAATACATCACCTTCTCTTACTTCGAATTTTAAGTTTTCAAGAATTGTTTCTCCTTCTAGTTTAACAGTTAAGTTTTCCACTTCCAAAATTGAACCTTTTCCCATCTAATCACCTTTCGTGTTCTTTACATGCTTCACTTGTCTCTTCAAGTTGACCTTCTATATATTTTTTAATAACTTCCTTTTCATTTCCACTAACAGTTGACATCACTTTAATTCCGAGTGAATGGAACAATTCAACTGCTCTTGGCCCAATTCCTTTAGTTATTACAACATCTACATT
>Ga0207433_10016763_pt1 | contig 10233 bp, 11 predicted proteins | sample YelNatPaOPGAMG01_FD_187559 | JGI IMG/M metagenome (GOLD analysis project Ga0207433, IMG submission 187559) | Hot spring thermophilic microbial communities from Obsidian Pool, Yellowstone National Park, USA - OP-RAMG-01 (SPAdes) (version 3) | ecosystem: Environmental > Aquatic > Thermal springs... | reverse complement strand
CCGGAAATTGCTGAACGCACTACCGGCGATGGCACACAAATAAACAGCCATCCGGGCGGCTGGCTGCCGAACTGGATCGCGCCGAATGACGGCAAAGTCCTGCTGACCAGCGGCCCCGGCTTCAAAAAGGCCTTGCGCAAAAAGTTGACACCAGGAGCGCAAATCAATGCCCGCCTCGTTGCCGCCATTGTGCCGAAGCCCATTGTTGTCACCGGCTGGGCCTTGCCAAATGATGCCGACCGCCCCGAAGGCGGCGCCAAATCCACGCATCTGGCCGTCCCTGCCGGCGCGGTTTACTACTTTGAGGCCGATTCAGAAGCCGATGCCAAAAACCTTGCCAACGCCCTCAATTGGCATGGCGACGGCGACGGAAAGGAAATTAAAAACCGCCGCAGCACACTGTTGGGCGAGCAGGGCTTTGGGCTTGGCGTGTGTGGCACTTGGAAATTTTATTTCATGTAACTAAAAAACCAAACATGCGACATGCCGTGGAACAAACTCATTACAGATTTGGTACTGCAGCCGCAGAGATTCCGAGGCACGGATTTTCTCCGCAACCCCATGGGGCTGGCGGCGGTGCTTGTGAGATTGGCAATGTGTTTGCATCGCTGACTCCGGCATGTTGGCAACGTTCTTGGACGTTTTTCAAATTGAGTCAAAACCAAAAACAAACAAAATTGAAACCATGAATACAAAAATACTGTACTTGTTTACGCGCACACCGCTGCACGTGGGCGCCGGCTCAAGCGTGGGCGCAATTGACCAACCCATCATCCGCGAACGCCACACCGGCTTTCCGGTGATACCGGCATCGAGCTTGAAAGGCACATTCGCCGATGCTTGGAATGATGAGTTGATGGAAGAAAATGAAGGGAAGATTAAAAAGGTTCGTGTTAAAAAAGATGGCAATGCCAATGAACCGGCTTGGCTCTTTGGTTCTGATAATGCCGATTATTCTTTCGCCGGCTCACTCCAGTTCTCCGAGGCCAGGTTGCTGGCATTCCCTGTTCGTTCGGCCAAGGGAAGTTTCGCCTGGATTACCTGCCCGCTGCTGTTGCGGCGGGCCTTGCGGGACGGCGTGTTTAAAGAACTGCCCAATCTGCCTCGGCTGACTGACGAGCAAGCCATATTCCTGACCGGCGGCCCGCTCGCAATTGGTGATAAAATTGTCCTTGAGGAATACACCTTTACCAAGGCGGGTGATTTGGAAATCAAGATTGGTGATGCCTTGTCCGGTCTGTTGAAAAATAGTGATGGAGATGTTGACCCCGTTTGGTCCGAGGTCGCCAGCCGCATTGTAATCCTCAGTGACGGGATGATGAGTTTCTTTGCCCAAAATGCCTGTGATGTGGCTCAGCATGTCCGCATTGACGATGAGACCGGCACCGCCGCCGAGGGCGCCCTTTTCAACCAGGAAAACGTGCCAAGCGAAACTTTGTTTTACTGTCTGCTGCATGCCTTTCCTGGACGCGGCAAAAGTTTCAAAGACAAAAAACCGGAAGATGCAGTTGATGCGTTTAAGAGAAAACTTGAGAAAGAGAAAAATGTATTCCAATTCGGCGGTGACGCCTCCACCGGACTTGGCTGGTGCACCGTTAGAATTGCCGACCCTGCCTACAACACCAATTAACAGGAGACTGAACCATGAGAAATTTGGAACAAATTCGAGCAGAGAATGCGCTGGAACCTGCTAAAAGCCTCTCCCGTTCCGCCGTCAATAAGTTGCCTGCGATGATTCTTGCCAACGGCCTCCTTGCAACTGCAGCGTTTTGTGAGGCAGAGGGCGGCGGCGAGAGTCGCAAGGACATGAAAAAGGCCATGGATGCTACTGCAAAGCATCTTGCAAAACGGGGCTTGATTGCGAGCAATATAAGCAACACCCAAGGCTTGATCGAAGATTTGAGCCGTCGCAGCTCGGCTGAATTGCAGCGCGCCGCCAGTGAAGCTCTGGCCTTTATTTCTTACTTAAAACGTTTTGCGCCCAAATAAGATTGAACTAACAAACTGCAACAGGGTGGTTGTAGCGCCATGGACGACAATGAATTAAAACACACGCTGACCGCAAGCGCAGGAAACTTGAATTGCGCGCCGCTTGCGTCGCCTGACACTTCGCTGATCTCCTGTTGCAGCGGCAATTTGGATGGTTCGCCATCGTGTTTAGCCGGGATTTTATGAGGTACACAAACCAAAGGAGTTTACAATGTCCATCTTAATGCCAGCAGATACCAAAGGTGTTTTGGAAAATAACGCCCGAAATTTCGAAAGCCGCTCTCTTTTCTTCGACCGATTTGGAGATCCGGCGGCAAAAGAAGATGAGCGCAAATCATGGTTTTACAATGCCATTGAGAAAGCGGCATCCAAGCACCGCGTCAAGTCTTGGAGGGGCTTTCTAGGCGCTATATGCAGCAATCCAGAAAACGTTGTTTACGCTCAATTGCAGTCACGGCTCATGGTTAACATGGCTGGCGGGGTAATGGAAAACGCCGGTCTTTGCCTTGACCGCTTCGGCATGCCTTATATCCCTGGTAGTGCTGTCAAAGGCTGCGCACGAAGGGCCGCCATGGCGGCACTTCGAGAATGGTGTGAATCTGGACAAAAGCCCGGTGCAGATGGAGGTGAGCGTGACAACCTTTTCAAATCGGCCTGTGAACCATTTGACGAGCCTGCGCAGATGTTGACCGGCATCGCCAGCATATTCGGCTGGATCGAGCAAGACTGGTCTGCTGAATCTGATCTCCAATGGGCTTGTGGCAACGACCACGGCGAAATATGGAAAAAGGCATCTCAAAATCTGGCCACAGATCATGGCTGGGCAATCGCAGTTGAAGACCGCCAATCCCCATGGAAATCCTTGCCTAATTATGCCGGTGCAATCTCGTTTTTACCTGCCTACCCACTTGACATGGGCAAGACTGGAAAAGAGGCTGGACTTCCACTTGAAGTGCCAACCCTTGGCCGGCTCGAACTTGACGTTGTGACCTGCCACCATGCGGAATACTACGCTGGCAAATCAGCCAAAGCGACCGATACTGAGCAACCCATCCCCGTGATATATCCCGCGGTGTCAGCCGGGCACGTTTTTGCATTTGCTATCACCCCAATACGAAAGGCAGACGCTAAGCTTGTCAATCTGGCCCGCAAATGGCTGATCACAGGTTTGAAAGTGTTCGGATTGGGCGCCAAAACCAATGCTGGATATGGATGGTTTGAGTGCTCTGAAGCAGTTCAAAACCAAATCCAGGAGTTGCTTAAAGAGCATGCCAATCGGGAGCGTGCTGAACGCGAACGGCAGGCACAGGAACAACGCCGCCGTGCAGAAGAGGCGGAACGTATTCGCCAAAAACAGGAACAGCAAGCCCAATTGGCCCGTCTTTCTCCTGAAGAACGTGCTGATTGGGAAATCGAGCGGCTTACAGACCAGCAATTTGATACCAAAGTGCGCGCCTTCTGTAAGGAACCAAGACACGGTGGACCGACTGATGAGCAAAAGAAAGCAATTGTGCGCGCTTTGCGCGGTAAGCGCCTGGCATATTGGGAAAAGTTTAAGGCCAAAGCCACCAAGGGGGAACTTGCTACGATTGCCAATGAAATTCGAAGACTTAGCAAAGAAATGAATCTTGGGAGAATGCCATGACAACACGAACTTATCACATCGAGTTTCTTACGCCGTGTTTCGGCGCAGGTGCCAACCAAGCCGAAGCAGAACTGCGTCCTTCTGAAATCCGCGGTATGTTGCGGTGGTGGTTTCGCGCGTTGGGTGGTACCGCAATCGAAGAACGAAAAATCTTCGGCGGGGTGCATGGTGACAATTCCAGAAGTTCCACCATTGCCATCCGTATATTGGAGCGACCAACAGGCGGACAAACTGATTGGCACATGGAAATCCCAGAAGGAGGCACGGCTCCTGAAGCCTATTTGTTGGGTTTTTTCTGTAGTCGCACGGGCCGTTTAAATTCAAAAGGCGCCTTGCCTCCAGGCAGTAAGGCAATTGTTCAAGTTCTTTTTAAACAACCGCCTGCGGGACTGCTTGAAAAAACGCTGAAGATTTTCTTTTCAATTGGCGCACTGGGTTTTCGCGCTACAAGGGCTGCAGGAGCATTGACTAGCCGGGAATATGCCCTGACCGAAGAGACATGGAAAGAAGTGGTTAATGACTTGAAGAATGCGAGGTTTAATGTCGAATTGATACAAGATGAATTCAACGACTGGTCGAGTCTTATTCATAAAGCTGGCAATATTCTGAAAAATAAACTTCGTTCTTCTGATGGTTTGGGAATTAGCGCCGGCCAAAATGGTTCAAGCCCAAATGCACTTGGTTCTGCCGAACCGCGACAGGCCAGCGTACTGCAGTTCCGACCGGTACGGATAGATGGCAATCTGAGGCTGGCATTGCTCGAAGCGCCGCATCAACACATTCTTGGCACGCAAGCCCTTCGAGTGCACGCAAACCGCGGGTCCATTCTGGAACTGGCAAAGGAACGGAAACTTATTTAACCAATTACCACCCATGACCCCGCAAAACCAAAACCGACCCGACCGACCCGACCAATCCGTTCGATCCGTCCCATCCCCCAAACCACGCCGCTTGCGGCCTTCGGGTGGCTACCGCAACACCGCCAGTTTCCAGACCGCCACTCTAATTTACGACGCAACTTACTGGTTTTGCGAAAAGTTCATGGACCCGCACTCACGCACCTTTGACCAGATGATCCAGGCCGCTCGCAGCGGCCGCCAAAACATCGCCGAGGGCAGCCGCTTCGCCGCTACTTCATCCCAGACCGAGCTGCGCTTGCTCAACACCGCCCGCTCCAGTCTCGAGGAATTGCTCCTCGACTATGAAGATTTCCTGCGCCACCGCCACCTTCCACAGTGGTCGCCCGAAAGCCAGGAAGCCCGCACCGTTCGCTCTTTGGCAACCCGCCTGCGCCGCACCGCAAAAAATGAAGATCCGTCCGATCCGTCCGATCCGTCTGATTCTTCCAATCCACCCTCCCTCTCCTACCAGGAGCAATGGGCCCTTTACGCCCCATGGTTGGAGCACCCGGAAGCCGCCACCCGCGCCAATGCCATCATCTGCCTTATCCACCAGGCCAACTATCTGCTCGATCAGCAGATAACCGCCCTCGAACAAGCGTTCATTGAGGAGGGCGGTTACTCCGAACAACTAGCCGCCGCACGCCTGCAACAACGCAGCAAAAAAAGCAATCTTGATCAGCCCGACCCGTCAGGTCAGGCCAATCCGTCTAATCAACTTGGCCCCATCCCTCGTTGTCCACGTTGCGGACGGCTAATGGCCTTGCGCACGGCGCGAAGCGGCAAAAACGCCGGCCACCAATTTTGGGGTTGCACCGCCTACCCCGATTGCAAAGGAGTTGTTGAACTATGAACTTGATCACGCTCGCATCAAAACAAATCTGGCCGCAGGTTTTATCAGTAATGCACTTGAAACCTGAGCGCGTGCTTTTGCTCCATAGCAATGATCAAGCCGAATCAAAAGGCCCGGCCCAGCGCTTGAAGAGATTTTTCGATAAACATAATATCGTGCCAAAAGGCGGCACACACCTCGGACTAATTCCCCATGATGATTTTAACGGCGTCGAGCACAGGCTCGACGAACTCGCTGCTAATTACCAGCTCAAGATTGAAGACACCTTCCTCAACTTTACCGGCGGCAACAAACTCATGGCCACAGCCGCCTTCCGCTGGGCCACCGCAAAAGGCATGAAATCCTTCTACCTTGAACGAGGCCAGACCCTCACTTGGTTCGAGCCGCATAACGGCAATTTGCAGACTCGCACTGAAAAACTCGATGGCAGAATCACCAATGAACTTGACCCGGTTGCCCTGCTGCGTTGCCATCTTGACGCCTCCGAACTCGAACGCCCAGGCCAAATTTTGACACTTAATAAAGCGGGCCGTGAAATCTCAATAGAAGATTTATGGAAGCAAATCAAAAACGGCAATGACGCCTGTCAATGGCTGGAAATCAAAGGCGAGGCCGACCCCGAAGAGAAAAAAGGTGATTCACTTGAATACGCCACCGCTGCAGTTGTTCTAAAATTGGGAGTCAAATGTGCTTACCGCAGCCTCAGGCTCAAAGTCAGATCAGCACAACACGTCAGCACAATGCTGCCACATGCCGAAATAGATTTGCTGTTTAACTGGAATGGCCGCTTGTGGTTGGTTGATTGCAAAGACCGCAAGCCAGTTGAAAACCTTATCGAAGGCTTGAGACGGGAAATAAAACAAACACTTTCATCTCAGGCAGAAAATCTGCTCAATCAAATTGGAGAGAGGCTTAAAATTGGCGAGACAAAAGCAATGAAGTTGGATTTGGTGGCAATCCGCGAAATGGGCGGGCTTTTGGGTAAAATCGTTTGCGTCAGAAAAGCCGAGCTTCCTGAACAAGCCCTGCAATACGCAAAATACAATCAGATTGAGGTGGTGCTCAAAAGGGACCTTGTGGAAGGCCTCAGGGCGCTTCTTTTTCCCGGCGCCCCCCCCACGCAAGCACAACTGGATTCACTTGTTAAAGCTCACAGCCAAAAATACTGACAACTGCCACTGCCTGCTGGCCTGTGCATCTTGCAACAACGGGCAAAATTCAATTTTAAGAGAAGCCAAACGGTTGCTGGAGGAAAAGCCTGCTCCCCAACGCTGGCTTGCACTTGGCGACTGGGATTACATCTTTCCATGAACACACTCTCCCACACATCTGCCGGCAGCACCCGCCTGCACACCGCTGCTCTTTGCAAACTGGCCACCCAAATCATCCTCAAGCCCCTCCCGGACGACAAAACCGCAAAAAATTTTTCCAGGTCGGGAGCCAAAAACCCCAAAAACACCCCTCCCGACCTGGATAGTACTTGCGCCATTGCACATCAATGGGTTATATTGCCGGAGTCGGGAACGGGGTAAATGCCGAAAGGCAATGGAGACACGCCTGCCACCGTTGTTTTCCAGCTTTTCATTTTGTTGGGAACGCGGTAAATGCCGAAAGGCAATGGAGACAGGAAACCAGCTTCCAGTCTTCCCACGGAGTTTTGCTGTCGGGAACGGGGTAAATGCCGAAAGGCAATGGAGACTTTGTGGCTCATTTTCTTTCATTTTGTGGTCTCCAATTCTTGTCGGGAACGGGGTAAATGCCGAAAGGCAATGGAGACCTGAAACTTGCAATAAATGGTATGGCGTTACACCTTATCAGTCGGGAATGGGGTAAATGCCGAAAGGCAATGGAGACGGCCCAAGCTGCGACGCCACCTCGCGCGCGGCGTCAACGGTCGGGAACGGCGTAAATGCCGAAAGGCAATGGAGACGCCGGGGTTGGTTGTCCAGACAACATTCGGATGAATTTTGTCGGGAACGGGGTAAATGCCGAAAGGCAATGGAGACAAGCTTTTGACCAAGTCAAAAGTTAACGCTTTGTTGTTTCGGTCGGGAACGGGGTAAATGCCGAAAGGCAATGGAGACATGGTTTTGCGTGTATTGCATCAGCCTGAATTGCTTGGCGTGTCGGGAACGGGGTAAATGCCGAAAGGCAATGGAGACGCAAATCCATTGACCAAGTCACTGTACAACGTTGATGCATCTGGTCGGGAACGGGGTAAATGCCGAAAGGCAATGGAGACTAACTGCCTAACTTTATCCTTTAACGCTAAACAGCGCATAGTCGGGAACGGGGTAAATGCCGAAAGGCAATGGAGACTAAATGGCCTTGGCTATCACATTAGTGCAATAATCAATCCGTCGGGAACGGGGTAAATGCCGAAAGGCAATGGAGACGGTCTTCTCCAATGTATTTCATTTTACACCTCCTGGAGTCGGGAACGTGGTAAATGCCGAAAGGCAATGGAGACGTCTTGTCGGTCTGCAATGCTTTCCACCGTGCCAGCGTGCGTCGGGAACGCGGTAAATGCCGAAAGGCAAATTTCTTTTTTAACCGCCAATTGAGACATGATGTTTTCTGCCGCCTGACGGAGGTGGGTACGAATGCATGAGTTGGCGAACGTGCGGTAACGTCCGATTGTTGGACAATGCGGGGCTGGCGGACGAAGGTTGGGAGCATGAGATATAAATTTAGCAAGATATTCCGGTCGCTGGCCGAGATTTGGATTTTGGTTTTTACCGGTCTGTCAAAGCCGGAGGGTTGCAGGTCGGTGGCAGCGCCACAGGAAGAGTCCTGCAAAATTGCTTGTGCGAAGGCGGCTTGTGGCGATGCCGTCGCCGTCCAGGCGGACATGTTTGGAAAAGTTGCAAAGGCACAGCGGGTTTGCTGTTTGGCCGAGGTGCGGGACAAAGGTGTTGAAGAAGTTGTTCAAAGATCACTGGGAATTTGGTTGTCCCTGGCGCGGTGAGAAGCCGGAGCATGCCCATGAAGGTGATATTGTGATTGGCAACTGTGGTGCTAGTTGTTGCAAGTTATGTGGCGGCCCTGCGATGATGGGCGGGGATTTTTTAATTGTTGCGCGATTGGTAAGACGCTGAAATTGTCGAAATTTCTTGGAAACATTTGAACGTGTAATGTGCAATTTATGAAAAGAAAATCAACCAAAGGCAAAGTGACTGGGACGAAAACCGTCAAACCGGTTGAGGAGGTGAAATTGGAATCGCCGGCGCCGGTGTTGCTTGCGGTGACAGGGATGTCGCCTTCGATAATAACGGAGACGGTATGGGCGCTTGCAAATGGGTCGGAGCAAGTCATACCTGCGCGGGTGATTGCAGTGACAACAACCAGCGGCAGGGAAAGAATTGAAAAGCAGTTGTTCACGCCGGTGGCGCGGTTCGGGGGCAAGACGGCGTGGGATGTGCTCCGGGATGCGTTGGAGAAAAAGGGTATCAATCTTGGAAACAATCTTCGGTTCGGGACAACTTCGGATGATATCAGAGTCATCACTTCCTGCAAGGCCGGCGGCCGGAGCGAGGAGTTGCAGGATATTCGCAATGGCCGTGATAACGAGGCGACGGCGGATTTCCTATTGGACCAAGTGCGGTCAATAGTTGAGAATCCGGACAGGCCGCTGATAGCCTCAATAGCCGGCGGGCGCAAGACGATGGGGGCGTTGTTGTACGCGTGCATGACGTTAATCGGGCGTGAGGGCGACAGGTTGACGCATGTGTTGGTGAGCGAGCCGTTTGAGACGATGTCGGAATTTTACTTTCCGGGACAGCCGGGGGGCGCGTTGCAAGATCATAGGAGCAGAATGGAATACGACCCGTCGAAGGCGGAGGTTGAGCTTGCGGATATTCCGTTTGTGGCACTGAGGAATTTGTTTTACCGGGAATTGGGACGGCGTCCGGGCGGGTTCATGAATATGGTTGAATATTGCCGGGAAAGTGTGCAGATGCGTGCCACGGAGGATATCAATTTGATTGTTCACAGGACAACGCCACAAATCGAGGTTAATGGAAGAACGCTCAACTTGTCTCCACGCGAGCAGGCGATGATGTTATTCTTGGCTGAGAGGGCGAAAAATGGAAAACCGGCGATTTCCAAATACAAAATTGCCTTGGATTTAATTAATGATTATAGGGAATCATTGAAGGCCGAAGCGAACGCCGATGACTTTTCAGATTGGCGCAGAAGTTTGACAAGAATACAGGATAATGAGGATGATGAAATCCGCAAGATTTTGACGGATTTAAGGCGAAAACTTTCGGGATTGGGTGAGACGGGGCATCGGGTTGCGGAATGCCTGCCCCAGCGCGGACGGTTTTCACTGAATTTGCCTGCCGATAGGATTCAAATAAAGTAAGCCCTGGAAGGCTCAAGGCTGCTGTTTGGCGGTGATTAGATTTTAGGGGTGGGCTTTTTGACGCGGACGGTCGGGCTGATTGTTTTCCACCAGATGCTGTCCACGAGCGCCTGGAATTGTTGTTCCGGGGAGGCTGACTCTGCGAGCGGTATTTTGGCAAGGGCGGTGTTCGGCAGTCCGCCGGAATAGAAGCAGTCGGGCAGGCCGTTTTCAAGCAGTTCGACATCGCGCGGGCTGCGGATGCGCACGCCCAGGAACGGGCGTTTGAGCAAGTCGCGGACGACTTGACCGACGATGATTGGTTTGTCGGCGAGGCCCGGACGGGTGGTCAAAATTTCTGAGATCCAGGGGTATAGGTCGAGGCAGCGGGTGGTTGTGCCCGGCGGGCTTATGGGTGTCGCGACTTCGGCGGCGGTGAAAAAGTGTGCGATGTAGGGGCGGCCGGCGTTTTCCATGATGATTTTTTCGACAAGGAGTTGGA
>Ga0207433_10016762_pt1 | contig 10233 bp, 9 predicted proteins | sample YelNatPaOPGAMG01_FD_187559 | JGI IMG/M metagenome (GOLD analysis project Ga0207433, IMG submission 187559) | Hot spring thermophilic microbial communities from Obsidian Pool, Yellowstone National Park, USA - OP-RAMG-01 (SPAdes) (version 3) | ecosystem: Environmental > Aquatic > Thermal springs >... | reverse complement strand
TATTTCTTGGAGCATTTCTGCTTAGCGGAAGGGTTATAGAGACTGTATGCAAGGGAATAACTGCCCTCGATCCAAGGTCTGGGCTTTCAGCGCACATCGGAGCTGGAATAGCAGTTCTGGGCTTTACAGCAATCGGAATGCCTGTGTCAACGACTTATGCGATGATAGGCGGTATAGCCAGCGTTGGGCTTCTGAAGGGAGTGAAGGCTGTTAGGATTGAAACCCTGAAAAGGGTTGTATTCAACTGGTTCTTTGCCCCTTCTTTTTCCTTCCTTCTCAGCTTTCTCGTTGCAAAAGTTCTGTTTCATTGAGCGAAATCCTTAAATACAATTTTCCAAAGCTTTTTTATGGGTCCGTAGCTTAGCCTGGTCAGAGCGCCCGGCTCATAACCGGGCGGTCGAGGGTTCAAATCCCTCCGGACCCATATGCTATTTCTCTATAGACTTCTAGAATTCTTCTTGCAATTTCCTCCCAATTGAATTGTGCAAATAAAACTTCGTCGACTTTAACCGGTTTAAGTTCTGATAAGTCTGAAATTAAATTCGCCAAATCTTGAAGGTTTTTAGCATTACAAACACGGATATAATCGCCAAAAATTTCAGCAGTCTCAGCCAACCCTCCTTTGTCGTCGTTTACTATAACTGGCGTTCCCGCAGCCAAAGCCTCTATACAAGTCATACCAAAAGATTCTATCTCCGAAAGTTGCAAAAACAAATCTGCAGTTTTGTATAAACTCCAAACAACCTCATCAGGTTGAAATCCCAACATTCTAACCCTTTTTTGCAAAGATAGCTCAGAAATTAATTTTTTCAATTGATTTTCGTACTTTTTAGAGCCGCTACCTACTACCACAAGCTTAAATTCTGGTGGTAAATATTTCAAAACCATAATTGCCAAGTGAATGTTCTTGTATTTTTCGAGCCTACTAACACAAAGTAATATCTTATCGGCTTCATCAAATCCAAGCTTACTCCTAGGGTAGCTATTTGCATTCTCTATCGAACTCAAATCCAAACCATCATAAACTAAATAGAATTTAGCATTCTCAAGAGCAAAATCTCTTATCAAAATTCTCTTTTGATACAGCGAGTTCACTATAATCCCTTTCTGTCGCTCAAGCAATTTTTTCGCTATTTTCTTATAAAAAGTTTTCCATGCTAATTGAGCAAACATGGTATGGCCCCTACCGTGATAATAGGGAGATATAACCATCGGTAGCGAGCCTAAGAAAATGGAACTTACCGAGAGCGGATTATGTATATTGAACACGTGAAGAATGTCGTAAGACTTCATGCTACCATTAAGATCTTTCAAAAGCTTTTTGGATGGAAAATGCATGAATCCACAAGGATAAGTTATCACTTTGAAATTATCCTTTAACAAAACTTCAGATCGTCTCTTTAGCGCTGAATTACACGAGTATACTTCGACGAATATCCCCATATCCGTAAGTATTCTATAAATCCTATGTGCAACCTTCTCCACACCGCCGCCGAAATACGGATAAAAGTTTGGAACTATTGCAGCAATTCTCATAAATGAAAAGATGGAGCATAAATTTTAAATATTTTTCTAGAGACTAAAATCATGTTAGCTTTTGATTTCCATATTCATACAGCAGAATCCCCTGATAGTAAAATAAAAATTATAGATATAATAAATAAGTGTAATAAATACGGGCTAAACGCTGTAGCGATAACCGATCATAACAAGATAAGCAAAGAAGTGCTAAAATTAAATTTAAAAAATTCGAATATTCCTATAAATGTAATCGTAGGGGAAGAGATTTCTACAGATAAAGGTGAAATAATAGGACTCTTTTTAAAAAAAGAGATAAAACCTGGAAAGGCGGAGGAAGTCGTAGAGGAAATAAAGTCCCAAGATGCGCTAGTTTATTTGCCACATCCATTTAAAAGGAGTACAATAGTAAAATATTCAGAAATTGTCAAAGAAGTAGATATTGTAGAAGTTTGGAACTGCCGAACGAGTTATGAACAAAATTATAAGGCACTATTGTTTGCTCAAGAGAAAAATATCCTATTCAGTTGTGGTAGTGACGCCCACTTTGCCTTCGAAATAGGTAGATGTAAAAATATAGTGGGAGGAATTCCAATCAAAGAAAAAGAACTTGAAAAAGAGACGCTAATTGAAATGCTAAAAAAATACAGATGTATAATGAAAGGTATAAATAAAAACTATATTATATATGAATCAATATCTCAATTTTTAAAATCATTTAAACAGAGAAATCTAAAATCATTTAAACATGCACTTCTATTTCCTATTTTTGAATTTCTACTAGGTCGTTCAAGAGCTTTTAAAATTGACGTCGAAAATTCTAGCCTTTGTAAAAAAATTAATATTCTGCCTCTTGAACAATAGCTTCATGGAGTATCCTATACCACCAAAAGAAATACTATATCCCCTATATTCCGTTCACAAACTACGTCGTCCTTTCAGTCTGATCGGCAAGGGGTTGAATTTGGAGTCTTTATATAATAAAAACGAAGTTCTGTATAAGATATTTTCCAAGGAGAGAAAGTTTGAGACAAATCCAAGAATTGCTGAAATACCGCTTACTCTCTACTACTTAGGCAAGTATAAGATCTCCCCTCCAGCAAAGATCTTAGACGTGGGTTATTTAGAGTCTCTACTGCCCTATTTTTTGTCATCCATAGGTTTTGATTGCATAGGCATCGACATAAGGGAGCAAAAAATTATTATAAAAGGGGCCGAAATAAAAACCTATCAGCAGGATATTTGTAAATTCTCTCCCGAAATAAAATTTGATGCTGTCACCTGTATTTCGACTTTAGAGCATATTGGGTTAGGATACGGAGACGAGATGGGAAATAGTAAAGACAAAGAAGCCTTAAATAAAATTTATCAGCTTCTGAAACCTTTGGGACTCCTTTTTCTTAGTGTTCCGATGTCCGAAAAGTTCAGAGTTATAGAAAATTTTGAACGACACTATAGTCTTAAGAAGTTTTCTGATCTAATAACTTCATCTGGTTTTAAAATATTAGAGAGAAAATACATTATAAAAAATTGTGATTTCTGGAAAGTATCCGAAGATTTTCCTCAACTTCAAAAAGAGGATACATTTGTAGGTTTTTTTGTGCTTAAAAAGGTGGAAAAATGAGTAAAGTTCTCGTTCTCGATGCTGAACTTAAAACTATGCTTTCGGTAATTCGATCTCTAGGTAAGGCAAAACTAGAAACAATAGCACTCTGCAAAGGTAAGTCGGGAGGATATTTATCTAAGTATGCATTAAAAAAAATAGATCTAGGCGATTATCCTGGAAACCCAGTTGAAGTTATCAAAAAAATTGTCGAAATAGAGAAAATCCGATGCATCTTTACACATCTTGAGTCGACAAAGATTATGGCTTACAAAGCAATTGAAGAAAGTGACGGAGACGTTATTATAATTCCTCCAGATCTAGAACTTCTTGAACTAGCGTCAAACAAAGAAAAAATCATAAATATTGCAAAAAACATTAGACTCCCAGTACCCGAAACTTGGGTTGTTGATAATCCAAATGAGCTGGATTTTTTTGAGTTTAAAGATAAACTGCCTCTATTTGCAAAAATCATCTCTGAAATCGGCATACCACCTGGTCCGGGCCAGAGATACTTATATATTGAAAAAAAGGAAGATATAGAAGACCTCAAAAAATTTATCGCAGAAAGAGGAAAAGTATTATTACAAAGATATATAAGAGGATATGGTTGTGGTATTGGTGGACTCTTTCTAAATGGTAAACCAATTGCAGTTGGTGGACATGTAAGAATTAGAGAAGCTTTCAAGTTAGGTGGTCCTTCGACTGTTTGTGTGTCGAAAATTAATAAAAAAGCGCTGGAATATGCTCTAAAATTGATGAAGGAACTCAGATATTCCGGATTAGGGATGGTAGAATTTAAAGTCAGCTATACCGACCAAGAACCCTATCTCATGGAATTAAACCCAAGACCTTGGGGGACTTTGCAAGCTTATATCAACAGCGGACTGGATTTGCCTCTTATGGCCTATAAGGTTTTTGTACAGAACGAAGTGCCAGAAAACACAAAATTTAAAGAAAATGTAAAAACTATTTTTTTATTTGAAGATCTAAAAGCTATACAAGGCCAATATGATAGAAGAATTAAAAAAATAAAAGAGATAATTAAGGACCTTTTAGAAATAGGCCTAGGGCTTGCAAAAGAAGGAGTTTTAGATCTCAAAGATCCAAAACCTTTTTTATTACCTTTGGGATATTATATGTTAAAATTATAAACCTGAAAATTAAGAATTAATTGACTAAATTATTGTAATTCCCTATAGATTTTATAAAATTCTTCCGCACTTCTTTCCCAAGTGTACTTCTTTGCAATACGGCTTCCTTCACGAGTCAATTCTTCTATATCAATTTGTCCATTCAGAATTTTGAGAATTGCATTTGCTATTTCATCCACATTAAAGGGATTTATATATATAGCTCCTTTCCCTTCCGTAAGCTCTAAAAGAGGTTGTATATTCGACGTGACCACCGGACATCCGCAACTCATAGCTTCTAAAATTGGCAAAGCAAAGCCTCCTTCATAAAGTGTCGGCAAAACAAGGCAATCTGCTATGTTATAATACTTAACAAGCTCATCATCTGGAACATAATCGATAAACAAAACATTACTTACAATCCTCAACTCTTCAGCTAATTTAACTGATTCTTTTCTGTATACCTCACTCTCCGCTTTTCCAATTTTTATTATTTTTAAATCATAATTTGTCTCTTTCATTACTTTATAACACGCCTTAAGAACTCCAAGAAAATTTTTCCTAGGCTGCTCAGATCCAACGAATAAAATTATTTTTGTATTATTCCTACTATTCGGAACAATTTTTCTTTTTAATTTATCCAATTCTTCATCATCATCTAATTTTTTGAATACTTCTCTATCGACACCTTCATATACAATAGAAATTTTTTCTTCAGGAAACTTGTATCCAAGAAATTTTAAAATTTCGTTTTTTGCAAATTGTGAAATTGTAATAATTCTATCCGCCTTCAAAATCCCTTTCCGACATAATTTCCAATGAAAAAGTGATTTTAATGTGTTAAAAATTACGGAGGGCTCAACATCAAAAATTGTTATAATCAATCTGGAATTCTTAATCGGAGATCTCGGAAGGACAGGAATATGGGAGAACCATGGATTTAAAATGTGAACCGGAACATTTTTCCAGATCTTCTTATTTATAATTATTGGATAATTCAAATAAAAATCAAATAGACTAAGATGCTTTTTATAGGGATCATAAAAAATCCAGTTCATAATTATTTTATTCTCCAATAGCTTATGGATCTCGATGTGATAACGAGACATTCCAAAAATCTGAGAACCGGGTTTGAAACTTCCTGAGATTAGATTAATTTTTATTTCTTCCATATTTCACCTCACTTTTACTTATAGGTTTTAATTCTCATCCATTTTCATTAGCTACCACTCTTTCATAACTTTACTTAAAAAGATTTTCCTTTCCACCACTATAAAATTTCCCCGAGCTCCTGAAAGCTATGCTTTTTATATAGCTTTTTATATTATGAATACAACTGTTCAGATATATTTCAATTTTCTCCCTGCTGGCGGTTTCTAGTAGTCTTTCCATTAATTCAGAATCTAAACTATCTTTCTTAAGTATTTTTCAGTGACAATACCCAAACTAAAATGAGAATCTACAACCATCTTTTTTTATTTTATTAATTAATTGCTACATTGCTAAGTCAATGAAACTATTCTTGGAAATATTACTAACAATACTAAGATCATTAATATAATAACCAATAAAAGTTTAAATACTTTTGCACCCAAAAATCAAGATGAAAAACGTTTTATCTTCATCAATAATAAAATCGTCAAGTGAGTGGAAAGACTTTAGATACTTAAATGCATTTCCCTTATTTTTATCTGTTGTCCATTTCCATGCGAGATTTAACTCAAAAATTGTTTTTATTTTTATAGTTTGAGATTAACAAGACATTAACTGAGTCTTCAGAGAGAAAATAGTCAAATGGAACCTTCTGTTGAGCCTTCGCTTTTGCATATGAGCTCCTTATTGTTGTAGTCAGAGAGAGGGGAGGAAAGAAGTTATCCTTGATGACGAAATGGAATATTAACAGAAAGAGACGAGAAAGAATTTACAACAGCGATCGAATTCCTATTGGATCACCCTGATATCGCAACAAAGATGAGGCAAAAAGGAAAGGAGTGGGTTAAGATGAACTTTACTTGGGAAAAATGCGCTGAAAATCTTGAAAAGAATTTTAAAAAAAGTTCTAGCTAAATAGATATAAATAGGGAAATTTCAAAGAAGAAAAAACTTTTAAGTCATAGATAGTCATAGATAATAAAACTTTGAGTGAGAATATGACTAAAAGAGCGTTAATAACAGGCATTACAGGACAAGACGGATCTTATCTGGCAAAATTTCTACTGGAAAGGGGATACGAGGTCTATGGAACATATCGAAGGCTGAGCACACCGAATTTCTGGCGATTGGAATATTTGGGAATCTTCGACAAGGTCAACCTTATTCCGCTTGAGCTCAGCGATACCGGCTCGATAATCGAGGCGCTGAAGATTTCAGAGCCTGATGAGGTTTACCACCTCGCAGCTCAGAGCTTTGTCGAAGCGAGCTTTGAGACTCCAGTAGCAACGGGGGATATCACAGGTTTAGCGACAACAAGGATCCTCGAAGCGATCCGCCAAGTCTGTCCCGACACCAAGTTCTACAACGCAGCGACGAGCGAAATGTTTGGAAAAACTGGCCTGCTCAACGGTGGAAAACCTCTCAGCGAAAATGATCTCTTCATGCCTATGAGCCCCTACGCCGCAGCAAAGCTCTACAGCTACTGGATCACGAAGATTTACAGGGAAGGCTATAAGATATTCGCCGTGAACGGAATCCTCTTCAACCACGAATCCCCCCTGCGCGGGCTTGAGTTCGTAACCCGCAAGATAGCGAACGAGGTTGCAAAGATAAAGCTGGGCCTGAGCAGCGAGCTGAGGCTAGGAAATCTCGAGGCTAAAAGAGACTGGGGCTATGCTCCTGAATATGTCGAGAGCATGTGGCTAATGCTTCAGCAGGACGAGCCAGAAGACTACGTGATCGCAACAGGAGAGGCTCACAGCGTCAGGGAGTTTGCAGAGAGGGCATTTGAATTCGCTGGGCTTAACTGGGAGGAATACGTTAAGGTTGACAGGAGGTTCATGAGGCCCCTGGATGTTCCCTGCCTTGTTGGGGATTATTCGAAGGCAGAGAAAAAGCTCGGCTGGAGGCCAAAAGTTAAGTTTGACGAGCTTGTGAGGATAATGGTAGAAGAAGAGATAAAAAGATGGTCCAGATGGCTTAACGGCGAGAGATTTCCCTGGGATGCGCCGAACTATCCGAGCGAGAATAGAATACTCACAAGGGCCTTGAGGATGTGAATGCTCAGGTATCCAATCGCTGAACCCGAAATTGGCGAGGAAGAGCTGAGGAACGTTGTCGAAGCCGTTAAAAGCGGCTGGGTGAGCAGCAAGGGAAAGTTCATAGAGGAGTTCGAGAGATCCTTTGCGGATTACATTGGGGTTAAACACGGAGTTGCAACCTCAAATGGAACTGCAGCCCTTCACTTGGCCTTGGCAGCTTTGGGCATTGGAAAAGGCGATGAGGTGATAATTCCAGATCTAACCTTTGCAGCAACGGCAAATGCTGTTCTCTACACCGGTGCAAGGCCGGTTATCGTTGACATACATCCAGAATACTGGTGCATCGATCCGGAAAAGCTAAAGAATGCAATAACGCCAAAAACAAGGGCAATCATTCCAGTTCATCTCTACGGCCATCCCTGCGACATGGATGCAGTGATGGAGATTGCTGAAAGCAAAGGAATTTACGTGATCGAAGATGCCGCGGAGGCGCACGGCGCTGAATACAAAGGAAGAAAGGTGGGCAGCTTTGGCCATGTATCTTGCTTCAGCTTCTATGGAAACAAGATAATCACAACTGGAGAAGGGGGCATGTGCCTGACAGACGATGAGGAATTGGCCGAAAGGATGAGAATTCTGAGAGACCACGGGATGGATCCGAAGAAAAGGTACTGGCACAACTTTTTGGGCTTCAACTACAGAATGACAAATCTCCAGGCAGCCTTGGGAATTGCGCAGCTGAAAAGGATTGAGAAATTCATAGAAAGGAAGAGAGAAATTGCGAGGCTTTACGCTGAAGAGCTTTCATCTGTAGATGGCATAACTCTTCATCCCGAAATGCGTTGGGCTAAATGCGTTTACTGGCTTTACTCCATTCTGGTAGATGAAAGAGAAACAGGGATGAGCAGAGATGAGCTGGCAGAAAAGCTTCAAAACTGCGGAATTGAGACGAGAAACTTCTTTTATCCGATGCATGAGATGCCCCCCTATCGGAGCTATGCCAACTCATCTTACCCTATATCCTCGGCTGTTTCAAAGAAGGGGTTGAATTTGCCCTCGAGCGTAAAACTCGAGGATGAGGATGTACTTTATATAGCAAGGAAAATTAAAGAGATGATCGATGAAAATAAGTGAAATCGCTTGTTGATTTTCTAATTTTAAGATGAAGAAAAGACTCTATCCCATTTTAAAATCCCTGATCGCTGTTAAACACCTTTGTTCTCTTTCCTACTTCAACTCTTTCTTCTATTTTTGAGTTTACAATTTCTCCCTTCCATTTTCTCCCTCGCTTTTCTAACCTAACACTCTCGCATTTACAGCAAGCATATCATTGCTCTTTCCAACATTGAACCACCATCCTCAGATTATTTTTTCGAATTCCTTTAATGCGCTTTCGAGAGCTCTTCACGAATTTCTACAGTTCAGCTTCTGTGATTGGGGAGAACTGCTTGATAGAGAACTCCTACATCGGCCCTTACACGAGCGTTGGCAGGAATTCGAAAATTGTCAACAGCTCCATCGAGTATTCCGTGATTCTGGAAGGGGCCCAAATAATCGACGTTGAAAGGCTTGAGGAGAGCCTAATAGGAAGGAATGCGAAGGTCACAAAGAACAGGGAAAGAAGGTTTATAAGGCTTAGTTTGGGAGACTATTCGGAAGTGAGCATATAATCTTAAGTGCTAAATTTTTTAAACGTAATCGACTAAAAATGTCATGCTCGAAGGAATTCCAAAGAAAGAGTACCCAAGGCTTTTATATCGCTATCTCAAGGAATTTCTTGGAGTATTGATAAGGAAAAACAGTTTTAAAGTTTATTTAGCCCGAAATTTCCCAAGCATTTACAAGCCCAATTTCAGAAAAGGGGATAAATTAAAATGGAAAAGGGTTGAAGTTGTCTTTCCACAATTTACAGCCCCCCGTTTATGGACACACAGTTCTAGCTCTGGTTGGGCAGTATTCAATCCCAGAATGCAATATAGAAAAAGATGATACAGTTTTCGATATTGGAGCGCATTTTGGTTTCTTTTCCTACTATGCAGTACAAAAAGGTGCTAAGGAAGTCTATGCATTCGAACCAAATCCATATGTTTTTGAGATTCTGAAAAAGCATGCTAATATTTGGAGTGACAAAATAAAGCCGCTAGAGTTTGCACTCTATTCATCAAGTGGATTCTTGGATCTGTTTATACCAACCCCATTGTCCATTTCGTCTACTTTAAGAGAGAAAGAGAATTATGAGAAAGTGAAAGTTAAAACGATGACTTTGGACAGCTTTTGTAAAGAATACAATGTCGAAAGAGTTGATTTCATAAAAATAGACGCAGAAGGCTCTGAAAGGGAAATATTAAAAGGTGCAAAGGAAACGATAAGGAGATTCAAGCCAAGAATGGCAGTAGCGGCCTACCATCTGCCAGATGACAAGGAAGTGATTCCGGAGCTTGTTTTATCGATAAGGAATGATTATAAATTTAAATTAGTGGATAAAGGCGAATCGGTCCTTTTTTCTTTTAGATTTCTTCCAAAGCAAAATATCTTTATAAGACAAAACATTGTATACTCGCACATGGACTACGAGTCTTTCGATATCTTGTGCATTTCATCTTTCTATGCATTTCAGGCAAAATTATCGGGGATATCCGCGAAGTTAAAAAGAGGATTAACCTAGCAAAAACTGGAAGTCCTGCTAAAAAAGAGAACTCCTCCGAAATGGTTCAGCCGTTGGTGAGTATAGTTATCCCCACCAAAAACGAGGCGGGATTCATAGAAAAGCTTTTGGAGAGCATCA
>Ga0207433_10016759_pt1 | contig 10234 bp, 6 predicted proteins | sample YelNatPaOPGAMG01_FD_187559 | JGI IMG/M metagenome (GOLD analysis project Ga0207433, IMG submission 187559) | Hot spring thermophilic microbial communities from Obsidian Pool, Yellowstone National Park, USA - OP-RAMG-01 (SPAdes) (version 3) | ecosystem: Environmental > Aquatic > Thermal springs >... | reverse complement strand
CGCGGCACCGCCATACTCTCAGTTCCTTCCCTTTCCACCAGGTATACGCTCCAGGCCTGGGAGTACATCCCCGCACCAGATTGACAATCCTTGTCGCTGGTTTTGTCCAGTCAATCTGGCACTGCTCCCGTTTCAGCGACGGTGCTTTTGTAGCAAGAGAGTCGTCCTGGGGTACTGGAGTAATAGTACCCTCCTCCAAACGATCAAGCGCTTCGACGAGTAGATTTGCGCCCAGGTCTGCTAGCCGCGATTCGAGTGTACCTTGATTGTCCTCAGGCATAATCTCCACTTCGCGCTGGAGAAGTATCGGTCCAGTGTCGAGCCCTGCGTCCATCAACATGATGGTCACACCAGTCCTCGTTTCGCCATCAAAAAGCGCATGGCTGACTGGAGCTGCACCTCGGTACTTAGGAAGAAGTGATGCGTGAACGTTCAGACATCCATATCGCGGAATTTCGAGCAAATCCTGAGAAAGAATTTGACCGAAAGCGGCTACGACAATGACATCGGGTGACAGCGCACGTACCGTCTCCACAAAGTCAGGAGACGAAACCTTTTCTGGCTGGAAGATAGAAAGACCCATGTCAAGCGCAACTGTTTTAACCGGAGAAAAGGTTAGACCCAGTCCCCGCCCGCTAGGTCTGTCCGGTTGGGTCACCACCCCTATGACCTCGTGTCGAGAGGCAATTAGCGCCCTCAGTGTCGGGACTGCAAAGTTGGACGTCCCCATAAAGAGGACTCGCATGCTCCCTATTCCTCCTGGGATACCTGTGGTTTCGCCGGCTCCTGCGTTTCCTCCTCCGAAACGTAGTACAGCGAGTCCGGCTCTGCACGGTCAATGAAAAGTGTCCCGCTCAAGTGGTCCATCTCGTGTTGAATGATACGCGCCGCAAGTCCTTCAGCCTTGATTTTGACAGTCTTGCCCGAAATGTCCGTACCTCTGACTTCGATCTCGTTCGCTCGACGTACCTCTCCCTGCAATCCAGGCACGCTCAAGCAACCCTCGACACCTATCTGCTCACCGGTTGCTCGGACAATTTTGGGGTTTATCAGCACCTTAAGACCTGTTCCGTCATCGTATACAAGAACTCTTTGCAACACACCCACCTGATTTGCAGCGAGCCCAAGTCCATTCGAATCACGCATGGTTTCCACCATGTCTTGCACCAGTGCCTTGATATTCTTATCAATCTTGGACACAGTCTTTGCCTGCTGCCGAAGCACGGGGCTTGGATAGGTCACTATCTCACGAGTTGCCATCGGACTCCTTACTCGCAACCTCCGGCCTACCCGCCAATCCGCGGGGATACTCTTTTAAGCGACGCAATTATAGCATTGTGACGGGGTCCACGTCGAGCACGATCCCACCTGCAACGGAATGAGGCAAAGACGACAGGACATCTCTTAGCAGTCCGTGCAAACCACTGCTCCCCCTATCACGAATGCACATATGCCATCGGTATAAACCCTTCAGTTTTGCTTGTGGCGCAGGAGCTGGACCCAAGACGTCAATAAAATCCTGCAATTCAGCTCCACTCTGTTCAAGCCGCCGAAGGAATTCGGAAGCGAACGTCTGAATTCTGCCTTCTGCAGTCCCATCAATGGGATCACTCGATATGACGTTTACCAACCGAGAAAACGGTGGGTAAGAGAGTTCGCGCCTATGCTCAATTTCACGATTGTAGAAACCAAGGTAGTCGTGATTTGAAGCGGCAGTAATCGCATAGTGATCTGGCGAGAATGTCTGAATAATTACCTCGCCTGGACTTTCGCCTCTGCCCGCACGCCCGCTGACCTGTGCCAGAATCTGAAACGTTCGCTCCGAAGACCGAAAATCGGGAATGTGCAGGGCGGTGTCAGCGTTAATCACACCAACAAGTGTGACGTTGGGGAAGTCGAAGCCTTTTGCAATCATTTGCGTGCCGACCAGGATGTTCGCTTCACCCTCATGAAACGCCTTAAGGATGGAAGCATAGGTGCCTTTCCTTGAAGTAGTGTCATGGTCCATTCGAAGCGGTCTTGCATCAGGAAAGACCTGCCTCACCTCTTCCTCAACCTTCTGAGTACCTATTCCGAACTGCCTTATGCGTGCATCCCCGCAGTTTGGACACGTACCTGGTGCACGAGTAATGGTGTTACAATGATGACACCGCAGTGTCCTTGGACCCAGATGGTAGGTGTACGCGACGTCGCAATTTGGGCATTTAGGTACATACCCACAACTTCTGCAGAGAAGAAAAGATGCATATCCTCGCCGGTTTATGAATAGGAGAACCTGCTCTCGACGCTTGAGCCTTTCCGCAATGCCGTCCCGGAGGGGTTCACTCAACACATATCTTCGTCCTTGCTCAAACTCCACCCTTTGGTCAATTATCCTGACTGTGGGCATTGGACGGTTGTCGACACGCCTGGTGAGTGTGGCAAGGGCGATATCACCTGAGACAGCACGGTAGTAGGATTCAACGGATGGTGTTGCACTGCCGAGGATGACTGACGCACCCTCCCGCACAGCCCTCTCTTCAGCAAGTTTTCGAGCGTCATATCGCGGAGTGTTCTCTTGCTTGAATGATGGTTCGTGCTCCTCATCAATCACCACGAGACCTAAGTTTGAAAGCGGTGCAAATACCGCTGATCTAGGTCCAATCACAACCGAAGCCTCTCCATTCTCAATCCGCTTACACTCATCGTATCGCTCACCAAACGAAAGACGGCTATGAAGGACTGCTACCTGGTCCCCAAGCCTGGATGCATACCGCTCCAACATATGAGTCGTCAATGCAACTTCTGGAACGAGTATTAGGGCAGTACGCCGTTGCCTCAGCACAGATTCAATGCTGTGGAGGTATATCTCGGTCTTCCCACTGGCTGTTACGCCATGAACTAGAACTATGCGTGGACGTTCCGAAGGAGTATTCTCGATAAGCGCAAGCGCTTGTTCCTGCTCTTCCGTCAGCCTGAGACAAGGTTTGGTCTGCTGATAATTACCAAACGGTCTTCTCTGTAGCCGAATTGCGGTCTTTTCAGCCAGCCCCTTAGCCAATAGTGACCGCAGGGGCGAGGAAGAACTTTGTGTCTTACGGAGCAGTTCAGCCTGTCGGACTTCGCCAGTCTCGAGTAACTCCTCTAGGATCCTGGCTTGCTTAGGAGCGCGCGCTGGATTCACTTCTGCCGAAGTAAAAGTGGGTCTCACACCCTGCACAATCTTTGGTCGTGCCTTAGGAAGGTCAAGCGTCCTGACCACTTCGACCGCCTTGCGCTGGCGGAGTTGTCTGAGAGCGACTCCAAAGTCATCCGTCTTCGCCTTCTTCCTCAGTAAATCCAGGTCAGCCTCGCCTCCTAGGTCTGAAAGTGCCTCAACCACCTTCAATTGCTTCGGCGAGCCTGGCGAGGCTTTTCCGGCGTCTAGCAATCTCACGACGGTGGCGACGCTGCCGCTCATTGCTTCTGGAACCATAGCCCGCACCGCCTGGGGAAGAGGCACAATGTAATAGTCGCTCAAGAAACATGCAAGAGAGAGAAGTTCACCCGGCAGTCTTTGTGCATCGGGAATAACACCAGAGATGTATTTCAGTTTGCTAACTTCAGGCGGAACATCCGTGAGAGACAACACGTAGCCAACGTGCTCGCGGTTGCCGAACGAAACGGCAACACAAATCCCAGGCTTTACGGCACCTTCAATGTCGGTCGGGATGCCATAAGTAAACGTCCCACCCACGCCGTGAGCATCAACGATTACGTTGGCATACAATTATAAACCCGCTTCCCTACGCAGATCTTCTGCCATATCTGTCTTTTCCCAGGAAACGTCTAGGTCATCTCTGCCGAAGTGCCCATAGGTCGCAGTCTGCCGGTAAATAGGACGCCTGAGGTTAAGTTTACGAATGATCCCCGCTGGGGTTAGATCAAATTGTTTGCTGATGAGTTTGGTTATCTTTTCGTCCGAAACCTTGCCTGTCCCAAATGTATTAACCAAAATGGAAAGCGGCTCTTTCTCGCCGATGGCGTAAGCCACCTGTATTTCACACCGCTCGGCAAGACCTGCAGCAACTATGTTCTTCGCAATGTATCGCATCATGTAAGCCGCCGAACGATCAACTTTCGTCGGATCTTTACCGCTAAAGCACCCTCCCCCGTGGCGCGCCATTCCACCATAGGTATCAACTATAATTTTCCGCCCTGTGAGTCCTGTATCCGCTCTTGGTCCGCCAATGCAAAAACTCCCCGTTGGATTAACCAGGTACTTCGGCTCTCCATCCAACATCTCGGGAGGAAGTGTCGGCTTGATCACATTCTCAACCACACCATCGTACACAGTCCTGCAATCAACTGATGGTAGGTGCTGGGCTGCGATTAATACTTTCGTGACCCTGATAGGTCTATAACCCTCGTACTCAACTGTGACTTGACTTTTTCCATCAGGACCCAGGTATGGCAGTGTACCATTCCGGCGCACAGCAGCAAGACGGCGGACCAATTTGTGAGCAAGCATGATCGGCAGTGGCATGAGTTCTTTTGTTTCAGTGCATGCAAAACCAAACATCATGCCCTGGTCGCCTGCACCGCCTTCGTCCACACCCCTGGCTATGTCAGGCGATTGCTGCTGTATTGCAGTGACTACTCCCACATTCTCGTAATCAAACCCATACTTGCCGCAGGTATAACCCACTTCCTGAATGGTATGCCTCACAATAGCAGGTATCTCTACATATGTGCATGTAGTTATCTCACCTGCCACCATTACCAGCCCGGCAGTCACGAGTGTCTCGCATGCCACGCGTCCATTTTGGTCCCCGGCCAGGATTGCATCTAGGACTGCATCGGATATCTGGTCGGCAAGTTTATCAGGATGCCCTTCAGTAACAGACTCAGATGTAAAGGTGTACCTGCTGTTTTTCAATTGGTTCCTCCGTCAAAATTTCCCTATAATGGGTGGTAGATGTACCTCAGATTATCACTCCTCTGACTCGGAGTGAAGACGCTCGCTAACCCAATCAAGAATTCGATGTGCAACTTCTCGTTTTGGCAACACAGGCAACTCGGTCACCGACCCATCACTACCTATGAGCGTGACCTGATTCACGTCTGAATCAAAACCTATGTCTTGCCGAGAAACATCGTTAGCGACCACCAGGTCCAGGTTTTTCTTGGCCAACTTCTGCCGGGCGTTCTCGACCAATTTTTCGGTTTCGGCGGCAAACCCTACGATGATCTTTCTGCCTTTTCGCTTTCCGACTTCAGCGATGATATCGGGAGTGGGAGTCAGTTCCACAGTTATTGGCTCTGCAGTTTTCTTCATCTTCCCAACAAACGGGTGAACGGGTGCATAGTCGGCTGGCGCCGCTGCGCCGATAACAACGTCGGCTGCATCCAGCCGCTTTGTCACGGCCTCACACATCTCTGCCGCGGTCCGTACATTCACCACTTCGGCAACCCGCGGGGGTGTGAGCGATGTCGGACCACTTATAAGCACCACGGTGGCGCCTCTGTCTGCTGCTGCCTGGGAAATAGCATAGCCCATTTTGCCCGACGACCTGTTTGTAATCATTCTCACCGCGTCAATTTGCTCCTGTGTCGGACCAGCGGTCACGATGACTCGGACCCCTTCCAGGTCTTTTTTGCCTCCAACTGCGTCCCTCACTGCATTGATGATAGCACCCACTGACGCAAGACGACCAACCCCTTCATCACCGCAAGCCAGCCTTCCGGATTCTGGACCGACGAATCGGTAGCCGAGTGATTTAAGGCGTTGTACGTTTGCCTGAACTACCGGATTTTCCCACATCTTATTATTCATCGCCGGAGCCAAGATTATTGGTGCTTTGGTCGCCATAAGCATGGTGGAAAGCATGTCATCAGCGATCCCAGAAGCAATCTTGCCAATAATATTGGCAGTCGCTGGAACTACAAGCATCACGTCAGCCTTGTCGGGCAAACTGACATGTGTGATCTCATGCTCTACCGGCTCTTCCCAAAGACTGGTAATCACACGGTTGCCAGTCAAGGCTCTAAATGTTGTGGGTCCCACGAATTTAGTCGCGTGTTTGGTCATTACCACGTGCACGACTGCTCCAGCCTGAACGAGGGCGCTGCATACCTCCGCAGCCTTGTAAGCCGCAATCCCACCAGTTATCCCAACAACGATGGTCTTTCCCGCCAACAAATCAGTCATCTCGCACCCTGATCCTCTCGGCTATTATCACCGACCGGAGTTTGTCCACCGCGATCTCCACTTCGTCATTTACAACGAGATAGTCATACCTCGGGATCTGTCCCATTTCGGTGTATGCGTTACGTAAACGGCATCGGATATCTTCTTCTGAATCAGTATATCTCTGCCTCAGCCGCTTCTCCAACTCCTCTCTTGACGGCGGGGCAACAAAAACCAGGATCGCCTCTGGAAGTCTTTGCTTTACCATCAGGGCTCCCTGGACATCAATCTTCAGAATGGCATCCTCCCCGCCCTCTCTTATCGCGTTCACCTCTGTCAATGGAGACCCATACAGGTGACCGTGCACCCGTGCATATTCAAGAAATTCACCGCGCTCAATCATCAGTTCGAAGTCTCTCTCCGATATAAAATTGTAATCCAGGCCTGGAATCTCTCCGGGTCTTGGTGCACGAGTGGTATACGTCACACACCTCCTGATACCCTGGCATATTTGCTCAAGGCGCGTCAATAGTGTGTCCTTGCCAACACCTGAAGGCCCCGAAACTACAAAAAGAAGCCCACAGCGCCCACTTATCTTTTCTAATATCTGTGATATGTCCAACTTCCCGGCTTTGGTGGATTTGACGATACGAGATTCTATCACGGGGAAGGTCGAGTGTCAAACAAAGCGATGCTGAAATCCCCACCTGGCTACCACTTTCCTGGAACTCCCATGTCTAACACAGCCGAAGCACCATCCCCGCGAGCCCATCGAGCGTTACGGGAATAATGCCATCACGGACCGCCAAACTTCGCCCGGTAGCCAGGTCCTCCGCCCGCCTGTAATTGCCAAGCGCATTACTGAGCGTTATCTTTGTGTCAGCGGGCGCGCACCCGGTATTGACAATCCATAAGAAGTCGCCCGCCGTACCTTTGTGCAGACGGGCTTTGACCGTGGCATCAGGGCACTCGATTCTAGGTCTGATACCAGCGTATCGGAAAGCATCACGAATCAACAGTTCGGATCCACCGTCAAGCGTACGCATGAGAGTAATCCCAGGAAATGTCCCAATAAGCCGAGTCTTCCCCTTGCCAAATGAGTTATCTACGATTGCAACCGAGCCATCTAAGTAATGAGCGACAGACCTTCCGCTTGTTGGAATCAGTTTCTCCTTGTAAACGGAGCATGGAACCTCCACGCTATTCCATCGAATCACAGGCGGTGAAGCCTCGCTAGGGAAAGGCACGTACTCCATCTCGTCCTCGATTGCGCCAAAGACTTTATCTAATCCACAACCAGGCACACGCATGGAAGTGTAGCCATGATCAGCAAAATGACATGGGGCAGCATCTGAAATCAAAACACCGCCTGCTTCTACATACTCTTTCAGTGTACGGGCGTGCTCTTGTTCAATCATCAGAGGAAATGGTAGAAAGACCAGTGGGTACTCCCCAATCCGCTCAGTGGTGCAGAAGTCAACCTGTATGTTCGCGTTCCAGAGCGCACGGTAGATTCCGAAAACTGCGTTAGCGTAGTGGGCAGTGGTCCCGCTCGCCAAGTAGCAGAACAATTCAGACTCCGGAAGAAATAGGATTGCCGCCTCGCCCTTGATAGGGTTGGCATCAACCAATTCAGCATGCGCATTCATGAACCGCGCAAACCATTCAGCCGCTTTTGTTCTTTCGCTTGGCATGCCGTCGGGTCTGCACAATCCAAATCCTGGCGACTCGGGTCCAAGAAGTTCTGCTCGATACTGCCAATACATGAGACCTTTCGCGCCGCACATAAATGAAACCCAATTCCAGAAGGTCGTGTCTTCAGCCTGCACAAGCCGACTCCTGGCGATACCATTGGCGCTTTGCCCACCCTGAAGTTCGCTCTGCCAGAACTGCTTCCCGTTCGCAGATGAGGCCGAACGCACTAAGTCGAGCATTCGGAAATAGTCACTTGCGTGTTGATTCGACCACGCGGGGAACGCTGAGAGACCCCATTGATCTACTTCAGGCGCAATGTCGAAGTCGTTTGTGAGATGGGTGGGCAAACCATGCAAAGTATAAGCAATCCCGTGACTTGACATGGGATGCTTCGAGTCAACCGAGCGCAAAGTTTGAATCCGCCATCTCATGAGCGACCTCTGATTATCCAGCCTAAACTTGAGCCAATCCAGCCAATCAGGATAACTGCCCATGTACCTCGGTGGATAAACTTCCTCCCAGTCGGAGTACCGACGATACCATGCCAAGTTGAGTTCACTGATTGAGCCATATTTTGACCGAAGCCATTGCAGGAAACGTCTCCTCGTGCCTTCACAATAGCAGAAGAAAAGCCCCTCAAAGCCCAAGTAGTCCACAGGCTCGAAAAAGACTTCATTCCAAACATCATAGCCCCACAACGCAGGGTGGTCCTTGTATCGGGATGCTATGGCTCTGAGAAAATCACCTGCCTTCTCACGTACCTCCTCATTGTCAAGGCAAAAGCCCGGCCATCCACCACCTGGTGTATTCGGACGAGCAATCGGTTCGAATGACCTCCCATCTGAAGCCACATACAGGCAGTCTCTGTGGCGCTTTATAAGCCAGTAAGGGGCGTTCTCAAGGATGGTATTTACAACCAACTTGATACCATTGCGCTCGGCAATCTCAAAGAGTCGGTCAAAGTGCGAAAAGTCAAATTCTCCATCACCCACATGTATCCAACTCCACATCGCCCAAATCTTGGCAACAGTAAAGCCATGCTGAGCCATTACCTCAAAGTCTTTTTCCCATTCGCTTTCCGGCGGATTTGGTGTTCGATAATACTGTGCACCGTATGGAAACATTTCGTACCCTCACCCTGTGTTATAATTTAAATAAGAAGACGATGACTTTCGACAGTGTTATCCTAGCCGGTATTGCCTTCGAATTGAATAAGTCCCTTGCGGGTGGGCGAGTAGACGCCATCCACCAACCCGGACCGCTTGATGTTGTCTTTACCATCAGGAATGCTCGGACCAATCACATGCTCTTGATTTCCGCCGATGCTCAATCACCGCGGGTACATCTAACCTCATTCAAGCGCCCCAATCCCAAGACTCCGCCCAACTTCTGCATGCTGCTCCGAAAACACCTAGAAGGGGTGCGCTTCGTCAGAGCCGATCAACTTGGTTTTGACCGCGTCCTCTGCATGAGATTCGCTAGAAGGCATGCTAACACTGTATCTACGCGAGAACTGCTTACCCTCATCGTCGAAATCATGGGTAAACATAGCAACATTATTCTTGCTAACGAGACTGGCCGAATACTCGGCGCAGTCAAGCCTGTGGGACGCTCAAAAAACCGCTACCGCGAGATTCTACCAGGCAGGGAATACGTTCCCCCACCTTCGCACGGTAAGATTAATCCCTTGGACATGACTACAGAGCAATTCGATGAACTTCTGTCGAAAACCTTCGCTGGCTTTGCGCTTGATGCCTGGCTGACGAATACTTTCGCGGGCATCAGTCCTTTCACTGCACGAGAACTTTCTCTAAGAAGCGAAGGAGACACAGCAAGACTGCGTGATGAGTTCTTTGCTCTGATTAAGCGAATCCAAACAGGCGATTTCGCACCTGTTATCATCAGCGACGCAGACGGACACACTATGGGTTTCTATGCGTTTCCTACCGTGCAACATCCAGCATCAAACCAATACGAACGCAGCAGCGTGAACGTGGTTGCGGATATATATTACAAAGTAGCAATCCCGATGCTTTCGCTTGAGCATTCGAGACAAGCCTTTAGCGCACGACTGACGCGCGAACTGAAGGCGCGGGAAAATGCATTAAAGAAAATGGAGCAAGCCGTAACGGAGAGCCAGCAGGCAGTCCGCTGGAAAGAGATTGGTGAATTGATTCTGTCGCAAGTCAACTCAATCCCTCCAAAGGCAGAGAGTGCTCAACTCATAGACTATTATGATCCGGCAGGAACCAAGATCACGGTTAAACTGGACCCTTCGCTTGACGCAGCGGAAAACGCTGAGGCGTACTTCCGAAAGTATCAAAAGGCAAACCTTACATTGGAAACCCTAAAGGACCGAATTGACGAAACCCGCGCGGAAGTTGAATTGCT
>Ga0207433_10016758_pt1 | contig 10234 bp, 9 predicted proteins | sample YelNatPaOPGAMG01_FD_187559 | JGI IMG/M metagenome (GOLD analysis project Ga0207433, IMG submission 187559) | Hot spring thermophilic microbial communities from Obsidian Pool, Yellowstone National Park, USA - OP-RAMG-01 (SPAdes) (version 3) | ecosystem: Environmental > Aquatic > Thermal springs >... | reverse complement strand
GAACCTAATTTTTCAATAATATAAGGAATGGCGCCAATATGATCATAGTGCGCATGAGTGATAAAAACTCCTAAAATTTTCTTGCGATTTTTTTCAAGATAATCGACATTGGGGATGATAAAATCAATCCCTGGCATATCTTCTTCAGGAAATCTTAAACCACAATCAAAGACCAAAATCTGGTCCTTGTATTCAATAAAGGATAGATTGCGACCCACTTCGCCCAAACCACCCAAGACACAAATTTTTATTTTGTCTGTCGGTTTTTGAGTTTTGATATTTCTTTTTTGTTGAAACATATTTTTGTTTTTCTCTTGTTAGAAACAAGATTTTTAATGATTCGACTTTATCGACGAATAAATTAGTTATTAATGGAGAGTGCCGCGGGTGGGATTTGAACCCACACCCCGAAACGGGACACGGCCCTGAACCGTGCGCGTCTGCCAATTCCGCCACCGCGGCAATTTTAATTAATTTGTGAAAACAACTTTTTGATAGTTAAAAATTTTAAAAATTTTTGCGGTTGCGAAAGAAAAGATAGCTTTAATAATTGATTAGGCAATTTTTGAGGTGCTAAAATTTTTAACTCCGGCACTTCTTTGTAATGCTTATTTTTAACAAATTTTACTCCGCCATTTTTGTCTTTAAGACAATAATAGGCTGCGCCTTTTGCTTTTTGATAAGCATCGTAAACATTAATCACTGATTCATCAATCCAATTGCCTACTTTCAACTCTTTTTTGGTTGGATTTATCATTGTCATTCCAAAAAATTTTGGCACAATCATTTTCTCCCCTTCTCTCACAAGCACCGCATACACTTCTTTAATTTTTAAAAAATCTTTTGAAGGTTTTTGCAAAATGAAGATGGCCTCGCCTTTTAAAACTTCATAATATTCTGGTTCATTATGTTTATGGTAATGACCGAAGGTTTTTGGAAATTCATTGCCGAGCATTTTAGGATATAAAATCGTTAGATCATAGCGCAGATTTTTTTGCTTTTTTTGAGAACGAAAAACACGATAAATAATTTCGTTATTTTTTAATTTAACATTTTTTTGAGCTAAAACTGGCTTTAGTTCTTCAAATGTTTTAACGGAAACTTTTTTCATAAGTTATTTTGCTGGATTGGAACTTTTAACTACTCTTTTTGTTTTCAAATACCATTGATAAACATTAAAATATCTTTCTTGAGAGCTGTTGATGCGAACTAAATTTTCAATATGAAGCGAGGGGGTAGTAATTAAGAAGAGCTTTGGATTGTAGAGAAAGACAGCTGGGGCATCAGAAACAATTAAAGAATAAACCTTGGCCAAATCCCTTTCATTGTTATTTTTATCAGCTGAGAGACGAATGTTTTCCAATAATTTATCAACCGCGCTATTTTCATATAAAGCTAAATTTAATCCTGGATAAAACTTTTGCGAAGAATGCCAGAAGGGAAAGAGATCGGGATTGAGATTGATGATGTTTCCGTAAATAAGAGCATCGTATAAACGAGTGGTTAAATAATTTTCTTGCAATTCTTTGGCATCAACAACTTTAATCTCAACATCAGCGCCAATTTCTTTCCAATATTTTTTCAAAAGCGACGCAGTTTCGATTAAAAAGTTTGAGGAAGGAGTGATAAGAGTAAATTTTAAGGGTGTTGGCGCTTCGCCTTTGGCTAATGATTTTTCTAAAATGCCGTCGTTATCTAGATCTTGCCAGCCATCTTTTGTTAAAATTTCTTTGGCTTTATCAACGGAATATTCATAATCTAAATTGCTGTCATAGCCGCGCATCCATTTAAGTAGTGGCCCTTCAACTGGCTCGGCTAAATTATTAAAAACTTGATTAATAATTGCCTTGCGATCAATGGCATAATTTAAAGCATATCTCACATTGCGGTCCGCTAAAACTTTTGAGATATTACCATTTAAAAAGACGGCGAAGTATTGCGGCAAAACATACGGATATAACTGATAAAAACGATCTATTTTTTGAATTGTTTCTGCTGAAACAGCATTGATCAAATCAAGTTGATGATAGTTGAAAGCGCGAAGCATTTCTGATTCGCTTTTATAAAATTTCACTACATAGTTATTAATGTACGGTCGGCCGTTGTAGTATTTTGGATTAGCAACAAAAGCATAGTAATTGATATAACCTTTTTTATCGGCATCAAATTTTTGATACATAAAAGGGCCGGTGCCAATGGGTTCAAAGTTATATTGGGATAAATTTTTAATATTAGCCAAAGGGATGTCGCCAAAAATATGTTTGGGGATAATTTTTTGTTTTAAGTTTTCTTCAAAGAAAGCATAAGGATTTTTTAAGTCAAAGGTTAAAGTAAAATCACTAATTTTTGTTACGGTCACGCCTTGCCAAGCCACGCGATAGGGACTGTTAGTTTCCGGATTTTGAATGGTTGAAATAGTAAAAACCACATCATCTGCGGTAAAAGGCGTACCATCATGCCAAAAAACATCCTTTCTTAACCTCACTACCCAATGGCGGCCATCATCGCTTTTTTCATAAGAATCGGCCAAATCAGGGATAACACCTCCTTTACCATCATTTTTTAACAAACCACTATAAACCAAATTGCATAAACTCTGATCAATTTCATTGGCGGCAAAAATTGGATTAAGCGTTGTTGGCTGACCGACAAATCCTTCTCGAATAACACCACCTTCTTTTGGAACGACAGTGGTATTAGTGAAATACCAGTTGATGCCATAAGCAAGCGCGGAAAACAAAATAATAGCGATCGCTGCCCAAAAAAGCTCTTTCTCAATTTTTGAAAGTGAATGCCAAAAATTTTGCCAAAATTCTTTTTTGAAAAAATATTTCAATTTCATAGCTTATGCCCGAAACAAGGCAATGAGGTTCAGGGCTAAAAAGATAGCTGCTAAAACAATGGTGGAATAAAAAATAATTTTTTCCAAACCGCGGCGTTGCTGATAAAATTCCGTGCTGCCGCCAAAAACTCCACCCAAACCCGTTCCTCTCTCTTGGAGAAGAACTAAAACAATTAAAACAATTGAAATAACAATTTGTGCGATAGCAATAACAGTTGTACTCATTATTTTTTAGCGAATAAATGAAAAAGAATATTAATAATCGACATAATTAAAGTTGACCAAATCAGTGGCCAGCCAATTGGAATTACTAATCCATTAACTAATTGCGTTGCCAGCCACAAAATGAAGGCATTGATGATCAAAGTAAAAAGGCCAAGCGTTAAAGCAATTAAAGGACCAAGGATTAATTTGAGAATGGGCTTTAAAACAAAGTTTAAAATTCCTAAAACAAAAGCAGTAAGAATTAAGATTTTTAAGTCGCCGGTAAAAGAAACCTCGGGCACCATTTTAATAATTAAGAAGATGCCCAAAGCATTCAAAAGTACCTGTAAAACTAACCGAGAAAGAAATTTCATAAATTATTCTTAATAATAAACAAAAATCGCCAAAAATCAACTATTTTCTAAAAACGAAGAATTTATAGCCGAAAAAGTTCCAGATTAAATAAGCGATCGTGCCAATCAATTTGGCTACATTTTCCCATTGAGAAGCGCTTAGATGAAACATTGGATTAATCGCGGTAATGCCCAAAAGGATAAGGGTATTAAGAAGATAACCAATCACACTGACGCCAAAAAACTTGGCAAATTCTTGAGTTTTTGATTTTTCTTGAGATTCAAAAGTCCAGTATTTATTCCAGAAGTAACTATTGATATTAGCAATGAAAAAGGCAAAGAAATTAAAGAGCGCCAGCCAGCTGCCCTGATAAATTTTGGTTAAATAACTTAATAAATTTAAAATGCTAAAATCTAAAAGCGTATTGAGAACACCAACAAGACCGTATTTAGCAAATTGCCAGAAAAAATTAGTAATCCGTTTAAGCAGATAAGCAACCACTGTGACTAAAACAGTAAGGATCGGGAAAACAATGATAAGCAGCCAGCGATAGGACCAAAAATTCATTAAAACATGCAAATTCAACCAAACTGGCCAAATTAAAAAACTAATGATTAAACCGAGCACTAAGGCAAAAATAATATCTTTTTTATTCATATTTTATTTTTATTAATCGCGCTGCGGGTCCGGCAGGACTCGAACCTGCAGTTCTGGTTTTGGAGACCAGTGGTTTGCCAATTAACCGACGGACCCTCGGTTTATTTTTTAATTTCCTTGTGCACCGTTCTCTTATCGCAAAATGGGCAATATTTTTTTATCTCCAATTTTTTCTGGATTTTCTTCTTGTTTTTGCGAGTATAATAATTTATCCTTTTGCAAACTGAGCACTGAAGTTTTATAAGATTTTCTTGAGACATAAATTTTAATTTAGGAGATTCGACAGATAACTATCAATCGGTAAAGATTTTTCTTTACCTTGGAGCCAGAGGAGGGAATCGAACCCTCGACCTCATTCTTACCAAGAATGCGTTCTACCACTGAACTACTCTGGCAAATAAACTTTCTTTATTTTATCAAAGAAACAATAAGAAAACAAGTTAATGAAGGGACGAATCGGTTGTTTCTCAATTTATTATTATTCTACTAAATTTAATTCTTAAATCAAGAAAAGTCGTTGGGATTACCACTTTTTAATGACTTGTAATAATAATGCCTAAAAATTAATTTATCGTGAAGTTTGACCTATATATTATTTTAATTACAATAATATATAATATGAATTATAAACCACAATTCGACAAAATAAACTATTTAACAAAATTACCATCTCATTATGAATTACTACTTGTTAGTTTCTTTGTAACAAACAAAAAGGCCCTTATAAAACTTCTGGCACAATGGGCAAAAAGGGATGCTGAACATAAAAAATATGTTGGGAGGTCAAAAAAAGATTACAAAACTGTTAGCAGCAAAACATTTGGAGGTTCGATAGCTCTAATTGATCCTAAAAATTTTGAATTAGGATTAATTGCCGAAATAAAATGTCCGGTAGCAACCGGCATGTATTATCGAAAAGAGGAAAATATCTTGTATGTTGGTAGTAATAAGTGGATACAAAAGATCAGGGGAGGAAAAATTATAGGTACATTAGGTAATAATCTATTTAATGACATCCATTCCCTATCAGAAAGTTTTGATAAAAAATTACTTATTACTTCCACAGGAGTGGATGCTATATTAGAAATAAATTGGAACAATCCCAAACAGATTGTTTGGGATTGGTTTGCTACAGAAAATGGATATGATAAAACACCGACTGGCAAAAAAAGAATTATTAATAAAACATTAAATTATCAAAAAATAACAACCACAACACCAGAACATACAACACATATTAATAGTTGTTTGCATTATAAAAAAAATAAACTTTTAGCAGTTCTCTTTCATCAGGGACAACTGGTAGAAATTGATAAGCGCACAAAAAAAACCAAAATTTTATTAAACAATTTGAGGTGCCCACATTTTATTAGAAAAAGAAGGAGAGGGTATTTAATATGTGATAGTCGAAACAATAGAGTGATAATTTTGGATAAATTTTTTAAAATAGAAAAAACGATCAATGATAATTTTAATTGGCCCCAAGATGCTATTGAATTAAGAAATGGAGACCTAATAATCGGAGATTCAAATAATTATAGAATTGTAAGATTTTCAAAAAACGGAGACAAAATAGCTACATTACAAATGGAAAAATGTAGCAGAAAAATATTTTCATTTCTTTCCGTTAGTAAATCAGAAGCTTTAAAAATATTCGGAATAAAAACTAATTAATAAAATAACTGGCACATTTTTTATCTTCTTTGTCCCATCTGCGTAGTGCTAATTTTTTTATCTTATTTTGAAATAATTTACGTTTAGAAATTGGCAAATGTTTATTTAATAGAATAACAAGCTGTGATTTTGTTTTTGCTCTTGATATATCTTTTATAATTTTGTTTTTGCTGATGTCTAATATTTCTTTAAATTCAGGAAATAAAACTTGAAAAATCCCCAAATCAATTAAAAATTTTATAAAATATTTTTTGTTAGTTGACTGAATTATGGATTTTAAAAATGATGAAAGAAAAGAAGCGTATGCTTGTTTATAAAAATCCGAGCTCATTTTTATTTTTTGAATTTTTTCCTTTAAAATTATTAAAACCTTTTTATGAAGACGTTTATTTAACGGTATATTGTATTTAGAACAAAGACGCAAAAATCTTCCCAATAAAAGAAGGGGGTTTTCACTATCTAAATCCCTAATTGGTTTTATTATTTTAAATTTTATCCCCTTTAATGTACCATATTTATCAACACAATCCATTTGAGGATAACGAAACATTAATGTTTCAATATTAAAATGACCTATTAAATTTAAATTATTTAAAAATGCAACGTCAAGAAACCACTTTTTATTTTGAGCATAAATCAAAATTATTGCTTTATTTTTATGAATATAATATCTTCTAAACGGAATTATTATTTTGAATCCGCTCCTTCGAATTTTTTCTCTACATTTTTTTATAATATTTCTATTTTTACTTGGAACAGCTATATCTAAATCATAAATTGATCCACTTCCCTTATTTAAAAGTAAATTTACAGGTGTACTACCGTATAAAATAAACCTATCTTCTCCTATTATATTATGAATTTCTTTTAACAACGCCCTAAAATCCGAGGGTAATTTGAATTGCTTTTTTAATTTCTCCATACCTCATTATCAAATTTTCTTTTTTGCTCAATTATTGTTTTTACAGCTTTTTCTATATCAAATTCATCAATATGGGGTGATACCGGATATAATTTTGCTGCGGATATTTTTAAATCATTTGATAATTTTATATATTCGCTAGTAAAAGAATATTCTACCCCTCGATTCTGTGAGATCCTATTTTTATAATCCCACGTGAAAAAATCTTTTGTGTATTTATTAATAATTTTGATCATCTCCTTAACTTTTTTATTATTTTCCAAAAATATTAAGTAATTACTCTTGATTTTTTTAAAACCCGGGGGGCAAAAACCAAACATAGTCACATAACCTAAAGAATTTTTATTGTATACAATTACATCATTATAACTATCTAGCATTTTCTTTGTTAATAAACTTAATCTTACAAGATTTGCTAAATTTCTTCTATAACCATCGATTCCCAAAGTATGCAAAGAAGCTAAAGCTGCCAATGGCGCTCCTCCTGGTCTAGAAGTTTCTAAAGTAAAATCTGCTGGTGAAGTAAAACTAAATTCTGGGGCAAGTTGATGCATATCAATAAAAGAACCTTCCTTTTTTGATAAAAAATTTAAATCAGCCATATTGTTAAAAATTATTATACTGCAAGGAATTGGACAAGCACCAACTCCTTTATGAAAATCTGCACTCCACGAATCAGCATATTTTAAATATTTTAATTTATAATATTGCTTTTTAATTTTTGTAAGGATTTCTTTGTCTAGTTTTAGATTATTTTTTTTGAAATCATAATTTTTAAACATTAACCATGCCCATCCAATTACTGTATCCACATGAAGATGGGGTTTATAGGACAGGGAAAATTTTTTCGCCATTCTATCCCTCAATTTTACAAAAGATTTTATATCATCAATGGTATGATTATAAGTAGTGCCTCCATTGATTATAATGGTGCTCAACAAATATCCTCTTCTTAGAATTTGTTTTATTTTTTTCTCTGCATCTTTTAGATTGCTAGTTCTATCAGGATTAGCTTTTATTACCACTACATTATCAGTTCCTATTCCCAACCAATCTGCTGACACAGTATGAGAAAAATGAGCGTCTTGGGTAACTAAAATTTTTATATTTTTTGGCATTCCCCTTTTACCCGAATAAACAGCCGCCTTTTTAATACCAACTTTTATTGCATAAAAATTTGTGGCCGTTCCACCAAAAGTAAACAAACCCTGCGATTTTGTCTTTATATTTGCTAAATTACTCAAAATTTTAGTAACTGCTTGTTCAGCAACTAATGCATTTCCTGCTAACCCATCGTTAATATTATAAATATTCTCATCTAATGCTAATGCATAAACAGCCGAAGCAGCAGTATTTACTGCTGCTCCAACATTATATTGCAAATTTTGACTTCTCCATCTAGGTAAACCGGAAAATAAATCATTTACTATTTCATTGCATTTTTTAATCGGATCTCCACATTTAGTAGGTAACACTGAATATTTTTTAATTAATTCCCCATATACTTCCTTTCCATATTTACCGGAAATTCTAGAATAATCTTTTTTTGTCTTTTTGTCTAAAATTTTAAAAAATGACTCTAAAAATTTTGGTAGTAAATTTTTTTTGTATTCTATCGGAAAAAGATATTTAATTCTTTTATAAATTTTATAATTTGGGCGGTTCTTCATATTTATTATTTAAAAATAATCTTTTAAGTCTGTTGGTTTTAAGGTTAATTCTTTTAATTTTGATATGGTATTATTATCTAATTTATTGAATAAAATATGGGGCCTATTGAAAGTGTGATTATCAAGAATATCAATATCATTAATTGTTTCCCAAACCCCCTCTTTTTCTGCAATGTCGTCCCCCAAATTTAGTTGATACCAAATTTTATTAGCTGTTGTCGGTAAATAAGGATAAGTTAAAATAGCTAATGCTCTACATAAATGAGCACATAAATATAAAATATTATTTGTTCGAGAAATGTTTTTGTTTATAAGATGCCATGGTTCATTTTCGTTAAAATATTTATTGCCGCTGGATGAAAGAGATAAAATTTCTAAAAACGCTTTTTTTAAATATACTCTTTCCAAATATTCATTTATTTTTTTTGTTTTTTCTTTAATAATCGAGATTAATTTTTTATCAGAATCAGTAAAATCTTCTTGTCGAATTTTTTGCAATTTTCCTCCCAATTTGTAGTAAATAAAACTTAATGTTCTATTTATAAAGTTTCCATAATTTCCTATTATATCTGAGTTTATCTTTAATTGAAAATCACTCCATTTAAACTCCGCATCTTTTGAATCTGGTATAATTAAAATAAGATATGCTCTGAAAATATCTGCTTCAACACCTGATTCTGGTAATTTTTCGCAAAACACTCCTGTTTTTTTACTTTTAGAAAATTTTTCCCCTTCATAGGTTAAATATTGTAATCCTTCTACATGATACGGTAAATTAAAATCACCGTGAGCCATTAGAAGTGCTGGCCAAAATATAGTGTGAAATGGAATGTTGTCTTTTCCTAAAAAATGGTAAACCTTAGCATTGGTATCTTGCCAAAAATTTTTCCATTTTGTAGGAAGAACTTCCTTAGTAGCAGAAATATATCCTATTGGCGCGTCAAACCAAACATAAAATACTTTGTCTTTATATTCTTTTAATGGTACTCTAATTCCGTGTTTTAAATCCCTAGTAATACATCTTTCTTTTAAACCTTCTTTAATCCATCCTAAGGCTATTTTTTTTACTTGAGGTCTCCAAAAATTTTTTGTTTTTAACCAATCATTTAATTTTTCTGATAGTTGATCCAATCTAAAAAAAAGGTGTTTAACAGTTCTAATTTCTACTCGCTCACCAGATAAAATAGACCTCGGTTGTAAAAGTTGGGTAGCGTCAAGTAAAGAAGTGCATTTTTCACATTGATCACCATTAGCATCCTCATATCCACATTTAGGACAGATGCCTTTTATATAGCGATCTGGTAAGTATCTTTTTTCTTTAGGCGAGTAGAATACTTCCATTGTACCTTCCTTGATAAAGCCATTTTTATAAATTTTCTTAAAAAATTTTTGCGTAGTCCGATAATGAATCAAATTACTAGTTCTTGAGAAATTATCATAAGAAATATTAAACCACTTATAAATTTTTTTGTGTTCTTCATGTAATTTTTGGGAAAATATATTTATATCTTCTCCAACTTCTTCTGCTGCGATTTCTGAAGCAGAACCATTCTCATCTGTTCCTCCAACAAATAATGTTTCATATCCTTTTAATCTACAATATCTAGCAAATATATCAGCAGGCAAATGAGATCCTACAATATGGCCCAGATGAGGGATATTATTTATATAAGGTAAAGCAGCGGTAATTAATCTTATTTCTTTTTTCTTATCTTTTGAGACTTCTTTAATTTTCATAATCCGAATTGATGTATTATTATTCTACCACTGAACTACCACTTGAACTACCACTGAACTACTCTGGCAAATAAACTTTCTTTATTTTATCAAAGAAACAATAAGAAAACAAGTTGATTGGTGGGCGGGGCAGGATTCGAACCTGCGTAGCCACTAGGGCGACGGTTTTACAGA
>Ga0207433_10016757_pt1 | contig 10235 bp, 10 predicted proteins | sample YelNatPaOPGAMG01_FD_187559 | JGI IMG/M metagenome (GOLD analysis project Ga0207433, IMG submission 187559) | Hot spring thermophilic microbial communities from Obsidian Pool, Yellowstone National Park, USA - OP-RAMG-01 (SPAdes) (version 3) | ecosystem: Environmental > Aquatic > Thermal springs... | reverse complement strand
CGCCGTCGTCCGTTCCCATCCTGGGTCTGCAGCAGGACCCAAGGGTGCGGCTGTTCGCCGATTAAAGGGGAATCCGAGATGGGTTTAGTCCGTCGCGAGACAGGACGGATTCTACCTGCTGGGAGTGTTGGCCGCCTGAGGGGAGGATGCCCCTAGTACGAGAGGAACGGGGCATCGCAGCCTCTAGTTTACCGGTTGTCCGACAGGGCACTGCCGGGCAGCCACGCTGTTGGGGATAAGGGCTGAAAGCATCTAAGCCCGAAGCCCCTCCCGAAAATAGGCGGCCGTTCCAGCTCAACTTTAGACCTGGCAACAGGCCTAAAGAGCTGGAGGAGGGCACCCATAGAAGATGGGGTTGATGGGGTAGGGGTGTACGCGCCAAGGCTTCGGCCGAGGCGTTTAGCCCGCTACTCCCAATAGCCCGACGCATCGAGCTGAAAAAGGAACCTGTATTCGAGCGAAATTTAGAGCCTTATGCACGGCTAACAAAACCTTTAAATCATATTTTTTAACCTAAATTTTTAATGGGTTGGCGAGCCGGTGAGCGGCTTCCAAGCTTTGCACTCGGCTCCCCTAAAAGGAGCCAAATGTAAAGCTTGAGGAAACTCCACCCACACCGCGGAAGCGTAAGCTCGCGAGAGCTAGGGCGAGAGCCCTAAAGCCGAGAACAGAAACGAAACCTTAAACCATTATAAGCAATGAGGCGGAAACGTTGAGCAATGAATGGTTTAAGGGTGAAACGGCTCGGTTACGCTGTGAAAGGGAAAATAGGCGCCTGTGACATCCGCGTGAGGCGCGGGTATCCCGATTAGATAAATGCCGCTTAAAACAGAAGGTGGGTTACGGCCGGCACGCCAACCCCATAATGTTAATAACATTTAATAAATAAAACTTTTATTTTCTATTCTTCTTGATGAAAAGTCACACATTTCAAGGTTTCGTTAAAAGCCTACTTGGAGAGCATATTGTAAAGAAGGAAAATTATCAGTGAAGAATTAGGAAAAGCCTTATTAGCATACAAATTATTTTATTGCTATTTGTTTTCTCATCTTTTCTACTTCTTGCTCAGCTATCATTAAAGAAAGCTGTGTTTCGAATTCCCTCAACATTTTAACTATGAGGTTTTCTAAGTTAATTTTGTATAGCTTCGCTTTACCTATTTTTCTTGAAACATTAACTATCCCATATTTTTCTATGTCCTTAAAGTATTTGTAGAATGTTTGCTTGCTCATGCCTAAAGCTTCTATAACTTCCTTCTTTGTAAAATCAAATAGAGGGTTGTCTAAGAAAAAGTCTATTATTCTAAGCTTTGGTGAATATCCAAGCATTTTTAGCAATATAGATTGATATTCTTTTTTTACATAAAGCTCTTCTGGCATAGTTCTCTAGCATTAATTGGAGGATAAAATATTTAAATTTTCAATAAGAGAACATGCAATTCTTGAGGGTTGGAGATTGGAATTTAACAAGATGGTATCTCCAAACTCTAACGAGGGTTATGCAAACATAATACAAGATGAAAAGAGTGTTGTAGAGGGTATTATTTATGAGGTTTCAGATTCAGATATGGCAAAACTGGATTGTTATGAAGGATATCCTTCTCATTATGATAGAATCAAAGTAAGGGTTAAATTAGATGATGGACAAGAAGTGGAAGCTGTAACTTATATTGCTCAACCTGATAAAATAGGGAGTGGATTAAAGCCAAGCAAGGAATATCTTAACCATTTATTGAAGGGATGCGATATTTTATCCAAAGAATACTGTGCGAAATTAAGAAAATTGGATACCTTAAAATAATGTGACCTAGCACATCGTATAAAAGCAGACATAAATTTTCAATCATCTTCCTACGCTTCACCCCTTTTGGTTGCTCATCGCTTTATATGCTTTTTTGCCGTGACAGGGACCCATTCCCATCCACTCTCCTCAACGACGGCGATTATGGGCCCCCTAATCTCGTCGATGTCAAACTTGTAATCGTACACTTCTCCCGCTTCTAGGGTTTTTAGCTGTTTTATTCCGTATCCCTTTAGCTTTCTCTTTCTTGTAGAGGATTCTCCCGCCGAAGAAACTTTTCTGATAACTTACATAGGGTTTAACGCCGTCTAGCCCTGCAGTCCATGTGATATGGGCGAGTTGTTCATAGCATCGTACTGAATGTCGCTTCTCATCAAGCAGAAGGCTGGCCCTATATACATATTTTAACCCGCTCTTGTTGAAGACACCCCACCATTTGGAGTCAGCGATTTTCCATTCCGCAACGAGATCTGCTTCGTCTCCTTTCACGATCTGATATGGTTTTGAGGAATCATTTAAGGATAGAAGTCTATCCTCTAACTCTTGTCTGCTTACAGGTGGAATTGGTGAAGGCTTTTTTCCACCTAAATACTGAAAGAATCCTAAAGCGTAAAGCATTACATAAAGGCTTATTCCAGCAGTGGCCAAACCCAATAAACCAATGATTAATCCTATATCCAAACCTAATCCCAATCTCATTCTTTATTTATTTACTATGTCAACAGAGGCACAATATTAATTACGATTAATACGTAGGAGGCGAGGTTCATCACAATTGAGGTTCCCAATATTCTTTTTACGGGTCTATATCTGTAAAAGAGCCTTAAGATAGCTGCTTCCACAAGAATGTTAACCATTAAGGGTACGATAACCATCAAGATCAATTTCAAGTAAAATGGATAAGCCTCTATAGAGAAGATGAGATAAATGATGCTTAAAATCCCTTGTTATAAAATTCGCGCAAAACGAGGAAAGAAAAGCTTTAGCTGCCGCTTTCTCTAAAAGGAAATATATGAAAGCAGCCTCAATAACAATCACTATTAACTCTAGGAATATCATATGCCATATAGTTGTTGAAGCAATAATATCAAGGAAGATCTTTTTAGCAATCAGTGTAAGCACCGCTAAATACTTGTTTAAGGTTGCTTAAAAACCCTTAATCAATTCCTTTTAACCCCTTTTTTAGTAAAAACTTCCCTTAAAAGCGTCATTGCCAAAAACCATTGCAAGTCTTTTAAAGCATTTTTGAAACATAAGAAACGTTGTTGACGCTAATAAAGAAGAATTAATGAAAATGAAGGATATAAGAAAAACTCGAGAACCCATAAGCTTAAAGAAAATCAAGATTAATTTAATGAATAAAAAACTTCTATTTCAAAATCTTCAAGCAAATACTGTTATTTTTAATTTTTCTATACTTTTTGATTTTTCTGGAAAAATCAGAAAAATCAAAATTTTACGCGTAGAAAGTTTTAAAAAATCAAAGAAAATCAAAAATCAGAAGGGTTTTAATATGGAGGGGGCCCCCCTCCCCCTCTAAAAACAAATGCGTTATGGTTTAGAATCAAATATAGATTTATAGATTTAATAAGGCTTTTAATAGTTCAAGCTTATGATCAATTAAAAAGGAAGTATCAATATAAAAAGGGGTATTTCTTTTGAGAAAGCTTTCAAGACTAACTTTTAGAATAGATTCTGTAAAGGTTAAGTTTTTATGTAAAAGGAAAACTTTGGAGATGCATTAGCAAGGGCTGAAGCTTGCAAGTTAAGTCATCATTTAATAGAAATAAACTGGTTTGAAATTCAAAGGAAACGTTGAATTCTCAGCATTTGTTTGGATAAAATATCTTAAATATGCCTTGTATTGTCCCACCAAACTTCAAACCGTTTCGTTTTTTGGTTTAACTGTACATATTCAATTTTGATTGGTATATGCTCTAAAACTTGCCCTAAAGCTACACCAAGAACGATAGGTCCAGCTATTAATAATTGAACATCATCATTTTTTTCTAGGATTTTTTCTTTCACAATTTTTAGGCTTTCCAAAATATCACTTGCTGATAGAAATGCTGGAAGTTCTATTGTTTCCCAATCCGTGCTTGGCGCCCTTGAAGAATTACCGCATCTTACAAAAATTTTTCTCATGTGACCTCACTTTAAAAGTATAAATTAATAAATTTAACGGTTTTTAGCCTTTATTTAATTCGAACTTTGGCTTAAGAACCTTTTCTTTCTATTGAAACTGCTACAAGCAAGTCTCCCTATATTTGCCCTAAATGTTGCAAAGAAATTGAAGGATTCGCTGGAAAAGCATAAATGAGTGTTAAACGATTTAAATGCACTTTTGTAAGATAGACGTTGAAAGGATGAGGAAAATGGTGGCGCTGTTGCTAAATACAACTAAAGCTTAAATAAATTAAAAACTTAATTTGAGGAGTAGCCTTATTAGAATTTAAAGCAAGATCGTTTGATGCTTAAAATCAAAATTAAGGGGTTCAAGTATTGAAAAATTTAGTTATTCCTAAGCTTGATTTTATTAATTCCTTATTCCTCAACCATTTTAGCCTTCCTTTCTCCTCGTAGATGTAAATTAATGGCGCCTGATAAACTTGAGCAACTTCATAGTAAGCTATAGTAGCCGGCTTCGTAGCTGATGTACAATCAAGTAAAAGTATGTAATCTCTTAGCAAAAGCTCAACTTCTTGTTGAATCTTACTTTTAACTGCATCTATGTCAACTATTTCTTCCTCATAGCATAGAATCCAATCGTAAGGAAGCTTCAAAGGCTTCCACTCTTCTAAGGCCTCTATAGATGTTAAAACTGAAACAACTTTTGGTTCAATGCCTTCAGCTTTAAGAAGCTTTAGAGCGGTATCAGTTTCAGGTTCATCTCTTCCATTTCTTCTTCCGAGCAAACCTAAGTAGGCTATATCTGTTTGTTCCTCATTAAAAAGGTAGCATAAAGGCGTTTTATATTTTAAGCGATAAGTTCCTTTAACTTCCTCTTCAACTATGTTAAACCTAATTAAAAGCCTTAAGTTATGAACCAACGTTGAATCCTTTATACCAGAACCTCTTTGAATATCGGAAAATTTGCCTACGCCACCAAGCTTTGCTAACGCTATAGCTGCCTTTAAGGCATTTGGTCTAGAGAAGGCTTCTTTATAATCTGGAAGGGATTGCAAGCTCTTCATCATAAAAGCCCTTCTTAGAGTAATGCTCAAGAAATTTAGAGCAATGCTCTAACAAATTATTAGAACTGCTTTAACTTAAATATTTTCTCAAAAATGATTGCGCTAAGAGGTTGGAACGCATTGAATCATAAATCATTATCAAATTTTGCTCCCTTCATAGGATTCGATATAGAAACGTATAGCCCAAACGGTTTTCCAAAAAATTTTGAAGATCCTGTTGTAGCTGCAACCATAGCTTTATCTATTAATGAAGATTTTAGGAATGGATTAATAGTTTTATCATCCATCTTTCCCCCTTCAAGCGAGACTTTAATTTTAAAATGGATCTTGAATACGTTAGCTTCGCTTCCTAGAGGTTGCATCTTAACATATAATGGAAAGAGATTTGACATTACTTACATAATGACGAGAGCGGAAAGATGCGGAATAAATTATTGCGAGAAAGCTTTAGGTAAGCACAATCATATAGATTTATATGAGAAGGTAAAGCAAAATGGGAGATTATCGAGCTTCAAGCAGAAAGTTGTGGAGCAATTCTTAGGGATAAAACGCCAAATAATAGGTGTAGAAGGGGCAAACTATTATAAATACTATGAAAGATTTCTAGGCTATGGAGATTTAGCACCCCTACTCTACAATATAGAGGACGCTGCGAAATGCATTGAGCTCTCATTTAGATTAAAAAATGATAAAGCTTTTATACGCATTACAAAACAATAATATAGTGAGACCAACCCTTGATCCGAAATTGGGAAACTTTATGGATTCTAAGGTATGCTTCTTTACTTCATGACATAGGCAAATTTAGCCAAAGGTGCGCTGGACGACCATTCTTTCCAAAGCATCCAGAGACAGGGTGTAATTTTATATTGCAATCTGCTTTTCCATCAAGCATAGATAAAAGCTCTATTGCAAAGCTTGTTGAAAGCCACCATAGTAAACTAGAGGACCCTATATTAAAAAGGTTACATGAAGTCTTAACCGATGCCGATAGCCTTTCAGCTAAGGAAAGAGAGCCCTTAAATATCAATGATAAAGATGTTATTTTCAAAACGCCATTGCGCTCAATCTTTTATGAAGTTAAATTAAGTGATTCAAACATTCGCGAAGAAAAGTATTACAATGTTGTGCCACTTAAAAACTTTAAGGAAGATATGATTCTTCCAAAGCTTAGAAACAAATTACCTGAAACATTTGCTGAAAATTATGCATGTATGTGGAACAACTTTAAAGAAGAATTTAATCAACTTTCTGGAATTAAAACCTTAGAGGGGCACTTCTTAACATTATACAGTTTATTATTAAAGTACACATTTTTCATTCCTTCCGCAGCTTATCAAGCTGAGCCAACAATAACTCTATTCGATCATTCATCAACCACATGCGCAATAGCTGAATCTATTTATAGAAGCGGAGATGGAAGAACATTAATGCTAGTTGGTGGAGATGTATGCAACATCCAGTCCTTTATTTATACGATAATTTCTGAAAATGCTGCTAGAATGCTTAGGGGGAGATCATTCCTTATTTATCTAATAAACATTCTTGCTGCAAGACACATTATGAATTGCTTGAAGATTCTGGATCCATGCTTAATATTTTGTGGTGGAGGAAACTTTACAATTCTTGCTCCATGGAGTATGGAGCTTGAAGAGAAGCTTAATAATTCAATTAAGGAGATCGATGAATGGCTATTGGAAGAATTAAAAGGAGAAATTTATGTGGCTATCAATTATATAAAAATAGATAAGGATGAATTGAGCTCACCTCAAGGATACAGCGAATGCTTAAGGAAGCTTCAAGAAAGAATTGAGGAAGCTAAGCTTAAGCAATTCAATAGAATTTTAGAAGATGGCTATGAAAAAATCCTTGAGGGAAAGGAAGAAGGACATCAAAAAGTATGCGGAGTATGCAAAGCTATTCTAAGCAAAAGCGAGCTGGGAAACAAAATAGATGAAACTGATGTTTGCAGTTTATGCAAAAAAATTGAGGAAATAGGAAATAAGCTGATTAATGCAAACTATCTCATAATAGCCTTCTTTAAGGAGGATGGCTTACCAAACAATGATTTATTTACGATATCTTTTAAGATGATTAATACTGGAGTGAAACTTTGCATAAACGATAATGATCTATTCGCATTCATAAAGGGTTTAGGAAATTCAAATGCAAAAAGCTTATTGAAACATTTGCATGTTATAAAACTTAACTCAGGAGAATCCTTCATAACTAAGGAGCTGATTATGGAAACTACCAAATACGGTTTGCCAGCTTCTTTTTCATTCATCCCTATGGCCAACTATGTCGCGAAAGAGAATGGAAAAGTTTTAAGTTTTGATACTATAGCTGAGAAAGGTGATGGCGCGGACTATTTAGCTGTAGCAAAAATGGATGTCGACAATTTAGGAAAAATATTGCATTATGGTTTAAAACCAACAATTTCTAGATTTTCAACTTTAAGCCGTTTGCTATCATTCTTTTTTGAGGGATACATTAATCAATTTATTGAAAGCAGGGAAAATTTAAAAAATAGCCTATATGTAGTTTATTCTGGCGGCGATGATTTATTCATTGTTGGGCGTTGGAATGCTGTTTGCAATTTTGCGCAAGAGTTTGAAGCGGATTTTAAAAAATTAGCATGCAATAACTTTGATGTTACTATTTCATCGGGAATCGCCTTAGCTGAGCCAAAATATCCAGTCCATAGAATGTGGCTTTTAGCAAAAAATTACATCGATCGATCTAAAGATAGAGGAAAAAATAGGGTTACAATCTTTAATGAGGGAGAAGATTATACGGTTGAATGGGGAACATTAAGCAATCTTAGGGACATCAAAGATAACCTTGTGGATAAGATTAAAAATAGAAAAATTGCTAGAGGCTTCCTTTACACCATTAGAAAAGTTCATGAGATTTACAAGTATGATGGAACTGGAGGCGGTCATAGCAGAGCTATAACTCGCCTAAAGTACATTATTGGAAGAAAAGCTAGCGAGAGTTCGGATCAAGAGTTAAAAAAATGGTGGTATGAAATTGAGAATATTATCTCAAGATTTCTTCCTTATATTGAAATCCCAATCATATGGGCAGAATTAGAAACAAGAAAAGAAAAAGGAAAAAGGAGTGGGAAGTTTGAATAAGGAAGATTTTGAAGAATTAAAGAAGAAATTAAAGAGTATAAAATATTTGAAAGATTTAGATGAAGAGACGATCATTAAAGGAATGGATTCTTTAGCAAAAAAAGTCAGCGTTACACCAACCCAAATTAGAAAGGTATATGGAGAACTTAGAAGGCTTAAAGGCAAGCAAGATTTCAAAAGAAAGTTAATTAGACTTGAGCCTAGACTTGCCTATGCCGTTGCTAGAGAGAAAGGATTAGAATTGCTTTACGATATTTTCAGGGAATCTAGAGAAAAAATTATTGATGAAAACGATTTAGAAAAGCTGATCTTTATGTTTGAAACTCTTGTGGCGTATCAAAAATATCATGAGGCTTTTCAGCAAGGAAGGTGAAAAAATGGGAGTGAATAAAGAACCTCAAGAAAGCAGCGTAGCTTTATTAGGTAAGATTTTGATTAGCGGAAAAATTGTATGCGAAACTGGTTTAAGAATTGGGGGACCGAAAGAGGCGTTGGAAATCGGCGGTTTAGAAAATATAATCGTGAGGGATTCCGTAACAAATTTCCCTTATATTCCTGGATCTTCACTTAAAGGTAAAATGAGGTCGTTGCTTGAGAAAGCTCAAGGAAAACCTTTAACAGACAAGGAGAACGAAATTCATGTATGCAAAAATTCAAATGACTACATGAAATGTGAAGTCTGCAGAATCTTTGGTGTACCTGCTTCAGATGAGATTAAAGATCAAGTAACACTGACTAGGCTATACGTAAGGGATGCATCGCTAAGCGAAGAATCTGAAAAGCGATTAAGGGATTTAGATACGGAGTCTCCATATGCTGAAGTTAAATGGGAGAACGTAATAAGCCGAATAACCTCTAGGGCAAATCCAAGGCAAGTTGAACGCATTCCAGCTGGCACGGAGTTTAATTTTGAAATAGTCTACAATATTTTTGATGAAAACGATTTAGAATTTCTAAGGTATGTTTTCAAAGCGATGAAGCTAGTTGAAGACGATTATTTAGGTGGATATGGCTCAAGAGGATATGGAAAAGTTAAGTTTAAAGGTATTCGAGTGATATTGAACGATATTGTTAAGGTTTACGAAAAAGGGGAACTAGGCGAGGAATTAAGGAAAGAGAAAAATGTTGATGATCTCTTGAAGGATGGGAAGCTTATCGAGGAAATTAAAGAGAAATTAAATAAAAGCAAAGCTTAATGGCGGTTATTATTGCGATGAAGTGTGTATGCATTAAGCCGAACACTTCACTTCATATAGGCGAGCGTGGTTATGGCATTGAGCAAACTGGAGTTTTTCCGCATTCCGATACCATATTCAGCGGAATATGCAATTGTTATGCTTGCATTAAAGGCAGAGATGCCTTAGAAAGCCTAATTGAAAAATTTATTGAAGAACTTCCATTCATCATCTCCTCAGCATTACCAATGATTTTCTTTGAGAATAATGCTATTTTCTTTCTCCCGAAACCTAAAGTTGCTCCAAGAAATTTAGACTACGAGCTAAGCAAAATGTTTAAAAGTGGAGAATACGTCTCCTTTGATGCATTTAAGAGAATTGTTGAGAGCAGCTTAAGTGCTAGTAAGGATTTAAAATTGCTTTCTAAATGCATCGTTACCCCTGATGAATACAAGCTCATTAAAGACTTTGATAACATAAGATGCGGTCATATAGCCAGAAATGCTATTGGGGGATTAACATCTAAGTCGAGCATATATTATTGTGGCCTTTCAACATTTCCTAGGAATTGGGGATTTTACTTCTTATTTAAAGGCGAAGAGGCATGGTTGAAAAATATCGAACCATCGCTTAGGCTGCTTAGTGATGAGGGACTCGGTGGAGAAAGAAGCATTGGGTGTGGAAGATTTGAGTTTGATATTAAAGAAATAGATATTCCAACAGCTGAGGACTCTGTGCTGATGACGCTATCGCTGTATCATCCATTAAAGGAAGAAATTGTGAACTTTCTTAAAAATCCAATGATGCTAAGCTATAGATTAATCAAACGTGGAGGATACGCCTTCTCTCCTTTTATTAATGCAGGTTTACTAAAACGCTGGGTTAGAATGTTTACTGAAGGTTCCATATTTCCAAGGATCGATCAA
>Ga0207433_10016756_pt1 | contig 10235 bp, 9 predicted proteins | sample YelNatPaOPGAMG01_FD_187559 | JGI IMG/M metagenome (GOLD analysis project Ga0207433, IMG submission 187559) | Hot spring thermophilic microbial communities from Obsidian Pool, Yellowstone National Park, USA - OP-RAMG-01 (SPAdes) (version 3) | ecosystem: Environmental > Aquatic > Thermal springs >... | reverse complement strand
TTATTTTTTTAAGTTCTGCTTCAATCTGCCAATATTCTTGGGGAATAAAATTTTGAATTTGTCTTTCTCTTTCCACAATTAATCTTAAAGCCACTGACTGCACTCTTCCGGCACTTAAACCACGCATAATCTTCTTCCAAAGTAAAGGACTTAAAAAATAACCTACCAATCTATCTAATATCCTTCGGCTAATTTGCGCTTCAATCATCCTTAAGTCAAAATCGCGCGGTCTATTAAATGCCTCTTTTACCGCCTGGGAAGTAATCTCATGAAAAAAGACTCTTAAGACTTTTTTATTTTTAAGAATCCTTTCTTTAATCTGCCAACCAATTGCTTCCCCTTCCCGATCCGGATCAGTGGCTATATAAATAGTATCTTTTGTCTCTGCCTGTTTTTTTATCAAAGAAAGGATTTTATTTCTTCCCGGGATAACTACATACGAAGGTAAAAACCCTTTTTCTATATCTACCCCTAATTCTTTTTCTGGTAGATCAATTAAGTGCCCCATGGAAGAGACAACCAAAAAATCTTCTCCTAAGATTTTACTTAAGGTTTTGGCTTTGGTGGGAGATTCAACAATCACTAAATTTTTATTTGGCATTTTTATTGCGGATAAATTGTTTTCCCGGAAGTTGAAGAATTAACTTCTTCATCTGTAATTTTAAAAGTAAATTAGAAAGTTGCATAATATCCATTTGGGTCTTTTCTGCTATATCATCTAACATTAAAGGTTTATCTGAAATTAGATTATATAAAGAAAGTTCTTGGGACTCTAAATTTAAATTAGGTTGGATTAGTTCTTTTTGATCTTTTTGTGAATCAACTTTATCATTTTTTTGAGAAAAAAATGTGCTTAAATTTAACTCTTCTAAAATATCATCTATGGAAGTAACCAATTTTGCGCCTTGTTTAATTAACTGGTGCGTACCGAATGAATTTTCTGTATCTATTTTTCCCGGTAAAGCAAAGACTTCTCTTGCCTGCTCTAAAGCAAAATCTGCGGTAATTAAAGCGCCACTGTTTCTGGCTGCCTCAATTACCAAAACCCCTAAACTTAAACCACTGATAACCCGGTTACGCTGAGGAAAGTTTTGTCTTAAAGGTTTTGTTTCAAAAGGAAATTCTGAAATTACTGCTCCGTTTTTGGCGATTTCTTCTACCAGTTCCTTATTTTCTTCGGGATAAATATTTAAGAAACCACTTCCCATTACTGCAATTGTGCATCCGTTTGCTTTTAAGGCGCCCCGGTGAGCAAAAGTATCAATTCCCCGCGCCATTCCTGAAACAATCGTAAAACCTTTTTCAGCCAATTTAAAAGCAAAATTTTCACTTGAAGATAGACCATAAAAGGAAGCATGCCGGCTTCCCACAATTGCGATACTTAAATTATCTTCTGGTTTTAAAGTCCCTTTTACATAAAGTACAATTGGCGGATCAGGGATATTTTTTAGATTCTCTGGATAATCTAAATCTTCATAGGTAATAATTTTAATATTATGTTTTTTAGCGAAAATAAATTCTTTCTCAATCTCTTTTTTATCTAAAGATTTTATTCTTTGGGCAATCTTTTCTTTGATCCCCGAAATCTTCATTAATTTTTCAAAGGGAGCCTCTAAAATATCTTGAGGATTTATAAAGAAATCAAGAAGTCTTTTTAAACGAATACTTCCAATCTCGCCTATTAAATTTAAACCTACCAATGCTTCAAGCCGTGTCATTTTTTACTCAATAATTTTATAATCCGCTTAACAACTTCTTTTACTGAAAGTAAAGATGTATCAATCGTCTTATCTGCCTTTGCATAATAAGGCGCACGTAATTTTAAAAGAAGCTCAATCTGTTTTTTTGGCTCAGGAACATTTAATAGTGGCCGATGGGTATAGCAAGCCGTGCGTTTTAAAATTACCTCGGGTTTTGCTTTCAGGCAAATAATAATACCTGTCTCTTTCATAATTTTAATATTTTCCGGATCAATTACAATCCCGCCTCCACAGGCAACTACAAATTTCTTTTCTTTTGCCACTTCTTTTAAGACCTGCTTTTCTACCCGACGAAAATATGGTTCTCCACTTTGCGCAAAAATATCGGTAATGGTTCTTTTCTCTTTTAATTCAATTAACTCATCTAAATCTACAAAATGCCACTTTTTCTTTCGGGCAAGTTCTTTTCCGACAGTAGTTTTACCCGTACCCATAAAACCGACTAAGTAGATGTTATTCATCTTTAAGAATAAATCTGCTCGGCTCTCGGTATTCGGTTTTCGGTGCTCGCAAAGGAAATCTTCGAGAACCGATACCCGAAAACCGAGAACCTAATGTTTATTCTTGATACGCCTCCAAGACTAAATCGCTTAATTGCTGCTGAATCTCCTTAGTAGTAGGATAAACGGTATTGTACCATTTTCCGTCTTTACCTTGATGTCGGGGCATACTCACAAATAATCCTTTATTGCCCTCAACAATCCTTAAGCCCCTAATCACTATCCCCTCTAAGGAGACATCCACAAAAGCCTTGGTCTTTCCTTCACCATTTAGACGGTAAATCCGGCTAATCTGAATCTGAGTTTCTTTCATTTTAATCACCCCCTTCTCTACTTAATAGACGAAGGAGGTAGATTTTTCTAACGCAATCTTTTTAAGAAAGCTCTTAAAAAAGTCTAAAATATTCAAAAAGCTTTCTTGATTGCAGAGATTAATTTAGATTACAGCGATATAGATTTCATCATCTCTGTAATCTTTTTAGAATCTCTGTAATCGGTGGTTTCTAATATAGTTTTTAAGGGTTTTCTCGAGATCTTTTTAAATAATTTTGATAATTTAATTTTATATCTAAAAGACAATCGCCTCCAAATTTTTCCAGAAAACTATCCGCTAAAACAAAACTAGAGGTAGCTTCGGCAATTACTCCGGCTGCTTCTACTACGCAGATATCTGAGCGGATAACTTCTGCTTTCGCTTTTCTTTTTGTTAAGATATTTACTGAATCTAAAGGTTTTAATAAAGTAGAAATTGGTTTTATACAGGCGCGGATTATTATATCCTCTCCATTAGAGACTCCCCCTTCAATTCCTCCGGCATTATTAGTCTTTCGATAAAATCCTTTTTCTTTAGAATAATAAATTGCATCATGACAACTTGAGCCAAATTTATTGCTATAGCCAAAACCTAAACCAATTTCTACTGCTTTAACCCCAGGAATTGCCATAACTGCCCCTGCTAATCTTGCATCTAAACGTCGATCGGGCTGGACATAACTTCCTAAACCGCAAGGCACACCTTTTGCTACTACCTCAAATATCCCTCCCACAGTATCTTTAGTTTTAATTGCTTCGAGAATCTTCTCTTTTATTTTTAAAGAAGAAGTCTGGCCTCCTACTGAGACAACCTTGCTTTTAATATTTATCTTAAACTCACTAAGAAAAATTTTACAGATTGCTCCTATACCCACGATTGCCGCTGTATCCCTTGCAGAAGCACGCTCTAAAACATTTCTTATATCACTAAACCCATATTTTAAAAGACCTGCTAAATCCGCATGGCCGGGACGCGGACAAATAACCTGGGGTAGCTTTTCAATCCTAAAATCTTTATTTTCAATATAAAGAGCAATGGGACTACCTAAAGTTATCTTATCTTTTAATCCTGCCAGAATCTTAACTTTATCTTTTTCAATTTGCATGCGTTTTCCCCGGCCAAAACCAGACTGCCGGCGTTTTAATTCTTGATTAATATAATTTATATCTACTTTAAGTCCTGCAGGCATTCCTTCTAAAATTGCTAATAATGCTCTTCCGTGCGATTCTCCGGCAGTTAAGTATCTTAACATTTTCCCTCCTTCCTTATTCAAAAATTGACGTAGCGTTTATAGCGTCTACCGTCTACCGCCAAGCGTAATTTTTCTTTACTTCCAAAGTCCGCGCCGATTTGTGCGTGCCTGTTGATATAATTTTAAAAATAGATCCGCATATTTTACGTTCGGTGGAATAGTCATTAAAGAGGCATAACCTTCCTCAATAATTTTGGCATTGACAAAGGTAGAATCTTTATCTTTTAAAAAAACATAAGCAAGGAGCCGGCCATAACGATCGCGTTTTTCTACATCAAATTCTAAACTTACATGTTTTCCTTCTACTAACTTCTTAGTAAACTCATAAGCGCGTCTACCTAATTCTTGGATAATGCGTCTATCTTGTTTTGTACGTCGGCTATCCCGATAGAGTTTATCCGATTCATGCATCTCAGGACAATCTATCCCAATTAGACGCAGCCTTTCACCATTTTCCAAAATTAATGTATCTCCGTCAACTACCCTTTCTACGCGGATATTATTATAATCATATTTTTTGCCAAAAGGAATCTCAAAAGTCCAATTACCTGCAGTATGAATTCTTATTGGCTCATCGCTATAAATAGGTACATTCAGTAAAAGAAACAAAAGTATCATTAAAAGAATTTTTCTTTTCACTTTTTCTCCTTATTAAATTAACCTAATTCTTAACGGCTAAAATGGTTTCCTTAAAATATAATACTATTTTTATTAGATAAATCAATAATTTTAAAGTATAATAAAATTATGATTTATGACCGTTTTCAAAAAGAGGCAATTGATTATATTAATCAGGGTTTCTCGGTAATTGTCTCTGCTCCTACGGGAGCAGGAAAAACTGCAATTGCCGAATACATTATTAATAAATGTCTAAGAGAGAAAGTAGGGGTAATTTATACTGCTCCCTTAAAAGCCCTCTCCAACCAAAAATTCCGCGATTTCCAAAATCAATTTCAGGATAATATCGGTATTTTAACTGGCGATGTATCGCTTAATCCGGAGGCTGCGGTTTTGATTATGACTACCGAGATATTTCGCAACAAAATCTTAGATGAACCGAATTCCTTAAAAAAATACTCTTGGATAATCTTTGATGAAATCCATTATATTGATAATGAAGAACGGGGAACGGTCTGGGAAGAATCTTTGATATTTTTGCCCAAACATTTTAATCTGCTTGCTCTCTCTGCTACTATTCCTAATATTAAAGAATTCGCCCAGTGGATTGAGTCTCTTCAACAAAAACCAACGAAAGTAGTCATTGAAGAGAATCGGCCTGTGCCTTTACATTTTTTCTTCCAAGCGCAAAATGAAATCTTGGATAAAATAGAAGACCTAAAAAGAATCTCTTTTTTCCGACCAAATAAATTAAGTACTTTAATTAATTATATCAAAAATAAAGATGGTCTTCCTTGTATCTATTTTGTCTTTGGCCGAAAAAGAGCCGAAGATTTGGCTTTTGAACTATATAGTTATAATTTTTTAAATAATAAAGAAAAGCAAGAGATTATTTCTCTTTATAATTCTTTATGCCAGCGTTTTGATTTAAAACATGAGGAATCGGCACAAAGAATTTATCCCCTTATCCAAAGGGGTATTGCCTATCATCATGCGGGGATGCTACCGACCTTAAAAGAAGCGATTGAAAGATTATTTACCAGCCGTTTATTAAAAGTAATCTTTACTACGGAAACCTTTGCTTTAGGAATTAATATGCCTAGCCGTAGCGTCATCTTTGATGAATTAAGAAAGTTTTATGGCCGGTATGTAGGCAATTTAAAAACCCGCGATTTCTATCAGATGGCAGGAAGAGCTGGAAGACGCGGAATGGATAAAGAAGGCTTTGTTTATTGCCGGATAAATCTAAAACGTATAAAACCGGAAGAGGTAAAACGCATTATCTATGGCAAGCCAGAAGAGGTAAAAAGTCAATTAAACACCTCTTATGCTACACTACTTAACCTTTATCAAAAATATCAAGAAAAACTCTTTAAAATTTATCCCAAATCTTTTCATGCCTTTCAGGCAAGGCCACATGAGAAAAAAGAAGCTCTAAGACTTATGGAGGCAAAAATAAAATTGTTAAAAGAATTAAATTATATAAAAGATAATACCTTAACTAAAAAAGGACAATTTGCCAAAGCAGTTTATGGTTATGAATTAATTTTATCTGAACTTTATGCGCAAAATATTTTGGAGCAATTAGATGAATTTGGTTTGGGGATTATTGCAGTGGCAGTTGTATTTGAGCCAAGGAAAAATCAAAAGATTTTAAGACTTTCTAAATCAGCCCAGAAGATAAAAAGCATTTCGGATGAACTTTATGAAGAGATAAAGCATCTTGAGATAAAATATCGTATTTATCCGATAAGTAAAAAACCTTATTTTCATTTAAGTAGTTGTATAGAAGCCTGGCTTAGAGGAACCCGTTTTAATAAGATTTTACAATATACCGATACCGATGAAGGTGAGATTGTGCGTTATTTTCGGATGGGAATTCAGATTTTAAGAGAAATTAACGATGCAAAAATTTCTTCTTATATCTTAAGAGAAAAAATTAAAGAGACAATCCGCGTATTAAATCGAGATATTATTGATGCAGAAAAGCAACTCAGGGAAGGTTAAAAAAGATTTTTTTCTTTTTTATATTTTAAATAATCTTCTAAAATCTTTTTATGGTCAAAGGCAAAATCTAAATTTTTAATTTCGGTTAGTTTTACTAATTTTAAATTCGCAGCATCGCTTCCGGATTCGGGTTTTCCTTTGGCTTTAGCAATATAGACTGTTGAGATGGTATGAAAGCGTGGATCACGATTCGGTGCAGAATAAGTATGAAATTGTCTTAAATCTTCAAGTTCTAAATTTGTCTCTTCTTTTACTTCGCGTTTAACTGCCTCTTCTAAACTCTCGCCATAATCTACAAATCCACCCGGAAGCGCCCAGCCAAAAGGGGGATTACTGCGTTCAATTAAAACTATTTTTTCATCAATTTCAATAATTGCATCTACCGTCGTAAAAGGCCCATTTTGTAATTTCTGAATTATATACTCAAGATAGCCAATTACTCCTTTTTGAAAAATTTCATATGCTTCTTTATCATAAAGACAGAAGATAATCTCTTTAAGATTATTTTTTTCTTCTCTTAAATATCTAAATACCTCCTGGGCCATAATTTTAGCCGCGGCTAAATAAGGAAATCCTCCCACTCCACAACCCAAAGCGGGAAAAGCAATAGATTTTATTTTTAATTGTTCAGCAACTTTTAAAGCATTTTTACAGGCGCTGCGGATTTTAATTTCATCCGTTTTAAAGTCAAGACCCATGGTAGCCGCATGAATTACATATTTTGCCGGTAAACTTCCTGCAGAAGTAAAAATTGCCTCTCCAATTTTAATTGGGCCAATTTTGACTGCCTCCGCTTCAATGATTTTACCGCCTTTTCTTTTAATCGCTCCTGCTACACCTGCCCCCATTACTAATTTATTATTTGCAGGATTAACTATTGCTTCCACTTTTAAATCTGTAATATCGCCTTGTAAAATTTTTATTTCTGTATTCTTTATAAACATCAGTTTTTCTTTTATTTAAGTCTAAACCCATTTATATGTTAGCATAAATTTTTGCTAAAGAAAAAATAATTGTTTATATAAAAAATGGGCTAAAATTTTTTAAATTTTTCCTTGATAAAGACCTTTATAACCTTGTTTAGTTTCTTTTATTTTTATAAAAATTAATTGGGCAAGCCGGGCATTTTGTTTAATTTTTATACCATAAGGATTCTCAACCACCAAAATAAATTCACTCTTTCCTTGAAATCCTGCGTCCCAGACACCATGTTGAGTAAAACAACCCATTCTTAATAAAGAAGTTCGACTAAAGGCTAAAGCCACTAAATTATAAGGAAGATTTATTATTTCATTAGTTAAGACTTTATAACTACCCTTTTTTAAAATCCACCATCCAATGGTTCGACTTTTTGGTTCGACAAACTCACTATCCTCAGCCAACTCGAAAGACTCACCATCGGCACTGAGCGTATTCGAATCCCGCAGCTGCGTACAACTGCGGCATTTAGGCAGAATCTCTTTACCTACGGGAAGAACTCTTTCTTTATTGGAAAAATCTAAGGCACCTTTTTCTTTAAAAGCAAAAATCTTTTCTACCGTTAAATCAAAACCATTAGGAGTTAACTGAAAATCTAAATTGATATAATTGGTAATTAAATTTTTTTCTTTAATCAAATTTAGAATCTCTTCTCTATTTAATATCATTTTATCAATCCCGATATAGTTTTTGCCACATATAAATGATAAATTTGCCTAAAAGCCAGATACCGAAGAGAAAAAAGAGAGAGAAGAATAATATTTGTAAAGCCAGTCCCATCAATAGTAAAAAGGGAGAAAGCAAAATTCCTACCAATGCTAAAACTATAACTGCCATTAAAAAAATTAATCCTACCAAAAATGCTTTCATTTTTTCTCCTCTGGTATAATTTTTAGGTATAATTTTAGAATTATACCTGATTACAGAGATTTTTAAAAGATTACATAGATTTATGATTTATCTTTGAAAATTTAATCGCTGTAATCTGTCTTTAATCATTATAATCAAGCACTCTTATTGTTTCTTTTTATAGGATGTTTTATTAATAATTTTTTTAGCCACTTTTAAAGCCTCTTTTTTTGTTTTGATTTTACCGATTGCCTGTAATTCTTCAACTTCAGATAAGATTTCTCCAATTAATGGTGAAGGTTCTAATTTAAATATTTGGATTAAGTCATCGCCGGTGATAAGTCGAACTAACTTCTTTTCTTTTTGCTTTCGGAAATACTCTTTAATTAAATTAAAGGAGAGTCTCTCATGATTTTTACGTGATTCATCGCAAGTAAGTGGTCCGCGTGTTGCGCGTTGGTCCGCAAGAGAAATTAAAAGTATACTTACTGCTTCCTTTTCTGCATCACGAAAGAATCTAAATTTTGCCCGGGAACTAATATTTTTAATCTCGGATAAATATCCGGGCCTTAAGTGCCAGTAAACCATTTTCTCTAATGCTTCTTTTTCATCATTAGAGAGCTTAAGCCGTTGGGTAATCTGTTCAGTAATTTCTAAACCAATCCTTTCATGACCATGAAATTTGGTTTTTCGCCCTTCTCGCTTCCGTGCAAGTGGTTTCCCAATATCATGTAAAAGTGCCCCTAATTTAATCAAAGCCCTGCGTCGACGATCAGGCGAGATTTTTTCATTAAGATAATTCTGAATATTTTTATTTCTTTTAGTCTCCTGAATTAACTTCTCCAGTTGCCGAATTGTCTCTAAGGTGTGCTGCCAAACGTCTAAATGATGGTATGGTCCCTGATTTATGCCCCGCATCATCTTAATTGGCGGAAAGATTATTTCTAAGATACCTAATTTATCTAATTTTACTAAATAATGAAAAGCATTATCTGTTTCTAAAATCTTAAATAATTCATCGCGAATCCGCTCAAAAGAAACATAAGCAATTTTTTCTTTTTTTTGTTTAATTAATCTTAAGGTCTTCTTTTCAATCTGGAAATTAAAAATTGCTGCTAAACTAAAAGCACGCAATATTCTTAAAGGGTCTTCATCAAAAGTGAAATTACTTACAGCGCGAATTAATTTTTTATCTAAGTCTTTTCTTCCACCGTAGGGATCAATAAGCAGGTCTTTTATTGATGAAGGAATAAATATTTTTTCCAATTCTAATGTAAGAGTATTAATTGTAAAATCCCGCCTTAAAAGATCTTCTTCTAAAGTCTTTCCCCGAAAATTCGTAAAATCTAAAGTATAAATTTTTTCTTTAATTCTTTTAACCAAACGACTATAGCCACGTTCTTTATCTAAAATGACAAATCCGGATTTAATTTTTTTTGCTAAATGCCGGGAAAAATCAATCGAATTTTTCTTAAGCAAAAAATCAATATCAGGATTCTCTTTTTCTCTCTTTAAAATAATATCGCGCAAGAATCCTCCCACTAAATAAAGTTTTACTTTTTTCTTACAAGAAAATCGATAAATTATTTTTAAGAGATTTTTTATTTCAGGAATTATAAGAAGATTCATAAAGGAGGCCTATATTTTAAAAATCTTTGCGGAAAGAGAACTTAAATCTAATATTGCTACTGTAGATTTATTACTCAGCCAACCACTACATTCACCCGGATTAATAATTAATATTCCTTGGGATTCTTTAATTTCGGGCTTATGAGTATGACCACAAACAATTAAATCTGCTTTTTCTTCTAAAGGATTAATCGTATTTATATCATGGACTAAAATAATTTTTTTATTTTCTAATTCTAATCTTAATGGTCCTTCCTGAATTTTACCTTCGGAAATCTTACTTAAACCTTTTCTTTCACCGTCATTATTACCAAATATACCCTGCCAAG
>Ga0207433_10016754_pt1 | contig 10237 bp, 7 predicted proteins | sample YelNatPaOPGAMG01_FD_187559 | JGI IMG/M metagenome (GOLD analysis project Ga0207433, IMG submission 187559) | Hot spring thermophilic microbial communities from Obsidian Pool, Yellowstone National Park, USA - OP-RAMG-01 (SPAdes) (version 3) | ecosystem: Environmental > Aquatic > Thermal springs >... | reverse complement strand
CGTGCGCCGGAACTCTTTCAGTTGCCTGCCTTTGATATGCGGCACTGAGAAAACGTGGTTGCCGGTGTTCAGGAGGATGTCGCCGCCGGTAACCTCGTAGAGCTTGGTCACACAGCGACCCAGTGTTGTCTTGCCGGAGCCAGACTCGCCGACGACGCCGAGGGTCTCACCGGGCGCCAGTTCCAGGTTGACCCCATCCACGGCCTTAACCCAGCCGGCTGTCTGTCTCAAGAAGCCCTTCTGCACCGGGAAGTATTTTTTCAGGTCCTTGACCGTCAGTAACGGCTCTTGTTGATTCGCCATGCTCTATGGCCTTTCCAAAAGTCAGGCGGTAGATCGGCCTGATCCGCCTAGTAGAGGATACAGCGCACCTCATGGCCGGGTTCGATCTCTTTCAGGGGCGGCAGGCCGGCGTCGCACTTGCCGGGCAGTCGCCGCTCACAGCGGCTGAAGAAGGGACACCCCGGCTGGATTGCGTAGGGGCTGGGCAGGGTGCCCTGAATGGGCTGCAGGCGCGCCAGCTTGCCTTCGATGGTTGGGATGGAGCGCCAGAGGGCAACCGTGTACGGGTGCAGCGGGTTGTCGAAGATATGGTCGGTGCTGCCGTGCTCCATGACCATGCCGAGGTACATGACCATGATCTCATCGGCCATCTCGCCGACGACAGCCAAGTCATGGCTGATGTACATGAGGGCCATGCCCAATTCAGCCTGCAGGTCCTTGATCAAGTCAAGGATCTGGGCCTCAATGGTCACGTCGAGCGCGGTTGTAGGCTCGTCGCCGATGAGCAGGCGCGGGCCACAGATGAGGGCCATGGCGATCATGGCGCGCTGGCGCATGCCGCCACTGAGCTGATGCGGGTAAGCATCGACCAGGCGGGAGGGCCTGGGGATGCCCACGCGACCCAGCATGTCGATGGCCCGGTCGCGGGCCTGTTTCTTGGTCACGCCCTGCTCGTGCAGCAGCAAAGCTTCCGTGATCTGGTCGCCGATGGTGTGCAGCGGGCTGAAAGAAGTCATGGGTTCCTGGAAGACCATGCCAATCTGCTTGCCGCGGATGCTGCGCATCTTGGGGCCGTTGGCGGGCAGTTTGAGCACGTCGACCAGTTCCTCATGACTGTTCTCAAGCAAGTGGAGGGTGACCTTGCCTCCTACTTCGCGGCCGGGGGGAGAAGGCACGATGCGCATCAAAGACTGCGCAGTCACGGATTTGCCGCAGCCACTCTCGCCGATCACGCCCAGGGAACGCCCCTCACGGATCTGGAAGCTGACTCCGTCGACCGCCTTGACCGTGCCCTCGTGGAGGAAGAAGTGCGTCTTGAGGTCTTGCACTTCCACGAAGAGTCGGTGTTCCGTTCCGCTAGAAGCCGCCATGGCTGGTCTTCCCCTTTCTACCTGGAATACGGATCGGCGGCGTCGCGCAGGCCGTCTCCCACAAAGTTGAACAGCAAGACGGTGGCAATGACCCATAGAGCCGGGATCAGCAGCCAGTTGTACTGGGCGACGGCCATCAGGTTCTGCGCGTCCTGGAGCAGGACGCCCCAGCTCACCGCAGGCGGCTGGATGCCGACGCCAATGAAGCTCAGCGCTGTCTCGCTCAGGATCATGCTCGGGATGGCGAAGGTGATGGACACGATCAGGTGGCTGGTAAAGCCGGGCAACAGGTGGCGCGTGATGATGCGCCAGTCGCTGGCGCCCGCGCCGCGCGCCGCCAGAGCGTAATCCTCCTCACGCAACTGGAGCAGCTTGCCACGCACCACGCGCGCCAGGCCGCACCAGCCCAGGATCGAGAGGAGGATGGTGATGGCAAAGTAGAGCTTGAGCGTCGGCCAGTCGTGTGGCAGGGCTGCGGCCAGCGTCATCCACAGCGGCAGGCTGGGGATGGCGAGCAAAAAGTCGATCAGGCGCTGCATGACGTCGTCGACTATGCCGCCAAAGTAGCCGGAGATGCCGCCGAGGAGCACGCCAAGCACGAAGCTGAGGAACACGCCCACCAGCCCGATGGAGAGCGAGATGCGCGCTCCATAGATCGTGCGGGTAAACAGGTCACGCCCCATGCTATCCGAGCCGAAGAGGAAGAGGGGCACATCGGACGAAGCCGGCCCGAACAGGTGGATGTCGGTCCTCCACAGGCCCCAGAATTTGTATTGCTCGCCCTTGACGAAGAACTTGATCGGAATGACCTGCGCACGATCTTCAGTGAATTTGTAGGTATAGGTGTCCGTATCCAGGGTCTTTTTGATGCCGAACACGTACGGTCCAAAGCCGCCGCCGTTCGGCTTGATCCAGTGCAGATGGGTAGGCGGCGAATTCTGATAGCTGTCAAAGCGGGTATCGGGCACGTAGGGCGTCAGGAATTCGGCAAAAGCGGCGAGGAAGTAAAGGAAAGCCAGCAGTGCCAGCGAGATGACGGCCAGTTTGTGGCGGCCGAAGCGCCAGCGGATGAGCTCCCACTGGCTGGCATAGTAGTAGCGTTCGTCCTGGGCGCGTTTCCCACCGATCAGGATCGCATCCTCCGGCTCTGCGGCCAGAGGCGCAGCAGCAGTGGCTCCCTCTTGTGCGCTCACTTGGACGCCCTCCCGAAGCGAATGCGGGGATCGACAAAGACCAACGCCAGGTCGCCTAGCAGGGCGCCGATCACCGTCAGTGCGCTCAATATGAGTGTGATGCTGCCAGCCAGGTACATGTCCTGTGCCTGGGTTGCCCGCAGCAACACAGGGCCGACGGTCTGCAGGCTCAGGACGATGTCGATCAGGACGGTCCCTGAGATCAGGCCCGGCAGGACCCAACTCAGCGTGCTGAGGAGCGGGTTGATCGCCATACGGACCGGGTACTTAATCAACAGCTTCCATTCCGAAAGGCCCTTGGCGCGAGCCGTGATGACATACTGCTTGTTCAATTCGTCCAGCAGGTTGTTGCGCACGACGCGGATGGTAGCGCCGGTGTTGCTCAGGCCCACCAGGATCAAGGGCATCCAGATGTGTTTGAGCAGGTCCAGGAACTTGGCCATGCTCCAGGGCTGATCGAGGAACTGGTTAGAGTAGAGCCCCAGCGGCGAGTAGCCGAGTTTGGTGAAAATGAGCCAGGCCATCACCAGGGCCAGTAGAAAGCCCGGTGTGGCCACCCCTATAAACCCGATGAAGGTGAAAACATAATCCAGTAAGGAGTACTGGTGCGTAGCCGAATAGATGCCGATGGGTATGGCCACTGCCCAAGAGAAGAGTAAGGCGAGCAGAGAGATGACGATTGTCATGGGCACGCGCTGGGCCAGGATCTCGCCGACGGGCTTGTTCCATTGCATAGACAGGCCCCAGTAGCCGCGTGTGACGATGCCGGTGACCCACCGGAGGTAGCGCTGGACAGGCGGCAGGTCGAGGCCGAACTCGGCCTTGAGCTGGTTGGCTTGCTCTTCGGAGACTGCCACGCCAGAGTTACGTAACTGCTGGATGCGGTAACTGACATAGTCGCCCGGGGGTAGCTGGATGAGGAAGAACGCGACCATCGACATGAGTATCAGGATAGGTATCAACATGAGGATACGACGAATGATGTAAAGCAACATATTGCCATTCCTCCTGTCCGTTTATGAACGGGCGGCCCGGCGTATCCCGCCGGGCCGCTGTGGCATGGCTGGGTAAGGGTCTACGAGTTTAGGCGCACTCAAGGTGGAATCCGCATGTACATCGCTGGATAAGCTCCACCTTGGACCCGGTTTGGTTGTCTCTTACGACTGGAAGAAGAACTGCTCGCCGCTATAGTCAGCACCGATGGCCTGGCCAGACTTGGGGATATTGCCCAGCTTGGCGCTGTAGACCATGGCATAGTTGACCTTCTCGGCGATTGGGATAATCCAGACGTTGTCGTGGAGGTTCTTGCGGATCGCCTCGTAGGCCGCCTTATCGGCGTCGGAGTAGGGCACCGACTGGTTGCGGATATCGTGCTGCTTGTAGATATCCTTGATCGCATCGGGGGGTTCCTCGCCCTGCTTGCCGCTGCTGGTGCGCCACTGGTCCCACAATGGTGTGGTTGCATTGACCAGATAGTCAGTCCAGGTGCCGTCAGGCCACATGGGCTGCACATCCCAGATGATGATGGAGTGCAGGTCATTGGCGGCATTGCGCTGGCCCCACAGGTTCGACTCGAGTTGCGTGACCTGGACTTTGAGCTTGAGGTTCTTCTGCAGCTGGGCGCCGATGAGGTCACCTACCGGGGCGATATCGGGTGCGCTCGCGCCGTGCTCGATCATGAGCACAAAGGTCTTGCCGTCGGGGCCAATGCGGAAGCCATCGGCATCCAGCTTGTCCAGGCCCATTTCATCCAGCAGTTGGTTGGCCTTGGCGGCGTCGAACTGGCTGGGCACCAGAGTCGGGGGCTGGGCATAGCCGTAGTAGATGCTGTCGATGAACTCCTGGCGGTTCAGGCCAAGGGTGAGGGCCTGGCGGAAGCGCACATCGCCGACCACCTTGCGCCAGTTGTCATCTGGGTAGGTAAAGTTGAGCCAGAGGGCGGTGGGGTCGACGTGGTTGTCCATCAGGTTGAACTTGATGCCTGCCTTGTCTTCGTTCTGCTTGTAGAGGGGCAGCTTGTTCAGGGCCGTGCTCTCACGTACATAGTCCACCTCGCCGGCCAGGACTTTGAGGGTGAGGGCTTCCACATCGAGCACCTGCTGGGAGACCAGCTTGTCAACGTAGGGCAACTGCTGGCCCTGGGTGTCGACTTTCCAGTAGTAGGGGTTGCGCTCGAAAGTTAGCACCTGGTCGGGACCCTCGACGGCCATCCAGGGGTAGAGCACAGGATAGTTGCGGCTCTTGGGGTTGGTCAGGTCCCAGTTGTTGCAGTTCATGGCATTGAAGACCTGCCACCACTCGTCCTTGAGGTTCAGGCGCTTGAGTTGCTCTTGCATCTTGGGGTCGTCGAGCTTGGTGTATTTGATGTGGTACTGCTTGAGGTAGTGAGAAGGGCGCAGGGTATCGGTGTAGCCCTGCCAACCTTTGTCGGCGAGCTCGCGGAGCAGGCCGCCATAGGGCTCGCTGAAGGTAAACTTCCAGGTGAAATCGTCGACGATGGTGAGCTTGAGCGGCTGCCCGCCCACGCGGCCGCCGTCGCAGAACTTGGCCGGGAAGGTGGGGGTGATGTTCTTGTCGCCGTAGACATCCTCAAAGGTAAAGCGGACGTCCTCGGTCGTGACAGGCTCGCCATCGGACCACTTCATACCCTTACGGAGGGTGAAAGTGAACTCCTTGCCGTCGTCGGAGACTTGATAGTCCTGTACCACGTTGGGGTACAGGCCTTCGAGGGCGATGCCAGGCGCCGCCAGGAGGTTCTCATTGGCCATGATAAAGATATCGGGGTTCCAGTCGGCGACGGCATGCGCGAAGCGCATGGTGCCGCCGAACTTGCCGGGCTGCCAGTCGAGATCCTGCTTGGCGATCAGGACGCCGGGGCCGACCACAAGCGGCTGCTCGGGCAGGCGCTGCTCGATGGGGGGCAGCTTGCCGGCCTTGACGAGGTCGGCCAGCATGGGCGATTCCTGGTAGGTGATGGCGCCGGTCGTGGGGGCCGCTGTGGCTTCCGCTGCTCCGCCCTGGGTCGCTGTGGGCTCGGTCTGAGCGGGGGCTTCGGTCGGGGCTTCTGTGGCCGCCGCTGGGGCCTGGGTGGGTGCCGCAGCGGGTGCTGCCTGACCGCAGGCCACGGCCGCGGCACCGAGGGCTGCCATGGCCGACATCTGGAGGAAACGCCGCCGGTTGATCTTCTTCGCTCTCATGATCGCGATCTCCTTTTCTTTATCACTGATGGCACGGGGAGCACGAAACACCTTGGGTGCCAGCGGGCAAGCCTGACTGCGCGACACGATATGGGCTGCCCGGGTCACCATCACGACGGTTGGCCTCAGTACGTGTAAAGCTCAGAGCACCGGCTGACAAATACCTGGCCCGACATCATCGACCCTGCAAGCATGGCCACGAGGCCGGGGGGTAATTCGTTGCGCCGCCGGCAGTAGAAGGGGAGAATGGCTCTTTCCCACTCTTCCTGCCGCTTGAGCGCCAGGCCCTCCTTTCTGCCCTGTTTAGGGGCTTTCATAGACCTTTCTCGATACACAATTAGCGCCGGATCACCCGGAGACAACGCTGGTAGGAATGCCTGGCTGGGCGCCGGCGGCGCCTGAGGGAAGAAGCAAACAGAGCCGAGCGAAACGGCCGCCCGGCAGCGGACGCGGGCTGGGGATGGAGACGAGGCACTGGTATCGGTAATCCAAGATAGCATCTCAGCCTCTTCGGAGACCACAAAAGTCATAGGGCCAGGGGTTCTCTACAAGGAGGTATTTCGGAAGGGCTCCTTGAGGGATCGAGGCCATGCAGCAGGCATAGGAGTAGAGGAAGGGTATCTTTGCCTGCCGGCACAAATGTGGAGGCCCAAATTCAGGACACCCTCGCGTTTGCCTGCCATGTGATAACGAGATCAGCGACTTTTTTGAGCTGGCCCCACAGATTTGTGCGCGGTCGGACGGGGCAGCGCGTACATCTTGATAGATCTGCAGGCAGCCATAGCTCAGCTGAATTAACACGTGTAAAAGTATAGCACACATTCCATGTCCTGTCAATCGTGTGTAAAGGGGTACCTAGGGCAATCGCATCTTAGGAGAACAGGCCAGAGAGGGCCTTGAGGAGGTACTGTTCATCCCATCCGGCTCTGAGGCGCTTGGCTTTGATCCCTATCCTGAGCGTCTTCTCCTGCTTGAGCAGGTTGATGGCGATGTGCCGCAGGATAGCAAAGTTCTGATGGCCATGATCCTTACGAATGCGGCAGTCATCTTCGCGGAACGCGATATCCAAGACCCAATGCAGGTGGTTTTCGATGCCCCAATGGGATCGCACCGCAGTCAGCAGGTTTTGGGCATTGCCTGGCAGACTGGAAAGGAAGTAGCGATCCTCGACCGTCGTCTCGGAACCGGTACGGCGCTCGGCGCGCACCTTCACGACGGCGGTGAGTTTGTCCCAGTGTTGCGCATCCCGCAGATGACGCAGCACCTCGGCGTCAGCAATGGTCCAACACTCACGTGTCTCGATCCGACCATGGTCTTTGTTGATGGTCTGGGCATAGTCGTATGCGTAGGCTGTGAATTGGCTCGCTTCCAAATCGTCAAACAGCAACTCGACGTCTTCGTGGATGCGACCCTGATTTCCCTTCAGTGCCAGAAGGTAGTCAGCACCCTGCTCGACGATATCTGCCGCGATCTCCTTCTGGCAGCCGATAGCATCGATGGTAATGATGCAGCCGCTGATGTCGAGCACGCGCAGCAGTTCCGGTATGGCCGTAATCTCGTTGGACTTGTCGTCGACTTTCGCCTGACCAAGGACCAGACGATTGGCCGTCGCCCATGCGCTGACCATGACAATCGCTCCCTTGCCCAGCCTCTTGTCATGCGACTGTCGTAGGGTCTTGCCATCGATGGCAATCACTTGCCCTGGAATGACCTGGCTGACGGCCATGACCCAGTCGAGAAAGCATTGCTGGAACTGGTCCGGGTCCAGCATGGCAAAAACGCGGCCAAACGTATCGTGCGATGGAATGCCATTGGGCAGTTCCAAGAAGGTCTTGAGCCACGCCAACTTGGCATGGCCAAATGACTCCACGTCCACCCAGGTGTCTGCACCACAGATCACCGCACAGATGGCAATGATGACGATGTCCATTAACTTGTGGAGCTTCGTACGGTCAATACGAGGATCCTCCAGCGCCGAGAAGTGATGCTGGATGGACGCTATGGGCCGATTTTCCACGGGTACCCTTCCTTTCCTCTTGAAGAATACCCCATCTTGGCGTTGTGACCAAGCCGTCCCGACTCAAGATGCGATTGCCCTATCCGACAGGCTGCTAGGGGTATCCATCAACGCCCGAAAAGAGACGACTGGTCTTCAGTGACATTATCAGCTGAGAGAACCATCGCCCTCTGATGACATTGCCATTTGATTCGACGTGTGGCGGCAAATGATAGGCCACGTGTGGCCGATAATGCTCCCGCGCTTTGCCTCGCGACCCTTTTGGTCATAGAATGAAGGCGTCGACAGCCGCCTCTCAGCACATTCTACCGGAGGTCCTCAATGAATACCCGTGATCGCTTCCGCCACGCCCTGCGATTCGAACAGGTCGACCGCTTGCCCCGTTTCGAATGGGCCACTTGGTGGGACCAGACTATCGCCCGCTGGCAGACAGAAGGGCTGCCTGCTAATCTGCGTCCGGGGGAGCATGGCGTTGTACAGGTGATGGAGTTCTTTGGTTTGGATCCGGCATGGCAGCACTGGTTCCCTGTCCTGGGTAAGGGTTATCCCAGTATGCCCCATGGCATTGGCCCCGTGAGCGACATGGCCAGCTACGAGGCCATTCGCCCATACCTCTTCCCTGAGATCGACTGGGAGAAGGCTTTCCCTCAGGAGGTGCGCGAGCGGCACGAGAAGGGCGATCTGGCCGTGTGGTTCACCGTGGACGGGTTCTTCTGGTTTCCGCGCGTGCTCTTTGGTATCGAGCGACACCTGTACGCCTTTTACGATCACCCCCAGGTGATTCACCGCATCAACGAGGATCTGGTGGCGCGTATCAAGCAGATCGTGGTCGGGGTTTGCCGGTTTATCGAGCCCGACTTTATGACCTTTGGCGAGGACATGTCGTACAACCACGGTCCTATGCTCTCCCGGGCGCTCTTCGATGAGTTCGAGGCCCCCTACTACCGCGAGGTTATCCCCATCATTCTCGCACACAACATTGTGCCCATTGTGGACTCGGACGGCAACATCGAATCGTGCGTTCCCTGGTTCACTGACTGTGGCGTGGCGGGTTTTCTGCCCTTTGAGCGCCAGTCAGGGGTCGATATCGCCCGTCTGCGCCGCAATAGCCCCCGCTTGTGCATGATCGGTGGATTTGACAAGATGACCATGACGCGCGGCGTCGATGCGATGCGGCAAGAGTTCGAGCGCATCCTCCCCGTTATGCAGCAGGGCGGCTACATCCCCAGCGTCGATCATCAGACGCCCCCTGGGGTGTCCATGGCGCAGTACCGCGATTATCTCCAACTTCTATGGGAGTACACGGAGCGCGGGGCATAGACCTGCGACTATCGGTGTATGGTGGCAGGTTGTGGGAAAGCTCGCATCGAATAGGATACAAGTGAAAGCCGCATAGCAGGGTAATGATGCAGAAGGATAATGTAGCATACCAGCCTCGCTATGCGCCAGGTTCTTGAGGAGGCACCCATGGTCAAGCTACCCGCTCGGCAGATCCACCTGGATTTCCACACTTCGGAGCTGATCCCCGACGTCGGCAGCCGGTTCGACAAGCGCCAGTGGCAGGAGGCGCTGCGGCTGGGCCATGTGAACTGGATCAATGTGTTTGCCAAGTGCCACCATGGCTGGAGCTATTACCCCACGCGGGTGGGCAACATGCACCCGACCCTCAAACGCGACCTGTTGGGCGAGCAGATCGCGGCCTGCCACGAGATCGGCGTGCGGGCCCCGATCTATTACACCGTTGGCTGGTCGGCCAACGACGCGCTCACGCATCCCGAGTGGACGGTAAGGGATCGGCAGGGCAAGCCCGTCGCCCGTAACGTTGATTTCAGCGCCAGGCCTGAGGATAAGCGCCCCGGCGGCTCCTGGCAGTTCCTCTGCCCGAGCGGTGGCTACCGGGAGCTGATGCTGGCGCAGACGCGGGAGCTCTGTGAGCGCTATGAGGTTGATGGCTTTTGGTACGATATCTGCACCATCAGCGGCCCCTGCTTTTGCCCCAACTGCCTGGCCGGCATGGCGGCGGAGGGGCTGGACGCGGCCCGCGATGAGGATGCGCAGCGTTATTTCATCCTTAACTGGCAGCGCTTCATGGCGGCCTGCAACGAGATCATCCACGCCAGTCACCCGCAGGCGACGGTGTTCTACAACGGCACGACGAGCATCTACGGCCCCGACTATATGCCCTGGATGACGCAGGCTGAGCTGGAGGATCTGCCCACGACCTGGGGCGGCTATGACAAGTTCCCCCTGCGCAGTCGCTTCTTCTTCACCAAGGGCAAGCCTATGATCGCTATGAGCGGCAAGTTCCACACCAGCTGGGGCGAGTTTGGTGGGTTCAAGCACCCCGATGCGCTGCGCTTCGAGGCGGCGGCGATGATCGCTTATGGCGTAGCCTGCAATTTCGGGGACCAGCTTCACCCCCTGGGTGAGATGGACTTGGCCACTTATCGGAACATC
>Ga0207433_10016751_pt1 | contig 10239 bp, 9 predicted proteins | sample YelNatPaOPGAMG01_FD_187559 | JGI IMG/M metagenome (GOLD analysis project Ga0207433, IMG submission 187559) | Hot spring thermophilic microbial communities from Obsidian Pool, Yellowstone National Park, USA - OP-RAMG-01 (SPAdes) (version 3) | ecosystem: Environmental > Aquatic > Thermal springs >... | reverse complement strand
GCAATCACAGGCAAAAACTTCCCGGCAATCTCCCTGTCCACAATCAAACATTCCATTGCATTACACACAGCCGGACGCTGACACTTTGCGTTCATCACGATTGTTTCCGCCATCTTCAGATTTGCTTTTGAGTGGACATAAACATGGCAAACCCCTTTATAATGCTTAATTACCGGAACCCTCGAACATTCGGCAACTGCCCGGATTAACCCCTCACCCCCTCGCGGTATGCAAAGGTCTATATACTGCGTCAGCGACAACAGTTCCTTTATTGCCGCCCTGTCTGTCGTCTGGACAACCTGAATAGCACCTTCCGGAAACTTCGGCAACCGTTGTTTCGCCGCAGAAATCATCACCTTCGCAATCGCTGTATTGGAATTTATCGCCTCCTTTCCCCCGCGAAGTATTGTGGCGTTTCCGCTCTTAAAACACAAAGCAGACGCATCTGCCGTAACATTCGGACGCGACTCGTAGATAATAACAATCACCCCTATCGGTACTGCCACCTTCTTTAGCCTCAATCCGTTAGGTCTCACCCGTTCATCAAGGATCCTACCGACCGGGTCAGGCAACGCCGCAACCTCGCGCAATCCATTCGCCATGGCTGCAATCCGCTTATCATTTAGTTTTAAGCGGTCGAGCATTGCTGAAGAAAGTCCGGCTGCAGCTCCAAGTTCCATATCGCGGTCATTGGCAGCTTTAATCTGTTCGGCTTCCCGTTCAATCGCATCCGCCATCGCGAGCAGACACTCGTTCTTCTCCTGCGTAGTAAGTTTCGCCAGTTCACGCGAAGCCGCCTTTGCCCGCGCCGCAATTTCAGTCATCTGTTCGGAAAGTGTCATGCCTATAAATTAATTATCCTTTCCCCATGAATCAACTGCTTAATTTCAAATTGCGGTAGGTCAGATTAAATAACTTTGAGACGTACAAAATGCAATTTCGCAAAATCAAAATATGCTCCATCCCCAAGCGCATTCATACATGATACGCGCCGGCAGACTTTACCACGATTGTCAATCAGTCGCTTAAACCCTACTATTTAATCTTCTCCTTAATGTAAGGAAGAAGTTCATCAATCTTCACACGCTCTTGTTTCGTGGTATCGCGGTCACGGACTGTAACAGTGTCCTTCAGCGAAGGAGTTTCACCCAAAGTATCAAAGTCCACAGTAATTCCAAACGGCGTGCCTGCTTCGTCCTGACGACGATAACGCCTGCCAATTGCGCCAGAATCATCGTAGAAAACAGTCATGTGCGGACGCAACATCTCGCGGATTGCCTTGGCTTTCTGGACAAGTTCCGGCTTGTTCTTAAGCAGCGGGAACACGCCAACCTTGATCGGCGCAATGCTCGGATGGAACCGAAGTACAACCCGTTGCTCAGGCTTGCCCTTTTCATCCGGAACTTCGTCCTCACTGTAAGCGTTGCATATCAAGGCAAGCACAAGCCGGTCAACACCAGCGCTCGGCTCAATCACATGCGGAACATACTTCGTCTTTGCCTCCTCGTCGAAATACTCCATCGATTTCCCACTGTGCTTCTGGTGTTGTGTAAGGTCAAAATCGCCGCGGGCAGCAATCCCTTCCAATTCCTGCGTCCCGAACGGAAACTTGAATTGAATATCCACGCACGCCCTCGCATAATGCGCAAGTTCCTCTTTCTTTTGCCAGTAAAGTTCCAGCGTGTCCCTGCTTAAACCGATAGACTCATACCACTTTAACCGCTCTTCGACCCAGTGCCGATGCCACATCTCCCATCCCCAGTCCGGTTGCGGCGTTGAAACATCCGCGCCTTCGCTCCATCGCGCGACACGCCCGGCAATCTTCTCCACAACCTCGTCGGGTCTAATGAAAAACTCAAGTTCCATCTGCTCAAACTCGCGCGACCGGAAAGTGAAATTACGCGGAGTAACCTCGTTCCTGAAAGCCTTTCCAATCTGGCAGATTCCAAACGGCACTTTCTGACGCGATGTCTCAAGCACATTTTTAAATTGCACAAATATCGCCTGCGCCGTCTCCGGTCTCAGATATGCAATGTTTTCATCATCCTCCACAGGTCCGACGTGAGTCTTGAACATCAGGTTAAACATCCTCGGCTCTGTCAGTTCGCCGCCGCAATACGGACACGGCGTCACAAGCTTTGTCTGCGTCTCGGGGTCTGTGGCAAGAACCTTGAAAAAGTCCAGTTTCCCAATGTTCTTATTCACCGACAACATATTTTTAAGCGCCGAGACAACCTGCTCCGGCTTCTTTACAAGCGCAAGCCCGGGCGCCTGCCGATGCCCTTTCGAATGCGCCCATTGGAGAAGTTTCTCTGTGTCAACATTGCCGTCGTTCCAGAAACTGTAAACAGTCTTTGCCCACTCCGCTTCACCGAGCATCTCCAGCACCTGATCGGAGCGCAAAAGTTTCTTGCATACCTTGCATGTGCTCATCGGATCGGCAAAAGTGTCCACATGCCCGCTTGCAACCCACACCTTTGGATGCATGATAATCGTGGCATCCAAACCCACAACGTCGTCGCGCATGTGTGTCATCGCGCGCCACCATCTATCGCGCACATTGCGTTTAAGCTCAGCCCCAAGCGGACCGTAATCCCAAAACCCGTTTATACCGCCGTAAATTTCCGACGATTGATAAATAAATCCGCGCCGTTTGCACAGCGAGACAATCTTCTCCATCACATCATTTGTTTTAACATCAGCCATAAACCAAAAAATTTGATAGATTATAACCGATAAGTCAAGCCAACCGTTACAAATTTACCACGTCGGCATCCACAAAAACACAATCCATTCACCCAAATTTACCTCTTGATAAACGATAACCGGCGCAGATAAACTTGATTTATCACAAAAATTACGAAATTCACATAATCTGACAACTTTATGGCAAAACTGACCGACATTCAGGTTCGCGGAACCGCGCTATTCCTTATCCCGATCAAAACAAGAGTGCCCCTCAAATTCGGAACAGAAACCCTTACATCCGTCACATGCGCGCGCGTTATGGTCAAAGTCTCCGATTCCCGCGGAAACACCGCTACCGGCTGGGGCGAAACCCCTTTAAGCGTCCAGTGGGTCTGGCCATCCCAAATCTCCTATGACGCCCGTCATAAAACCCTGATTGAATTCTGCAAACTCCTCGCCCGCGAATGGGGCATCTTTCAATCAAAAGGTCATCCGCTCGAACTCGGCTACGACTTCAACGAGTCCAGACTCAAACCCCTGCTGAACGAATTTAACCGAAACCGTCAGGAAAAAATGCCATACCTTGCGGCGCTCCTCTGCTGCTCGCCTTTCGACATCGCCATCCACGACGCCTACGGCAACCTCGTTGGCAGACCAACCTACGAAACTTATAACCCCGATTTTATGAACCGCGACCTCGCGGCATTTATCGAACCGGCTCCGGACACCAAAATAAGTTTTAATTCAAGATATCCCCACGAATTCATCATCCCCCGCAGAAACAAACTCAAAGCATGGCACCTCGTAGGGGGATTAGACCCGATCGACCAAAGCGATTTGACCGGCAACGAACCATCCGACGGCTACCCCGTTTTGCTCCGCGACTGGATTCGCCGCGACGGTCTTAAATGCCTGAAAATCAAACTCCGCGGCAACGACGAACACTGGGACTACAACCGGATTGTCCGCGTCGGCAAAATGGCTATCGAAGAAAACGTAGATTGGCTCAGCGCAGACTTCAACTGCACAGTTACCATCCCGGGCTACGTAAACAGCATACTCGATAAACTACGCGACGAATACCCTCGCATCTACGGAATGATTCTCTATGTTGAACAACCATTCCCCTATGAACTCGAACAGTTCCCGATTGACGTCCGCAGCGTCTCCGCCCGCAAACCGCTGTTTTTAGACGAAAGCGCTCACGACTGGAAAATGATAAGACTCGGCAGGTCGCTTGGCTGGAGCGGTGTTGCGCTTAAAACCTGCAAGACCCAGACCGGCGCAATCCTATCCGCTTGCTGGGCAGAAGCGCATGGCATGACCCTCATGGTTCAGGACTTAACAAACCCCATGCTCGCCCAGATTCCGCATCTGCTCCTTGCCTCGCACATCAACACAATAATGGGCGTCGAAACAAACTCAATGCAGTTCTACCCCGAAGCCTCGGCGCCGGAAGCCGCTGTCCATCCCGAAATTTACACACGCCGCAACGGAACAGTTGACCTCTCATCCATTCGTGGCAATGGCTTCGGCTACCGTATCAACGAAATCAAACGCCAACTCCCCCCACCAGTTATCCAATACTTGGATTAAGATATAAATAATTTTTTAACCTCAGAGAACACAGAGAAATAAAAAATTTTAATTTTAACCACAGAGAACGCAGAGATTAAAAATAAAAAGAAAATTAGGATTAAAAAAATATTAAAAACCACAGAGCGCACAGAGGACACAGAGGAAGAAAACATTTATTAAAAAAATTTAACCACAGAGAACACAGAGAGCGCAGAGAGATAAAATGTTTTTAATAGGATTGAGAGGATAAGTAGGATTTTTAAATATAAGGGAAACAAAAGAAATATGGTTTGTTAAACAGAATAAATAAAAAAATGTCATTAATATTAAAACACTGTGTGTTTCCCTCTGTGTCCTCTGTGGTTAATTTTTTCCTACTTTTTAATAAATTAATTCCTCTGTGTCTCTCCGTGTTCTCTGTGGTAAAAAATAATTGTTAAAGTTTTTTATAACGCTGTGTCCTCTGTCATCTCTGTGGTAAAAAAATAAACTATTAATTTTTTAATCTCTGTATTCTCTGTGGTTAAAAATAAATCGGTAATTATCTTATCAACGCTCAATATCCTGTTAAATTTTAAAAGTCCTAAAAATTCTAATCCTCCTGTTCCTATTTTTATTTCTCCGTGTTCTCTATGGTAAAAATTAAAATTTTTTATCTCTCTGTGTCCTCTGTGTTCTCTGTGGTTAATTTTTTTCCTACTATTTTTAATAAATTAATTCCTCTGTGCTCTCTGTGGTTAAAATTAAAATTTTAAATTTCTATGTGTCCTCTGTGGTAAAAAAAACGGACTGTAAGGAGGCTTACAGTCCGTTTTGGTAATATGGTTTAAAGTCGTGTTATTTTGTTTTTTCTGCCTTAGGTTGTTTTTCGGCTTTTTCCTGTTTTTGTGGTTGTTCTTTTGCTTTAGCGGTTTCCTGCTGCTGTTGTTGTGTTGGGACAACTTCCGGCAGTGGTGTAGAGCTTTCAACGCGAACTTTTAGCGTTGTTTTCACTTCGGGGTGAAGGTTAACTTCGACCTCGTAGTCGCCAAGGGCACGGATTGGTTTTTCGAGGTGGATTTTCTTTTTATCGATTGAGATATCGAATTGAGTACGGAGATTGTCCGCTATGGTACCACCTGTGACTGTGCCGAACATTTTGCCTTCTTCGCCAGTCTTGACTTTTACAATGCAAACGAGTTGCGAAATGACCTTTGCGAGTTCTTTCATTGTGTTGAGTTCATGGGCTTCACGTTCGGCGCGGCGTTTTTTAAGCGCTTCGATTCTCTTCTTGTTTGCCTGAGTTAGTGGTATTGCCAGCCCGTATGGGAACAGATAATTACGGGCATAACCAGCCGCTACTGTAACCTGATCGGACTCTGCGCCGAGTCCGACAATGTTGCTTGTCAATATAACGTCTATCTTTGCCATATATTTAGTACATGTTTAATAGTTTAAAACGGTACGTCGTCTTCATCCGGAGGCGGTTCAGCAACACGGTTTGGCGCCGTGGGGGTGTGGTTTCCCATGCCGTTTGCCTCGGAGATGACGGCTTCGGGTTCAATCGGTTCGGCAACGCCTTCGCGTTGAGCCGGACCTACGAACCTGAAATTCTCCATGTCCACCCGCAGGACTGATCTTTTTTGGTTTGTTTGTTTGTCGTCCCAGGTATGTTGACGGAGTCTGCCTTCAACGAGTATCGGGCTGCCTTTTTTAAGGTATTTTGCCAAAAGTTCAGCCTGATTTCCGTAGGCGTCAACGTCGATAAAAGTGGTTTCTTCCCGCATTTCGCCGGTTTCGGCTTTCCATTTGCGGTTTACTGCCACGGTAATGCGGGCGATGGGCATGCCTTTTGGCGTATAACGCAGCTCGGGATCGCGCGTTATATTGCCCATCAGTATTACTTTGTTAAAGCTTGCCATGGCAGTTCCGATGTTTTAATTAAGCCTTAGCTTCAGCCGGTTTTGCCTCTTCGGCTTTTTTCTCCGGAGCAATGGTGAACATGACTCTGAAAATTTCTTCTTTTAATGCGAATTTGTTCCGGAGTTGTTCAATAACCGAAGGGGCGCAGGTGAAGACAAAGTTCACGTAATACCCGCTTGTTACTTTTTTGTTTTTTGCGCGGGCAAAAGTATGACGTTCGAGCCTCTGGACGGCTTCGACTTTGCCGCCGAGAGCGACAATTTCTTTGGCGATATTGTCTATCGCCTCTTTAATTTCTTCTTCTTTGTTAGAGACGTTTAGTATAAACAGTCCTTCGTATTTTTTCACGGCTAACCCTCTGCTAACTTTGTGTTCCGGTTTGGGGCAGTGTTACCTGCCCATTATATTTATTCATTGCTTTTTCGATACCGTCAAACAGCCATGTCTGGATCTGTTTGACAGCGTTTTCGATTACTAAATTTATAATTTCCAGTTCGTCCTGGCTAAATTTGCCAAGGACGTGATTTGTAATTTCGCGCGGGGAATCAGGTTGTCTGCCTATACCGATGCGTAATCTGGCATATTCCTGAGTTCCAAGCGCATTTTCTATAGACTCTAACCCGTGGTGCCCTCCGCTTCCTCCTTTTGGACGCATTCTAATCCATCCTACCGGGAGGTCTGCGTCGTCTGCGACCACGAGCAGATTTCTCAGTTCAATGCGGTAGTAATTTACTACGGGCGCTACCGCATTTCCACTTAAATTCATGTAAGTTTGCGGACAGCAGAGTATAACTTTTTTACCCTGCGGTTTTACATGCGCAATATTGGCGCAGAATTGTTTTTCATACGTCCATTGCGCATTCCACAAACTCCCGAGCCTTTCCAGCACCATGAAACCCGCATTGTGTCTTGTGCCGGAATATTCTTTGCCCGGATTTCCCAACCCCACAATGAGGTATGTAGCTTCCATTTCCGGGAAAGAACCTGCGTTTATATTGCGCAGGTCTTCCGCATTTACCGGCTTTTAAACCGGTTGTTGTTAATTTCCAAAAGAACCGCGTTATTAAAGAGAAAAGGGCATTATTTTTTCTTTTCCTTTTCTGCTGGTTTTTCTGCGGCTTTTTCAGCCGATTTTTCTGCAGCCTTTGCAGCCGGTTTTTCTGCAGCTTTGGCAGCCGGTTTTTCGCCAGCCTTTTCTTCACCCTCTTCTTCTTTCTTCTCTTTAATCATTTCGACTTGGTCAGCAGCAAGCGGGGCTGCAGCAGCCTCTGTAGCGGCTTTTTCTTCTTCTTCAGATATTGGCGCGGCAACTGCAACTACGACAATTGATTTATCGCCAATGATTTCCACGCCTGCTGGCGGAACAATATCGCCAATGTGGATCGCCTTGCCGACATCGAGGTTTGTGACGTCAATTGTAATAGCTTCAGGGATGTCTTTTGGCAGGCAACGAACTTTGACCTTGTGCAGGACGTGTTCAAGAATGCCACCACCAGTTTTGACACCGACCGCTTCGCCAACGGTTTCAATCGGGACAACGACTGTAACCTTCTCGGTTTCAGATACTTCGTGGAAATCCACATGCAAAATCTTGCGTGTAAGCGGGTGTTGCTGGATTTCTTTGACGAGCGCAAGCCTTTTTGGATTTGGATCGCCTTCTATGCTAAGGTTGACGAGAAGGTTCTCCGAAGCCGAGTGATGTACAAGGTCTTCAATTTCCTTGCTATTAACTTCAAGGTTCTGAGGCTTGATGTGCCGTCCGTAAATAACAGCCGGAATGCGGCCTTGGCTGTAAATTTTCTTTACAGCATTCCGCTTTACCAGCGTCCGTGGATACGCTTTTAACTCTACCGATTTCATTTTATTTCCGTTGGTCCGTTCAAAATTCGCAAACAGATTATTTAAAATACAGACAGTTAATATTACATACAATAAAAATTTTTCAACCAATTCTTATTCCATTGTAGACAAAAAGCGAAGAGACGGACATATTGCCTTCAATCCGTCGTATCGCTTCGCCAAGTAACTTTGCCACCGAAAGGGTGGTTATTTTCACACCTTCAACCGGTGGACGATATACAGTATCAGTTGTAATAAGTTCGTCAATACAAGATTTTTTCAATCTTTCGATTGCTTTATCGCTAAGGACAGCGTGGACTACACAGGCATAAATTTTCTTTGCGCCGTTTTGCTTGAGGTATTCTGCCGCTGTAACGAGTGTCCCAGCAGTCTCTGTCAGGTCGTCCACAATAAGAATGTTTTTACCGGCAATATTACCGACAACCGAAATTGGAACAACCTCCGTAGGGCTTATTCTCTTTTTAACGACGATGGCTAATTCCCCGCCAAGAACCTGTGCGTATGCATTCGCCATCTTTACGCCACCCACGTCCGGGCTAACTACCACAAGGTCGGGGATTTGTTTCTTCAGCAGATATTCATATATAACAGGCGCCGCATACAAATGATCCACCGGGATATCAAAAAATCCAACGATCTGCTGGGCATGCAAGTCCATTGTAAGGACGCGGTTTGCACCAGATGCAACCAGCAGGTTTGCCATCAGCTTTGCCGTAATCGGAACGCGCGGCTGGTCTTTTCTGTCTTGTCGCGCATAGCCGTAAAACGGGATGACGGCAGTTATACGTGAGGCGCTTGCCCGTCGCAGGGCGTCAATCATAATGAACAGTTCCATGTAATTATGGTTCGTCGGCGGATTGGTTGATTGCACGACAAAGACGTCCTCGCCGCGGACGTTTTCTTCAATCTTCACAAACGTCTCACCATCGGGAAAAGTGCTGACAATGCATTTTCCCAGTGGCACGCCTATTGAACTGCATATTGCCTCGGCAAGAGGCTTGTTCGAATTTCCGCTAAAGATTTTCACAGTCTCAACCTGAAAGTTTTTAATCGAACTTCAAAAACAAATTATCCTTTTGCGCCTGTCCTAAAGTAAAAATACTATCCCTGACTTTTTAATTAAGTCTGTTCCGTCTAAATTTTTTACGAAATAACTTTATCACTGGTTATTTTAACTTCAAGAAAAATAATACAGGTCAAACCTGAAGCTTTACAGTGGGGTTATTAGTAGAGGGTATATGAATGGAAAGGGGGTGAAATTAAAAAATAAAACCACAGAGAACACAGAGCGATAAAGAGATGCAGAGTCTAAAAAAGATTTAAAAAAAAGACAAACCACAAAAAGCACAGAGAAAATACAGTGATTAGATATAAAGAATTTTAAATAGAATTAAAAGGTATAACCACAGAGGGCACAGAAAACACGGAGATTTAACAAATTTTTAATAATTAATTTTTTTAACCACAGAGAGCACAGAGGGCAGAGAGTTTAAAACTTAACAGAGAAGACGACGCAAAAGAAATTAATGGGGAAATTAGGATAAATCAGATTTAAGGATTGAAATTCTAAAATATGAAAATCATAAATTCCTGCTCAACTTAAAAAATGTATTAAAAATCCTTCTAGTCTTACCTATCCTTTTAAGAATTTTATTTCTCTGTGCTCCCTGTGAGCTCTGTGGTTTTATTTTTTAAATCTTTTTGTTTTCTCTCTGTGTCCTCTGTGGTCAAATATTTTTTTATAAAATATTTTCTCTATCTATGTTTCTCGGTGTCCCCTGTGAATTTAAACCTATCTTTTCTTTTAATCTTAAATCTCTGTGTCCTTTGTGTCCTCTGTGGTTAATTTTTTTTATTAAATATTTTCTCCCTCTGTGTTTCTCTGTGATCTCTGTGGTTAAAAATTAAAATCACATTTAGTTATTCGCCTGAGACGCCTCCGCCGGGTGTAGTAGGAGCGCCGATGTTTCTCCATGCATCAGTTACAGCCCACATATTAATTGGCGAGACTGTCCTGCCGAATTTCATAAACCGTGCCGAGCCATCAGCAAAAATGTAGTTTGACCCGCCACCGCCTTCGCTCCTGCCTGAACGCTGACCGCTCATGTGTTTGCTCTGGTTCAGTTGCGTGATATCCTCGTAGGTTTCGTAATCAAAATACCAGTGCAGGGAATCGAATTCTTTTTCGCCAAAGACTGCGGTTTCACTGGG
>Ga0207433_10016749_pt1 | contig 10240 bp, 9 predicted proteins | sample YelNatPaOPGAMG01_FD_187559 | JGI IMG/M metagenome (GOLD analysis project Ga0207433, IMG submission 187559) | Hot spring thermophilic microbial communities from Obsidian Pool, Yellowstone National Park, USA - OP-RAMG-01 (SPAdes) (version 3) | ecosystem: Environmental > Aquatic > Thermal springs >... | reverse complement strand
GCCTCGACTGACCAGTTGGACGGCTTCTTCTGCAAATAGGCTTGCAAGCAAACGGCTTCTCGCGGTGGGACTTCCACCTCTTTGGGCATAGCCTACAATGCTTAGGCGCACCTCCGCCCCAGTGTTTTGTTCGATTTGACTGGCGATTTTTCTCGTGTCGCCAACGCCTTCAGCCGCCACAATAATGCCGGAACGCTTCCCCTTAGCGGCGTTCTCCTTAACAGTCCTGTAAACTTCCTCCATGTTTATGGGCACTTCTGGAACAAGAATAACTTCGGCGCCAACCGTTAAGCCCACAGCCAAAGCCAAGAAGCCGCGTTTGCGGCCCATAACTTCTACAACGAAGATTCTTTCATGGGATATAGCCGTGTCACGAATTTTGTCTATTTCTGCAACCGCCGTATTCACAGCCGTGTCAAACCCTATGGTTTCGTCCGTTCCATAAACGTCGTTGTCTATGGTGGCCGGCACCCCAACAATAAGCGCACCGGTTTCACGGCTAAGCTCCAAAGCACCCCGAAAAGAGCCGTCTCCGCCAATAACCACCAAGCCATCCACGCGATTAGCCGCCAAATTCTCCGCAGCCTTTCTAACACCTTCAAGCGTTTTGAACTCTGGACAGCGGGAAGTCAAAAGGATGGTGCCGCCAGACTGGATTATGCCGCCCACAGAGCGGGGGGTCAAACGCCTAAAACGGTTCTGTATCAAGCCTTCCCAGCCCCGCTCAAAACCCAAAACATTAAAGCTCTTCGTATACGCTAAACGCGTAACCGCCCGGATAGCCGCATTCATGCCAGGCGCGTCACCGCCGCTCGTAACTATCCCCAACGTTTTCAAACAGCAAACCTCCGCAATCGCCGGCAAGCCTTAAAACAAATAGCCACCCTAACATAAAATGCTTCCCTTCAGGCCATCAAAAGTTGGGGGGCGAAACCGTGAAGCAAAACACAGTTCATATAATTGTTTTAGTCACCACATCAAGCAGGGAAGAAGCCGAAAAAATCGCCAAAACATTGCTGGAAGAGCGGCTAGTTGCATGTGCCAACATAATCGGTCCAGCGCACTCGCTTTTCTGGTGGCAGGGCAAAATAGACATGGCTCAAGAACACTTAATCCTAATGAAAACCAGAAAAGACCTTTTCAACAAACTCTCAGAAAAGGTGAAGGCCCTGCACAGTTATCAGGTTCCGGAAATAATAGCCATACCAATAGTGGAAGGATTGAAGGATTATTTAAATTGGATTGATGAAAGCCTAAAGGGCTCATTAAGGGGTAAAGGCAAATAACATATACTTCCGACTAGATTAATTGTTGTTGGTTGCGATGCCAATAAGTGTTGAGCAAATAAAGCAGAGAATTACCGAAATCCTTGAAACGATAGATGAATTAAAACGTTTAACATCAAAATCCTATGCTGAATTAAGTCTAAACGAAAAATATGCAATTCGATACCACATTATAGTTCTTGCTGAGGCTTTGGGAAGCCTATGCTTCCAGATGGCTACTGAGGAACTCAACCGTGCTCCGGAATCCTACTCGCAATGTTTCAAAATGTTAGAAGAGGAAGGCATCTGCGACTGTGCAAGAGATTTAACAGCCTTGGTGCGTCTAAGAAACTTGCTGGTTCACCGTTATTGGGTAATAGATGACAGTCAAGTATACGACGCCATTAAGAGTAACTTTAAAGCAGTTGAGAAGTTCTTAGAGAGAGTGAAGGACAGATATGCAATTAATTTATGACCAAATAAGACTCTACAAGTTCAACCAAAAAGAAAAACAAGAGTTAATCAGAAGAATTAAGGAGTTCTTAGCTGGGAATAAGCGAATAAATCTTGCAATAGTTTTCGGCAGCATAACTACCCGAGACTATGTGAGGGATATAGACATCTGCATAACCTCAAATCCAAAGCTAAACTTCAAGGAACTCCTATATTTAAACGCCGAAATAGAACTCGAGCTGGGCGTACCAGTGGACATGGTTGAATTGGAAACGCTGCCCAAAAACCTTCAAGCAAACATACTGAAAAACGGCATAGTGGTGAAAGGTAAAGTTTTATAGTTTTCGTTTGCCATTTCTCTTTTGGCGGTGGGTCTTAGGCGGGGGGCTAGGGGTCCCCTGAACCGTAAACCCCCTATACGACGGGCCGAAAGCTGAGGCTGAGGCGCTTGTGGCCGCCTAAACCCCTCTCTTCCGAAGCTGTGACCATCCGTCCCTTGGGGCCGGCGGTCGCCGGGAGGCTTCCGTAGGGAGGCTTGCCACGGTGTTTGCCGGGTGAACCTGGCTAGGCCCGGGAGGGAGCAACCTAAGCCTGGACGTTCGGCGCTCAAGGGGGTGCGGGTGCGAGTGTAGGGTTTGAGGGGTTGGGCGGATTCTAGGCGTCGAACCTCAGTGACCCACCGCCGCTTCTAGCCTTAAGCCTATGGAGTGCGGAGTGCTTGGGGTTTGGCAAATTCTTGTGGGGCGTTTCATCCAGCGGTTTCCAGTTTGAGATGGGCGATCCGTCTGGAGAAGGCGTTGACGCGAATACCGACTGGTTTGTCTGGGTGCACGACCCGAAAAACATTAAGCGGGGGGCGTTGTGAGCGGCGATTTTCCGGAAAACGGCGTAAACTATTGGAGTTTATACGCCAAAGACCATGAAATTGCTAGGAAGCTTGGACTAAACGCCTACCGAATTGGCTTGGAGTGGAGCAGAATTTTCCCAAAAAGCACGGCTGCCGTTGAGGTTGGCGTTGAAAGGGCTTCGGACGGAAACATTTCAAGCATAAACTTGGACGATAAAGCCCTAGAAGCTCTTGAAAAGCTGGCAGATAAAAAAGCACTAAACCATTATAGGCTAATCATTGAAGATTTGAGGATGAAAGGCTTCAAGGTTTTCGTCTGCCTAAACCATTTCACGCTTCCCTTGTGGATTCACAACCCGATAACTGCGCGGGCTACAAGGCTTAAACATGGACCAAAAGGGTGGCTTGACGAAACCACAGTTGTCGAGTTCGCCAAGTACGCGGCTTATATGGCTTACAGTCTAGGCGACATAGTTGACTACTGGGCGACCTTCAACGAGCCTATGGCTGTATGCGAGGCTGGCTACATGCTCCCAGAATCAGGGTTTCCACCCGGAGTGAACAGTTTCAAAGCCGTCAAAAAGGCTGCGAAAAATTTGGCGGTGGCGCATGCCCAAGCCTACGACGCCATCAAAAAGTTTGACACTGTTAGGGCGGATGGTGACAGCCCAGCCTCGGCTTGGGTTGGCTTAATCCACAACGTTATTCCAGCCCAACCGCTTAGGGCTGGCGAAAAAATTGACGTGGATGCGGCGCGGTTTATGGATAACTTGCACAACCAGTTTTTCCCGAGGGCAACAGCGGAAGGCTGGCTGGACGAAAATTTCAACGGTGTGAAAGAGAAAAGCGAAGTTAAAGGCTATTTAAGGCAACGCCTAGACTGGCTTGGCGTAAACTATTACACCCGCTTTGTAATCCGCGGCAAAAGCAACTTACTAGCTAGGCTTTTCGCCGGAATCCCTGCAATACCCGAAATTGTGCCGAACTATGGGTTTGGATGTCAACCAAATAGCGTTTCAGCCGCCGGAAACCCAGCGTCTGACATGGGTTGGGAAATTTATCCAGAAGGCTTGCTTGAAGCCTTAAAAGCGATGGCTGTTTTTGGCAAGCCACTTTACGTGACAGAGAACGGAGTGGCAGACGCTGAAGACAAGCTTAGACCAAAGTTCCTGGAAGAACACGTTGCAGTTTTAGAGAAAGCCGTAAACGAGGAAAAGTTGGATGTTAGAGGCTTTTTCTATTGGGCTTTAACCGACAACTACGAGTGGGCTAAGGGCTTCAAAATGAAGTTCGGCTTATACACCGTAGACCTCAAAACCAAAAGGCGAATCCCACGGAAAAGCGCGAAAATCTACAATAAAATCATAGACTAGGACGTAAAACCCTTCGTTAGAATTGCTTTGATACTTCTACCCTTTGCTAGACTTAAAGATAGTAAATTTTATATTATGTGGTTTCACTAATTATTGCACAGATTGTGAAATGAAAAAACAGACTTTAGCAATTATACGCTTGGAAGGGCTTAGAAAAGTTGCTTTGGTTTTGATAGCGGTTATGGTTTTGCTGACGGTGGTCTATGTTGCCTATGCAGCCTACACCCTAAACGATGATTCAGAATATCCTTCGGTACTGTATGCTTATAGTGCCGTTCTATGCGAGGAAACGCCTGAAAAATGGTATGAGCCAGAGCAGCTTTACATGCTTTTGACAGAGATAAATTCAACAGTATTATACGGTGTTGCGCCTTCCAACTCCTTAGATGGATACATCATTAAATACAAGGACCGTTTCTACCAAATTGTAGAACCTATACCTCCTCCTGCTGGCGACTGGGGGATCTATGGGCCTAACGCCTTCCTTAAGGATGGCGCTTATCAGCGGTTCTGGGATAATTTGATGTTTCAAAAAAAATTGGCTATGCCAACTGCTGGATTGACATCTGGCTGGATTGCCACAGGCATCATAGGCTTCATTGTCTTTAAAGCTGGAAGAAGGGAAGCATAATGAAATATTCAGGCTTGTTAGCAATATTATTGTTAGCGGCTTCTCTGTTGCCAATAGTAGCTCTTTTAAAAGTTTATGCTTCAGAGGAGCCGAAACTAGAACCAAAAATTGTGCTTAAAAATCTCGATATACCCCCGGCAAACGTTACATACACATTCTTTGACTCTCCGCCAGAAGACGCCGAATACACTTCGGAAGGCTATCTGAACACAACAAACCCTTACAGCGACGTATTAGGCTACATAGACTACTTGGACGAAGTAACTAAAGCTGAAGGACCCTACCCCATTTACGTGCTGGTTTTCGTAGACAAAGAGGAAAGGGAGTTTTGGGAAGGGAGAGGTCTGGAATGGTGGCAATACACACTAATCCAGCTGGAGAGGGCTGATGAAACACTGGTTGCAAAGTTTGGAATAGACATACGTGTATTAACTGCTCCTCTGGGCTATAGTAACCTCTGGGAAAGCGACGACAACCTCACCAATATGACACAAATCTACGAAGACCTCATGTCAGAAACCTACATATTTCTTGGACGCCCATATGCTGGCAACTATTGGAATGGCTACGTGGACTGCATAGTTGGAATAACCAATCAAGAAACAATCGACAATATAGCTGGACTAGCTGCACTTAACATATCACAGTTGGACCAAGGCAAATACTATATCCTTCTAAACTGGTATGTGCAAGAGGAATGGGCTGACGACAACCTCGCCTTCCACGAATTCGCTCACCTATTCTACGCAAAAGACCACTGGAGTGCGGATGCTTCATGCTGCGCCATGACGCAAAGCCACTACCACTATGTAACAGTCTTATGGGAGGAGGGATGGAGATACTCTATTTACGGCTATGTCTTATGTGGCTATCTTCAATATGACTGGTGTGCCGATTGCAAAAGCGTAATAAACGCATATCTTCAGCTTTTCGCAGATACGCCCTATAAATTGGTAATCCGTCATGAAGACCCATACCAGCCTAAAGGAATACTAAACCCAATAGGCGTATACTTAAGCGACAATCCAACAAATGTAACAGTTTCCGCAATACCCAACAGTGGCTACGATTTTGACTGCTGGATTATAGATGGAACCCAAATGTCCACTTCAAACCCTCTGAACATAACGCTGGACAGGAGGCATACCGTCGTCGCGATATTCAAAACAGTCACGCAACCGCCGCCACAGCCAAAACCAAAACGGGGTGGACCGGGACGCTGGGTGCTAATGTGCTAGTGAAGTAATTGATTACCCGGTAGTTTTCAAACTAAATTTTGTAGTCGGCGATGTTTTTATGGAAAATGCTAAATTTTTGGCGGTTGATAGGCTATTGGGTTTAAGGGTTTGCCTCACAACGAGCTTCGCAGAGATTATTTACTTGACCGTTGGGTTGTAATAGCCACTGAAAGAGGGCGTCGCCCAACAGACTTCGCTAGAAAAGAGAAATCTCAAGCCAAGGCTGGAGTTTGCCCACTTTGTCCTGGAAACGAGCACATGACACCGCCCGCTGTTCTTGTCTATTTAGAGAGGGATGGGCAAATTGAAAAGGTTAAGGATGAAGATGGTTTTAGGCATAAGGGTTGGAAGGCTCGCTGCATCCCCAACCTTTATCCAGCTTTCACTCCGCCAGAGAAGGGCTCTAGCAAAGAACGGTTTAAGAAAAGCCATGATTTAGCCTTGGCCATGGGACATCATGAGGTTTTGGTTGAGTCGCCAGTTCATGAGGAGCATCCGTCCGATGCCAGTGTTCCACAGCTCCAGCATGTCGTGAACGCCTATGTGGATAGGCTTCTCGAACTAGCTTCGAAGCCCTATGTCGAGTATGTTTCCATATTCCGCAACCACGGCCTAGAAGCTGGCGCTTCGCTTTCCCACGCTCACAGCCAAATAATTGCAACACCCTTTGTCCCGAAAATTGTTGAAGAGGAAATGAAAGCAAGCAGAAGATTTTGGCAAGAGAAGGGCGAGTGCATATTCTGCAACATCATAAGCCGTGAACGTGGCGGCCCCCGCTTCATCATGGAAAACTCGGATTTCATTGCTTTTGCACCGTGGGCAAGCGTCAACCCAATGGAGTTTTGGATATTTCCTAAAAAGCATGAAGCTTCACTTCTTGAAATTTCGGAAGGGGAAAAGGAAAACTTCGCAAAAACCTTAAAGGCGTGTTTCAGCGGGTTGAAAAACCTCTTGAACGACCCACCCTACAACTTTGGCTTTCACATGAGCCTACAGAAAAATGCAAGCCGCCACTATCATTGGCACTTGGAAGTTTACCCAAAACTGGCCGTGTGGGCTGGCTTCGAAAAAAGCACAGGCGTATACATAAACACTGTTTCCCCAGAAACCGCGGCGGAAAGCCTCAGAAAAGCCATCTCAACCTAAAATTTGGAGAATTTCCCTCTCAAATTTTGGCCTTATAAGCATGATGTCTTCAACATAAGCCCGAAGAGGCTCGGCTACACTCCAAGCTTGGGCTATGCACCCCCGTGGATAATGAGGTGGGTCTCCATCGAAGATTTCGCTTATCATGCCGAGGCCCGCCTTGAATGGCTGTTCTGTAAAAAGTCGTGAAAGGAAGTTTTTGAAGGCGTATTCACGCGTGTATTCGCCATACCCTTCAGTTTTTAGGTAGGCTGTGGTGAAAGGCCCTAAAAGCCAAGGCCAAACAGTGCCATTGTGGTAGGCCAAGTCGCGGCTTCGCCTATCGCCTCTGTAGACGCCCATATATCGCGGGTCGGTTTTAGCCAACGTTCTCAGCCCGAAGGGCGTCAAAAGCTCTCGGCGCACAGTGTTTACAACCTCTCTGCTTTTCGCCTTATCCAGCATAGTGAAGTCTAGAGAAACGGCAATAATTTGGTTAGGTCTAATAGAAGGGTCGCCGCAACCATGCTCATCTACAACGTCGAATAGGTAGCTTCCCTGCGGATTCCAGAACTTTTCATTAAAGCTTTTCCTAACCCTTTCGGTGAGGCAAGCAAACTTTTCCGCTTCCCTTGTCTCTTTAAATTTTCTGGCCAAGAGCTCAAGGGTTTTGAGGGCGTTAAACCACAATGCTTGAACCTCAACGGCCTTGCCCCCTCTTGGGGTTACTGGCTTTCCATCAACCGTAGCATCCATCCACGTCATCTGCGGACCGTGCAGAAGAAGCCCATCGTCATCCACCCGAATGTTGGCATACACTCCCCTAACAAGATTTTCAGCGGCCATTTTCATGTTTTCCCAAAGGTTTCTCTGAACAAACGCAAAATCTCCGGTGTACTTTAAGTACTGGAGGACAGTGTTCACGTACCATAAAGAAGCGTCCACAGAGTTGTATGCAGGTTGCATATTCAAGTCTGAGATGAAGTTTGGAATCAAACCATCCGCAGAATATTCTTTAAACGTTAGAAACGTCCGCCTAGCCTCTTCAAACCTTCCAGCCACAAGCATAAGCCCCGGCAGGGAGACGAAAGCGTCTCTCCCCCAGTCTTCAAACCAATGGTATCCAGCAACAACAGACACCCCAATCCCTTGCGTTTTATTAACCGCTTCGACGATGAAAGCATCCGCAGCAAAGACAAGCCAGCTAAGCCAGTCTTTCATTACCATAGCCTCAATAGTCTTGTGTTCTTCGTAAAATTTTTCAAGAAACTTTTGGTGGCGTTCAATTTCGGCAGCATATAGGTTTTCAGCATCATAAACGGTTGTAGGCATTTTTTCAGCCTCCTCTTCCACAAAGGCTTCATCTTCGCCGGCCACCGCCACCAGTGCAAACTTTTCACGGGTTTTGCCTCCAACTTTAAAGGTGAAATATCCGGGCTGATACCAGTCGTCCAAATAGCTTTCTCCACGGGCGTTTTCTTCGCGGAAATAAATCCTTTCAAGCCACTTTTCTGAAGGGCAATAAACGCCTTGCATCGCCTCGATAATCACAGTTGATTGGGGAACCTCAAGATTTACCTCCACCCTACTTCTCCAATTTTTCTGAGTGAACTTCGGAGGGTTTCGCCACCTATCCACAACGGAGTGGAAATGCCTACACGCCAAAAGGGGGGAAACACGAATTTCAATGCTGGAGACACCGCCATTAATAACATCATAAAGAACTATGGTGGCGTTTTTTCGCCGAGGCATAAAAATGGTTTTTGAAACCTTAACGTCATGCACGTTGTAAACATACTTTGGAAAGGGCGAAATAGAAAACTCGGCTAAGAACTGGAAGCCTTTAGGGTAAATTCCGCCTTTAAACTCGTTGGCATAAAGCGGATAAAAGGCGTTTCCAAGCCTTAATTCCTCATCCAGTTTTGCAATGCAAACTCTGCGGTTCCTCGGCGGATGGAAAGCAGCCACCAACAGCCCATGATATTTTCGCGTGTTTACGCCTAAAACTGTTGAGGAGGCATATCCGCCTAAACCATTGGTAACAAGCCACTCTTTTTCAATGAGTTCCTCAACTCTTGAAAGCTCTTCGCCAGCTATACGTATGTAGGGCAGCCTCGACATTTACGGCATCAGCTTCGCAACATTCTTATTTCTTGATACGGCAAAGAAGTTTGCCACCGGCTCGCATTTCGTCCTGAACAACAGTGCATGGGGCTTTTCCAGCTTATACTCTGTTAGGGTTTCCGCGTAGCCCATGCCCTTGGCAAAAACCATGTCAACAGAATTATAAATGCTCAGAAATTCCTGTGAAACCTCTTTTGAAGAGAAACCAACAGCATCGGTTCCCGTCGTTATCACCTTGTCTGCAATTTTTGTCATGCCAGAAAATTCCGCATCCTCCATGGTTGCATCGTTTATGACGGGTCCGCCCTTAACTGCCACAATGACGGCTAGGCCCATTTCTTTAAGCTGTTCTACAAGCAAAGTGTCAAAGACTATTTCTCCAGCGTTGTCCGTCAAATATAGAATTTTGCTTGAATTTTTCGCCACCTCGTAGATTTTGCCAACATCGTCAACCATAAGGTCTTTGTTGGCTTCCCTAAGGCTTTTTCTCAACCCATTAAAAGTGAACCTATGCCCTGGAATGTCAAATTCCATGGTGTTCCCAACCATAGCGCAGAGACAAGCCCTCTTAAACCTATCCTGCTGCGTGTAGCCCTCTTCAACAAGTTTTTTGGCGTAGGGCAAAAGCTTCAAAGCGTTTTCATTACATAAGCGTTTGCTTCGCTTATAAGGGTCGTTGTTGCCCGTCACCCTTTTTACGAGGCGGTCTCTCTTTGTGCCGAGGTCTGCTGGAACAGCTGAAGGCTTAAACTCTTTGCTCAACATGTAAAGCAGCTCCATCATAGCCCTGAAACGCAACGCCGGGTTTGTTGTCGCTTCTCGGATTTCAGCTGCGCCTCTGCTGATGATACACGCTGCGCATTCTGCTTCAACCTTCAACTGGCTGGGCGCACTCCTAAACTCTTGCTTTTTCAGCAAATTCCCGCAAAATCCTATATGGGTCTTTCGCCTTCACAACCGCGCTGGCCACCAAAACTCCTTGGGTGCCAAGCCTCAAGGCAGCCGCCACGTCTTCCCCGTGGCTTATTCCAGCCCCGCATAAAATTGTTATAGTGGGGTTTATTTCCCTCACAAGCTTTATTGTGGCTGTTACAACTTCCGGCTTAGCCTTTGAAACCGATACGCCTGTGCCTATAAGTTCCGGGGGCTCCACAGCCACCATGTCCGGTTTTAGGGCTGCAACA
>Ga0207433_10016745_pt1 | contig 10244 bp, 10 predicted proteins | sample YelNatPaOPGAMG01_FD_187559 | JGI IMG/M metagenome (GOLD analysis project Ga0207433, IMG submission 187559) | Hot spring thermophilic microbial communities from Obsidian Pool, Yellowstone National Park, USA - OP-RAMG-01 (SPAdes) (version 3) | ecosystem: Environmental > Aquatic > Thermal springs... | reverse complement strand
CAACCGCATCTTCGCCGTGCGTCCCGGCGACGACGTGCCCCGCCTCGGCCATGTATCGGCGATCGAGCAGCGCGACGGCCGCTGGGCGCTGGTTGACGACCACGGCCGCGCGCTGATCGTCAGCGCGCTCGCCGAGATCGCGCCATCGGAAGGCGGGAGGTTCGACAAGCGCATGATATTTGGCGACGGCAGATAGCGGGAGGGCGCTCAGGCGAACTTGAAGTTCGCCGCCGTAAGGCTGCTGGCGCTGTAGTTGGTCAGCGTCACGCTGTCCTTGGCGTCATAGGTGATGACGGCGTCGTCGCCGGATTGCGAGATGTGGCCGGAAAGCGCCTGCCAGTTGGCGAAATCGGCCGACGAAAACTGGATGATGTCGGAGGAGACGAAGCCGCCGATCGTCGCCTGACCGATGGCGGCCTGGAAGACGAAGTTCTCGTTCGAGCCGGTCATCGCCGCCGTGCTGGCGCCGGTGAGGTAGAGATAATCGCGGTCGCCGTGAACGTCGGCTTGGGCGCCCGCCAGATTGATCGACCCACTGGACCCGAAGACGTGATCGTCGACGCCATAAGTCCAATACAGGCTGACCGCGTTGTGGACGCCGGCGGAGAAATACACGTAGTCGCCGTGGCCCAGCAGCGAGGCCTGCGCACCATTCAACGTGACCGCCCCGTCGTCGCCGAAAACCGTGTCCCAGCTTCCGCCGGTGTTGTAAAGGCTCGCGGCGTCGGCGGACGAGCCGTCGAAATGGATCGTGTTGCCGCCACCGAACATGGAGGCTTGCGCGCCGTGCAGCGTCACGCCTCCGCCCGTCGCGTTCACATTATCCCAGCCGCTTGAGGTCGCATAGAGATCGGCCGCATCGTCCTGGCCGGTGAAATAGAGAACGTTCGATCCGCCGCTGACCGAACTCTGCGCGCCCGTGAGAATGACGACGCCGTTGGAGCCCACGACGGCGTCGGCGACGCCGTGCGTATTATAGAGAGCCACCTGGTTGCTCGTCCCAGGCGAGAAATAGATGTGATCGTCCTCGCCGAACACCGAGGCTTGCGCATTGTTCAACGTGACCATGCCGTCGTCGCCGTAGACGTTGTTCCAATGGCCGTTGGTCGCATAGAGGCTCGCGGCGTCGTCGGCGGAGCCGTCGAAATAGATTGTTTCATAGCCGCCGAATACGGAGACCTCCGCATTGACCAGGGTGAGGCTAGCGCCGTCGCCCGTCGCCTTATCCCAGTTTCCCTCGGTGTTGTGGAGGCTGACGGCGCTGGCGGATTGGCCGTTGAAATAGATCTGGTCGCCGCCGCCGGCGATCGCGGCTTGCGCGCCGGTGAGGATCACGGAGCCGTCGTCTCCCGTCACCGTGTCCCAATCGCCAGACGTATTGTAGAGGCTGACACAGTCTCCGGCCCCGACGAGATAGACCGAGGCGCCGCCCGCTATCACCGAGACCTGCGCATTGTCGAGATAGACAGCGCCGTTTCCGCCGCTGGTTGCGCCCCATTGGTTGTTGGTGCTGTAGAACAGATCGACGGCGACGGACGTCGTTTGGTTGTAGGTGTTCGAGGCGGCGGCGTCGAGGAGAGACTCGCCGGAGGCTATCGTCTGAGCGAGGGTCGCGCTCCAGGCGCCATTTGCGGCGGCCGTGGCGGTTCCGAGGAGATCGTCGCCCCGGTATATCGAGACGGGCCGATTGGGGTCCGGGATGTCAAGGATCCCCGAAATCGTCAACTGGGCCGTGGCCGGCGCGACCGATACGCTCGTCACGGTCAGCGAAGGCAGCGCGATCTTAAATAAGGCGCCGTCCTTGTGCGCGCCGCCGGACTGCGTGATCCCATACAGCGATCCGTCGAAGCCGAGAATCACGGAGCTCAACCGACTGCCAGCGGGCGCGCCGAAAACGCCCAGGCTGTATTCCGAATAAGTCCCGCTCTGTGAGAGTATTTCGGCAAAAACCGTGTCGTCCGTCTCCGCAAAAAGATTGCCGCCTGGGTCCAGCGCGATATTGCCAGTCTCGCCGTACGCGTTTGCGGGCGCAGGCAGGAACGTCGGGCTGGTCGCGTAGCTGTCGTCTGTCTTGGGAAGTTCGAAGAGGGAACCGTTCGGGCCTCCTGCGCTGAGATCGCCAAAGACGTTTCCAGCGCCATCAACGACGAGGCTGTTTAACTCGGCGAAGCCGTCGGAGGTCACAATAGCCGTCAACTGTGGTTGGCTCGCGTAGCCAGTCGAGGTTTTCGCAATCTCAAAGACGCCGGCGGCGTACGTAAGGAAACGGAAGGCGTAGTGGGAGCCCGTCACGCCCAGGAAGAGATCGCCGGCGGAGTCGGCCGTTATGATGGCCGACACCGGGTTGTATGAGTTCCCGCCCACCATCAGAGTCGGGATGCTTGCGATGGTGACAGGGCTGGTCGAATAGTTCGTCCCGATGGGTCGGATTTCATAAACTTGAGTGACGTTTGCGCCCACCAGATCGCCGTAACCGTCGATCACCAGGCTCCCCGACGGCGCCCCGCTCACATTGGCGATCAACGAAGGCGCGGCATAGCCGCCGCCCGACTTGGCGATCTCGTAAATGTCTGTATTGCCGCCCGAGGCGTTGGTCTGCGCGAACAGGTCGCCGGCGGCGTCTATCGTCAGCCCGCTCGACTGAAAACTGCTGTCGCTAAACGTCGCCAGGATCGTCGGCGCGCTCGCGTAGCCGTTGGCGGTTTTGGCGATCTCAAAGACCTGCTCGCTCTCGCCGTAATCACTCGCCGCCGTCCCGAACAGATTGCCCGCCGCGTCCTCGACCAGCGATCCCACGGGATGCTCGGCGTTGGCGAAATTGAAATTCACCAGCGTCGTAATTTCAGCCATGCTCAACTCCCAAACGCGCCGTGCGCTTCAATTCAAGAGCGCTCCGCGCCCTCGCGATCGCGAGCAAAACCGTCCCTTTTCGAAGATGTCGCAGACCGGCCGGGTAATATGCGCCGGTCAAGGCAGGAAGGCTTGGCTGCTCCGTTCCTCGTCGTGAAAATTCCGCCAACGAGCGGAACGACTTGCAGCCATCTTGCCGCAACGGCAATCATGCCGCAAGACACGGCGTCGTGCGCGAGGAAACAGAAAATCCGATGCGGCGACGTAGAACCGCCATCCTCAATTGCAACTCGCGAGCGGAGACGGCAAGCCGCCGCCGCCCGCGAAAACCTCACACGTCCAAATTGGCGACGTTGAGCGCGTTTTCCTGGATGAACTCGCGGCGGGGCTCGACCACGTCGCCCATCAGCTTGACGAAAATGTCGTCGGCGTCGTCCATCTCGCGGATCTTCACCTGCAACAGCGAGCGCGCCTCGCGGTCGAGCGTGGTCTCCCAGAGCTGGTCCTTGTTCATCTCGCCCAGGCCCTTGTAGCGCTGCACCGCGACGCCCTTGCGCCCCGCCGCGTTGACCGCCTCCAACAGTTCGGACGGCCCCGAGACATTCGTCTCCTCGCCACGCCTCACAAAGACCGCGGGGCCGGAGAAGGCGTCGCGCAGGGGCTTGGCGTGCTCGTCGAGCCGGCGCGCCTCGATCGAGCCGAGCAGCCCGGCGTCAAGCGTGATCGCCTGCGCGACGCCGCGCAGCGTTCGCGTCAGCACATAGCCGCCGTTCTCGGTGCGGCCGCTCCAGCCGCGCTCGGTTTCCTCGGCGATGGCGTTCATGCGCTCGGCGAGGGCGGTCGCGCGGGCCGGGGCCTGCTCCTCGTCGGCGGGCGAGATCGGCTTTAGGGCGCCGGCCAGCGCCGCCTGCTCCACCGCCGCGCGGTCGTAGCGCGAATGCAGGCCACGCAGCAGCCGCTGCATCGCCCGCGCCTCCTCAACCAAAGTCGTCAGGTCCGCGCCCGCCCGCTGCTCGCCGCTCGCGAGCTTGAGCAACGCGCCCTCCGAGCCCTGCAAGACCAGATAATCCTCGAGCGCGCGCTCGTCCTTCAGATATTGCTCGGACTTGCCGCGCGACACTTTGAACAGCGGCGGCTGCGCGATGTAGAGATGGCCGTTCTCGATGATCGAGCGCATCTGCCGGTAGAAGAAGGTCAGCAGCAGCGTGCGGATGTGCGAGCCGTCGACGTCGGCGTCGGTCATGATGATGATCTTGTGATAGCGCAGCTTGTCGATGTTGAAATCGTCGCTGCCGATCCCCGTGCCGAGCGCGGTGATGAGCGTGCCGACCTGCTCGCTTCCCAGCATCTTGTCGAAGCGCGCGCGCTCGACGTTGAGGATCTTGCCGCGCAGCGGCAGCACGGCCTGGAACTCGCGGTTGCGGCCCTGCTTGGCGGTGCCGCCGGCCGAGTCGCCCTCGACGATGAAGATTTCCGACTTCGAGGGGTCGCGCTCCTGGCAGTCGGCGAGCTTGCCGGGGAGACTGGCGATATCGAGCACACCCTTGCGGCGCGTGAGTTCGCGCGCCTTGCGCGCGGCCTCGCGCGCCTGCGCCGCTTCGAACACCTTGCCCGTGACCGCCTTCGCCTCCGCCGGGTTCTCCTCGAACCATGTCCCGAGCCGTTCGTTGACGAGGCTCTCGACCACCGGCCTGACTTCCGAGGAGACGAGCTTGTCCTTCGTCTGCGAGGAAAACTTCGGGTCCGGACATTTGACGGAGAGCACGCAGGTCAGGCCCTCGCGGCAATCGTCGCCGGTCACGTCCACCTTCTCCTTCTTGGAGAGGCCGGATTTCTCGATATAGCCTGTCACCTGCCGCGTCAGCGCGCTTCTGAGGCCGATGAGATGCGTGCCGCCGTCGCGCTGCGGAATGTTGTTGGTGAAGGGCAACACGCTCTCGTGATAGCTGTCGTTCCACCACAGCGCGACCTCGACGCTGATGCGGTCCTTCTCGCCGCGGATGAGGATCGGCTTGCTTATGAGCGGGTTCTTGGCGCGGTCGAGATAGCGCACGAAGGCTTCCAGCCCGCCCTCGTAATGCAGTTCCTCGCACTTCGGCGAGGCCGGCCGCGCGTCGGTCAGCACGATGCGCACGCCGGAATTGAGGAAGGCCAGTTCGCGCAGACGATGCTCGATGGTCGCGTAATCGAACTCGACCATCGTGAAGGTCTCGGACGAGGGCGTGAACGTCACCTCCGTCCCGCGCTTCGGCTTGCCGTCCTCCACAGGAGCGGGGCCGACGACCTTCAGCGGCGCCACCGCGTCGCCGTGGGCGAATTCGACGTAGTGTTCAAGCCCGTCACGCCAGATGGTGAGTTTCAACGTCGTCGACAGCGCGTTGACGACGGAGACGCCGACGCCGTGCAGGCCGCCGGAGACTTTGTACGAGTTCTGGTCGAACTTTCCGCCGGCGTGGAGCTGGGTCATGATGACCTCGGCCGCCGAGACGCCCTCCTCGGTGTGAATATCGGTCGGGATGCCGCGCCCATCGTCGTAGACGGTGCAGGAGCCGTCGGCGTTGAGCGTCACCTGGACAAGCTTGGCGTGGCCGGCGAGCGCCTCGTCGATGGCGTTGTCGACGACCTCGTAGACCATGTGGTGCAGGCCAGACCCGTCGTCGGTGTCGCCGATATACATGCCCGGGCGCTTGCGCACGGCGTCGAGGCCGCGCAACACTTTGATGGAATCGGCGCCATAGGCGTCGCCGGCGGGTTCAATATCGTCCGTCAAGCTTCTCGACTTTCAGCAGGGCATAAAATCGCGCGCGCGCGATTCTTACTAGAGTGTGGCTTATAGCCTCAAACGGTTGCGAAGGGGGAATAATCTCGAAGTTTCGACGGCGACGAAATTTCGCTTCCCAATAGGCCACCCGAGCGTAAACAATGCCGGTGCGTGATTCGCGCGTCGCGCCGGAGCGGACAAGCTTGCGAGACGAACTCAACGAACCCCTGGGACGCGCGCCGAAGCCGCCGCCGGCCGCCGCGCGCATGGCGCCGATCGCGCGCTGGGGCGGCCGCCTTGTCGCGGCGGCGCTCGTCGTCGGCGCGGGCGCCATCTATTGGCGCGTGACGACGCCGCGCCCGGCCGAGGTCGCGGTGATCCCGTTCTCGGCGATCAAGACCGTCGTTCCGGCCGCGCCGGCGCCCGCCGCGGCGCCCGTGGTCAAGGTGTTTCCGCCGCAGGCGGACGGCGGCGTCTCCGTCGCGCGCAACGGCGCGCCGGGCGCCCATGGGCCGCAGATCATCGACGTCGCCCAGGCGCTCGGCCGCCAGACCGCCGCCGCGGGCGACGCACGGCTGATCGAGGCTTCGAAATACGGCCCGCTGCCGCGCATCGCCGCCAACGGCGACCGGCCCTCGCAGGTCTACGCCCGCCCCTTCGCGGAGACTGCGGTGACGCGCGGGGCGCCGCGCATCGCGGTGTTCGTCGGCGGCCTCGGGCTCGATCCCGACACCAGCCGGTCCGCCATTTCGCGCCTGCCGGCGAATGTCTCGCTGGGGCTCGCCCCCTATGGCGTCGATCTCTCGCGCATCGCCGCGCGGGCGCGGGACGCGGGGCACGAAATCTGGCTCCAGGCGCCCATGGAGGGCGTCGCCGCCCCCGATCCCGGGCCGCATACCCTGAAGACCCAGGCGAGCGAGGCCGACAACCAGGATTCGCTGCACTGGCTGATGGCGCGCTTCGTCGGCTATGTCGGGATCGCCAATTACCTGGGGGCGAAATTCACCGCCGATCCCGGCGCCGCCTCACCGGTGCTGGCGGAGATCGCCCGGCGCGGGCTCATCTATCTCGACGACGGCTCCTCGGCGCTGAGCAAGGTCGGCGACCTTGCCCCCGCGCTCAACCTCAAGGCCGGGCGCGCGGACGTGACGGCGGAGGGCGACATCGACGATGCGCTCGCGCGGGCGGAGGATATCGCGCGCCGGCGCGGCGCGGCCATCGTCGTCGCCAGCGCCCTGCCGCTGACGGTCGATCATTTGGCGCGCTGGGCCTCGGCGCTGGCGGACAGGGGTTTTGCGCTCGCGCCCGTCTCGGCGCTGATCTCGGCGCGTCCCAGCCGCACCGCGGGAGCTAATCCTTGATGGCCTCTGAGTCGCCCCATCCCGGCTATCGTCCCTGCGCGGGCGTGGCGCTGGTCAACTCTACGGGCCTGGCGTTCATCGGCCGGCGCCGCAGCGAGCGCGGCGCGCCGCTCGCCGGCCACGAATGGCAGATGCCGCAAGGCGGCATCGACGAAGGCGAGGATGCGCTCGCCGCCGCCCGTCGCGAACTTCACGAGGAGATCAACGTCCGCTCGGCCAAGCTCATCGCCGAGGCGCCGGAATGGCTCGCCTACGACCTGCCCGAGGGCGCGAAGCATCGCTTCGGCGGCCGCTATCTCGGGCAGACGCAAAAATGGTTCCTGTTCCGCTTCGAGGGCGAGGAAGCGGAAATCGACATCGAGCGCCCGGCAGGAGGGGCGGAGCCGCCGGAATTCGCGGAATGGCGCTGGGAGCGCCTGGAGGCGCTGCCCGATCTCGTCGTGCCGTTCAAGCGCGAGGTCTATCTGCAAGTCGCGGCGTGGTTCGCCCCGCTCGCCGCTCAGCGCCCGGCCTGAATCTCCGCCATCGCCTCGGCGTCGAAAGTCTCCATCTGACGACGTACGCGGTGCAGCGAGACGTCGGGCGCTTTCAGCGCCCCGGCGATCTCGGCCGCCAGCGCCGCGTCGTCGGCGACTTCGAGCCCGCGCGCGACCAGCGCGGCGGCGTAATCCTGCAAAGCCTGGCCCGTCAGCCCCAGCTTCTCGCCTGCCCAGATTCCGAGCTTACGGTTGCGCCGCGCTCGCGCCTTGAAGCGGATTTCCTCCTGGTGGGAGAACTCGCGCTCGAAGCCTTCCTCACGCCGGTTCAAGGTGTCCATGACTACCTCCTTGAACAGAGCGAAACAGGAATTTGCGACGCTTTCGGGGCGGCCGCCGATTTTGAGCCGCGCCCGCCGCCGTGCTAGGTCGGGCCGCCGCCAGCTTGGAGCCGAAATTGAGCGCCGAACCCGCCGACATCGCCAAATTGCCGTTCGAGGCCGCGCTCGCGGAGCTCGAAGGCATCGTCGACCATCTCGAAAAGGGCAATGTGACGCTGGAGGATTCGATCAAGCTCTATGAGCGCGGCGAGGCGCTGAAGGCGCGCTGCGAGGCGCTGCTGAAGGACGCCGAAATGCGTATCGAGAAAATCGCCCTAGGCGCCGACGGCAAGCCGAAGGGCGTCGTCCCGCTCGACCCAGCCTGACCCCCCTACTCGCGCGGCGCGGTCGGCGGCGCTTCTTCTTCGTCCTCCTCCACCGGCCGGCCGGGAATCACATACGCGCCCTTGAGCCAGCGGCCAAGGTCGATGTCCTGGCAGCGGCGCGAGCAGAACGGGGCGTATTTGGGGTCGCGCGGCTTGCCGCAGATCGGACAAGGCTTCGGCGGCGGGGCGGGCGTCTCGCTCATTGCGGCCCCCAGCCTTCGAGCAGCGGATAGCCTTCGCCACCGAGCAGCGCCGCGGTCTCGGCCAGCGGCAGCCCCACGACATTGGCGTAGGAGCCGATCAGCCGGATAACGAAGGCGCCGGCGAAGCCTTGGATCGCATAGGCGCCGGCCTTGCCGCGCCATTCGCCGCTGTCGAGATAGGCCTCCAATTCGGCGCGGGACAGCCGCTTGAACCTGACCCGGCTCTCGACCAGCCGCGTCCTCTTGGCGCCCGAGGCCGTCAGCAGCGCGATGCCGGTGTGGACGCGATGCGCCCGGCCGGAGAGCAGCCGCAGGCATTCCTCGGCCTCGTCGACGATCTCGGCCTTTGGCAGGATGCGGCGACCGACGGAGACCACGGTGTCGGCGGCGAGCGTCAGCGCGCCTTCGAGTTCCGGGCGCGTGGCGGCGACGGCGGCCGAGGCCTCCGCCTTCTCGCTCGCGAGCCTCAGCGCCAGCGCGCGCGGCGTTTCCGAGCGGCGCGGCGTCTCGTCGAGGTCGGAGGGGATGACGGCGTCCGGCGAGACGCCGATCTGCCGCAATAGCGCCACCCGCCGGGGCGACCCGGAGGCGAGCACCAGGCGAGGGCCAGGCGCGCTCAAAGCCGCGAGACTACTTGAAGCGATAGGTGATGCGCCCCTTGGTGAGGTCGTAGGGCGTCATCTCGACAAGCACCTTGTCGCCCGCCAGCACGCGGATGCGGTTCTTGCGCATCTTGCCCGCGGTATGGGCGATGATTTCGTGATCGTTCTCCAGCTTGACGCGGAAAGTCGCGTTCGGCAGCAATTCGACCACGTAGCCCGGAAACTCAAGCAATTCTTCTTTCGACATCTGAACCTTTCTTGGCGCGCCCGCCGGCTCGCTGCGCGAGGCGGCGGGAACCTATAGGATTCCGGCTCTTCCGGAAATGGCTTTTATGCGCTTGCGCGGTCCCGGCGTTGCTCGACCTCAAGCCGCCGGAACCGTCGGATCGCGAAGGGAATGCTGCCCAGATAGAAGGCGGCGAGCGCCACCAGCGCCTGCAACGGAAAATAGGCGATCGACAGCAAGGCCGCAACAACGCCGATCAGCGCCGCCGCCACATATTCCCTCGGCACCCGGCCAATCGACTTGCCGGAGAAATGCGGCACCCGGCTCGCCATCAGGATCGCTATCGCCAGCACATAGGCCGCCTCCAACCCTATCCAGCCACGCCCGACGCCGCTCGCCGACCCCTCCCCCAGCACCGTCAGATAGACCGGCAACAGCCCGACCACCGCCCCCGCCGGGGCCGGCATCCCGACGAAAAACCCCTTGCGCCAGGCGGGTAAGTTGGGGTCGTCGCTCATCACGTTGAACCGCGCGAGCCTCAGCGCACAGGCGATCGAGAACAAGAGGCAGGCGAGCCAGCCAAGCCCGCGCAACTGCGACAGCCCCGCGACGTAAAGCACGATCGCGGGGGCGACGCCGAAATCGACGAAATCGGCCAGCGAATCGAGTTCCGCCCCGAAACGAGACGTGCCCTTCAGCGCCCGCGCGATGCGCCCGTCGAGCCCGTCGAGCACCGCGGCGGCGGCGATCGCCATCACCGCCCAGTCGATCGATCCCTCGAAGGCGAAGCGTATCGCGGTGACGCCGGCCGACAGCGCCATCAGCGTCACCACATTGGGAACGAGCACGCGCAGCGGCACGCTGACGAAGCGCGCGCGGTCCAATCTCTCGGGCGCCGGAGCGTCCATCGCTCACCCCTTGCTGAACAGGCGCTGCGGCTCGTCGGCTCGCGTCAGCGCGATGACGGTCTCGCCGGCGACGCAGCGGCTGCCCAGGCCGACGACGACCCCCGCCCCATCGGGCAGATAGACGTCGACGCGCGAGCCGAAGCGGATGAGG
>Ga0207433_10016742_pt1 | contig 10247 bp, 6 predicted proteins | sample YelNatPaOPGAMG01_FD_187559 | JGI IMG/M metagenome (GOLD analysis project Ga0207433, IMG submission 187559) | Hot spring thermophilic microbial communities from Obsidian Pool, Yellowstone National Park, USA - OP-RAMG-01 (SPAdes) (version 3) | ecosystem: Environmental > Aquatic > Thermal springs >... | reverse complement strand
CGTCATTTGCTATTCTTCGCTCAATGTTCGGCGAGAAGAGGACTGTTTCGTTATTTTCCGGCACCCTTGCCTATCTCCCTTCTTCTTCTACTTCGTCATTTGCTATTCTTCGCTCAATGTTCGGCGAGAAGAGGACTGTTTCGTTATTTTCCGGCACCCTTGCCTATCCCCCTTCTTCTTCTACTTCGTCATTTGCTATTCTTCGCTCAATGTTCGGCGAGAAGAGGATTGTTTCGTTATTTTCCGGCACCCTTGCCTATCCCCCTTCTTCTTCTACTTCGTCATTTGCTATTCTTCGCTCAATGTTCGGCGAAAAGAGGATTGTTTCGTTATTTTCCGGCACCCGACGATGACGGCTGTCCACGATCCTCGACTTTTATGTCCGTAACTTGCGCATGGGTATTCTATTTGTTCAAGTGCACGCACGTGTCTCTGCCCTGAGGTGAGGATATCCCAGGAGGAGAGAAGAACGTGCACAAGAAAGACGGCACGTGTCCCGCAGTCACCGTGTGCTGAACACATTAGCGATTTGCCCAGTAGAGCGATCATTACGTTTCACGATAGAAAACACTCTTTTTTTATGGGGTAGCACAACGGATTCTACAGAAGAATGAAAAGCAGCTCTACCCTGATAAAATTCGCAAAAGCCCGATCGCAAGGGGAATGGTGAAATACCACACTGTCCACCGGAAGAACGACACCAAATGTCGGGGGAAATTCTTCAACGATGGGATGAGGCGGGTCCAGTTTTGTGAGCCCTTTCCGCCAGCGAACCAGAGGCGATCAAATGAATGCACTGCATCTAGAGCAGATGATGATGATGATGATGTTCTCGTCTTCTTCGAGCTCGATCGTACATACAACGGGCTTTCTTTCCGCGAATACCCGTGTACACTCCCACCGTTTCATCCGAAAAAATCTCCTCGACAAAAAATCAAACCGACATCCCGATGCTTCATACCTATCGCGACGTCCCAGGAACGCTATCGTTGCGATTTCTGTGGAGAATATTCATTCTTGAACTAGGACTCTTTCTTGAGACTGTATCCCGGTGTTTTCAGGACAACGCGAACAAACCGTACCGAAACAGAGACGCCTGTGATGTTTACTATCATCGCTTTTCGATTTCCCTGGAGTGATCAACAGATCATTTTTTACCATTGACCGTAAGCAATCTTTTAGAATATCAGTTTTTGGCGGGGTGCCTATCTATCTGTTTGTTTCAGAGTTCCCCGACCATCTGAGTCCTGTTCTATGCCTTACCTGATTGAGTAATGCAGTTCTCCTTGAAATGTTCAGTAAAGTATATATATCCCACACGCAATTCGTCTACGATCTATTCGGTACATTGCATGGTCATTTCGATCTCTTGCCATGCACCGCATCGAAGTTGAAACAATAATGAGTTGAAAGCATATAACCAGATACTCCGGACGACAGTTTCCAGTCCAAACAACATTTGAAAACTAGTAAAAGGAATGCTGACGAAACTCCGGATTCGGGTAAAGTGTCGAACGCTTTACGCCTCAGCAGTGGGCACGTGCTCCGCTGGGGTCGCAGCGTCAGCAAGGTCAGCGAGGTCGTCGACCCCGTCATCGTCGCGCACACAACGCGCTACCTGCCAACAGGTTACGCACTGAATCGTCAGCGCTAAGCAGCCAATGCCACAGAGTCGAATGCTCTGCCATATACTGCGAACTTGGCGCGAAATATCCTGTTGGATGAGCACCGCTTCCGCGCGAAGGCCGCGCATGCGGTACTTGCGACGCAACCTACTAGGGAAGAGGCGCGCGTGCACGTTCGGTCCCAATTTGCGACCCTCTCGAAGTGATAGGAGAAAGATATGCCGCCAAAAGAGTTCTTCAGGAGCCTGCCAGGGTCGACGACCATGCGCCATCGAATCGTGATCTGAGGAGCTCTCTGGCACCTCCATTGATGCCGTGGATTCGGTGCCGATGGCGTCGTCTGCGAAGCGAACATGCGCGTCGTCGGGTCGAGCTCGCTCCTCGACGGGCGCCTCCAAAGACGCTGCTGTTGCTGCTGCTGCTGCTGCTACTGCCGAACTGCCTTGCACCGACTCCGTAGCAGCATCAGTGGCCGCTTGCACAGAACGGGAGCTGCGACCACGCTGCTCCGTTCGTTCCAGCAGATGTTGTGGGTTCTGCTGCGATGATGCGTCGCCGTTTTCCGCATCTGCGCTCTCGCTGAGCTGCGACGATAAACGCCTATCTCGGTACAGAGCCTGGGCCGCGTGGACGCGTTCTCCGTAGAGGTCGGGGTTCGCGGAAAACGCCTCACGAAGCGAGGATCCGCTATGGGTACTCGCATACTCCAGCTCGTGCATGAAGCGCTGAATCTCTACGTACATAGAAAGGCGACCCATCTCAAACAACTCCAATTGACCGGTTGTCGAGATATCCGTGTCCAGCGCGCCATACTCGCCGACGCAGAGGAAGACGGCACGCGGCATGCTTAAACCGCCCGGCCAGCGCTCTGCGTAGCGATAGATTTGCTCGCGGGTTAGCCGATCGTAGATAATGCGCATGCTTCGTGTCGCTACCCCAAAGATTGATGTCGTCTTCTCCGAGTGGCTGTAGAGTGCCTGGGCGAAAGCCTGCCCAATGCGTTCATAGTCAAAGCCACGCGTTTCCGGCGGGATCGGATCCCACAAAAGATGGTACAGCTCATAGTGAATAAAGTCATTGAAGGAGAAGGTCACCATACCAAGGCCGGTGCCATCCTGTGGCAATGCATCGACTGGCCAGTTATTGACGAGTCCTCCATCACAGTACTGATGTCCCTGGTACGCGTACACGTCGAAAACAATGGGAATGCCAGCGGACATGCGCACGGCGGCCTTCACCGGCAGGTCTGGATCACTATGCGGCGTGAGTTTGCGCTCGCGGCCGGTGTCCAGTTCAGTCGTCACAATGACGAGCTCCTTGCCGTACCGCTCAAGAACCTGGCCCATGGTGATGTTCGGATCTCCGGTTTGCTCGGCGAGCACCTGCCCCATCCAGCGCTCCAAAGCACGCCCCGAACTCAGGCCGCGACCACGAGTCAGCGCACTCAAATCCGGCGACATGAGGTCGTCAAAGTTGAGCGCCTGGAGCTGTCGCATACAGCCAGCAGCTCGATAGCCCACAGCGAGCGTCGACGCCATGATGGCCCCAGCGGAGGTCCCGGCGAATCGTTTTATTCGGGTGTAATCGAGCCCGTGCTGCTCGAGCACCGAAAGCGCGCCGACATAGGCAGTGCCGAGAACACCGCCACCGCAAAACGCTATCGCAGTGAGCCTATGAAGCGCTTCACGCATGGGCACTCGGCACGACGCATCGTATCGGGCAAAATCTCGAGATAATTCCTGCAAAAGGCGCAATCTCTGCAGATACTTGTCGACTCGTTCCCGATCGGAACGGCTAAGCTGTCGTCGGGCGTGTCGTGCTGCATCCTCCAGAGATTCCATCATCGCCTGCGAGAGATGTTCAGAGGATTGTCGGGACGGCCCAGCTTGCTCTACTGAAGAAATGGCGCTCCTGAGTCTGTCCAGTTGCAAGGAGTCAGGACGTTGCGCTTCCAGTGATGCTGCATCGAGGCCGCGGCTCTGGTTCAAATGGTCGTCCTCGTGCTCATCTATGGGCTGGGTCGTAGCTTCCTGTGACAAGTCTCGCTGCGGGCTGAGTTTTGCTTGCACCGCCACTTTCCCATCCACGTTCTTGCTTCGATGCACTCTAGACCATGGCGCCCGAATCGCAGGAAGCATCGTGAACACCGCGCACGGATCTGGCTGTGACCTACTGTACCACGACGGAAGCAACGCTGATATCTCGTACACGTGCCTGCTGTTCCGAGCTTGGGAACGCTGCAAACCCGTTTCCGTATCCCAGACGGGTACGCTGTTCGCGTTACGTTCACTCGAACGCTTTCCAGTGGAGCAAGTCGCTCGATATGCAGGCTGCACAACTGCTTCGCCGCGACGGACCCGGGTGCGTTCGCAAGCCGCCGCAATCGCCACAGGCGCTCACGATAACACACGAACTGCTTCTTGGTCTCGCTCGCTAATAAGCGGACTGTTGGCAGAAGCGTTATGCGCTTTGAGGCCTCACTACCGCCTTAGAGGCGGGCGCATCTGCCCCGTAGGTCTGGCTGCCTACCTCGACACGCCCCCGGTGGCTGCAGTTGCGCGGTAGCAGCAGTCGCCCCGTAGAGGGTAGCGTCAATGGCTTTCGCCTGAAACAGGACATTTATGGATGTATGTTGCATAGGTGGATGCGGCCCAGGCGTCTGCCTCATTCCATTCCTGAACATTCTGGGAGAATACAGACATATGTCACGATGCCGTAGCGAATCTGGACTCGATGGTACCCGATGTTCTTCGCTGAGCACAGGATCGTTCCTGTGAGCGTGCAGGCATCGCTGCTTTCGTAATGGTTGTACGCATCCGGCACCTTGTTCATCGTGCCGTACTAGACCTTCAGGTTCCACCAGTGACCATGTGTAATTCGCTTCGGAGATCATGGTTGGTTTGTATGAACTTGCAGGTGCCGAGTGTACACCCGGCGTCAGACGAATATCGAACAGGTCCACGAACAAGGGCGTATGCGCTGAAGTTTGGGTTTCTTGGGACTGTCGTCAGCACCAGCCTTTGTGCGCTTTTTTTGCGACAGCTGCCTTCCCTCGTACGTCCGGCTTTAAATACGCAGGTTTCTCCGTACCCACCAGCGCCGTTTCCGAAAGTCGAAGGATGTCGATGGCAGCGCTCGGATCCCGAATTCGACACTTCCGGCTGTTTTCGACGTATTTCATGCACATACAAAAGTCGTGAACTGTGATTCGCATGCCATTTTCATCTTTGTCGTATATAGCCTTGCTGTGCCCGTCGCAGCTGTGACCATTAAGGAAGAACAGGTGTTCCCACATATCCATGAATTCTGCATCTCGCGCCATGCCGCGATGCGTGGACCCTGCCTTTACCCCTCGGTTCACGCCCTCGACGGGCAGAGAAGGCTCGTGGCAAAAGCGGTCGTGCGTGTACGCGCCCGATATTGTGCATGACGATCGGGGGCATCTTCGACGTGATCCCCCGGGCAAGCACTGTGTTCGCTGCGCGCTCAAGCGCATGCTGCTGCATTTCATACAAGATTTGTGGAATGCAGCACTGCCCATGATGAAACAAGCGCCGAAAGGAAAATCCACGCAGGAGAAGAGCTAACCGATACCTGTCCGTCTACGAACCCTTTGTGCCAAGCGATGACGCAATCCCCACTGGAAACGATCGCTAGGATAACTGAAATCCGAGTCCAGGTCCCTTTTCTATGCAAACAGCAGAGACACAGGCCTGCGCGTGGATGTTGCGTGAAAGCGACATCACGCGTCTGTGGAATGGCGTTTCGTCGATGACCAAAAGAAGAACATGGATTTGTGTTTCGAAGGAAAAAAACCCAGTTGACGTGACATTCCCCGTGCACCTGCGGCTTGAGCTCGTGAACAAGTCATCAAATGACATTGTCGAATATTTCGTTTCCTCGTCAAGTTTGCCGCGCGAAATGCTGCGCCCACCAGTCACCTTGAAACCGAACCGTCCAAGTCTCGAAGAATGCGTGACGCGAGCATGCTAAAAATAAGGAAATAAAAACCTAGAGGCTTCTTTTTATGAACCGAATCATGAAGGCCGTCATTTTACCCACCCCTGTTCGGGAACACGAAGCATCACCTTGATTCTGGTGATAGAACGAACACCAGCGAAAAGAAAAGCCCCGAAAGAGCCACTCCGAAAACACGTCCCACAAAGCTACCATGACGTATGGATCCGCAAAACCTCATCACGACATCCTGAATAGCAATCCCATACATCTATTGAACCTCGAAAATTCTTGTGGTAGCGAACCCAGCGAGCAGCTCCATACGCTATGCTCATCGTGTATGCGTGCAGCGATACCGTGCTGGATGCGCTGTCGATGCATCCGATCGGCGATCGCTGCAGGCAACTGCCCGAGGCGTCATGCATCATGCTAGACGTATCTACCAATATATACCAAAAGCGTACCCCGGGCTAGCTGCACAACGCGTTGCACACACGCGGGACAGACGGCGCGCACGCAGGCCTCGATGGATCGCGAGTCGCGCGTTGCAGCGCAGTTGGACGCAGCGCAGCGCAGCACGCAAGGCACGGGCGAGACAGGGAAACGCACCATGTTGGATAAGGTAAACTGGTCTGATGTAAAGCGGAAGGGAGTTCGTCAGCGTGGGAAACTCGTTTCCTGGTTGAAAGATGCGGTAATGACTGACGTCGAGAACAGTGTGCGCGCGGCGACGAGCGTTGAGCCGTACGGGCCCACACAGCGGGAACTGGCGGAAATCGCGAGCGCTACCCACAACGCGGAAGAGTATCCCCTTGTGATGAGTATCATCTGGTCACGGCTGAACGACAAGGGGCGATACTGGCGGCGGGTATACAAGGCTCTGGACTTGTTGCGGTACCTGCTGCTGCACGGCTCGCCACGCGTGTTGGAGGAGGCGCGAGCAGCGTTGCCGCACCTCGAGGTTCTGCAAGAGTTTCGTTATTTTGACCAGACGGAGCGGCGGGACTGTGGACTGAGTGTTCGCCAGAAGGCCAAAGTCGTTGTGGAGATCATACGAGACCCTCGGCGATATGAGGAGGAGCTGCAGCGGAGTCTAACCATGATGCAGAAACTGGGCGCTTCAGTGGGGTCGACGCCCCTGCACAGCGGTTCAACTGGTGCAGCCCCAGGTGATTTGCCTTTTTACGCAAGCAGATCTGGCGGAAGCCTGGCACGCGGTCCAGATATGTACACAGGCGCAGCGCGCAGTGCACTGCGGTCTGGTGATGCCTACGCACCGGCGCCCAGCGCCGGCTTTCGTGGTTTCGGCTCCGAGGAGGTCGACTTTGATAGGGCAGCGACGATAGCCTCAACTTCCGCGTCTACAACAGCTGCTTTCCGTGCCACCACTAGTGCACCAGTCAGAGCCGACACAGGGCCTAGCGCTACCCGAGTCGATGATTTGCTGGGCTTCGACGACGGCGATGCATCTGAAGCGGCCACCAGCAAAGCATCAAAAGCGGAACTCGAAAGCAAGGATGATGCGCTTGGAGGTATGAACGCAACGAACGATTGGAGTGACTTTGTGGCGGCCTCGTCGTGCACCGGCGCCAGCGGTCTTGCATCCAAGCCAAGCACCGCTGCGATGCCTTCTGCGAGCGGCACGGTTCCAAGCGCCGCATACCCCAGCGATGGTGATGACTTTTTCCAAATGATCCAATCTTCTGTCGTCGTGTCGCGATCAAAGGCCTCAGACGCACTGCACAGTACCGAAGCGCCGTCGGTTAGCGTACTCCATACCGAAAACCGCGTCGAAGCGCAAGGCATGTACCCGCCATCGCTCTGCACGAATGCGCACAGTTCAAAGAAGCTCTCGGAATCGCCTGGAAATAACTTGCTGAGTGATTTGCTCTCAGGAGCAACGCCAGCAACACCAGCAACGGCAAACTCGGCATCGAGTCGAACACCAAACGCAATGCAGCGTGCGGGGGTGGCGGCTTCGACGGGGCCGCGTGTCCAACCGACAGCGCGAGGCGCTCTGCGACCGAATTCCAGTGGCCTCGAGGCAGGCCCCTCGGACGATCCGTTTTCAAATCTTCTCGCTGAAATGGCGTTGAAAGACGCAGATACCGTGAAAAACAAATGAGATGCGCACAGGTAGGCGAGCAGAGCGCGTCAGAGGCGCAATGAGCGAAGCGATCGCTGAGGCGACGTGTTTGTTCCTCGGCTACGAGCATGAAAGCGCTGGCCGTGTGTTGGACGTTCTCGTTCGTTAAAGATGCGGTGATCACGTCCGTCCGTATTCTTGTCGACCGGGTGCGTTGCATGAACACAATGGTCACCGAGCTGACGCCCGTCCAGACAGCTCCAAGTTGTTCTGTCTCTGCCGGGCAGCGGCGGCGGCGGCGGCAGCAGCAGCAGCAGCAGCAGCAGCAGCGCATCTAGCGTTGCTTCAAACGCTAGCGATAGGTTCGGCAACTGAAAAGTACCTGGATCGATCCAGGGCGTGTCTCGTGAGCCATCGAAGCACTGCTATGAGGTTTGAGGTGCACAGAGGCGTAGCTAGGGGCGATCACATCTGGTCATCGTTCTCCGGTAGCGTTAGCGCATCGAAGGCAAACGTGGCTGCGTTCATCGATCCGAAACTGCAAGAGACGGGACATCTGTTCGGCGGCTGGTCGTAGGCGCTGCTCCAAAGCAGGTATTTCACATCGTTTCTCGCTAAACAAGTCCATTCGCTCCCACACGACACTTGAAAGCGAGCATCACCCACGGACAGGGGCGGCTGGTCGTAGGCGCTGCTCGAAAGCAGGTATTTCACATCGTTTCTCGCTACAAAAGTACATTCGCTCCCACTCGACACTTGAAAGCGAGCATCACCCACGGACAGGGGCGGCTGGTCGTAGGCGCTGCTCGAAAGCAGGTATTTCACATCGTTTCTCGCTAAACAAGTACATTCGCTCCCACTCGACACTTGAAAGCGAGCATCACCCACGGACGGGAACAGTGCTGGTCACGATGGATGATCGGTTCTGCGCCCAGGTCGAGTCGCCTGGAGCCAGGCGTAGTGCAGCGCCCGGATCCCGTGAACTTTCCTCCGGCAGGGTTGCTCCTCTGGCGTCCGAGCTCGATCTGCTCGGATGGTGTACTGTTGATCCGCGTAAACGGTGACAATGATCGCTGTTCACGGACATCCAGTGGGTAGCCTCGGAGCCACCGTATTGACACATGCTGGAAGACGAATGCCGGTGCGCCCGAACTGGACGCTAGCGAGCCATGCGATGACGGGTTGTGGTGTGCGTTGTGCCCAAAGCGAGTTCGTTACTCTCAAGCGTCTTTAGCGGAAACCTAGTCGTGGAAAGACTCGATCGCCTCTAGTCCGATGGGCAAAGTCGCTTCGAAGAACTGGTAGGGACAAAACAGCGCCGGATCAAGTCGTTTCGTTCAGCGATAGCGGGCGGTTTCAGCTACTCTAGAAACTCCGCGGAGCGTCTGCTGGGTTGCAGGCTTCCGTATGCGTTCAGCCTTCGTGGTGGTGCGAGCGCGCGGTGCTCGCTGCGCTTGACCATTCGGAAAGCCGTGAAGCACCCAGTGCGTGAGGCAAGTAGGATCCCTTTCCAGTACGTGCTGTAGCATAGCTCGATGCACGTTCGGGTTCACTGAATTCGAAATTCGCGGCCCCCGGCTATCGGACCTCATCCATGTACTAGTTGTACCTCATTGGGCACAGTGTGCTCGAACAGCATCGCACGCCATAGAACAGCACCAAGCCAGCGCCTTCTGCCGGTTGTCACGGTACCGTCCACGCACGCTTCTATGGGCGGGCAGGTTCAAGTTCCCGCGGCTACCCAGAAGCGATGCGACTGCGGGCGACTGTTCGGGAATCGATGCTGACCGATGCAGTACTCGCGCTGAAGCTCCGTCTTTGTGCCTGCATCCGCTGGGCGTCCGTTCGCGTGGCGCTTCACAGACTCGATGTTGCAGCGTACTGTGCAGAGCTGTGAGGTCGCCTGCAAATGCATGTCGCCGCTCCACGAGCCGCTCTGAAGAGTTGAATCACGGGAGCGCACTCCAAAGGTTTCGTATTTCCGTGCTTGCGGTCGCTACGTGAGGCGCCAAGCGGCCCTTGAAGACCACACATTCAAAGCGTGCCCTACCCGCGACTCTTTCAACTAAGCACAGGCTCTTTGTCGTGTGCACGATACGACGCTCATGGTCTGAATATTCAGGGCCCCGCAACAATAACAACGACCAGGTATGATATGATATCCACTTGGCGACCAGCAATCGCAGCGGTCACTTTTCGAAAAAGAAGCGCTTACGCGTTTCGCATCGCGCACGTGGCGAGGCATTACTTGGATCGCCCAACACCTGGTTTCCATGAAAAGCGCACAGCCAAACACTATTCAGTAATAGGTAGCGTGTGCCTCCAATGCCGCCCGAAAATATCTATACCCGGATACGAGCGACAGAACCGCAGCAGCATGCAGAAAGCTCACACCGAGATACAGTACGGGTGGCGGAAGTCCGATGCTGGGTTGCGCCAGCAGCAGCAACATAATACTGCCCATCTGGAACACCGTTTTCAGTTTCCCGTGCTGATTCACGGCGACAACATCCCGTAGACCTCGAGAGGCCATCCACTCGCGTAACGCTGTGACCGCTATCTCTCGCACAAGAATAACG
>Ga0207433_10016740_pt1 | contig 10248 bp, 11 predicted proteins | sample YelNatPaOPGAMG01_FD_187559 | JGI IMG/M metagenome (GOLD analysis project Ga0207433, IMG submission 187559) | Hot spring thermophilic microbial communities from Obsidian Pool, Yellowstone National Park, USA - OP-RAMG-01 (SPAdes) (version 3) | ecosystem: Environmental > Aquatic > Thermal springs... | reverse complement strand
GCCGCCTCCGCCCTCACGGGTCGCTTTACCGATCCCCGAAATCTCCCTATGCCCTATCCCGAGATAAAAATACCCACACGCTTTTATATCGACGACCGCATGATTATGAAACCCAAACCCCTTGAAAAAAGAAGCAAAGTGGTAATCCTCCGGGGTCCCAATATCGGTGAACCACCTAAGTTAACTCCCTTACCCGATCGGATGAGGGGGATAGTTACGATAAAATTGGGGGATAAGATCACCACGGACCATATTACTCCTGCGGGTGAATTGCTCAAATACCGCTCGAATATCCCCAAATATGCCCAATATGTCTTTACCCCGGTAGACAAGGAATTTCCCGCACGAGCCCAGAGGATAAAAGAAGAAGGTAAGTTCAATTTTGTTGTGGCCGGGCTCTCTTACGGTCAGGGTTCCTCTCGGGAACATGCCGCCATCTGCCCCATGTATTTAGGGGTAAAGGCGGTATTTGCCCGTTCCTTCGAACGGATTCATGCGGCAAATCTGATAAATTTTGGCATTCTCCCCCTCCTTATCGGGGAAGAGGCATACCTCCTATTGAATCAGGGTGATGAGCTGGAAATAAGGGATTGCCTTTCCTCCCTCAAAGAGAATCGACCTATTGTGGTTTCTAACCTCTCTCAGAAGCAGGACTTTATAGCATCCTACGAGCTTTCCTCCAGGCAGAAGGCGATGCTCATCGCCGGAGGTGCTCTAAATATCAAGCGAGGTTGAGTTATGCCCCAGGCTAACAAAATAAAGGTAAAAACGCCCATCGTCGAAATGGACGGCGACGAAATGACAAGAATCATGTGGAAGATGGTAAAGGAAAAACTCCTCTTGCCTTATCTCGATATGCCACTGGTCTACTACGACCTCCAGGTAAAACATCGTGATGAAACGGATGACCAGGTAACAGTAGAAGCAGCCAAGGCTATCCTCAGATACGGGGTGGGGGTGAAGTGTGCGACCATTACACCCAACAAGGAGAGGGTGGCGGAATATCACTTGAAAAAAGCCTGGCGGAGCCCAAACGCCACAATCCGTGGCATCCTTGATGGCACCGTCTTCCGGAAACCTATCATGGTAAAAAACATCCGTCCCCTGGTGTCTTCCTGGAAACGGCCTATCGTCATCGGCCGGCACGCTTACGGTGATATTTACAATAATACGGAGTACCGGGTGGATACACCGGGGAAGGCGGAACTCGTCTTTACGTTACCATCTGGTAAAGAACTATTCCGCCAAACCATTCGCGAATTCGACAAAACCGGTGTGGTACAATGCGTATTCAATGAAGAGGAATCCATCAGAAACTTTGCCAAATCCTGTTTTACCTTTGCCTTCGATGAAAAAATCGATCTGTGGTTTAGCGCCAAAGATACCATCTCCAAGACTTACGATGGTCTATTCCGGGATATCTTTGCCGAGGAATACGAAAGAAACTGGAAAGAGAAGTTTCAGGCGGTAGGCATTACGTACACCTACAATCTAATCGACGATGCCGTAGCCCGCATTATAAAATCCGAGGGTGGTATTCTCTGGGCCCTCCAGAACTACGACGGTGATGTCATGTCCGATATGGTCGCTTCAGCCAGTGGAGGACTGGCTATGATGACATCGGTTCTCGTTTCCCCCGACGGATGCTACGAGTTCGAAGCGGCCCACGGCACCGTTCAGAAGCATTACTATAAACACCTGGCGGGTGAAGAGACCTCCACCAATTCCATGGCCTTAATCTTTGCCTGGTCAGGATGTCTCCGCAAAAGAGGGGAGTTGGACCAAACACCGGAGGTTTGCCATTTTGCCTCAACCCTTGAGGCCGCCGCCTTAGAAACGGTGGAAAGTGGTATCATGACGGGTGACCTCATTGCCGTTGCCGATCACCACCCCGAAAACCGGAAGGTAAGTACCGAAGCCTTTATCGACGCCGTGGCCCTGAACCTCAAAAAAAGACTTTGATGAAAAAAATAAATCTCTACAACCTTGGTCTCTCCGAGTTAGAGGCCTTCATCGCCCATTTAGGAAAGGAAAGGTACCGGGCTCGCCAAATCATGAAATGGCTCTACCAGAAGGGTGCCGTTTCTTTTATGGAGATGACTGACCTCTCCCAGGAATTCCGGAAAGAGATGGCCGAAATCGCCTATCTCGAAGGGATAACTTTGGTTAAGGTAAAAACCTCTCAAGACGGCACAAAAAAATATCTCTTCCGTTTAAGCGATGGTCTGTCTGTGGAAAGCGTCTTAATTCCCGGGAGAAATCACCATACAGCCTGTCTTTCCACCCAGGTAGGTTGCCGTATGGGCTGTGTCTTTTGCCTTACGGGAAAAGGTGGCCTAAAAAGGAACCTTCTTCCTGGAGAGATTGTGGGGCAACTTCTCTACCTGAAATTGAGGCAACCCGAGGGAAGAGAGGTTAAAAATGTGGTCTTCATGGGTATGGGCGAACCCCTCGACAACTATGAAAATACCCTCAAGGCTGTGGAAATCATTACTTCCCCGTACGGCTTTAATTTTTCTCAGCGCAAGGTCACCCTTTCTACTTGCGGGCTCGTCCCGATGATCGAACGTTTGGGAAGGGATATTTCCATAAACCTTGCTATTTCTCTTAACGCTGCCGACAATCGCACGCGCAGCTTTCTCATGCCCATAAATAACACGTATCCCCTGGAGGATTTGCTTTCTACCTGCCGCAAATACCCCATGCCGGGTAGACGGATGCTCACTTTCGAATACATCCTCGTCGCCGGCATTAATGACTCCGTAGCCGATGCCCAAAATCTTGTAAAATTACTTCAGGGCATTAGGTGCAAATTAAACCTCATCGCCTTTAATCCCATACCAGGTTGCCCCTTCAAGCCACCGAAAGAAGCGGACATCCGGGCCTTTCAGCAGGTGCTGATTAAACACCATCTGACCGCCATCGTCCGGGCAAGTAAAGGAAGCGATATCATGGCAGCCTGCGGACAACTGAGCGCTCAAAACGAGGAGGAAAACCTGTGCTAAACAACAAAAAAGTGGCCACAGTAGCCTTTACGGGGGCAATTATCTTTTTACTATTTTTCCCATCCCCTCTTCTTGCCATATCCGAGGAAGGACGTGAACAGACTTTCCTTGTCGGCTTCGGAACGGGTACCATCCCAGAGGGGAAATACGAGCCCATACTTCTCATCTGGCATCTGGGCTTCAATTTAGACCGACTCTTCCCTTCCCTTAGGAAAAGCAAAGGTCGTCTCACTTTCTTTATCGAGACCCAATTTAATCCTTCCTTCACACCCGAAGCCAATTACGAATTCGGCATCAGTCCCGGTCTTAAATTTTCCTATCCCTTAACAGAGCGACTCCATGGCTTTCTTTTGGTTGCCCTCGGACCCCATTACATTTCCCTGGTTACGACCCAGCAGGCAAACGGTTTCATTTTCTCCGATACGGTAGGTGGCGGACTCTCCCTTTTCCTCGGACCTAACAGGGCTTTAAGTATAGGCTACCGCTTCCGTCATCTATCCAATGCGGGGCTTGCTTCACCGAACGGTGGTATTAACACCCATTTTGTAACCCTGGGTTTGAACTTCCTCTTTTAAAAGAGGCAAAAATGAGTATACCTAAGGAATTACTCGATATCTTGGTTTGTCCCCAATGTAAGGGGAAAGTTGTCTTAAGCGAGAAAGGAGAAGAACTTCTCTGCTACCAATGCTCATTAAGTTACCCCATTTCCGAGGGTATCCCAGTGATGCTCGTGGAAGAAGCAAAGAAGTTAGATAAGCCCCTTTAATATCTCTTCTACGACACCGACGATAGTGTAAGGACTCAACTCTACGAGACAGCGGCTATACCCGGAGTGGTTACAGCCTTTTTTCCCACAGGGTACACAGTCACCCTTCCCCAATACCACCTTATGTTTTTCCCCACGGGGTGCCCATTCCTGGTAATTGGAGGGACCGAAAACGGAAACGGTAGGCGTTCCCACTGCAGCCGCAATATGGACGGCGCCTGAATCAACCCCTAAATGGACGGTGCTTAAACTAAGCAGAGATGCCAGATCCGCAAGATTCGTTTTCCCTGCGAGATTGTAAACTTCCACAGTGTTCTTTAATCCCTTTACTAAGACTTCGGCTTTTTTTGCCTCTTGCACTCCACCCACAAGCACCATAGGTACTTTCCCCTTATTACTGAGCAAGGTCATCACCTTCTGCCAGGTGGAAGTTGGCAATTCTTTATAATCCCAGCGTGAGAAGGGACTTAAGGAAAGCCAGGGACGGTGATAAATCCCCAGCTCCTTGAGAAGGTGAATCATCCGCTCTTTTGCCACCGGGTCGAGAAAAAGGGTGGGTTGCTCACCTTTCGCTTCGATTCCCGTAGCCCGTATGATTCTCAGTGACTGTTCCACGGCACCACCATCATCGGGACGCCGCGGGAGGGGGTTTACCAGATGGGTAAAGAGACGATTACGGAGGAAGGAAACATCTTTAAATGCCTGGGATATGCGGATAGGAGCCCCTGTAAGAAAGGCCATATAGGCACCTCGTTCGCTGGCCCTTAAGTCAATGACGACCTCGAAGCCCGCGCGGTAAAAGTTCCAGAGGAAACGGAGGCTCTCCCTTAGCCGGCTGAAGATGCTACCCTTTCCCTTCCTCACCTCCCAGATCCCCGAGACGGCCGGGTCAAAGGCAAGGAGGGCCCCGTTTCCCTCCCGCAGAAGGAGGGAAATTTCTGCTTGGGGAAAAGCTTTTTTTACGGCATGGATGGTGGGAACTGTATAAACCACATCGCCGATATCACCTAACTGGATGAGGAGAATTTTCTTCGTCCCTTGAGGAATGAGCATTTTCCTCTCCTTAAGGGCATCCCCGGAGATGCCAGACAAAAAGGCGGGCATAAAAGAGCCACCTTTCCTTAAATTTTTTCTTCCAGCCTAAAAAAAGGAGATTAAGGCATCCCGCCGTGATAAGATTAAGGCAAAGCCTGAGAAAGATTACCGTAGCATAAAGGTAAAATAGGTACCTTCCCTTCCATTTACGGAAAAAGTAGTAGCGGGAACGGTAAAATTCGATACGGAAGCGAAAATCCTTCCCCGCACTCTGTCCCTGGAAGTGATAGATAAGAGCAGAGGGTACATAGTAGACCTTATACCCCTTAGCATGCATCCGCAGGGCCAGGTCCGTTTCTTCGAAGAAGAAAAAATAACGTTCATCGAAGAAACCTACCTGCTCAAGGGCCTCTTTCCTTATCAACAGGCAAGCCCCGATGGGGGATTCTATCTCTATAGGCTCCCTATAGGTGTATCTCTTGCTCGGGTATCGTCGGGGGAAAAGATACTCGAGCAAAGGAACGTTGGTCATCAACGTCAAAAGGGAGGGAAAAGGGGCGATAGAATTTTGCTTAGTACCATCGGGGTTAAGGAGTTGACCGCAGGCAATGGCCGCCTGGGGATTCCCTTCGAGAAAGGCAAAAAGGGTCTTCACCGCTCCTTTCGTGAGTACGGTATCCGTATTGAGAAGGAGGGCATAGCGCCCCTTCATAACCCGGAAGGCCTGGTTGTTAGCCGCGGCAAAACCTTTATTTTCCCTATTTTTTATGAGATGAACCTGAGGAAATTCCCTCTCCACCATGGCAACACTGCTGTCGACCGATCCGTTGTCCACAACGAAAATCTCATAGGATACCTCCTCTACCGTTTCATAGATGGATTGGAGGCAGCCCTTAAGCAACTCTACCGTATTCCAATTGACCACAATGATGGAAATATCGGGTTCCGCTGAAATCATAAGGCAAGTTCCTCTTTGGCCTTCTGGGCAACCCCCCAGAGACCACTGTTTTCATCTTTTAAGAGGTAAAGGGGAATCGCGGTCAAAACTTCTCTCATGGTGGAAGAAGAAAGAAATTCCTCAAGAAAGGCGCTATGATGCACGATTTCCGGGTTCCTGACGGCTACCCCACCTGCTATATATACCCCCCGCATAAGAAGCAGGGAAAGGGCAAAATCCCGCACCACCCGGCCAAAGAAGCGGGCTAACCACAAAAGAACGACGGATTCGGACTTTAGCCTCACTTCCGCCTCCTCTGGCGTAAAGTGTTGCCCCGTCAAGAATTCAAATAAAGCAACCACCCCGCGGCCGGAGAGTACCTGATTTATGGTCACATAGTGACTTCCTTCTGTTTTAAGGAGAAATTCCCTAAAGGCCCATTCCTCTCGCCTCACCAGGGGAAAGGCCCCATGGCCCCCCTCCGAAGGTAGGGCCAAGAAACGGCCATTTGGTAAAGGAATAAGTATGGCCTTGCCAAAACCGGTACCTCCCCCCAAAACACCCAAAGGGGCCTCCTCTACGGGTTCCCCCCGATGAATTATCTCGACTTTTTTACCTGCAGGGGAAAGGCAACCGTAGGCCTGCGCCACGAAGTCGTTGATTAAAAAGAAACGCCGGAAACCAAAATCATGATGGGCCCTACTTAAGTCTATCTCCCAGGGTATAAAGGGTGGATGACTGAAAACTCCCCCCTTAACCGGTCCGGCGATGGCCAAACCCACCATATCTGCTTCTTCGGGCAGGAGGGGGAAAGCGGTCTTCTTCAGATTACTTAAGAGTTCCCCGAAAGAGGAAGAAGCACGGGTAGGGAACCATATAAGATCCATCAAATGGAGGTTGCCATCGTCCTCCAGGATAAAATAGGCGAAACGGCTATGGGTTCCACCTATGTCAGCAGCGAGAAGGCGGTACATTTTTTCCTTCCTTCCCTCTCCCGCGGTCATAAAGGAGAACCCTCCTTACTCCGGGAATACCCGGTACTACTACTTCCCGGGCAGCCGTAAGAACGAGCCCCTTCTGTCTGGCCATCTCTTTAAGTTCCCTCTTTTCCTCTTCCCTCTCTCTACCCTTGATCGCCATGAGACGACCATACGATGAAAGGAAGGGTTCGGCAATTCTTAAAAAATCTACAAGTTTGAAAGCAGCCTGCGAGATAACCACATCAAAAGTATATAGTAACCTTTCTTCTCTATGGAGGTCTTCCGCCCGGGCATGGATAATTTCGATTCCTTTAAGCCCAAGATAGGAAACCACGTGTTTCAAAAAGGAAACCTTCTTCCGGGAAGACTCCACTAAGGTAACCTGGAGTGTGGGACAAAGAATCTTGAGGGGTATACCGGGAAATCCTCCTCCCGTACCGATGTCCAGTAAAGTAGACGTACGGACTGAGAGATAGGGCAAGATAATGAGAGAATCAACAAAATTTTTACGAAGCACCCCTTCCGTATTCCGTCGGGAAACGAGGTTAATTTTTTCGTTCCATATAATGAGTTGCTGGCAATACAGGGAAAAAAGACACCTCTCCTTTTCTTCAACGACTACCCCCAGATGCTCCGCTACCTTAGAGATTATTCCAAGAAGGGAGGACTCCTTCAACGATTTTCCCCCATCATACCCTTCAGATAGGAGACGATTTTGGGAAGGACCTCTCCCGTTTTCGCCTGGATCGCCACCGCCGCCAAATGATCGAAAGGAGTGGGATCGAGATTGATGATAATAAGGGTAGCTCCACTCTGATGGGCATGCTGGGGGAGGTAGGCAGCCGGATAAACTACCAGAGAAGAACCCAAAACTAACATCAAATCGCAGAGCTGTGCCATCCTTCCCGCTTCGGCCATCTCCTTCTCTGGCATGGGTTGACCGAAGGATATGGTGGCATCCTTCAAGGGGCCTCCACAATGGGAACAGGTGGGCACCGATAACTCATCTTCGGCTTCCAAAGCCCGCTGAATTTCATCACGGTCATACCTCTCTCCGCAATCGAGACACAAGGCATAGGCTACCGTTCCATGAATTTCGATGATTCTTTCCGGTGAATTGCCCGCTTTATGGTGGAGGCGGTCAACATTCTGGGTAATGATGGCCTCCAACTTGCCCATCTTCTCCAATTCGTAAAGGGCATGATGAGTTGGATTGGGCTTAGCACTGCAAATCACCGGGTAAGTGGCTCTACTCCGCCGCCAATAAGCGAGACGAGCTTCTTCGCTGGACAGGAATTCATCGAAATAGACGGGACGGTACTTTTCCCAGATCCCCCCGGGGCTACGAAAATCAGGAATGCCCGATTCGGTACTTACTCCTGCTCCCGTAAAGGCCACAATTTTTTTGGCCTCATAGAGTAAAACAGCAGCCTTTTTAAGGTAATCTTCCCTGTTTTTCTCTCCCATAGGTACCAATTATAACCTATATAAGTTTCCGTCCTTTTCCGGTCAAGTCTTTTTTCATGAGATTTTCCTTGACACCCCATGCGCCTTTTGCCATTAACTACGGGGAGGATACCATGTTTATTCTGCGAAACTTTATCCTAACCGTAACCACCCTATTAGATTGGGGACTTACCCTGTATCTTTGGATAATCGTCATCAGGGCCGTTATTTCCTGGGTAAATCCCGACCCTTACAATCCTTTCGTTATTTTCCTCTACCGGGTAACGGAGCCCCTTCTCGCCCCTATCCGTCGGAGATTACCCTCTCTGGGTTTCGGCATCGACTTATCACCCCTCATTGCCGTTGCCTTCATCTTTTTTCTCAAGGGCTTTATCGTCAAAAGCCTAATCGAATTTACCTATCTTTTAGGGTGAAGCGTGGACCAACCCCTCAAAGAGGCAAAAGACGGAACCTTAATCAAGGTTCATGTCCTCCCCGGACGGGATAGATGTGAGCTCTCAGGAGAGAGGGGAGACTTTTTCAAACTCAAGGTTACCGCCCCCCCCATAGAGGGCAGGGCCAATGAGGAATGTATCCGTTTTTGGGCCACAGTGCTGGCCATAAAGAAGGATGCTATTGAAATCATCCACGGAGCACGGAGCCGCACAAAGACCCTCTATATCCACGGATTAAGCAAAGAAGAGGTGGCGGCCCGAATTTATTCTTACTACAACCATGCCCATCGATAAAGGAACGGGAGAAAAGGCCAAAGTAGCAAAGGCAGCGGGAGTGGTGGGTTCGGCTACCATGCTTTCCCGTATTTTCGGATTCATAAGAGACATGGTGGTAGCAGCCCTTTTCGGTGCCGGACTGGCTACCGATGCCTTCTTCGTTGCTTTCAGAATTCCTAATCTGCTGAGGCGACTTTTGGCCGAAGGGTCCCTTACGGTATCCTTCGTCCCCGTCTTCACGGAATACCTTACCCAAAAATCAAGAGAAGAAGCCAATGAACTTGCCTGCGTTACCTTCACCGCTCTTTTCTGTGTTCTAATCGTCGTCACCCTTCTGGGCATCCTTTTCGCTCCCTCTATTGTTACCATAACTGCTCCGGGTTTTGTGACTTCTCCCCTTCAGTTCAAACTGGCCGTTTCCTTTACCCGACTTATGTTCCCCTATATTTTCTTTATTTCTCTCGTTGCCCTCTGTATGGGTATCTTAAATTCTTTCAGACACTTCGCGGCGCCGGCTCTCGCACCGGTGGTCCTCAATATCTCTATGATTACTACCTCCCTTGCCCTGTACCACTATTTCAGCGAACCCCTCTATGCCCTTGCCTGGGGTGTCATTGCAGGTGGTATCCTCCAGCTCGCTCTGCAAGTTCCCTTTCTCCTTAAGTACGGTATCCATCTAAAATTTAATTTCTCTTTTCGGCACCCCGGTCTAAAAAAGATTGCCACCCTCATCACCCCCACCCTCTTGGGATCTGCCGTCTATCAGCTTAACGTCTTTATTGGCACCATCCTGGCCTCCCTTCTGCCCAAAGGGAGCGTCTCCTACCTCTACTATGCTGACAGAATTGTGGAACTCCCTTTAGGGGTCTTTGCCATTGCCGTGGGAACAGCATCACTTCCCAGTTTTTCCACCCATGTGGCCGAGGGTGATTGGGAAAACTTAAAAAAAACCATCAATTTTTCCTTGCGTCTCTTGTTATTTGTAACGATTCCCGCCATGGTAGCCCTACTAATCCTGGCCGAACCTATCATCTCCGTACTGTTCAAAAGGGGCGCCTTTAACGAAGAAGCCGTTTTACGTACCTCCCAGGCACTTTTTTACTATTCCCTGGGACTCTGGGCCTTTTCCGTAGTGAGGGTAATTGATTCCGTTTTTTTCTCGCTGCAGGACCGCCGCTCACCCCTTATTGCCGCCTTCCTTTCCTTTCTCACCAATGTGGGCATGAGTCTTCTTTTGATGGGGCCACTCAAACATGGGGGGCTGGCGCTGGCCACTTCCATCGCCTCGGTGTTAAATGTGCTCATCCTCCATATGATTTTGAGGAAAAAGCTGGGATCTTATCTCGAC
>Ga0207433_10016738_pt1 | contig 10250 bp, 4 predicted proteins | sample YelNatPaOPGAMG01_FD_187559 | JGI IMG/M metagenome (GOLD analysis project Ga0207433, IMG submission 187559) | Hot spring thermophilic microbial communities from Obsidian Pool, Yellowstone National Park, USA - OP-RAMG-01 (SPAdes) (version 3) | ecosystem: Environmental > Aquatic > Thermal springs >... | reverse complement strand
AGATTGCGAAAGTTGAATGAACGATTTCTTCAAAACCAATTATTGGTTGGCTTTATCCATGAACATTGTTAGCGATTGATGAGTTTCTTGGTGACTACACCCTCGGGAATGATTATTTTAAGAAGATAAAGGCCATATTCATCTGGTAACTGCATATTTGTTTGATTGCTGAATGGTTTTTGGCTATAGAGTATTTCGCCATTTTCTCCATAAAGAATAACTTGTTGCATGATCGATATGCTCGCAAGGGTCACATTGCGATGGTTCTGGAAGATAGTGACCCCAAGCGAAACCTGGTTGTGAGTGTGTATATTCCTAAAGATTAGTGTATAGTTTTTGGTTACGTCTTTTTCATTGACGGTAAATTGATAGTTATTATCATTCAAACTCTGTACAACTCCATTTTCGTCGCGTAGCATCACTGACGTGGCAATGGTATCCGATTGTGGCATGGTAATCGTATAACTACCTGGATAAGGCACATAAACTTTCAATGGGACATCCAGCCTTTCTTCTATCAACGGAAGCCTGTTAATAGCCAAATCAACCTTCTTATCTTCGGTAGAAGTGGACATGGAGAGCGCAGGACGCCCCGTTAATCCTGAAAGCGATGGGGCATCTTCCATCGGGATGATTTCGCGATGACCTCTTGAATCAAAAATCACATACGTGTTGGCATAATCATCTGTACCGGTGATATTGAACTGATAAATAGCTTGTTTGACAGAAATAAGATCACCGGCAATGGAACGGGAATAAGCCATGGATCGCAAGGAAGGAGTTAAAATTCCATCTCCAGCCAAAAATTCCGCTGTGGCACCATTTGTGTCAGTTTGAACAAAGAATCCGGCATAAGGAGCAATGCCATAGCTGCTTGTCAACAGATCAGAGGCTGGACGAATATCGTAACTATCGGTGTAGGGTTTGTAAAAATAGGCTGCACCGAAATAGGAAGAGGCAGATGAATTCCATCCGTTGTTGATACCACACGTTTGAGGCATTGGATTTGCAATCAGATTCCAGCCACAATCATACCAATGTGTCACATCGGGTGCATTGGAAGCAGTTTCATGCAATGTCACCGAGTGCGCCGTTTTATTAAAAATCACGGGAGACATGGTCCCTTTTGATGAAAAAATCACGGTACGACCTATGTCAGTCATTGGCACTTTGCTATTGAAAGAAAGAGCGTAACCGACACCGACTTGCAACGTGGTGGTATCGGGTGGCAAATGAATCCATGCAGATTTATTGGCACCTTGCAGGGCTCGGAGATGTTCATCATACGCGTTAATTCGAACGCTATTTTCTACCAAAGAGCCATCAATAGTAGAAAGTGGCGCTGTATTAAAGGGAATACCAAAGAAGTTCCACACGCCAAGACCGTTGATCGTTTTAGAAAAACGACGCGCATAAAGCACAGAATCGGCAATGAACGTGCCATTTTTCAAAATAGGTGGGTTTGTGATGCTATCCTGATATAACTCTAACCATTTTGCATTGACAGTCTGATCTTCTAAATTAAAGGTACTTGACGGAGTGATGAACATTTCCAACGTGTCTTTGTTGCACGTTTTCAACTCATCAAGGGTGTAGCGCTTTTTTGTACGCAGGTTTGAAATGTTATTTCCACTAACTGTGATACCGTCCCATTTTTCAAAAGCGCCCATATCAATGGAATTGTTGCAAACGCGTGGATTTCCGTTTATGTCAACGGATATTGGATTGGCAGCGGGTAATCCTTTTCCCAAACAAGGAGAAATGAGCAACAACTCATAGTTATTCTTTGTCTTGAAGTTGGGCGATCGTTGAAAGAGTTCTATATTGCCTATTCCCGACGAAGGCCATGGATCAGCACCTTCATTAGACGAAGCAGCACAATAGGTGACTGTTGCTGTGCCTGATATGTTTTGTTTGTTTTTCCACAAAATGGAATTGGTCACGATGGGATTTCCGGATAAAACGGAGATCCCTGCGCCCCCATTTCGGACAATGGTCGCATTAATTAACTTGGCACTGCCTGTCATTGTCACAGCATTTCCACCATTATTAGCTATCAATATATTATAAGCTTCAGAACCATCGAGTAAGTTGAGCGTAGCGCCTTTACAACCTGTGAAAACACTATTTTGCAGAACCCCATTGGCAGGAATTATGGCAACAAATTGCGAAGGATCGTTATTGTCGGATGTAAATGTAAAACCATCCCATACGGTTTTATCAGAAAGGCCTGTGCTTTCGCCACTCAAAACCGTTTCGTTGGTTGTTCCGCTCAGGATGGAAGCGCCTGTTTTGAAACGTAATTCAGGAGAAGCAGCATCATTATCGGGGAATCCTCCATAAACGTTGATTCCACTACGCATTAGAAAATTTGACGCGGAATATTTTTTCTCGTTTTTGTAAGTTCCGGCTGCAACAAACACATTGGCTTTGGGCGTTTTTGTGTTGGCTGTTTCTACCGCTTCTTGTATGGTTCCTAATGCATCAGACCATGAGGCTCCTGTTCCTGATTTGCCTGAACGTACAAAATAAGCGTTCAAGCCATGAATGACCATATGAAATTTTTTGGTAAACCCATTACTGTCTGTGGTTTGAAATGTAGCTTGTCCCACCGATAATGGGGAAATAATTCCCGTTTTGTCCAGAGAGAAAAACAGTCGTCCCTGTTCAGTCGATTGATATGCAGGCGACCAGGATAACATTTTTCCGGCGTTTGACGCTGATTTCAGTGGCGTAACAAAATTGCAAGTTACCGCGTTGCTATGATCGCTGATAGCTCCATTATGGTAAAATGAAACCGGAACAACCGAAAGCGCCGACCAGGCACGCACAACAGAATCGCCACTTTCGAAAAACCATTTCAATTGAGGATAATAACCAGAAGGTGCTGTTCCCATTGTCCATGCTGAACCAAGGGCTGTGGGAACAGTTGAGTTTGTCATATTTATTGTCAACCAAGGAGATGCCAGATTATTCGACCCATTTGTAACATCAACTGAACAACCGGTGCCTTGTTGATCAAAAAGATTATTCTCACAAGTTCCTTTTTTATATTCTCCCACAAAACCACCTCCACCGATTATCACATTTCCTGTTGCATACGAGCGATTTATAGAGGAAGTTCGGGTGCTTGTGTTGTCAATTGTTCCCACAAAACCACCGGCAGATGCTGCCGTACTATTGACAAATCCCACGGCATACGAATCGGTGATTGAAATCGGACTTCCTCCCGGTTTCATTGTTCCCACAAAACCACCTGTTGATGAAGAGGTTCCGGTGACGCTTCCCATTGCGAAACAAGCATTTATGGTTGATAAGATAGAATCCTTTGTGTCCGTAGTGAAATTGCCTACTAAACCTCCGACGCTTTGCAATCCACTGACACATCCTGTGGCAAAACATTGAGAAATACTCCCTGAGTTAACATTTCCCACTAAACCACCCGTTTTGTCCATTCCAACCACATTGCCGGTAGCGTAACAACGCAACAATGCCGGTTTTGTCGAAACCATTTTTAGATAGCCAACCAAGCCACCGTTATTCGATGCACCCTGAACTTCTACAGAAGAATGACTGTCAACGATCGTGGAATTATGATTTGATTCTCCTACAAGTCCTCCCGAATATTGGTATTTATCAGATACATAAGTGTTTGTAAGAAACCCTGAAGCGTAGCAATTTGCAATGGCACAAGAATCAATTTGACCTATATACCCTACTAAACCACCGGCATAGGCGTTTTGGCAATGAATTGAAATATTCGACGCCTCTGAGTTTTTAATGGTGGTATAGTCATTGCAAACACCTGTCAAGCCTCCAATACTTTTATTGCTGTACTGATTATTTTGTGTAATGGTTATGTCTTTTAGATGACAATCGGAAATAGTGATTTGAAATGCATCACTCTTCCCATTCGTATATCCTACCAAAGCGCCAATGTTGGATACTCCGTTTATGACAAGTACTCCGTTATTAATTGTGACAGACTGGATGGTTGCATCATTCTCTTTCCCATTGTTAGCCACATAGCCGAAAAGTCCTACGTTTTCAAACGATATGCTTGAGTCGCTGATATACAGATGACTAATAATTTTATTATTACCATTAAAGGATCCTTGAAATGCATGGTCAGAATTTATTCCTATCGGAACCCAATTCAATGGAACAGCTTGCGCGCCACCTAAGTCAAGGTTGTCAGTTAAAATAATTGTTTTTCCTGTAAAGCTATTTTTTGTTGTATTCACTTGATTTGCTATCCATGCCAGCTGACGGGCACGTCTTACATAATACACGTTAGCATTCGATGGCGAAGACGCAATAGAATCGATGCCTCCGTCCCAGGTGTCTCCAAAAACAGAAGGTAATCCAAATAAAAACAAGCACACGATGGAAGCAAAACGAGGAATTTTAGCAATAAAAAGATTGATAATTCGCATCATTTTTTCAATTATTCGTTGATAACTTCTTTATATTTTGATATTAATAATTCATATAAACAATTAATAAATAGATAGTTATATCTTACTATTATGAATATATAAAATATTTAATCATGATGGTAAAAATAAATAAAAAGAATAAAAACGAAAAATAGTATTGAAAAACAAAATAAGATCGATTGAAATAAATATATATAATAGATATAAATATAAATTAATAAGACTCATAAACAAACAAAAATTGAAGCATGAGTCCCCTCCAATAATCCACTTTTTTCAAAAAAAAGTATTTTCACTGTATTTTGTGGAAAATGTCGCCCTAAAAAGGATTCTTTGAGATAATGATGTCAATGCCTGAAATATGTTAACCACTTTAGAGTAATAAAAACACCTAAAAAGTGAAACATCTTTATTGACGTCACACAAGGGAAGAGGCTGATTCGGTCGTAAAGGAGTCAGCTTCTTTGTCATTAGTGGGAATGGATCAAAAAAAATGTGCCCCAAGCAGGCAGTTCCGGCGCTTTTCTTATGGCGCAAGGATGACCGTTGAGGAATCCGGCACGATTGAAGACAAAAAAAGAGGGCAACGGAAAATGGATGTTGTCCTCTTTTGTATTTGTGTTTGCTTTCTTGCTGATTGTTATTTGGCTTTGCCTTGATTGGCTACTTTTTCCATCTCTTTTTTCAATGTTTCTTCATCGGCTAAAAAGTAGCTTCGAATTGGCTTGAGTTGGTCGTCCAGTTCATAGACCAAAGGGATTCCGGTCGGGATGTTGAATTTGAGAATTTCTTCTTCTGTTTTGTTATCTAAATATTTCACAAATGCCCGAAGACTATTGCCATGAGCTGCTACCAGAATGGTTTTTCCTGTTTTCAATTCGGTACTGATTTCGTTTTTCCACAGTGGAATGACGCGTTCAACCGTATCTTGCAATGACTCGCCCAACATGTAATGCAATTGATCTACATCTTGATAGCGTGCTTCTTTGCGTTGTTCCGCCACTTCTTCAGGATCCAACATGGGTGGACGTACGTCGTAAGCTCTTCGCCAAAGCAGCACCTGTTCTTCGCCATATTTTGCCGCTGTTTCGGCTTTGTTCAATCCTTGTAATTTTCCGTAGTGTTTTTCGTTTAATCGCCATGTTTTCACCACTGGAAGCCACATTTGATCCAATTCCTCCAATGAGATCCAAAGGGTTTTAATGGCTCGTTTAAGTACCGAAGTATAAGCCAGATCAAATACGAAACCGGCTTTTTTCATTGCCTGACCGGCCTGAATAGCTTCACTGATTCCTTTTTCACTTAAAGGAACGTCTGTCCATCCCGTAAAACGATTTTCTTTGTTAAATTGGCTCTCGCCATGTCGAAGTAATACGATTGTCTTCATTTGTTCATATAATTAAGAGTGTCTTTTTTGAAGGTAACTTTTGTTGAATGGTTACAAATTTACTTTTGAATGGATCGGAAATTCGTTTTCAATAGAAATATTTTGAACTTTTTAGTGTCTATTTTGAAATGTGAATTTCTTCATTTGATTCCTTTCGCGTTTTACCTTTTCTGCTTTTGGATATCCTTATTCGTCATCATGATCCGGACCTGAAAGGATGGAATAGCGTGGGGCAGGCATATCCGTTCCTTTAATCGATTTCCAGACAATTTCACTGAAGATACGATCCGGCACACGATCGGCATGGGTTAAGTCAAACTGTTCCATCATGGCTTGTCCGTAAGCGCCTATCGGATTTTTTTCGTTGAGATCAATCTTGGGTGGAATCACCTCATAAGGCGTAAAATCAGGATTCATTGTGAAAGATTGATACATAGGACTGGCGGCGGCATCATATTGACTCATCGGTGGTAATCCAAGAATCAATTCCATGGTTCGAATCATGGATGAGGTGGAATACATGGTTTGATCCACAACGTGCCGTTTGACATACGGACTGACCACTAATCCTTCGGTTCGATGGCAGTCCACATGATCGGCTCCATCTTGCGCATCATCTTCGATGATAAAAATAGCTGATTCTTTCCAAATGGGACTGTGCGAAATGCGATCCACCAACAATCCAACGGCGTAATCGTTTTGAGCCACCATGGACTGAGGCGTTAATGCTCCTTTTCGGGTGCCTGAGGTATGATCGTTGGGCAAGCGAATGATATTAAAATGAGGCACTTCATTTTTTTGAAGGAGATCGGTAAAGTCCCGATTCCACTCATTGAATCGATTTACGTCTGAATAGTTCAAATCCCATCCTCGATACATCGGATCAAAATGTCCGATTAATGCTTTTTCGCGTGCCGTATTGGGTTTTGAAACATCAGGATTGCTTTCGATGAATTCTCCGTAATCACGAAATGAAACATGATGACGCAAACATAAATTCCATAAGTATCCTGCAGAAGGAGAAGCTGCCGGTTGTCCTCCTTCAAATTGATAGGGTGCTCCACGATTGGCATAATTGTTTGGCCAACTTTTGGTTACAAAATCGGTGCAAAATGCCGCCGTTGACCAGTTATGTCCATCGGCGCTCACTTCGGCGTTTGCATACAAATTGTCTAACAACGAATATTGCAGCGCTAATTGATGAATGTTGGGTGTGATCTTTTGTCCGAACAATACTAAGGTTGAATCTCCATTGCCTTCTTTGATGTCACCAAAAACCTGATCGTAGGTTCGATTTTCTTTAATGACATAAAAAACATATTTGATGGGCGATGGTTGTCCAACTTTTGCGGGAATGGGATTGTCTTTTTCCGTTTGGGATGGAGTTGTTAATTGCTTGGGTTGATAAGGGACTGATGCATAAACCGTTTTGGTGTATTTTTCCAATTGTTCCCGATTAGGAAAGGGGAAAGAAGAGAGTGTCCCTTTTAACATTGTTCCGATGTATTGATGATCGCTATTGGGAAAAGAACGATCTCCTTTGCCGTTGAGAACAAGTACTTTTCCGTTTTTTAACATTATTACTTTGGTCGGATACCAACCGACAGGAATAAATCCGACAGGTTTAGCACCGTTTTCAGTTGGTTGAATGACCGTGAGTGAATTGTTATCAGCATTGGCTACTAAAACAAATTTACCGTCGGGCGAAATAGCTACAGCATCCGGCGTGGAACCTTCAGGAGAATCGGGATAAAGCGACGTGGAAATATTCGCCACAACGCGATGGTCTTTCAGGTTAATCATGGTGACGCTGTTATCGTTAGCATTGGCTATGTATGCGTTGTCATTATTTTTTGTGATAGCAATGTCTGTCGGATGATTTCCGGTTGGAAAAGAAGTTTGGAGTTGATTGCCACGATATAAATCCACTTGATGATCACTCCAAATGGAAACCAATAACGATCCGTCATTCAAAAACTTGCAGGTGTAAGGCATTCCTTTTAAATGGATGGTTTTGGTTTTTTTAGTGTTTAATTGCATGTATCGCAAGGTGCTGTCGCCACGGCATACGACGGCTAATGTGCCGTTATGAACGTCTAATCCTGCGATCCAAACCATTTTTGTAGGATAAGGTTTGGCAAAGGATAACGTATCGGATGGAAACAATAATCCGTTGACTAAATGAAAGGTGTAAACCTCATTTTGATTTCCGCCCGACACATAAAGGGTGTTTCCATGAAAAACGATTCCTAACCAACTATCTTTTAATGTGATGTTTTGTACGACTTTTTGCTGATTCAAATCAATCAACATTAAAGCCGGTTTATCCATTCCGGCATGAGTGACGGCTAAGTAATGTTCGTCAGGCGAAAGGGCGGCATTCATTGGCAAGGTGCTCAATAAAATTGAGGTACCGGCCGGTGAAAGTTGCCATCCGTTGGGCAACAACACGTGATCGCCAACTTGCCCGGGTAATTGAGCAAAAAGCATTTTGGGCATCAAAAGAGAGCCGAACAAAAATGCTGCAAATGCCCAACGGAGTTGTAAAGAAGAGAATAACTTCATAGGTTATGCATTTATTTAAACGAATTGTTACGTTGATAAAAAGAACAACGATTTGTCATTGCGCACCGCAAAGATAAGGCAAACCTTATCTATTTAGCATCTCAGAAAGAAAAAACATTCCATCAATGTAGAAATACGACTTATTGCTTCTCGATGCAATATGGAATTAAAGTCTTGAATTCTACCTGGATAGTCTTTTGTGATCATTAGCAAAGAGGGATTTTGCAACAAATCTACGGTAGTACATGAAAATGGCTCGAAGAAACGACCATCTTAAAATCATTATTTATCTATAACGCACTATGAATAAATGATGTAGCAAACAAAAAGAGACATTCAATTCCGGTTTTGAAACTTTATTGATTTTTTAACTTAATTCGATGTTGTATCAGTTATCTTTATCTCATTATTTAACTACTAAATTTATTAAGATGAAAATGATGAAGATGAAAACCTGGAAGCTTCTTTTTGTAATGACAGCGTTTGTAGCTTTGGCATCATGTACCAATACAAACAAAACATTAACTTCTCCTCAGAAGGTATCTTTCCTTTTGACTGATGCTCCTGCTTGGGTAGGGTTTACACATGTGAATGTTGATATCGAAGGACTTGCTTATGTTACTGCCGATTCAACCATTACCAATGTTTCAATCACACCAGGAGTTTATGATCTGAAATCGCTTATGAATGGAGATAGTACGTTGTTGTCACAGATAATACTGCCTAATAATGTTTCAGTAAAACAAGTACGTTTAATATTGGGTAGCAAAAATACGGTCACGTTGTCAAATGGTACCGTAGTACCGGTTACTGTACCAAGCGGAATGCAATCGGGTATCAAAATCAACATAGACGAAACTGTACCATCATCGGGAGACTACTCAATTATGATTGACTTTAATGCAGAACGCTCCATTATTGCCACTGGAAATAATAAGTATATCATGAAACCGGTGCTTCGTGCGTATGTGGTAGAAGCAACTTCATCCATCAAAGGATATATTTCTCCGGCTAAATTACCTACGAAGATATTCGTGATAAATGAAACAGATACCATTGCAACCATATCGGATACAACCAAAAATAATTATTTCCAACTATCCGGCTTTACAGCTGGCACTTATACAGTACAATTCTTGCCATCGGATACCACAATGGTCACCAATACGATTTCCGCAACCGTGAAATATGGAAGCGATACCAATCTGGGCACTGTGACGGTAAAATAAAGAATACGTCTCTAACGTTCTAATTAAAAAACAAAGCATCCGTCATCTACCAATGCAGATGACGGATGCTTTGTTTAAAGGACTGTGACCTCTTCCCTGCTTTTTTCTATTATTTATGCCAAAGGATATTGCTACGGAAGAAGGGAAACTTATTTCTGAAAGGGGGATGCTGAAATACGCTACGTGATATCATAAAACTCCATTTCTCCATTTTGGGGTAAGATTGATTTTATTTTCAGTAAGGGTTTCTGCCACGATGAGAGCTGAACTAATAAACTGGAAAATTTGCGCGAAAGAAGTCGCGCGCGTTTTTCTCAGGATGATAGGCTTGTCGATATCAACAAAGATTTTCATCTTTTCCGGATACTCTTTGATTTTTAGAATGAATTGATCAGGCGTCGTAAAAAATTGATTCAGTGATATAAAATCAAAAAACATGTCGTATAGTTGCAGGGTCGGAGCCGTGTACTCCGACAACACCAAATGCGGTGATCAATTTCGGTTGGTTGCCGCATTTGAGCGTTAAGGGATAAATGATCGTGATTTGCCATTTTGAAGCTGTTATCAATAGATCAAAGATACAATTCTGAACCAACGGTCACGACCGAAGGGAATAAAGCAAATCACAAC
>Ga0207433_10016735_pt1 | contig 10251 bp, 22 predicted proteins | sample YelNatPaOPGAMG01_FD_187559 | JGI IMG/M metagenome (GOLD analysis project Ga0207433, IMG submission 187559) | Hot spring thermophilic microbial communities from Obsidian Pool, Yellowstone National Park, USA - OP-RAMG-01 (SPAdes) (version 3) | ecosystem: Environmental > Aquatic > Thermal springs... | reverse complement strand
AAACAAGTATAAACTTTCTTCAAATTTTACTCAAATTTTATTTTTTGCCAGTTTACCTTCTCGGCACACTCAAAAAATCTTTTCAGGTAGAAAGTATTATGATTTTTGTTTATTAAATTCTTTTCCCCTCTGTTATAAGCCTTAATCACCAAGAAAACATCATTATACTTCTGAAAGTAATCTTTCAATAAATCAACGGCGAAACAAATGTTGGTATAATCATCTTTCAGATTTGCATAACTCAATCCTGCTTGCTTCAACCAGTATGGATATATCTGCATAATACCAATCTCACCGCTTCTACCATTGACCTTTTTCCCAAAATCACTTTCTATGCAGGTCATTACTAAAACAAAACCTATCGGGTCAGGAATATATCCCGCAAGTTTTTTCCCGCATTCCATTACACCCTCCCTTGCTCTATCGTTTTTCAATAGCAGAATTCTATCATCAAAAATTGGTATATCGGTTTTCAACTCAATCGGCGGGGTCACTATTACTTTCTTTTTTCTTTCTTTATCACAACTCCTTATTGCTAACAGAATTAAACCAATTATTATCCCCCACAGGCATAAACTTATGAGGATGGTAAAACCTAAATTCCGCAATTGTATTTTATAACTCGCCTCTTTCTCTCAATTCAAAGGCTTCTTCAGGACTTAACCCTCTATCAGCTAATTCTCTTGCCTCATAAGGGTCATCAAAATATCTACTCCATTCATCAGCTTCTTCAGGATTATCAAAATATCTACTCCAAGCACTCGCATCATCAGGGTCTGTAAAATACTTTGACCATTTCAGAGCTTCCTCCGCCGTAAAACCTTTTCTTGTCCAGTCTCTCACAAATTTAGGTTCAGCCGTCCCTATTACCTTCTCCCATATCCTCGCTTCTTCGGGAGTTTCTACATCTTCACTTCTCCATTCAGAAGCACTGAAAGGGTCAAATCCTTCTCTTGCCCACTCCTCTGCCTGTTCAGGTTCAAAATCATAGTCCGCCCACTCCTTCGCTTCTTCATAACTGAAACCCGCATTCACCCATTTCACAATGTCGGCAGGATGAAAATCCTTCAACCACTTCTCAAACTCCGCTATCGTGAGTTCTCGCCTGTAAAAAATATCCGCCAGTTCAATCAAATCGTCTGTGTGAATCTCTTTTATTACTGGCATTTTTATACCTCCTATTTTATTGTTTAATCTCCCGTTTCCTCTGGTTCCTCTGGTATTTCCTCTGGTTCCTCTGGTATTTCCTCTGGAGATTTATAACCACGACTTATTAAATCGTCTGCTTCTTCAGGAGAATATCCATATCTTACCCATATTTTCGCTTTTTCAGGAATAAAATCATATTTTAACCACTTTTCTGCTTCTTTAGGCGAAAGGACTCCAATCTTAATCCACTCATAAGCATCTTCCCAATCAAAATTATATTCTCGCCACTTTATTGCCTCTTTAAGAGAAAATTCAAACTCTTTCGCCCATTTATACGCGTCCTCAGCAGTAAAATCATTATCCCGCCACTTCTTCGCACTCATTAGATCAAATCCTAACTCTCTCCATTCATACGCTTCTTCGGGCTCAAATTCTTCATTCCGCCACCTCATAGCTTCTTTATAATTAAAATCATTTACTATCCATTTCACATCTTCCTCAATATCAAACTCTTTTGTCCACTTCTCTATTTCAGAAACAGAAATATCACCATTTTCTACATACCTCAATAATCTCATTAAATCATATTCACTTATTTTAATTATTTTCATTTCCATTTTTATACCTCCTTTTTATTTGTTAATTTTTCAATGTCTCGTGGATGATAAATTCCTTTTCTTGCATATTCATCGGCTTCTTCAGGCGAATATCTTTCACTCACCCATTCATCTGCCTCATCAGCACTAAAACCATAACTCGTCCATTCCCTAGCTTCATCTGGCGAAAAATTATACCTCAACCACTCTTCTGCTTCATCCGAGGAAAAACCATAGCGTTTCCATCTAATAGCATCTTCCAAAGAAGTAATATCTCGCCATTCCTCTGCTTCTTCAGGTGAAAAACCAGCATCATACCACCTTCTTGCCTCATCTGGCGAAAAATCTTTAGCCCACCACTCATAAGCGTCTGCTGGGCTAAACCCTTTTTCCCACCACTCATAAGCGTCTGCTGGTCTAAACCCTTTATCCCACCATTCTATAGCTTCTTCGTAATCAAAGCCTTCTTCCATCCATTCCACAATTTCATCAATATCAACATCTTTTAACCACTTCTCTACTTCAGAAGCAGAAATCTCACCATCTTCTACAAATCTTAACAATTTCACTATAGTCTCATCATTTGTTCTAATTGCCATTTTTATCCTCTCTTCATTTTTGTTTATTGTGCCTCAAGTGTTTCAAGATAATCTCTCAATTTTTTTAAAAGACCAATTATATCTTGTTTAAGAAAAGTCATTCTGTCCAGAAGCGATAGTATGTAATTCCATTCTTTTTTGGAAAGACTTCCTTGATGATACGCATCATTAGTGATATCCGCCATATAATCCTCAATTTCTATTATTTTGTCAAAAAGTTTCTCCTCGTCTTTAATCGCAACAAACATTCTATCTAAATATGTCTCAAACTTCATTGGTAAACCTCCTTATTTTTGTTTTTTCAAGTATTTGTCCATTTGTTTTCTTAAATACTCTGCCAATCCTTTTCTTAACTCTGTTGAGTCCATAGTTGCACCTCCGTTAATTTTTTGTTCGTTTATTATAACTAATTTTGTCTCTAATTTCAACACAGGATTGCCAAATTGCTTTTGCTATTGCTTCAATCCAGTCGCCCGCCAGAAGGTTTTTGAAATGATATGAGTTATCAATGAAACAGGGTTCATACACAAAGGCGGGACAATTGAATTGTTTTACTATATCATATCCCCGCTCACCTCTTTTCAAACTCCATACTAAATCCTTCGCTTCATCAAAATCTTTTACTTCAAGTCCTAAAAATTTTTGAGTATTTAATGCCAGCACTTGCCCATACATCTTCTCAATCTCAACTAATTCATCAGGAACAATTGGTCTTACTTTTTTTACTTTATCATCCACATCAAAACCCAGCACACACATTACTAAAGCATAATTCCCGTTTCCAGAATTAAGATGGCATTGTATATATAAATCTTCCGCCCTAAACCTTTCATTAACCCATTTTCGCCGTTCCCAGTAATCTCCGACTAAAATGTTTTTAACAGGGTCAGACATATATACTTCAATATCTTTTTCCTGTGATAACAACTCATAGGCTCTCTTGACATAAGAATAAACCAGATTTCCCTCATACGCTTGTTTGTAAAAAGCACCTTTGTCCTGCGGGTTTGACCGCTTATACAAATGCCCTATGTCTAAAGCAACCTTCAACAATTTTTAAAACCTTTCTATCTCTCGTCCAGCATCATCTAAATCATCAATTATGTTATCTATTACATCTATTGCCTTTTCAAGCCTATTTAAAATGAATTCATAAGTTTTACCTGTAATCCTTTCCCTTTTTCGTAAAGTGTCAAGCACCATTCGTAAGTCGCCTCTTACATCCTCTAAATTCATCGCTGATTTGAAAAGCACTTCTTTTAAATCTTTCCTCATCCTATTAACCTCACTTTTTTGTTCATTTTCTCTTTATTATAAACATAAAATCATCAAAAACAACAGGTTCTTTGAAAGTAATAATCCAATCATCTGAATAATTTCGCAACAAAGAAAAAACTTTGACAGGGTCATACTTCGTCGGGTCAACTCCTTTTTTAGCATACCTATCATCAGAAGTTTCAAGCAGGCAATCAAAGATTATCTTCCTCTCCGCCAGAGAAATCGCCTTTTCTATAAACTTCCGCAGGTCTTCATATTTTTTATCTAAATCAAAATCCGTTACTAATCCTATCGCAACAATTACATCAAAAGTGCTCCGCAAAGGTTCTTCTAAAAAATTACCCTGTATCAACCTAAACTCTACTTCAGGAAACCTTTTAACAAATTCTTTCAAAAAAGATTGACTTACATCAATCCCATAATAATCTACATCAAGATAAGGTTTAACCATCATTAAGTATTCATAAAATAATCCATTCCCGCACCCCACATCTAAAATAATCTCTCCTTCCTCTAATTCATTACTGAATTGTTCATACCGAGAGTAAGCGTCTTTTTCGGAACTCCAACCAACACCCTTCCACCCCTTCACCCCATAACCATAATCATCCTGAAAAGTCATCTACTCTTACTTTCTTTTTCTGTCTTGTATCTGTAGTTTTTTTTCTATTCTCTCAACCGCATGCTTGATTTCTATCGCATTTTTCAACATCTCCACATGCTTCTTCACGAATTGAACCTTTGTGTCTGTCATATTATCGGTTTCTTCTATTAGTTTATTCGCTTCTTGTTCAAGCACCGCAATTATTTCCTCATCTGTTTGAGGTTGTATGTTCTCTTTTGCTTCACCATTATTTTTTCTCATATTTACCCTCCAATCTAGAAACTCTATCTTTGATATCATCTATTGTTTCCGAAAGTTTATCAATCGTCCGCACACTGAAGAAAAGTAATTTTATGTCACTCTCCATCTTTGTAATAGATTCATTCAATTTTTTTATTGTTTCTTCAAGCACACTCACCTTTTTCTCTAAAATCCCATTTATCCGCTTAAAAAAGTAACCCAGAAGACCCACTAAAATACCTGAAAGAATTGCCGTTACAATTATCTGCACTATCGTCTCGGTCGTCATCTTTAACCTCCTTTCTTAATATAACAAACTTTGTTCCAAACTTCAAATAGCCTCATTTTAACTTTTTTCTTATTTCCTCAACTTTTCTAATATCTTCACGAGAACCATACTTTCCGACATCAGATTCTATTATATCTAATTCACTTTTTAAAATTTCTTTTACAATTTCATCTTCATCTACACTTGCTACTCCATCCTCTACTTTTACAAGTTCCTCAACACCGACCTCTTCCTCCTCTTCTTCATCCATATATTTTCTCGGATTAAAATGAATGCATACTCCAGCAACTTCAGTCTCCCTTGGAAATTCAGAATATCTCCACAAAATATCATCTATCATTTCCTTTAATTTTTTACCCTCTCCCTCTTCTATATATTTTTCTTCCAATTCAGCAACTTCCTTTATCATCCTACGCATATCAGAACTTAATCCTTTATCTGTTACAATATCAAAACTTATTGATGTTCCATCAAAGGGGCATTTCCCCTCCACCCAAATCAACCACCAACCTGTATCATCATCCCACCAAGTCTCCAATTTCAGTTCCAATACCATCTCCTTAACCTTACCATCTCTGTCATCGTAATAACTCACTAAACCTTTCATTTTAACACCTCCTACTTGTTTTTAAATCATTTATAAGCATAAGAAACTCCCCAAACAATACCGATTGTTAAAACTCCAATTAAAACTATTTGAATAAAGGAATTTTCATACCACTTTTTAGATGTGTATTTCAGGAGCAAGTCCCGTTCATACTTTACAGCATCCATTCTCAAATTACAAACATCATCCTTCGCCTTCAATTCTTCCTCACAAATTTTTTCTGACTTTTCAAGGTCAAGTTTACATTTTTCTTTCTCCGCCTGTAACTCCAACCCGCACTTGACCATGTTCTCATAAATATCTTGCCTGACCAGTCTCCCTTCCCACGGAGCAATCAACGACTGCCCCTTTTTAACGGGAATTATCCCAGAAGTTTCAGTATCGCCCGCAAAAACAATCTGCTCCCGCACTAAACAAAAAATGAGTATCCAACCTAAAAAGTTTTTAACCTTTAAGTTTATTCTCCCCTTAATCATTTCATCAATCTTTCCTTTTCCAACGCTTCTCGTTTTGCCTTTTCAAAACTACTAAATCCCCTGTTACCCACAAAAAGGTCATCTTCCAACCTTTCCATCACCCAATAAATATTTCCCGTATAAGGCTCAAGTTTATAAAGATTTTCATCAAAAACCACCAATGAACTTCTATCAGGAAACCTGTATATAAAACTATATATCTCATAAGGAATTACATCCCAAACATCCCCTCCATACATCTTCATAACACCAACTCTTCCCGAACGACTAACCCACATTAAATCCTCTTCATATCCCTCTACCTCAATATCCCACATCTCTTTATCCACAAAATCTTCCTATGTAGTTGGAGGGTCAACCAGTATTTTCAAGACCTCTGCTTTCTTCCACCCTGGTTCAGAAAAATCTTCTACAATATCCAACAACTTTCTTGCTTCATCAAAATTTAAATTTAATCCTTTCGCCACATATTCAACATCTCTTTCATCAAATTTTAAATACGCCATCTCAGCACCTCCTATTTGTTATTTTTATCACTGAATAATCGTATTGCCAGTTCATCAAGCAATCCTCTTTCCTTCACCTCCTGAAACTCCTTCTCAACCTTTTTCTCAATCTCCGCTTTCTTCTTCTCATACTCCTTATCAATCTTTTTGATATTCTTTTCTTTCAACTCCTCACGAACCCTGATTTCTTTATCAACCTCGTCCCGCTTTTTCAAAATCTTCTGGATAATTGAAAAAAGTTTCTGCTTATCAACGCCGACCCTCAACACAATAAAAACTGCTATAACTAAAACCGCAACGATGACATACCAGTATTTTTTAATTCTTAACAACATATTACTCACCTTTATCCTTCTTTGGCACATCTGTGCCAGAAAGAAAATTCTGCTTTGTCAACCACGCAATTATTATCCTCGTCAAGTTTGAATCAGGTTTCTGAATTTCCCTGATATAAAGAGCGAGAATGCCAAAAATTGCCCCGATGACCACCACAATTGTCTTGAACCCTGACAACACAATCAAAACCATCCAAGCGACACAGAATTGAACTTTAAGGGATAAAAAATCATCTATTACCCCCACTATCCTCCAAAAAAACTTTTTTAAAGTAGTCATCATTTACCTCAACTTTTTGTTACTTTTGTTAAGTTTATATTTAAACAAAAAAATTGTCAACTCCCGCCTCCTTTTAATGGCGGAAGTTTAGTAGCAACTTTTATAAAATCATGAAACCGACTTCTAAAATTGTAATTCATTTTTTCGTCCATAATGCTTTCTACAAAAGAAGTTTCTACTACGGCAATACGGGGTGTCCCGTCGGGATACAGGTCTTCATAAGTCACATCGCACCCCGTCATGTAAACATATAAAACATCGGGATTATCATCATAACCTATTCCCAAATTAGGAACATACAAACGAAGAAGTGGTGGGGGATATATAATTCCGCTTTTTAAAGTAGGATACATTAGTCTACGCAACCATCTCACAGCATAATTTATGTCAATCGTGCGGGTATATCTTGCGAGAGTAGTTGTAAAATTGTAGTTTTTTATTTCTTGAACTAATACGATTGAAAAAGAAATTGTCCTTTCTGTCCCTTTCAACCAGCCATAAATGGGGTGCGAGGATTTTAGCGGATTTCTTGAAGTAAAATTCACGCTTCTACTATCACTAAAATCTTCTGGAAAAAATTGACATTCAAATTCTGCTGAAAAATCTCGGTTTTGTTTATCAATATCTTCCATAATTCTAATACGCAATACTTCTAATTTATCCTGTATTTCTTTTGCACTTTTTCTCAATAAAGATAATAGTCCTGCCATTTCACCGCCTCACTAACTTTAAATCTTCAAAATCGGTAAAGCGGTCTCTTAAAAACTTTTCTCCTGACGCCCTTGTTTCTATAAATTCAACATCAACAACTGCAACACGGGGAGTATTATCAGGATACAAATCTTCATATCTCACATCACATCTCGTCATATAAACATACAACATATTTAAATTCTTACCATATCCTATCTTTAAGTTAGGAGTGTATAAACGAAGAAGTGGCGGAGGATAGGCTTTATCAACAACATCGTAAAAAGGGTAAGTCAACCTCCGCAACCATTTTATTACAAATCTTATATCTTCCGTGCGAATATATTTTTTTATCCCTTTTTGAGCCTTTTCAGGAGCGGGCTTGAATTCATAATTTTTAAACTCTTGAACTAATACAATTGGAAAAGAGATTGTCCGCTCACCCGAATAAACCCACATGTAAATAGGATGCGACATTCCCAAAATATCTATTGTGGCATATTCCACTTCTTTGCTATCACTAAATTCTTCAGGGAAAAATTGACATTCTAACGAAGAAGAAAATTTTGTAGTCTCTGTAGTCTCTTCAATAACATCAATACGAAGACGCTCTAACTTATCTGTTATCTCTTTTGCCCCCTTTCTTATTAAAGAAAGAAGCCCCGCCATGTTTTATATCACAATTCTTATATTAAATGTTGCACTTCGCCCCGCATATTTCAAAAAAGAAAGGTAAGTTCCATAAGCAATTAAGTCATCTTGATAATCAAAAATACCTATCTCGCCATAGCGAGGTATCCCGCCCCCGCATCCTTCATTTGCTTCATCACTCGCAACTTCTACCGAGATAAGAATACTATTTATATACCCAATATCAGAGGGATATGGTTCTATTGTTATATTCGCTGGCAAAATTTCTTTTTGAAAAACTTGTTTGTTATTAACATCACAACCTTTTGCTTCTAAATCGGTATAGGTGGGGTCGGGAATTTTAGGAACATTGGGGTCATCATACCCACCTTCTCCTATCTTGAAATATGCTATTCCCACAGGATTAAGGTTTCCAGGATAACTTACTTGACGCCCTAAAAGTTTTGCTATTTTCTCTCGTCCTTTATGTGTTATCACAGCATTTATTACTGGCATGCTTTACTCCGTTAAAATATAGTTTCCAAACACAATTCCTTCTTCGTCAAGAGAGTAATCATCTAAAATAGTTTTATCAATTCGGCGGAATAGATACACTACTTCTTCAAAAGGACGCAGTCCTGTCAATCGCACATGAATAGGTAACAATTCCTTCATTCGTTGCTTCATGTTGATATATAAAATGGCTATATTTTCCACTATCCCACCTCGCCACCCCCATTCAATCTCAATCCAGTTTGTTTTAACGCCTCCCTGAACAGGAGTTCTATAAAAATTTCCACTATCAACAGGATATTCCCAGAGTTCATAAGGCATGATTTCAAAGCCATATAATCCACCTGCCACTTTGTATGCTTCAACGCTTCCTTTGATGTCAAGCACCTCCCAGAAAAATTCAAGCACCCGCCGTATAACCGACATAGGATTATTCTTATCAAGAATGAAACCATACTGCTTCGCATATTCGTCATAATACCGAGTTTTTTGAGGATTAAAAACATCAGGTAAGGTTTCAATTTCTGCTTTGATGTTCTCAAAAATATCCATCATTGCTTCATAAAAACGGCGAAGGTCAGAACTATCTTTGTAAATTTGAGAGGTGAATTCCCATAAACTTTCCCCCCATTTCGTCTTTCCAAACCTGCCTTTACCAAACTTACCTCGTCCAAAACCCATCTTTATCCCTCACTGGCACTCGTGTGCCAAAACTTCTTATAGCAGAATTTGTCCATTTCGCACATATAACTTGTTGTTTTCTCTAAAAAATAATACCAGAGCATTATCAGTTTTTCCAACGGAATTTCCGACTTTTAACTCAATTTGAGCATTTTCAGTTAATCCCCGCACCAGTTCAACATATCCAATCTGTCCTTCTTCAATTGTGATTGACCCCGCAGGGACATAGCAATAATATCCCATAACAAAAGTTCTTATTTTCAAATCAGAAGTCCAAGTAACCTGTCCTGTCGCAGGATTAAATGTTAAAGTTTCCAGACCTGTTATAATTAAATTTCTGTCTTCAACAGAAGCATAAAGATATGCATCTATTCCATTCGCAAATAACTCAAAGGTGGGATACCAGTAATCCTCATCTTCAGAAGGAAATGTTATTTTTAGTTTCGTCGTTTCACTCATATTCTCACCTCCTATTCACTAATCGGAATAATTGTTACTTGTCCTTTCACAATAATCTCATATTCCTCAACGACCATGTCACCTTTTTCCGTAATTTTTGACGGGTCTTCGGGGCAGGATAAGGTAACATGAGCATAATCAACTCCTTCAATACTTTTTACTACATTATAAACATCGGATACTCTTATATCCTCACCAAAGTTTTTATATTTCAAAAATTCTTCAACCTGTTTCTTAACTTCATTCATAACCTCAACAGCATTGTAAAGCGTAGAATCAATCCTCACCTCTACTTGAGTATATGAATGAAGTTAAGAAA
>Ga0207433_10016733_pt1 | contig 10253 bp, 10 predicted proteins | sample YelNatPaOPGAMG01_FD_187559 | JGI IMG/M metagenome (GOLD analysis project Ga0207433, IMG submission 187559) | Hot spring thermophilic microbial communities from Obsidian Pool, Yellowstone National Park, USA - OP-RAMG-01 (SPAdes) (version 3) | ecosystem: Environmental > Aquatic > Thermal springs... | reverse complement strand
GGGGAGACTGCCGCCGATAAGGCGGAGGAAGGAGCGGGCCACGGCAGGTCAGTATGCCCCGAATCCCCCGGGCCACACGCGAGCTGCAATGGCAGGTACAATGGGTTCCAACCCCGAAAGGGGAAGGCAATCCCTAAAGCCTGCCGTAGTTGGGATCGAGGGCTGAAACCCGCCCTCGTGAACATGGAATCCCTAGTAATCGCGCGTCACTATCGCGCGGTGAATACGTCCCTGCTCCTTGCACACACCGCCCGTCGTTCCACCCAAGCGATGCCTGGGTGAGGCGTGGTCTTTGTTGGCTGCGTCGAATCCAGGTTTCGTGAGGGGGGAAAAGTCGTAACAAGGTGGCCGTAGGGGAACCTGCGGCCGGATCACCTCCTAAGTAACTATGGCCTAAGCCGACTGGAGGAGAAAGAGCAGAGGAGCGCATAGTCAAAGCCCTAATCACGCTTTTAAATGACGATTTTATGCTACATTGCTTTTCTGCGGCAGTAGATGTTTTGCGTTTTCGATGTTTACGCAGTTCAAGAAGCGAATACCTTGTTAACCAGTTTAGGCTGATATTTTCTAGGGGTTTACGTGGTGCTGCTGGCGAAGTTTGATCCGTGGCGTTCTAGGCTTTGCACTTGTCCGCCTAAGTTGACCTTTAACCCTTACACTGGATGTGACCACGCATGCGTTTACTGTTATGCTTCAAGCTATATACCGAAATTTTTCAGTTGCCGCCCCAAAAAAGACTTGGTTTCAAGGCTAAAGAAGGAAGCGGCAAGACTGGATGGCGAAATAATTTCCATATCCAACTCTTCAGATCCATATCCAACTATGGAGGCGGAGAAGGGCTTAACAAGGCGGTGTCTCGAAATTCTTTCGCGTTCTAACTGCAAGATTCAGGTAATTACAAAGTCCAATTTGGTAATTAGAGATGTTGACCTTTTGAGGAATGCGTCCTCCATGGTGGCCTTAACAGTTACGACTGATGAAGATGATCTTTCAATGGTTTTAGAGCCTAATGCGCCGCCTTCTTCGGAAAGGCTTAAGGCTGTGGAGAGACTTGTTGAAGCTGGCATACCCACATCTGTACGCATAGACCCCATAATCCCCTATGTGAACGAAAATCCTAAAAGTCTTATGGAAAGAATTGCATCTTTAGGTGTAAAACATGTTACATGCTCAACGTATAAGGTTAAGATGGACAACTGGCAGAGAATTAACCTTGCTTTGCCACAAATAGCTGAAAAACTTAAACCCCTATATTTTGTGAAGGGCGAAAGAATTGGGGGCTACTTGTATCTGCCTAAGGGTTTAAGATTGAGGCTTATGGAGAGTTTGGCTGTTATGGCGAAAAAACATGGGTTGAGGTTTGGCGTATGCAGGGAAAGCTTCAGTCATCTAAACACGGCGGCATGCGACGGTTCTTGGCTGCTTAAAGCCGACAGAGGCTAGCTGCCACTATTTCGTGTACCATTTTTATAAAAAATTGATAGAAAACGAATAAAGAGTTCCTAGTATAATCTTCTTACTAATTCTTAGTTGCAAGTTCTATTTTTCTTTCTTCTTTTCCTCTTTGCCCTTTACTCCTTTAACCAAGCCCTTTCCAACTCCCTTAACTATCCCGAAACCCTTCTTTACGCCTTTACCTACAAATTCACCTGTTTTTTTGGCTGTTGCCCCTGCTTTGCCTTTCTCCTCTTTTTTCTTTTCCTCCTCACCCATAACAATCACCTCCCACGGACATTACTACCTCAGTTCTGTTTAATAGCAGTTAAAAATTTCGAGAAGCAAATCTAATGGCAAGTTTTAAATTCCCATATATAAAATAAAATATGGTGAACTTATGCCTAAAGATGATGAAATGCTTCAAGTTTTGAAGGAAATTAAGGCCTTGTTAGAGCCTAAGCCTGCTCCGCCTCCGCCACCGCCACCAAAGGGCTTATGGAACGAGTTTATAGACTTCATATCCAAGTATAAAGTGTTAGGACTTGCCGTAGCCTTCATCATGGGTGTTTATGTCGGTCAAGTAATCCAATCACTAGTTAAAGACCTGCTTATGCCACTAATAGGCTTGGCAATACCTGGCCTAGGAAACCTATCCACATTCAAAATTGCTGTTCCACCAACAGCCTTAGACGCTGAAGGAAAACCTATAGATCCGAACTGGACAGGGCAATTGTTCGGAATTGGGAACTTCTTAGTAGCCATAATAACCTTCATAATAGTAGCCTTTGTCATCTTCCTAATAGTAAAGATAACCAAAAAATGGGGCATAGAATAACCTCCCCATCCCTCTTTTTTACAAAAATCTTCCTTAAAATTTAACCATTTATGCTTAGTTATTTATTAATTTTATAATTACCCGAGACTATCTATTTTGCTCTAGAGAGGGTTTTGAAGGCAAAAATCAAATTTAGGATATCTTTCGCTTAAATTCTTCTTCTAAAGCTAAAATTAATGCTCCATAAGATTCCAGCAGGTGGCTTCTCTCATGTTGGACTTCGCCCTCGCTTTTCAATACTTCATTTAAAGCTTGTACTATTTCAAGCCTTAACGCTGCTAACTCTTCTGGTTTGTTTTTCAGTTTTATTTTGTCGCCGATATCCCTAAGTTTTTCTATGAACTTTTTCAGTTTTTCTATAAGGGCTTCTTCCTCTTTTAGAAAGTCGTTCAGTCTAACTTCAAGTTTCTGTATCTCCCTTAAAAATTCAGACGAATTTTTACTCGAAGAGTTGGCTGCCACTGCTCCTCATAACCTCTTCGGCATATTCTTCACATTTTTCCCAAGGGACATGTGCATATTTTTCTACAAGACTTCTCTTAACCTTTATTGTTACTTCTCCGCCATTACTTCTAACAAATTTGGCAGCTAGGCCTTCGCCCTCATGCACTTCTAATGCAACTTTTCCAAGCACCGCTTTTACGCCGTCAACAAGGCAAAGGTAAGGTTTACGGTTAACTGTTTCAATGATGCATTTTGCTGGTTTTTCGCTCAAAATTTCCTCTGCCATAAGACTCATTTTTAAGCCTAGAACAAGAAAGGGGCCTAAATGACCATGAAGTCTTACAGCTTTTTCTAAAAGATCTTCGCTTATTATTGGGTGCATTCTATTTTTTGACCTCCGCTCGATGTATACCTCTAGAGGCGAGGGTAACAACCAACATTATTCCTATAAAGCCGCCTATTAAGCCGCCGACGGCGTGAAGCCCAGCCCAGCCTAAAACTCCACCCCACTTAGCTAAGGCAGGACCTGCCATGAAGAAAGAGCCAATAATAAAGCCTGCCACTGCCGCAGAGATAATTGCTACCGGAAGCATCGAGGCTGTTGTGGCAAACTGAGTTTTGAAACTCCTTTCATAACCAATGATGTATGATATTAGGTCAAAGACTATGCTGGCGGCTGTAAAGCCCAGAAAGTGAGTTCCTCCAGGATTAAAAATGAAGTTTATTACGGTTGCTATGATTCCAACAGCCGATGCAGCTCCTGGCTTTCTTATCCACCAGACTGTAAGCACAAGAACTGTGAAGCCTATTAAATCGCACAGTAAAGGTAAACCAGTCATACTGAAGAATATGGGGGCGAAGATTGAGTTTAGGACTCCCCATAAGGCTGACAGCAAGGCTATTGCTGCTACTTCGCGGCTGTTGAAGTATGTCATTCCAGACACCTTTAGTATTACAAACATTAGAAATCGTAATATCACGTATAAAAAGCTTTCCAAATTCTCTTAACAGAATCGAGCTATTAAACCTGAATTCAACTTTAGTTAATAAAAGTTTATAAGCATGCTGGATGAACTAGCCAACAGCATAATGGGGAGAACGGCGCGATGCGTTGGCGAACCAAAACAGTTTATCCCTTCACCGCTATAGTCGGCCAAGAAAAAATGAAAACCGCCTTGATTCTTAACGTTATAAACCCAAAAATTGGCGGAGTTCTTCTTAGAGGCGAAAAAGGAACTGGAAAATCTTTGGCTGTGCGTGCTTTGGCTGATCTCCTTCCAGAAATCGAAGTGGTAGCTGGCTGTCCCTTCAACTGCGATCCAACGAATCCAAAAGAGATGTGCGATGATTGTAGCAGCAAGGCAGCTACTGGTGAAAGTCTTCCCGTGGTTAAAAGGCACGTGTCCGTGGTGGAGCTGCCCATAGGCGCCACAGAAGACCGTCTAGTAGGCACCATCGACATTGAAAAGGCAATAAAAACCGGGGAAAAGCATTTTGAGCCTGGGCTTTTGGCTGAGGCTAACCGTAATATTCTCTACATCGACGAGGTAAACCTGTTAGATGATCATCTTGTGGATGTTTTGTTGGACGCTGCTGCCATGGGCGTGAATTTTGTGGAGCGAGAGGGGATATCCTTCAGTCATCCCGCGAGATTTGTTTTGGTGGGCACCATGAACCCTGAGGAAGGAGAGCTTCGCCCCCAACTACTGGACCGCTTCGCCCTTTCCGTTGAAGTTAAAGGAATTTCTGACAAAGAGGCTAGGGCTGAAATAGTTAGACGCCGCGTAGCCTTTGAGAATGATCCAGCATCATTTATTGCAGAATACCGCGAGGAACAGGAAAAACTTCGCCGGAGGCTCATAGACGCCCAGAAGCTTTTGCCTGAAGTGAAATTAGACGATGAAATGTTGGACTTAATCACCAAAATTTGCATAGATTTCGCCGTTGACGGCCACAGAGCCGACATCACAATTTATAAAACGGCTTGCACCCTCGCGGCTTTTAAAGGACGAACCGAAGTGTTTGAGGAAGACGTTATGGAAGCAGCTGAGTTGGCGCTTCCTCACCGTCGCCGCCGCAAACCCTTTGAAGAGCCAAAACTTGAACGACAACAGATTCAAGAAATTATTCAAAATTGGAACAAAAACAAGAAAAGCGAGCCCCCACCTTTTGACAATAATTCTTCTAGAAACGATAATGATGACAAACCTTTAGAAAGAGAAGAACCCAAAAAAGATGATGTTTTTGAAGTTGGTTCGCCTTTTCCCGTGAAACCTTTATCCCCACCTGTTTTTGACAATGTTCGTCGAAACAGCAGCGGGCGAAGATCAAAGAGTAAAAGCAAGTCAAAGAATGGACGGTATGTCAGCAGTGTAATTCCTAAAGAGGGGGGAGCGGCGGATTTAGCTTTTGACGCTACACTGCGGGCAGCCGCCCCTTACCAAGTTAGGCGTAGAAAAGAATCCCCGAGCCGGACAGCGCTGCTCATTGAAGACTGGGACTTGAGGGAGAAGGTTCGCGAAAGGAAAATTGGCAACCTAATAGTTTTTGTGGTTGACGCCAGCGGCTCCATGGCTGCCGAAGAAAGAATGACTGCTGCTAAAGGAGCAATTCTATCCCTGCTTATTGACGCATATCAGAAGAGAGACAATGTGGGAATGGTTGCCTTCCGCAAAGACACCGCTGAACTAGTGCTTCCTCCCACAAGGAGTGTAGATCTTGCACAAAAATGCTTGGCAGAACTACCCACAGGAGGACGCACACCCCTAGCCCACGGACTAAAACTTGGACTAGAAACAATACGCAACTATTTGACAAGAGACAAAGAGGCTGTTCCGCTGCTTGTGTTAATTTCTGATGGAAGGGCAAACATAAGCATTTACAACGGCGATCCAGTGGAAGACGCAAAAATGGTGGCTGAAGAAATACGCTTGGCAGGAATAAACTCCATAGTCATAGACGCCGAACAAGACTTCGTTTCTTTAGGCTTGCTCCAGCAAATATGCAACCGGATGGGCGGAAAATACCTACGCTTAGAAGAGCTAAACGCGTCAGCCGTCGCATCCGCCGTCATCGAAGAAAGGAGGTGAAAATAGAAAATGAAGAGGACAACCGCAATAATGATTACAGTAATACTAATAGCAGTCATAATCCTATCAGCCTTCGCAGTATACAAACTATACGTGGCTCCTGAAGGTGGCAGTTCACAAGAAGGACCAATAACCGTTGTAGATTGCAAAGGAGTTAACGTAACACTGCAAGCCCCTGCAAAAACTGTAATCAGTCTCACGTCTGGAATGACAGAGTTAATCTACGCCTTAGGATGCGGAGACAAGATTATAGGACGAGATTCCTATTCTAGCTTCCCGCCAGATGTTCTAAACAAGCCTGTGGTAGCGCCCCATTCATATCACCCGCCTTTAGAACAAATACTGGAACTAAAGCCAGACCTACTAGTCTCTAATACCAACTTAGTATATGACGAAAACGAAACAAGAAAAACCCTTGAAGCAGCTGGCATAGCGGTCTACGTCGACGAAACAAGCACCCCAGATAGGGTAAAGACTTGTATAACAAATCTTGGCATACTGTTAGGCGTAAAAGACAGAGCACAAGAAATTATAAGTTTCATAGAAAACTACGAGAACCTCGTCCAAAACCGCGTTAAAGACTTAAAGGAAAGCGAAAAGCCAAAAGTATACCTTGAACTCTGGGACGCGTGGAACACCGTTGCTGAAGGAAGTGTCGGCCATAAACTGCTAGTTTATGTTGGCGGATCAAATATTGCTGCTGACCAGCCTATGCCTTACCCAATAGTTAGCCCAGAATTTGTTGCAGAGAAAAACCCCGAAATAATCATTAGAATGAAAATGGCAGGAGACCCAGACTATCCAATTTTACGGCAGCAAATTATGAACAGGACCGCTCTAAAGGAAGTAGACGCTGTCAAAAACGGGAAAGTCTACATTTACGACCCAGAGCTCATGCAAGGTGTAAGATATCCCGCTGGGCTACTTTACTGGGCTAAATGGATTAATCCGGAACTTTTCGAAGATGTTGACCCAGAAGCTGTGCATAAGGAACTTTCTTTGAAGTTCTTCGGGATGGAGTTGGAAGGAGTGTATGCATATCCATGACAACGAACAAAAATTGTAACCCTAAAAACTTCTATGAAGAGAATAAAGGCAAAAAAATATTCGTAATCTTTTGCCTTTTAGTGAGTTTGCTGGTAACTGCAGCAGTTTCAGTAAGCCTCGGTGCGGCTTCACCAGGTTTTATTGAGGCTGTTCAAGTGGTTCTTTCAAAAATTTTCCCCTTTTTAGGCTTTGACCCTGGATCTAAAATAACTCAGTTAATAATTCTTGAAATAAGGCTTCCACGTGTTCTTCTGGCGATAATCGCTGGAGCTGGACTTGCTGCCTCCGGAGCAACAATGCAGGGAGTATTGCGAAACCCTCTTGTTTCCTCATACATATTGGGGATTTCTGCAGCTGCTGGCTTCGGCGCCGCCTTAGCTATAGTTCTCGGTATAGGTTTCATAGCGGGGGTTGGCTGGTACTTAGTTATTGTTAACGCGTATGTTTTTAGTTGGCTTGCCATGGTGATGGTTTATGGTATCGCGCGCTTACGTGGAATAACCCCTGAAACGGTGATTTTGGCAGGAGTAGCCATAGGTTACCTTTTTTCTGCTGCATTATCATTAATTCAATATGTTGCACCTGAATATGAAGCGGTGCGTGCTGTGGTTTTCTGGCTTATGGGAGGGCTTAACCGTGCAACTTGGGAAAGCATCATAATCCTATTTCCAATTGTCATTTTGACCATATTTCTCATGGTGCTGCAGGCTTGGAACATTAACGTAGTCAGCATGGGAGAGGATGTAGCAACAAGTTTAGGCGTCACTCCAAAGCGGGTTTTAACGATAACTATGGTGTTGGAGACACTGGCTACTGCCAGCATAATATCTTTTACTGGAGTTATCGGTTTTGTGTGCCTAATTTCTCCGCATATCGCCCGCATGTTAATTGGGAGCGACCATAGGTTTCTTATACCTTGTAGCAGCCTTGTTGGCGCTTGTCTACTTCTTTGCTCTGACACCGTGGGCCGTTTAGTGCTTCAGCCTACTGAAATTCCTGTTGGAATAGTGACCTCGTTGCTCGGTGTTCCCTTTTTCCTCTACATCCTCGTGAGCAGAAGGAGGCGAATTTGGGGTTGAAACTCACAATCAACCATCTATCTTTCAGTTATAGCAGTTCCCCCATCTTAAAAGGCATAGATCTAGCCTTAGATTTAGGCGAAGTTTTAAGCATTGTCGGTCCTAACGGTTCAGGCAAAAGCACACTTTTGAAATGCATCAACCGAATTTTGAAAACTAAAGGTAATACTGTTTTTGTTGACGGCAAAGACATCAACAAACTCAATCTCAAAGAGTTGTCAAAGATTATGGGGTATGTTCCTCAAAGCTCGGTGAGCGTTTTTCCCTTCACAGTCTTTGATATAGTGATGATGGGGCGAACCCCGTACATTCATTGGAGCCCAAGCGAGCAAGATTATGAAATTGTCGCAGAGACATTAGATTTCCTAGGACTCAGCGATTTAGCCATGCGCCACTTTAATGAGCTTAGCGGCGGCGAACAACAAAAGGTTATAATCGCCAGAGCTCTTGCTCAGCAGCCTAAAATCTTGCTTTTAGACGAGCCCACAAGCAATCTTGACATTAAACATCAGTTGGAGATACTCTGCATACTTAAGGATTTAGCTCAAAGCAAACATTGTTCCATAATAGTGGCGATGCATGATTTGAATATGGCAAGCAGATTCTCAGATAAAATGCTGATGCTAAAAAAGGGGTGTATATTTGCCGTTGGCGCCCCAGAAAAAGTGTTAACTGAAGAAAACATAGAGGCGGTCTATGGAATTAAAGCAAAAGTGACAAAATCCATTATGGGTAAGCCCCAAGTTGTTCCCTTAGAACCCATATCATCCAAAGAAGTTTCAGAAGCTCCTTCAAAATTTGCCCTCTTAACATAAAACAGCGTTAAAGGGGAAAGGAAAATGGCTATCCTAAAAATAGCTTACGTTACAACGTACATACATGACGTTGAGCCCCTCCTTTCAGCAGTAAAATCCGTTAAGAACAAGTATGGAGAAATAGTGGATATTCAAGTTAGAACAGGCGAAGACTTAGCATCAGAAAGCATCCTAAAAGAGTTTATAGCATTTGCAGAGAAATCCCACATTGCAATTTTCCACCTTATGGGCGAACCTCCAAACTTCGAAAAAACCCTCTCAAAACTTAAAGAGGCTAAAATTCCAGTTTTCGCTGGCACTATAGGCGATGGACGCATCGCAGAGTTAAGACGTATTTCAACAGTATCCATGGAAGACTACGAAAAAATTTTGCAGTATTCAAACTACGGCGGAACAAAAAACTTCAAAAACCTCCTTCTCTACTTAGCAAACCGTTTCGCTGGCTGCACCTACACGGTTGAGGCTCCAGAAAAGCTTCCATGGCATGGAATATATCATCCGGACTTCAAACACGTCCCAACCTTGGAGGAATATTTGTCAAAAAAGTATAAGCCGGAAAAGCTTACCGCCGGAGTGTGGCTCCACCAAACCCACTGGCAATCCGGAGACACAGAGTTCGTTGACAGCCTAATAAGAGAAATTGAAAGCAGAGACGCCAACGTTATCCCAGTGTTCTTTACAGGAGTTAAAGATTCTCTTTCAGAAGACGGCGTGCTGAAATGGGTAATAGAAAACTATTTCATGAAAGATGGAAAGCCTCTAGTCGACGTTGTCATAAGCCTTCTAATGTTTTCCCTATCCATGTATACACGGCAAGACGAAACCGCCGACAGCCTATTAAAAATGCTTAACGTGCCAGTTATAAAGGCTGTTCTCACATGGAACACTTTTGAAGAATGGCAAAGCGCTATGCAAGGGCTAAGCCCCCTTGACATACCGCCAAACGTGGTTATGCCGGAATTCGACGGCAAACTTATAACGGTGCCCATAGCAGCAAAAAGCTTCTGTGAAAAAGACCTGACGACTGGAACCCGAATAATCAAGTTTGCACCTATCCCTGAAAGGATTGGGAAACTGGCCAGCTTAAGCCTAAACTGGGCGAAGCTGAAACGCAAACCAAACGGCGAAAAAAGAGTTGCCATAATCTTCCACAACTATCCTCCGAGAAACGACACAATAGGAGATGCTTTTGGGCTTGACTCTCCAGCTTCAGTTTTAAACATCCTAAAAGGCTTGAAAGAAGCAGGCTACAAGCTGGATTATCTGCCTGAAAGCGGACAAAAACTCATAGAGGATTTGATGCAGCGAATGACTAATGATAAGCGATGGGCAAGCCTTCAAGAGCTGGCCGAAAGGGCTGTAGCAAAAATTCCCACAGATCACTACTTGAAATGGTTCAGCGAACTTCCAGATGATGTTAAAGAAAAAATGGAGAAACATTGGGGGAAGCCTCCAGGCAAACTTTTCAATTATAACGGTGAGCTTCTTGTTTCTGGAATCATAAACG
>Ga0207433_10016731_pt1 | contig 10254 bp, 7 predicted proteins | sample YelNatPaOPGAMG01_FD_187559 | JGI IMG/M metagenome (GOLD analysis project Ga0207433, IMG submission 187559) | Hot spring thermophilic microbial communities from Obsidian Pool, Yellowstone National Park, USA - OP-RAMG-01 (SPAdes) (version 3) | ecosystem: Environmental > Aquatic > Thermal springs >... | reverse complement strand
GTATTAAAGTAAGTATTTTAGTTGATGAAGATAGAAAAAGGGGAAGTGAAATAGCTTTTAAAGATTTGGGAGTTAATTTGATTTTGTTAGATGATGGTTTTCAGCACCGAAGACTAAAAAGGAATTTGGATCTCGTTCTTTTAAAAAAAGAAGACTTGGATGATAAGCTCTTCCCTTTTGGGAGACTAAGAGAACCTATAAGTTCTTTAGAAAGGGCAGACGCTATAATTTTAACTTATCAAGAATATAAACCTTTTGATTTCTCTTATAAAGAAAAGCCTGTTTTTAAACTTTATAGAAAAAACTGGAAAATTTTAAATAAAAACTTGGAGAAAGTGGATAATTTTAAAGAAAAAGATTTTATAGCATTTTGTGGGTTAGCTAATAATAAACAATTCTTTGATATTTTAGAAAAGCTTGGTTTAAGAATTAAAAAACGGCTTTCTTTTCCGGATCATTATCATTATAAAGGTTTTGAACTTGATCCTAAGGAAAATTATATTACTACATTAAAGGATGGAATAAAGCTTGATTTTCAGGAAAATCTCTATTTTTTAGATTTTGAAATAGAAGTTAAAGGATTAGTTGAATTTATAAAAAATACATTAAAAAGGGGTTAAATTTTTACTTTTTTATTTTAGACAATAACTCCTTTGCTTCCTGAGCATTTGGGTGAAACTTAAGTTCGATATTTATTTCTGAAATAGCCTTATCAAGCTCTCCTTTTAAGATATAAACCTTCGCTAAACTATAATGTAAAAGAAGATAAGTGTTATCAATTTGTTTCACTTGATGAAGATATTCAAGAGCTTTAGAGATATTTTTTTCTTTTATATATATTTCAGCAAGACCCCATAGAGCATCTAAGTTAGACCTATTTTTTTCTAAAACTTCTTTATACAACTTTTTTGCTTCCTCCAAATTATTTAAATGATAATATGTCCTTGCTAATCTTACTAAATCTTTTTCTTCTCTTGAAATTTTTAAAGCTTCTTTATATTTCTCAACAGCTCTATAATAGTCGCCTTTTAAATAATAGGTCCATGCTATTTCTGAAAGAGGTAATATTTCTTTTCCTTGAAAATCTTGATTTGAATTTTCAAGCTCTCTTAATGCTTCATCAAAATTTCCGATCTTTCTATAGTAGATTCCCCGTGTTAAATGGTATAAATTCTTTATTTTTAAAGTATAAGGGAAGCCTTTTAATTTGTTTTCGTCTATTGCCTGAATTTTGATATAGTAAAAACCGTCTTTTTCAATTTTAATAACTACTTTTGGATCTGATGTGCGCAATGAATTTAGGACGTTAATAAGTTTCTCATCTTTTGCAATTACTACTTCATATTCTTTAGCTCCACTTACGGCTTCCCAAGAAATTTCTAACTCTCCAGAAGGTAGATTTTTAAATTCAACATTTTTGACTGCGCTTAATAATGGTAAAGTTTTAATCTCTTTTTCAACAATAGCACCTATTCCGGCATTAAACTGATATCCTTTACCTTTTAACATACCCTCGTATACAGATAATCCTGTAATCTCATTTTCAGTAAATAATGAAAAATTTGTTCCTACATTTTTTAGTTTTATTTGTGGAGTATTAAGTTCAAAGTTTACATTTTTAAATTCTCCTTCCCATATTTTGCAATTTATTCTTTCTTTTTTAAAAAGAAGAGTTTTTCTAAACTCACATTCAAAATTAGTTTCTCTTTTTGTTCTAATTATACTATCAGAAACTGTTTGATATACGATAAATTGATTTGTTTGAAACTTATTTGGACGATAAGGTATAATAGGAAATAAGTTTAGCATAATAAAAAATAAGAAAAATATTAAACTGAATAACAGAAAATATGATTTTAATGGTTTTTTACCCTGACATAAAGTAACTATAAATTCTGAGCCTTCACCTGGTGTTGAATCAACTTCAATTGTACCCTGGTGTTGTTCAATGATCTTTTTAGCTATATACAATCCTAACCCTGTACCCTTTATATCTGGATGTTCCCCTCTAAAATATTTTTCAAATATTTTTTGACGCAATTCCTTAGGAATACCAATACCTGTATCTTTAATTTTTATTTGAATTTTATTGTTAATCTTCTTTGTTTGAATATATACTTTTCCTTCTATTTTATTATATTTAATAGCATTAATAATAATATTAAGTAAAGCTCTTTTTAAATTATTTCTACTTCCTATAATTTTAATTTCATCAATATCATAATAAATATTTATATTTTTAACTAAAGCTAATGGTTTTACTTCTTTTATTATTTCTTGTAATAATTCATTAAGTGAAAATTCTTCAAATTCTTTTTTTTGTGTAGGTTGTATTAATAAATTATCTATTTCTTCTGTTAATTCTATAATAGCTGCATTGGCAATCTCTATAATTTTTTCTTTTTCTTTTTCATCTATTTCTGGTATTTTAATTAATTCTAAAGATGTCTTTATAGTAAAGAGAGGATTTCTTATTTCATGCGCAAATGTAGTTAAACTTTCTAAAATAAAATCATAATCCCTTTTTTGATGTTTTTGAATGTAATAATAGCTATAAACAATAAACCCTAAAATTTCTTGAAATAATTTTAAGTATCGAAAAATTTCAGGTTTTTTGATATTTTTTAAAATTAATAAATAAATCCTATCTTCTATCTTAAAAAGAAAAACTTTTTGGGCGCTTCCATAAGATAAATCTTCTATTGTTCCATAGTTTCTATTTTTTAAACTTTCAATATCAATATTAAAGTAAGAAAAAACTCTTCTAGATTAAAATCTATTTTTTTAATTTTATTGTCCGAAAATTTAACCCCTTCAATTTTGGATTCAATTATACTAAAAAAATAAATTTCATTTGGTTCAAAAATTTTATATAAACTTGAGAGAAAAACTTCAATAAAACTTTCTTTTCCTATATGTAATCGCAAATTTTTAATAACATCTGCAATTTCATTTATCATGATTTATTTCTAATAATCCTTCAAAACTATGTATGACCCAGCCAGCAAAAGATTTCTTTTTTATCGTCTTTTTTAATATATCCCAAAATTTTCTATTTTGATAAAATGTTATTTTTTCTGGTAAGACTTTATAGGTTCCAAAATACTTTAATCCATTGTGTGGCAATTTGATAAGAAATACTTTATTTTCTTGAAAATGAAAAATATTTCGCTTAATTTCATCTCTATGAACTAAATAGTGTTCTTCCAAAGGAAGAGGATTAATTTCTAAACCCAAATAAAGCGGTTTTTGTATTTTACTTGCATAACAGAATTCATTGTTGGAGATTTCTAAAATTTCACTCAAGTTTGTGCGATAACTCATAACTACAACTTCATCAGCAATGTCTATAATATAAAAACTTAATGGTTTATTATCATATTGTATCTCATCAAACCAAAAAGGAATAACAATACTAAATAACATTTTTTTATTTAAAATCTCTTTTATTTTCCTTATCATATCTACATATTTTTTTGTATAACTTTCCAAATTAATATTAAAATCTTTTATAAGATAAGGTTCTACATCTATTTGAAATCCAGAAATACATTTACATTCTTCATTAAAATTTAATACCCTTTGTACTCTATTAATAAGTAAAGAAGGGTTATTAACATCTTGAGGTCTTCCATCTAAAGCAAAAACCTCAATACCTACCTTTTTGGCTAAGTTAAAAAAGGGTAAAAATTTCACTAAATCATCATCTATTTGTAAATATATTTTATTTATATTTAAGTTTTTTAATTTTTTTATAACTTCATTTTCTTTGCCTAATATTTTATTAAAATCCCAAATCCAAATTCCAAGTTTCGGTTGATATATTGGATTTTCATCTGTACAATTATATGTATATTGATCATATTGTTTCTTATTATTTTTAAAGTAACTTATATATGAAAAATTTCCATTTACATAGACTATATCAACATAATCACTTTGATTTAATAAATCATAATCAATTTCAACTTTAAGTTCTTCTGATTTATACTTATAAAAAACAGGTGTACAAGAAGTTAATAAAATTAGTAAAAAAATTATGATAAATTTAAAACCCATTTTGAAAATCCCTTAGGTATTTTTTTTAAAATTATAAATTTATCTTTAATAAGGATATTTTCGTGATCTGACCAAATCTTATATTCGCTATTTTTTGTAAAAGTTAGACCCTCAATTTCAACTGGTGAATAAAGAAAGATTATTAATTTGTTTGCTAAAATTTTGTAATTAAATCTAACTGCATCTCTTTTCTCCCAAAATTTACCTAAATCTCTAATTGTTGTAATCCAAATGTTTTTAGGTAATGAATTTATAAAGTCTTCTAAAAAAGTCAAAATTTTAAAATTTTTAAATTTCCAAAATGTCAGGTCTGGATGAATTAAAATTACCATTGCCCCACCATTATTAAAAATTTTTTCTGCCAATTTAAAAGCTGAATTTTTTCTAAAATATAGTGGAGGAAATTTTTCATCTTCTAAAGCAACTGGTATTTCAATTATTGGGCTTTCTTTAGAATAATCTTTATATGGCAACTTATAAGGGAAATAGGTTAACACATTCTCAGCACTAAAAGTTGAAGAAAATTTGTAACCAAGTTTAATCATGGCTTGGGGCAAATCATAGTGATACTCTAAATGTCCAGACCTAAAAGACAAAATTTTTATATCTTCACCTTCTAAAAGGTCCTTAGAAACTTTAAGTTCACCACAAAGGGTAGGATTACCACTAACTGTGTATTTTTCTTCTACTTTTGGCTTGTATTCAGGATAAGACTCATTGCATGAACCAAAAGGTAAATTATGGAGAATTTTAGTATGACTAACAGTATGAGAGCCTATTTCAAAACCCAATTTATCTAAAGTTTTGAGTATATTAATTAGTTCTTTATTGAAAAAAGGTTTATCATAATAATCTTGTTGATATTTTGTTTGAACAAAAATTGTAGATTTAACACCCAATTTTCTTTCTATTTCAGTAAATTTTGTTATATTTTGAGCTGCATCACTGGAATCTAACTCATGCGTAATTACAAGAGAAGCTTTATAACCAAATGGTGCTGTGTGTAGAGTAATTCCATTCGGAAATTTATTCTCGTAAATATTTTTTAAGAAAAAGACAATTATGTCTGATAAGGGTTCAAAGTTATTAATATAAAATCTATTAGCTTTAAAATCTCGATTTAAAAAATTTCTTAAAGTTAAATCAAAAACAGATATGCCTAAAAGGTAGGCTTTACCTTTACCAAAATTATTTACTGTTATTGCAGGTTTGCCATCTTCAAAATAAGCAATAGGTTTTGCTGATCCTAAAATTATACCATTTGTCCAAATACTCTCTTTGTCATTAGAAAGAATAAGCTCCCGTTCCTCATGGGTATCTAAATAGGGATTAGTATAATTCCTATCAAAATACAACTTCTTTCTAAATTTTGAAGGGATGTAATCTTTATATCCAAAGAGGTCTTTTAACATCCCATATTTTAAAGTAAAAACACTATCACTGATAATACAACCACCTTGTTTAACAAATTCTTTGACATATTTTTCTTCTTCTTTACTTAGTTCTAAAATTTTATCCATATTTCCTACTAAAATTACAATCCCAAAATTTGAGCAATCTATAAAATTTGAGCATAATTTATAAGGAATACCAGCAGTTTTAAGGATTCTTTGCCATGCAATTAAATTAATTTTATTAGTGTATTTTGGATTAATTTCCCAAATTCCTACCATTCCGTCACCCTTTATTGATACATTTGGTTCATCAATATAATAACTAATATAATTTTCTTTTGTTTTTAAATTATAAATAAAATTTGTTTTGTATAAAAAATTTTTAGCAGTTATTATGACTAAAATCATTAAAACTAATGCAAAAGTAATAATTCTAAAATTAATAAGATGTTTCATTTTTAATATACTCTTCAACGAGTTTAACTCTATGTTTTCCTAAATAGCAATGTATATAGAAAATTTCTTGAGGATTTTTTTCAATTAAAGATTTTATTTTCTGTATCATAGATAAATTATATTCACTATTTAAGTTAAAATATTCAAGAGGATAATTAAAAAATTTTAATCCGAGTTCTCTGGTATTTTTTAGTTCTTCATTTAAAAGAAACTTCTCTGGAAGTAAGTTTGGATTAAGTAAACTTATTACTACAGTTATACCAAGTTTTTCTTTTAATATTTTTAATTCTCTTTTATTTGGGTAAGGTCCTATTATTACATTTTTTTTAATATATTTTGCTTTTCCTTTAATTAAATGAAGTGGATATAAATATGGTTCAAAGTAAGAAAAATAAACTGAAAATGACAAAAAAAGAAAAATCAAAAAAACGGAATATACCAAAATTCTTGGTAAAGAATATATCAATTTAGATAGAAAATTCATGTTGGATTTTTTCTCTTAAAGGTTTACCCCAACCTTTTCTCCAAAATTGAAATGTTGCTATTATTCTTTCAGCAGCCATTAATTGACGATAACCAAAAAATTCTAATATTCCTGTAAACAAAAGTTTTATAAGATCTGCTAAACTGCTATAACGTCTATATAAATAATTATCTAAAAAAACAGAAGCAATGTTTATCCACATACCCCAAAGGAAAGCTAAACAAAAGAAAAGAAAAGCATATTCTTTGCTTATTAGATCAAGTATATAAAATATAATAAAAGATAGATATCCAGTAAATTCTACAATTGGTCCTAAAGCCTCAACAAAGACAAAATATGGAAATCCTATTGTTCCTACTGACTTGTATTTTGGGTTTAAAAACATGTCTTTAGAATACAATAGTGAATCGATTAAACCTCTATGCCATCTGTTTCTCTGTTTTAATAAAGATGTCCAATCTGTTGGAACTTGAGTGTAGCAAATAGGGTCGGGTATGAAAACAATTTTATAGGGAATTTTGTTTTCTAAACAGTATTTGTGTAACCTTACTACTAAATCCATATCTTCGCCTACGGTTTTTCTATAACCTCCTATAGAAATAACCATATCTTTTCTAAAAACACCAAAGGCTCCTGAAATAATCAAAAGAGATTTAAGAATACTCCAGCCTGTTCTTCCTGCAAGAAAACCACGTGTATATTCTATAGTTTGAAAAAGTTCAATAAATTTTTTAGGAGCTTTGAATTCTTTAATAGTTCCTCCTTCAACAACCGCACCATTAAGAGGAAGAACGATACCACCTACAGCTACAACTGTTCTATCTTCAAAAAATAGCCTTGATGCTCTCAACAATGCTTCAGGGTCTAATATAGAGTCTGCATCAATACAACAAAAAATAGGATATTGAGATACATTAATTCCTGCATTTAAAGCATCTGCTTTTCCACCATTTACTTTATCTATTACAATTAGATTTGGATAATCAAGTGATACATACAAATTTTTTATAGGTTTATGAGGTAAAATTATTTTAATTGCTGGTGGAACTGGAATAAGATTGAATTCTGAAATTAATAGATCAAGAGTTTTATCTGTAGAACCATCATTTATCACAATTATTTCAAATTCAGGATAAAATAAAGATAAAAGTGATTTAACTGTAGATAAAATTGTTAATTCTTCATTATAAGCTGGTACTAAAATACTAATGGGTCGGTACATTGCTTGAGAAGATAATAAAATTTTTAATTTTTGCGGAGTTGAGATTTTAAGATTAATTAAAAGTTCTTTTATAGAAAATATAGCAAAATAGCTGTAAATACTATTAACAATAATGAAATATAAAAAAATTAAAAATTGAATACTCAAAAGAAAATAAGCTAAGACCTCAAGCATAATTTGAAGCTCTTTTTAAAATAAAGTTTACCATTTCTTTAGCATATCTATCATCTGATTTGTTTATTAATTCTACAATTTGATTTCTAAATTTAGGTCCCAATTTTAATAAAGCTAAACCTGCTGATCTTCGTACATAAAAATTATTATCACAAAGAGACTTTATTAAGATTTCCACAGCGTTTTCACAAAGATAAGCATATTGGGCAGAAACAGTTCTTAATATCCAATTTTCACTCCTATAAGTGTTTCTTATTAACTGACATATTTCAGGAACCCCCATTCTACCAAGTGTTCTTAAAATAGCAATTTTTAAATCATCTGAAGCCTTATTAAAATAAGATAAAAGTATATCTTTAGCTGAGTTTAAAGAAACAGAACTTAAAGAATGAATTAAACTTTTTTTAACATCAATATTTATTTTATCATCTAATAACACTCTTTCTATTGATTTTATTATTAATAATTCTTCATTTTTAGATTTTTCTAACATTGATTTTAAAGCATTAACAAATAATTGTTCAATAAATTTCAAAGATAAATATATTTTTATATGAGTATTAGATAATATTTCAACTAAAAACAAGAAAATCTCTTTATCAGCTATTAAGCTTAAATTATAGATTATTTGTAATTGGACAAACGAATTATTTTCATTTTTTAATGCATCTATATAAAAATCTTTGTATTCATAAAGTTTAAAAGGTGCTAATTTTTCAAATCCCTCTATACGTTCTAACCAATTTTTACTTGTGCATTTTTTTAAATAAAAAGCTATGATTCCGGAATCGTAAGCAATTTTTAAAGTTTTATGTAATATTTCACCAGTAAGATTAGAAACAAAAGAAATCAATACATTAGATAATGCTTCGGCTTCAAGAGGGGTTTTTATTTTAATTTCCTCTGATTTATTTGCATAAAGTGTTTCCATAATTTTTTCAATATATTTTTTTTCTAAAATTTTTTTCTTTTTTTCTCGTTTTTCAATTCTAATTTTTTGAAGTATTAATAATAAAAAATGAAAAAAGCAACTTAATGCTAAAATAAGTATAAAAAAATATAAAAAATTCATTAAAAAATATTTATTGATAAAATCTGTCAATAAAATCATTTACCACCAATATCTTAGGAATAAACCTAATCCTCTTCTTGTATACAAATTTTCACGATTTTCATATAAAAAATCTAAACCTATACTAAAGTTTTCTTTAAATCTATATTCTGTTTCAAAGAGATGAAAATATGAAGAAAATTTTTGAATATCACTTAAAGTTGTTAACCGTTCGGAAATAGTTCCAAAACCAAAACTATATTTCACTAAAAACTTGCAAACTACTTCTTTGCTTATTGTAGTAACAAGGGAATAACTGTTAGTTTTAGGAACTAAATATAATTTTTCTTCTAATATAAAATCCTTAGGTAAATATAAAATAAAACCAGGGAAAAACATATCTACATTTGAGTCTTTAAAACTCATATGATTATATCCAAAAGAAAATTCAAACTTACTTAACCCTTGAAATACCTCAAAACCATATGTTGTTTTAGGTAAAAAACTTGCATCAGGGCTATAAGAAAAACTTAAATATCCCCATCTTGTTTTACCAAGATAAGGATAAATTTCTATATATAGCTGATTATCTTCCAACCCAAAACGTTCAAATTTTTTAGCACTTATTAAAAATACCCACTGATTTAGATGTTGAGATAATTCTACTCCATATTCTTTTTCTGATTTTCTATAAGAAGGAGATAAATTAAAATATGAATAATAAAATTTGAAATTATTAGTTTTAACTCTACAAAATAGATCTTTTCTTCTTTGATAAATTTTTTCTTTAATCTCCTCTTGTTGAGCATAAAGATATTTTTTGGCTTCATCTATTTTTCTGTTTAAAATCAAAGTTTCTATATATAATTCTTTAAATCCAAGATCTTCCGGGTATAATGAAATAAGTTTTTCAAAAATTGATACTGCGGATTGGTAGTCTTTTTCTTTAAGATAAATCATTCCAAGGTTATATCCACTCTCATAGAGATTTTTTTTAGAAAAAAATAATTCTTGATAAATTTTTTTTGCTGCTTCTATGTTTCCTTCATCTTGATATTTTTTTGCTTGATCAAGTAATTTTGCAGTTTCAACCTTTTCTATTTCTTTTTTTATATCTTCTGATTTAGTTATTGCATAAGATTTTAAAAGATAATTAAGAGATTCTTCATATTTTTTTTGCCAAAATAAAACCTCACCTAATAAAAATAAAATTTCAGAATTATTAGGATAGAATTTTTCTAATTCTTTTAGAATTGTTTCAGCTTCAATGAAGTTACCTGAAGAAATGCAATTTTTAACCTTAATTATTTGTTCATCATAATTTAAAGTTTGCCCAAATGTTAAAAAGGGAATAATTAAACTTAAAAAAAGTATAAACAGTATTATTTTAAATATTTTTGGATTTTTAAGCATA
>Ga0207433_10016730_pt1 | contig 10255 bp, 10 predicted proteins | sample YelNatPaOPGAMG01_FD_187559 | JGI IMG/M metagenome (GOLD analysis project Ga0207433, IMG submission 187559) | Hot spring thermophilic microbial communities from Obsidian Pool, Yellowstone National Park, USA - OP-RAMG-01 (SPAdes) (version 3) | ecosystem: Environmental > Aquatic > Thermal springs... | reverse complement strand
ATAATAAAGTTGTTAATGATTTTGGTGGAATAACTGGAATTCCAACAACATTTATAATTGATAGAAAAGGTAACCAAATACAAAAATTTGTTGGATACAGGTCAAAAGAAGTATTCGAATCCGAGATAAAAAAATTACTATAATAAATTAAATTTATGAGAGTATTCATATCAATTGATATAAATAATGATTTAAAACAGAAATTATCCGAAACACAATATCAATTGACTAGTTTAAACTGTGACATAAAATGGGTTGAGAAAGAAAATTTGCATTTTACATTAAAATTTATAGGCGAAATAAATGAAATTGAACTTAGAAATATAAAACTCGTTTTAAGAAAATTATTGATAGATAAATTAACTTTTACTATTTCAATAGAAAATTTAGGAACTTTCCCAGAAAAACAATCTCCTCGAATAATCTGGGCTGGCGTAAATAAAGGCAAAGATCAACTATGTTTCTTATCAAAAATAATTAATGACGAATTAGAAAAAATTGGGATCAAGCGTGAAGCACGAGAATTTATTCCACATCTTACTTTAGGTAGGATTAGGTCAAAATATAATATAGATAAACTTACCACTAAAATAAATGAGATTAGTAATTCATATTTTGGTGAATCTGTAGTTAACAAAATAATACTTATGCAAAGTATTCTTACACAGAAAGGACCTATTTACACTTCTATTGAAGAATATAATTTATGCGAATAAAATTTACTATTTATAGATATCAAATTATTGTATTCATACTTGTCCTGATATTGACTAATAGTGTTAGGATAATTTCTCCTGGGACAGAACTTAAAAATTACAACAGAATACAGTTTCCTTACACAGTCGCTTTAACATTTGATGATGGACCTTATCCGGGATATACAGAAAAACTTATAAAATTGCTTGAAATGAAGAATATAAAAGCAACTTTTTTTGTAATAGGAAAACATGCTGAATCACATCCAGAATTAATTAAACTAATTGATTCAGGAGGACACGAAATAGGTGGTCATACATATTCACATAGAAATTTAACTAAACTTAAAAATCAAGAAATTATTAATGACATTGAATTAACAAACAATATTATAAGAAATATTATAAATAAAAATACCTATTTAATCCGTCCTCCAGGGGGTAAAATTAATAAACGAGTTAGAGAAGTAATCACAAAAAGTGGTTACAAAATAATATTGTGGACAGTTTTACCTAAGGACCACGATTTCAGAACAACAAAAGAGAAGATAGTTACTTACACAATAAATGAAACGACGAATTTTGGTATAATATTATTACATCAAGGTATACAAAAAACACTTGATGCATTACCAGAAATTATTGATACACTGAGAGCAAGAAGATACAATTTTGTTACAGTATCAGAACTTTTAGCAGAGAAAGAAAAATTATTGTTAACACAAAGATTTGTTGAACCTTCTTATTAAAAGTTTACATTTATGAGATTATTAGGAATTGATTTTGGGGATAAATATATCGGTATCGCAATTTCAGATGAATTATGTAAAATAGCGACACCACTCGATACAATATTATCTGATGGGTCAGAAATAACTAAAATAACTGAATTGATAAAAAAATATAATATTAGTAAAATTATTATTGGAAATCCTCTAAATATGGATGGCTCAATATCAAAAGGAACAGAGAAAGTAAATGAATTTATAAAAAAATTAAGTTCGATTATAACAATTCCAATAGAACTTAGGGACGAACGTTTAACAACAAAAGAAATACAATCAAGAATGATCGAATTAGATTTAAGTCGCAAAAAGCGTAAAAAGAAAATTGACAGTTTATCAGCATGCTTAATATTGCAGTCATATATAGATAATCATTATGAAATTTAGAATATTGATAACTATAATTTTTTTTCTTTTATTAGTTACTATTTCATACGAAATCTACGATTTATTTAAATTCAATACGAAAGAGGATAAAATAATAGTATTACCCCCAGGTATTTCAACAAAAGATATAGCACATATACTTAAAGAAAATGGAGTCATAGCAAACGAAAATAAATTTTTAATTTTATCAAATTTAGCAGGTATAACAAGAAAACTTCATTCAGGAACTTATAGATTCACAAAAGGTTCTTCTCTATTAAAAATACTTTATATGCTCACACTGGGAAAAACATATACTATTAAGATAACGATCCCGGAGGGTTATACATCTAATCAGATTGCAGAATTACTACAAAATAGAAATATTATTAAGAATAAAGATGAATTCATTAAAATTGTCAAGAAAAACAATCTCGAAGGATACCTTTTCCCTGAAACATATTTCTTTGCACCTAATTTAAAACCAGAAGAAATAATAGATCGGATGACAAAAGAATTTAATAACAGATTTTTACCTAAATTCGAATTAAGATGCAATGAATTGAAAATGACCAAGAATGACATTGTTATACTTGCATCAATAATAGAAAAAGAAGCGAAAACTGATACAGATAGAAAATTAATTTCTGCTGTTTTTCATAATCGACTTAAGAAAAAATGGTTATTAGAATCCTGTGCAACAGTAAGATATGCATTGAATAAATATAAAGGTCCACTTATATATAAAGATTTAAAAGTTAATTCTGTTTACAATACCTACATACATTACGGATTACCTCCTGGTGCTATATGTAATCCTGGACTGAACTCAATCAAAGCAGCTCTTTATCCTAGTGAAACAGATGCAATGTTTTTCTTTACGAAAGATAATAATAGACATAAATTTTCAAAATATTATAGTCAACATTTAGCAGAACAAAAGAAATGAGTATAAAATTTGGATCAAGATTACGTAAATATTTTATAACAGGACTTATTTCTATACTTCCATTATGGCTAACAGCATATATATTATTCCTCTTGTTTAAACTTGTCGGAAGTTTAACTAAACCATTCATCAATCCATTACTTGAACTTTTATTTGAAAAACGGCTTTCTGAACTTCTATTAAACCTTGTAAGTTTTTTACTGACAATAGTCCTTATTTCTTTAATAGGTATTTTCGCTACATACTTATTTAGTAGACGTATTTTACAATCAATTGAAAATATTATTCTCAATCTTCCTGGAGTTAAAGGTATTTATATTGCAATAAAAAATTTAGTCCAATATTTCCTTCTTCCTAAAAAAAGATATAAAAGTGTTGTTCTTATTGAATATCCATGGAATAATATGTATGGCATAGGGTTTATAACTTCGGAATCAATTAAATTTGATATATGTGATAAGGTAATGGTAAGTGTGTTCATTCCAACATCACCCAATCCAACAACGGGTTTCATGGTTTTCGTAGAAGAAAAGAAACTTATACGACTAAATATCACTGCTGATGAAGCAATGAAAATAATAATTTCTGGTGGTATGATAATACCAGATAAACTTAAAGGAGAACAAAAAATTGACTAATTTAGTTATAGCACTTGATATTGATAAAAACAAAGCATTGAGAATAGTTGATAATTTAACTGATTTTATTAATTTTTATAAAATCGGTCATAAACTATTCACAAGTAATCCTGAAATAATAAATATAATTAATAGAAAAGGTAAAAAAGTTATACTTGATTTAAAATATCATGATATCCCAAGTGTTGTTGGATTTGCTATTGAAGAAGTAATAAAAAAATACGCGCCATTCGGATTAACACTACATATATCCGGAGGAAAAAAAATGTTAGAACAAGCAGTTGAAACGAAACAGAAATTTAATTCCAAGATACAACCTATTCTTTTTGGTGTAACAGTACTTACAAGTTTAGATACAACTGATTTAAAAACAATAGGAATAAATGTTAGAAAAGTTTCAGACCAAGTAATAAGATTATCCAAAATAGCAAAAGAATGTGGTTTAGATGGTGTTGTCTGTTCAGGATATGAAATTGAATATATAAAAAAAATTTGTGGTAAGAAATTTCTTACACTTGTTCCAGGATTGTCTTTAGATCCAAAAGCACATACAGGTCAGAAACGTTCTGTTACAATTACTGATGCAATAAAGAAGAAGGCTGACTATATAGTAGTTGGAAGAACAATTTATGATTCAGAGGATCCCATAAAAACAGTTAAAGAAATACTACAAATAAAATGGATATTTTAAAATTATTCAAAGAGAAAGAAGCGTTATTAGAAGGACATTTCTTACTATCATCAGGATTACACAGTAACAAATATATACAATGTGCTCTTGTTCTACAATATCCTGACATTACTGAAAAAATAGCAGATGCATTAATCATGAAATTATTAGATACTATTGGAGATAAAATTAGTTCTGTTACATATATATTATCTCCAGCAATAGGAGGTATTGTTATTGGACAAGAGATAGCACGGTTATTAACTCGAAAATTTAACAGAACAGTCAAATCTATATTCACTGAACGAGAAAATGGTTTAATGGTTTTACGAAGGGGATTTAAAATAAGTGATAGTGATAAAGTAATAATTGTTGAAGATGTGATCACAACAGGTGGAACAACAAAAGAATTAGTTGAGTTAGTTAAAAATTTCAACGCTGAACTAATTTCGTGTTTGTGTATAATTGACCGTAGTAAAAATATTAATTTAGGATATCCGCTAACTTCTTTAGAAAAAATAAATATTGACACATACCAATCAGAAAATTGTCCGTTATGTAAACAGAATATACCATTAATAAAACCTGGTAGTAGGAAAATGATTAGGTAGATAATTATTAAAAAGTATATTATAAATAGCCACATACAAATTTGGCTTTACTAATATTTATTTTCAGAATTTATATATTCTAAAAAAATTTGAATTTAAAGGTAATTTTATTGTATAATATGTAAGTTATGGGCGTTTAGCTCAGTGGTAGAGCGCCCCGCTTACACCGGGAAGGTCGTAGGTTCAAGTCCTGCAACGCCCAATTAATTTTATTCAAAAATACCAATTTTCTTAAAATGTGAGTTATTTATGATAAACATTAAAGAAGAACGACGTAAATTTCCACGTCTGAATAAATCTGTAAAAATCAGATTTAAAGTTTTAACAGATTTAGAACGTAAAATTTTCCCTGAATTTGATACTTATGTAACTTTAGCAAAATCAAAAAATATTTCTATCAATGGTTTATGTTTAGAATCAGAACAAGAATTATTACCAAATACTATCATAGGATTAGAAATATTTTTCCCTGAAGTATCTCAACCTATACGAGCATTGGGTAAAGTTATATGGTCAAAAAAATCTGAATCTGGTTCAAGTTTCTATTCTGGTATTGAATTTGTAGCGATTAAAGAAAAATATTTTGACCAAATAGCACATACAATAGCAGACTATTTTGTTCGCAAATATAAACTAAAAGATGAAGAAGAGAAAAGTAATCTAATGCATATATTTCTTCAGTTTTTTCATCATCATAGGAAAATAAAATAAGAATATGAGGGGCGGTAGTTCAGCCTGGTTTAGAATGCCGGCCTGTCAAGTCGGAGGTCGCGAGTTCGAATCTCGTCCGCCCCGTATAAATTTCATACTTGTTAAACCCTCAAAATCAGTATATTAAATAATCTAACTCTCTAAAATTATTGCTAAATAACCCAGGAATAAAAATAACAATAAATGATTCTACAAAACAAGAATGGTTTAATTAGGTATTCTAATAGATTATTTTTTCTGAGGTGGATTTGAAAAACCTGCTGGGGGGGTGTTTGGACCACCTGTTATAAATATTGCTTCATACGATTTTGAAAACATATCACCAAAAACAGAACTGGTTTTATTAATTGCTGTTGGAATATCTATAACAGCAACAGTATTCCACGAACCAGTGCCACCAAGTGTTCCTGAATAATATCTTCTTTCTTCATTTTTAGTTCCTTCAAATAATACTACAGAAACATACCAATCACTCGGTATATCATTTTCATTATCTTTGTCATCAAAATGGTTTACTTTTATAGTATATGTTCCCGGAAGAAATCCTTCCTGAGTAAATACTTCTGGACCATATCCACTTGTATCATCAAAATCAAGCCAACCGCCATGAGCAGAACGCATATGATAGTAACCTATCGATTCTCCATAAGGGTCTGTAACCCATAAATCAACATCTGTTGCTGTATTCCAAGTCAGTTGCACTTTCATTGTTACAGGAGGTACTTGGACTACAACTTGCATACTATCTTCTGCTTTCTCACCTCTTTCATTAACAGCAATAACTTTTATTGTATTAACGCTATCTGCTTCTGCTTTTAAACTAACTTTTTGTGAAAACGTGCCTACATCACCAGTTTCTGATGGTGTAACTGGAATTTGTATACTTTCTCCATTTAATATGAGTATAGCCGAATTTACTTTGGGATCACTGACAATACCTGTTATTGTTTGAACCCTATCTAATATAGGTTCCGCTAATTTATTAATAGTAACATAAAATAATGGATATATGGTTAAGTTAAAAGAATCTGTCCAGGTTGCTATACCAGTTTTGTCTTTAATCACAACATTCATAATTACTTCAATAGGTTCTGTTTTTTCCGATTGACCGATATTTAATGCTGAAATTATATACGATGAGTATGTTCCTTGAGGATATCCTTCTTTATTCGGTTCAATTGTCCCATATTGACACAGTGATTGGTTAACAGTAATATATTTTGATGATTCAGAATATATAGTTGCAGAAACTTCTTCTGCGGGCATAGTTCCTGTGTTCTGTAAATTAAAAGTTAATGTTACTGTTTCTCCTGAGTCAAATTTACCATTTCCATTACCTTTAGAATCATCAATAACAATAGAATTCTTAACAACATTCAAATTTGGACCTTCTGTAATAAAACTTATATTAGACGAATTCTCAAATCCTGCAATATCTCTAACATAAAGTGTTGCATTATGTTTACCACCAGCAGGTGATGATTTAGGGAAATATACAACATGTGCTGTTTTATTATCTTCAAGAAGATACACATCAGCAGCAATATCAATACCATCAAGTATAATTCGTGTTCCTGATTTATCTATACCGCTTCCATCATCAGATACAATTCCAATAATAAATGGTTCTTCATCCGGTTTAGTTGGATATTTTGTGTTATAATTAAATTGAGATATAACAGGTTTATTACCAGCAATAAAACTTAGATTATCAGATAATATCTCTGGTGGCTTATCTGTACCAAATTGTGGTATTGTAACAATTAGTTTTGCTGTATGTTTTCCAAGATTTTCTTGTGTCTCTTTTAAATCTGCAGATGGTGTATAAAATAACTCACCACTAGTTGGGTTATATTTAAATTCAACTTGTGAACCATCAAATATCAACTGTAGTGCAGAATCAGGCAAAACAGTATTATTTTCGGCAGTAACAATTGCTTTAATTACAGGACGTAAATTTTCAATACGCTGCCCTTCAGTAGGAGAAACGAATTTTACTTCTGTTTTAATTTGTTCAAGTGCAATGTCTGATACTTTTATTTCTAATGGCTCTTTTGATTTAGGTTGCGGGACATTTACATCAACAGAACTGTCTCTAAATCCAATATGTGAGGCAGTAATTTTATAGTCACCTGGAACAAGTTCATTAAAATAATATAAGCCAGCGTCATTAGTTACTGTTTGTTTATCTTTATAATTTATTCTTATTTTTGTATTGCTTAAAGGTTTCTTTTCTGTTGCAGTAATAACTCTTCCTGCTATTATTAATTTTGCTGGATTAAGTTTTATATTCTTAGTAACAATGGATTCTTTGTCTGTATTTTGTTTGTTTTCAGGAAAACTAATTTTTACAGTAACAGGATCATAGCCTTCTTTAGTGACTGAAATTTCATATTTATCAGGTATAACTTCCTCAAAACGATATTCTCCATTACTATCAGTTTTTACACTCATATCAAGTTTAGATAATTCTAATTTTGCATCATTTATAGGCTCATTTTCTACAGCATCAGTTACAATACCTTGTATTATACCGGAAACAGGGTCAAGTTTAATTTCAATAACTTGATTATCTTCAGGATTTGCTTTCAAGTCAGTTACATTATATTCTTCTACCGGAATATACCCTTTAGATTCTACTTTTAGTGTAACAGAATTATCAGTGTATACATTAATTAAACTAATTTCAAATTTAAATTTACCTTCAGCATCAGATACTGCATATCCACCAGTTAAACCTCTAATTTTTGCTCCCTTGATAGGATTATTATTTTTAGAATTTTTCACTATTCCTGTGAATTTAATTTTCTGTTTTTCCAATTTATCCTTAAAATTTTTCATTTCTTGTCTAAGTTGGGCTTCATATTCTTTCCTTTTCTTTTCGGCAAGTTCTTTAGAAACTATTCTTGCAACCATTTCAAACTCTTCTTTATGTTCACTCATAAATTTTTTAGATAATTTAGGTACTACCTGTCTGAAACGTGCACTATCGTAACCATATCCTGTATACCATTCTGTTGGATCACCATTAAGATAATCTAATATATTTTCTCCTTTAAGCATTTTCGCTTTTAAATTACCTATATTTTTACCTAACAACTTTTCATAATAATAATTATCATAAAGTGTCCATAATTTTTCATCATAACCACCAATAATTGTGCTATATGATTCATCAAGAATATATGATACAAATATTACTGGTAATGCGGCTGCACTACCTACAATAGATGCTATTTCCTGTGTTACTTCTTTTCCAATATTCCATCCCAATTCGCGCCATGCTTGTTTCATATCATCATCATCTGTAGCATAATAATATTTAGTAAAGAAATCAACACCTATCAATATTCTGCCAAGATACGTTTTTCCTTTTCCGATGTTCTCTGTTTGTTTAAAATCACCTAAACTATTTAAAGTAACAAAATCTACAATAAGCGATGTTGTTCCAAATTGTTTTGATGCAAATTGTTCCCAGGTAGCGAATTCTGATTCAATCTGATCTATTTTCATATTCATCAAAGAATTTGTTATAGAAAACACATTTGTTTTTTCTAAAATTTCTTCTTTATATGTTTTTTTCTGTGCACAGAGATTAAATTTATTTAGAATAATTAAAATGAGTGATATACTTATTAACTTAAAATATTTTTCTTTCATTTTTCTCCCTTTCATTCCAACACAAAATATTTATGTTACAATATTATAATTTTTCTATGTAATTCAACAAATCCTTTATATTTTTGTAATTAGAATTAATTTTTTCAACTTTCTTAAAATATTGTTTTGCTGTTTCTATATCTACTTTATCATACAAATAGAATATTCCTAATTGATAATTTGCTTCAATATTATTATCATACTCAAGCAATTTTTTATATATATTAATAGCAGATTCTTTTTTCTGTATTTTAGAATAAATTTCTCCTAATTTAATATAAACAGTATTATTTTTTGTTCCAAGAATAATTGCTTGATTCAAAAGATAAGATGCTCTTTGATAATAATCTGTGTTAATCCCATAGATTAATCCTGCATACTCATAAACAGTAATATTTTTAGGAAACATAGAAACCATAGCATCAACCTCTTCAAGATATAAATCAATTAGTTCTTGAGATTGTAATAACTCAGACAACACTATTGGTTTATTTAGAGATACCAGTTTAATCCAAGTATTAAGTGTATCCTTATATTTCATTCTTGAAAAATATAATCGGGATAAATTAAAAAGTAATTTTTCTGATTCAGGATACATTTTAGCACCATTTTCTAATATATTAACTGCTTTATCAAAATATCCTTCCGAATTTAGTTTTGACGATATTTTTATTATATTATCAATCTCTTTTTGTTTTGTTTGAATTTGTTTTGAAAATTTATCAATCAGTTGTTTTAAGTTATTATTATTTTTATTTATCTCAAACGATTTTTTCCAGTATTCCAACGCAGAATCATATTTTTTCTGTTTAGCGTATGCGTTACCTAACCATTCATATGCTTGTGAGAACTTATTATCTTTTTCTATTGCTTTATTATAATACTCTATTGCAGAATTATAATCTTTTTTAACATAAAAAACAGAACCAAGTCCATAATATGCTTTTGCATATTCTGGATCCAATTTAATTATTTGGTTATAAATTTTAGATGCTTCATTATAATCAAATTTATTGTATAATTTATTAGCCTGTTCATAAAGAGTTTCAATATTATTATTCTGTGCTAATAAATTTAAAGATATCAAAAAAACGAATAACGAACTATAAAATATTTTTAAATAATTTTCTTTCATATTTCATATTTCCTTCTTAAATTAGAAATTAATTT
>Ga0207433_10016727_pt1 | contig 10258 bp, 14 predicted proteins | sample YelNatPaOPGAMG01_FD_187559 | JGI IMG/M metagenome (GOLD analysis project Ga0207433, IMG submission 187559) | Hot spring thermophilic microbial communities from Obsidian Pool, Yellowstone National Park, USA - OP-RAMG-01 (SPAdes) (version 3) | ecosystem: Environmental > Aquatic > Thermal springs... | reverse complement strand
GGACGGTAGCAGTAAACGCAAGCCGCAGGTCTGTGTCTATGTTTATTTTCGTTATGCCAAGCGAGATCGCCCTCTTAATGTGGTCTTCTGGTATGCCCTTGGCGCCCGTTAGCTCCGCCCCATATTTTGTGGCTTTCTCTATTATCCATTGGGGAACGCTGGAGGCTCCGTGCAGCACCAGTGGGACGTCAACCTTTTCCCGGATAAGCCTAAGCCTCTCAAAGTCCAGTTTCGGTTCGCCCTTAAACTTGTAAGCGCCGTGGGAAGTGCCTATGGAAACTGCCAACGCGTCCACGCCAGTCCGCCTAACAAACTCCTTCGCCTCGTTAGGGTCGGTTAGCACCGCCTCCCGCTCTTCAACGGTTTTCTCCTCAACACCCGTAAGCCTTCCAAGCTCGCCTTCGACAGAAACCCCTTTCGGATGAGCTAACTCAACAACACGTCTAGTCAGGGCAACATTTTCTTCAAAGGGGAGGTGAGAACCATCGATCATAACCGAAGTGAAGCCTGCTTCAAGGCATTTGGAGACTGTTTCAACCTCTTCGCCATGGTCCAAGTGGAGGGACATGGGCACAGGCGAGTCTTCGGCTGCCTTTTTAACCAGCGTTGCTAAATACTTTAGTCCGCCGTATTTTATGGCGCTGGGCGTTATTGCCACAATTACTGGCGACTTTTCCTCGGCTGCGGCTTCTAAAACGGCTAGAAGGCTTTCTAGGTTTTGGATGTTGAAAGCTCCGACGGCGTAGGCTTCCCGTCTGGCAGCCGACAACAGCTCCTTATTTGTGACAAGCATGCAATTTTCACTGCCAGTGATATTTATTGCAAATTCATATAAATTGTTTACATAATACAAAACAGAATTCAACGTCCATAGCTAGAATCAAGCTTCACTATCTAGGTTTACCCATCAACACGAAGGTTGCAACGGCTGCCAAACAAACCAAAACAATGATTATGGTTAAGAAGAGCATCTGGGGAATTCCAAAAATATAATGTTGAACCTCATAGTCCAACGTTACAAGTTTTTCCTCCGAAGAAGCTACATTAGAGAAACACAGCCTATACTCACCTTCTAAATTACAGACGAAACTGTAGCTGAAACTGCCTACGTCGCCGAAATCCCTAACGCTTCCATTAGGATAAACCATATAGAAAGTTATCGCGTGATTTGTCTGCCCCACGACGGAGAACTTTATTGAAACACGGTCCTCCACCGCCAGTTTTATTGTTTTGACAACCTCCTCGCCGCCATGAACAGTAAAACTGGTGCTAGTGGCTTTTACAACATCAACAGAAACAACTATGGCAAACATTAGGGCAAGCGTCAAATAAACTGGCAATTTAGGCAACTTCATACAACAAAGCTTCATCCATCTTGAAACGATAACAATTACGCATTAAAAATTTGAATTCAAAATCTGATTTGCCCACGGGCCGGTGAAGGGGTTCCGAGGGGAGAAAGGAGAGAAGGGAGTTCCAAAAACCGCGATTCTCACCGAACCCGTTTTAGGCTTATCTCCCCCTCGAAGAATTAGAAAAAGATAAGCGTTAGTATAAAAACTTTACGGTAATGTTACAGCGCAGAAACCTTCTGGATATCTCATTTGCTACACGAGTCTTATTTCCTCGATGCCTATCCCGCGCATTTTTCTCAAAAGAATTACCACAAGGATAAGCATTGTGAAAGTCCATGTTATCAAGGAGCATGCTGTCAATGTAATATTCATTTGTTCTTTTTCGCCCGGCATGAGTAAGCCTCCCATTATTGGCTGTTCGCCTGAAAAATAATGGTATACTAAGGCTGATATGCAGTTAAATGGCGATATATAAGCGAATATTTTTAAGTCTACCCAAAGGGAGGCGTAGGCTAAAAAGGAGAAGATTAGCGGTAAGAATTGCACAAATGAGGCTGACTTAGGAGCCTTTAAAACTACAACTAGAAGGCTTAGAAAAGCTGAAAGGGCGTAAAGGAAAATTGCGCTTAGAAGTGTGGTCGCAATTAAGCCAAAAGGATTTACAGGAAGGACCATCATTTCAAATTTATGGCAAAATACTCCGATAATAGAGCTGAACATTATTGCAGACACTATTAATAATACTGCAAGCGAGGCGGCCATATTTTCCACTAGAAACCTTGGGGGAGAAAGCCTTGTGTATTTTGTTACGAACTTTATTGACTTTGAAGAATGGATGAGCGTTTCAGCTATTCCAGTCGCTGCACTAGATAGGCTTATGAGTGTTAGGCTTCCACAAGCCGCAGATACATAATTTTTAACGGCCTCTTCATAGGTGGGCACGTTCGCTCCAAAAACATAAGCCCACATTAAAACCCAATACTCAACAAAAATTATGGCCCAAAAAATTAGGTGTGGATTGGTAATCAAAGCTTTAAGGTATAAGTTGAAATATTTTGTCAACGTTTCTCCCCCTCCAAGGCAAGCTCATATACCTTGTCAAGGCTTTCTAAGCTCAAAAGGGGCTTTCCACGGCCCTCCCTAACAAGGCTTACAGCTTTGCCAGAAACCACCATTCTGAAGAGAGTTTTGGCTTCTTCTCCAAAGGAGAACTTGGCCTTCAAAAGGTCCTCGACTGGAACTGAGCCGTAAAGGGCGCCCTCAAACATGAAGAAGGCTTTCCAGTTGGCGAGGTTTCTAATAAGCCATGTTTCATGAGTGTTCAAGATTATTACTCCACCATAGTTTCTTAAATGTTCTATCAGCCTATTTTTCCTAGCAGGGTCCAACTGTTCAAAGGGCTCATCCAAAAGGGCATGCTTGGCCCGCGTCGAAAGGGCTATTGCCGTGCAAACAGCCTTCGTCTGGCCGGCTGAAAGCTCATGGAGCTTCTTGCTTTTCAAAAGGGTTTCGTTTAACCCGAGATCAAACAGAATTTCACGAGCGAAAGCATGATCTCCACCAGTTAAATCTGCATACAATGCTATCAAGTCTAAAACTTTAATAGACAAAAGAGACAAAACCTCCGGAAAATTTGCCATAACAACTCCTGTTTTTGCGTATATCTCCTCTACATCAACACCATCCACTAGGATTTTGCCCTTTCTTACATTTGTAAGTCCGCATAAAGCCCTGAAAAGGGTTGTCTTCCCAGAACCATTAGGCCCTAAAATAAGGCTTTTTCCATCAAAGACGGCATTAACATCCTTCAAGACGGGTTCCTTAAACCTTCCATACGAAACCTCAAGGCCCTCAACACTTATCATTCACATTCCACAGTGCCTTTCTATTAAAACTGAGATTAAAATAAAAACTTTTAGGAAATCCTTCTCCTCAGTTTGGAAATATCCTACCAGCTTACCGCAATATCAAAGAAAACCCACTGCATCTTCAGATGAAGGATGGAAACCCTAGGTTTCCATATAGGGGACGCGGGTTTATTGTAAGCGCCGGGGGTGGGATTTGAACCCACGCGGCCCAAAGGGGCCACAGGCTTTTAGGCGTGATTATGTTTAAGTCTCCAGGCCTGCTCCCTACCGGACTAGGAGACCCCGGCGCTGTTTCCCAGCATTAGCGTTAATGCTTATTTATAGCTTATAATTATCCCTTTTCTGGTGTGCCTTTGGGGTTTGATGGGAAGTATTTGAGGGATGTTTTGTTTGGTGTTTTTATGTCGTTGAGCATGTCCTTTGTCATGTCCTTGGTTCTCACCATTATTAATTTGGGTTTTGCCCCGGATTTTCTTGTGAGGTGGTTTAGGGCATTTTCAATAGGGATTTGCTGTTAGCTTTCCAACTTCTTTGATTATGGTTCCGCTTGTGAGGAAAATTGTGAACAAGTTGGCTGGTTGACTAGTTATTTTTCTCGGCTATGAGCACACGGTAGCCGCTTTCTCTCGCCAGAACCGCGACGTTGCCGAAGGTTTCTTGGAATATTTGCATAAGCCTTTCCCCGCCAACTTTCGACCTTACAACCATCTGGAGTGTGGCTTTTTCCGCCATGTGTCTTGGAGCCTCTGTTATTATGTTTTTCACGATGGTCATTCCAGCGCTTACGGGCGGGTTTGAAAGGATGCAGTTGAAAAGCATGCCCTCCACCGGTTTGTATAGGTGGCCGCGTCTAACCTCAGCGTTGCTAACATTGTTAAGTTTAATGTTTCTTTTTGCAAGCCTAACGGCACGTTCGTTCACGTCTACCATAATCACGTGGATTTTTGGGTTTAGGGAGGCCGCCGCAATTCCTATCGCGCCATATCCGCATCCAATATCCAAAACATAGCCGTTTTCTGGGAGAATCATGGATTTTATTAGGAGACCTGTGCCCAAATCCACCCGTTTTTTGGAGAAAACCCCGGAAGCTGTTAGGAACTTGAACGTTTTTCCACGGAGGTAGGTTTGAATTAACCCGAATTTCGGTTTAGATTTTGGGCTTGCAGAGAAATAGTGTTCCGTCTTTTCCGTCCTGTTGGGCATTATATTTCGCCGCTTTTCCAACATTTGGGATAAGTACCTCTAGGCATTAGAACCCGCTTAACTTTTGCCACAACACCGTGCTCCATGCTGAGAATCTCCTCCGTGGAGGCTTGGGCTTCCGCTAAGGCCACAGCCTCGCCCTTTAAAGTGAAAATGGCCACCATGGCTCCAGCGCCTATTCCAGTTTCTAGGGATAGCACTCCCGGAGCGGTTAGGTTGGCTCCATGGCAGACAGCGTCCACGGCGGAGTCTCTAATGTAGATTTTTGGAACTAGCGCCAAGGCTTTTTCCATGGGCTGAATAAACTTCTTGAGAATGGCGTCGTCTCCCTCTTCTTGCCATTGCATAAACCAGTAGGCAACATCATGCAATTTTACATTGCCCTCTCCCTCTATGAAGGGGCCGGCCCTTGTTCTGCGCAGCTCTTGCATATGAGCCCCACAGCCCAAAACCTCGCCTATGTCATAGCAAAGCTTGCGAATGTATGTGCCTCCTTCGCAGCCCACTTTGAAAAGCACGTTGCGGCCCTCCATTTCGAGAAAGTCTATGTAGTAGATTCTCCTCGTGCGAAGCTGCCGTTTGACAGAGGCCCTTAAAGGTGGCCGCTGATAAATGACATCTTCAAACTCTTTCAAGACCGCTTTAACACGGTTTTCAGAAACATCCCCGTGAAGTTTCATCACGCAAACATATTCTTTCCCGCTTAGAAGCAGCGCTTGAACTATTTTTCTGGCTTCCTCCAGTGTTACTGGAAGCACGCCGGTCACGTTGGGGTTTCCCCAACCCTTTAAAGGGCTTCTAGGGTTCCCCCGTGGCCGACGTTTTCTATGCCGAGTATGCGTTTTACCCATGCGGCTACTTCATGGCTTGTGGGTCCGGCTGGCTTGTCAAGGTTTATGACGCCGAACCTTATGTAGGCTTTCGCTGGGCGTTCTTCTGGTTTGCAGCCATACTTAGGGTTTGTCTCGTCTTCGGCTTTCACCAGCAGTTTGCGTTCAATCTCCCATGGAGCAACACTTCTGGGCATTCAGCTATGCACCTCTACAGTTTAAAAGGCGGTGGGAGAGCCTAATAACAATTGTTAGGCTTAAGCCAAAGCAGGTTTGACTGGCTGAGCCATAGCCTCCAACAAGCCTTTAGCCTTTAAAGCCTCTGCAACTTCCTCGTCGGAGGCCCCCCGCTTGATGTCGATTTTCTCGGCTAAAGGTTCTAGATGGTTTATGTTTGCTCTTCGTCTCTTAACACCAGTCACACTTTTAGGCCCAGTGACAAGCACAAAACTTTTGTCTATTACGTCTACTATCACGCATTTTTTACCAGCTTCTCTACCGCAGACTTTAACGCAGATTCTGCCAACTTCGATTGCCGGCAAGGTAACCCCTCCCTTCTAGGCATAAGCATCTACGCTCATATTTATAATTTCAGCTTTGAAGTGTAGCGGAAATTGTTAAAGCCATTACCCCCAAATTTAAGGTTAATGGTTCAGGTGTTATGGCAATGACGAAAATAGGCTTAATAACCATTGGACAATCGCCTAGAACAGACGTAACTTCCACAATAAAAACGATGCTTGGACAGTCAATAGACATGGTTGAAAAGGGAGCCTTAGATGGTTTGACAAAAAATGAAATTGAAAGGCTTGCCCCGAAGGCAGGAGACTATGTGCTGGTTACCAGGCTGAGGGATGGGACATCCGTAAAGGTGGCGAGAAGACGTGTTATGCCGAGAGTCCAGAAATGCATTGAAGAACTTGAAGGCATGGATGTTGACTTCAACGTGTTCTTGTGCACTGGAGAGTTTCACCGTTTGAAGGCTAAGAAACCCTTGATAATGCCTGAAGCCCTAATCACCAACGTTGTGCTGTGCATCAGAGGCGGAAAAATCGGCGTGGTTGTTCCAGAAAGGGAGCAGATTCCCAGCGTGAAAAGGAAATGGAGGAAAAAGGGTGTTTCCGTTGTTATAGGTTGTGCGAATCCTTATGGTGATGTTAAAGGCTTAGAGGAGGCTGCGCTTTTTCTTGCTGGGGAGAATGCTGACTTAGTGGTTCTTGACTGTATAGGCTTTACTCCTAAAGCTGGGGAAATCTTTAGACGCCTAACTCGTAAGCCCGTTCTACTGCCTCAAGTGCTTCTTGGATGCGTTTTGAAAAGTTTGGTCGGCCCCTAACCCCTCTTTCTACGTCATGAATTTTTCTACCACAGTATATAGCACGCTTGTTCCAAACACTAGATTTTTAATTGATATACGTTCGTCTATGCCGTGCACCATTTTCAGTATTTCGCTGTAAGGCAAGTCTGAAAGCGTTGGTTGAAAGCCGTAGCATGCAGCGCCTAGTCTCCTAAAGAACCGTGAGTCTGTTCCCCCAGTTAAAAGTACGGGGGCTACTGCGCAGTTTGGCTCAAACTCCTTTATGGTTTCCACCATAAGCCTATACAGAGGCGTGTCCATAGGCGATTCAGAAGGCTCGTTGGCTTGGATTATTTCAAACTCAAGCTTGTCTAGGCCTATGTCCTTTAGAAGTTCCTTCACGCGGGTTAAGGCCTCAGCCGTAGTCTGTCCCGGCGGGATTCTGCAGTCGAAAACGGCTTCGCATTCTGATGGGATTATGTTTTCTTTGACGCCGCCGTGAATTATTGTTGGCGCTATAGTCATTCTTAACATTGCTCGAAGCTCCTCAGCCATGGCTTTATCCTTCTGGGCTAGCTTATCCAGAATTTCGTCGCCCTTAGCGAGGTTTCGAAGCAGAAGGTTAAGCGCCTCTTTTGCCTCCCTATTTTCTTCAGCCATAACGGTTAAGAACTGCTTCACCGTGGGCGTAAGCTTCATATCCGCGCGATAATTGCCCAGCTTCTCCACAACCCTGTTCATGCGCAGTATAGCATTATCAGCAGCGCCTGGTACTGAGCCGTGTCCGGGTCGCCCTTTGGCCTTGACCTTAAACCATAATATCCCCTTTTCAGCCGTTTGAATTGTGAAGACGTTTTTGCCGTCTACCGGAATTGCTTGGCCACCGCCCTCGTTTATGACATATTCCGCCCTAACTTTTTCCGGATGGTTGCGGACAAGCCAGCCTGCACCCGCCTCTCCGCCTTTTTCCTCGTCAGCCGTTGCGGCTAATATAACGTCGCCTTTAAGCTTAACATTGTTTCGTTTTAGGAGTTTCATGACCATGACTTCCATGGCTGTCATGGATTTCATGTCCATGGCGCCCCTTCCCCAAACAAACCCGTCCCTAACTAGTCCAGAGAAGGGGTCGACACTCCACTCTTTAGGATTAGCAGCCACCACATCCAAATGTGAAAGCAACAGCAAGCTTGGCTTTTCCCCAGTCCCTTTCAAGCGAGTTATTATGTTTCCCCTTCCATGGGAGGATTCCAAAACCTCACATTGGAAGCCTTCCTTCTCCAAGGTTTTAGCCAAATATTTGGCCGCTTGGGTTTCGTTTCCAGGAGGGTTCGTAGTGTTTATCCGTATTAAGTCACTTAAAAGGGCTGTCACTTCATCTTCTATTTCTTTAAAAAGTTTTGCACACATACAAGCCTCACCGCTTTAGCCTCAAAATATACGTCCCTAACCATTTAAAACTTTATAGTAAAATAGGGGAAATCAGCATGTTAAATGGAAGGCGCCGACAACTCGCTCGCCTGCCCTCAAAAATTCATTAAAAGTTTTGTAGGCTTCCCTTGTTGACTGGGCTATGAGCTTTATTCCACGCTCTTTTAAGGCCTTTTCGACTTCTGGCAAAACCTTAACAAGCCCAGAATAGCCCGTGCCAACCACAAGCACCTCTGGAAGAGGCGAGTGGCTGAAAACCTCCTTTAAATCTTCAACGCAGAGTTCATGGCCTTCCCTTCTCCACCATCCACTGAAAACCTTTTCTGGAAAAACGATTAGGTCACTTGTGTAACGTTTTCCATTGATAATCATCACGCCGAAGTCGTAAGCCTCAATCAACTCTTTCCACCAAACTACTTTTTGAAATTAAAGATTTTAAAGCCTAACGGTGAAAGTTTAAGCAGCTATGAAAGTGCTGCCAAAAAGCTTTTATGAAAGAGACCCAGCAGAGGTTGCGAGGGAACTTCTTGGAAAAATGCTTGTTAGGCGCGTAGGCCGAGATGTTTTAAGCGGCAAGATTGTTGAAACCGAAGCCTATTATGGAGAAAACGACCCAGCATCTAAAGCCTACAAGGGGAGGAAAACCTTCAACGAACTCATGTTTTTAGACGCTGGTAAGGCTTTCATTTACATGGTTCATGGAAACTGGCTTCTAAACATAGTGGCCCATCCCAAAGGCGGTGTTGGCGCCGTTCTGATAAGGGCTCTAGAGCCCATTGAAGGAGTGGAAACCATGAAAGCATATAGGAATGTGAATGACTTGTACGCCTTAGCCAGCGGACCTGGAAAATTAACTAGAGCTTTAGCCATAACAAAGGAGTTAAACGGCTTGGACGTAACAGACAGCAGAAGCGAACTAGTCGTTACTGAAGGTGCAAAGGAAAGCTTTGATGTTTGCGCTTCCCACAGGATAGGAGTGAAGGCGGATCTACCGCAGATGTTAAGGTTTTACATAAGAGGGAACATGTTTGTCTCTAAGCCTTGAAAGGGCTTATGGCTCAAACTTTTAAAACTTATTTACAAAGGATGCCCAAATTAAAGTGGAAAGAGGCTTTCAAATGCTTAGTCAAGAGACCGCCCTAAAACAGATGCAGGAAAAGGGCTTTGCAAAAACCATAGGCCTTATATCTGACACCCATGTGCCTGTTCGCGCACGGGAAATCCCCCAAAAAGTTTTTACAATCTTCGAGAAGGTTGATTATATAATACATGCCGGCGACCTGGTAGACTTAGCAGTAATAGACAAGCTGGAGCAGGTTGCCCCTGTTTTGGCCGTTTATGGGAACATGGACGGCCCGGAAATTCGTGGGAAACTGCCTAAAATGAACTCTGTTAGGGTTTTCGACTGGAAGATTGGAGTTATGCATGACCCTGGAACCTTTTTTGGAATGGGGAAAATGCGGGAAATAGCCAAACAGAACGGTTTTAATGTTCTTGTTTATGGACACACTCACCACTCAAACATAAAATGGGAGGGAGAAATTCTCTTCATAAACCCTGGAAGCCCCACCAACCCCATCCCACCATTTGTGGCAAAACCCACCGTTGGATTGCTAACGGTGACGAAGGAGAAAATTTCGCCAGAAATAGTTGCCCTCTCCTAGCCTTCACTTTAACTCATCTCTCTCCCCTTGACGGAAATGTCGTTCCACAGCATAGTTTAAAAGCAGTTTGCTAAAAACCTTCCACTCAACTGGGTACAATAGTGGATGTATGTCTATGGAACACTGTAGAAACCCGTGGGATAAGGAATGCAGAAATGGCGACATCGAAGTTTACATTGTTTTCAGGGGTGAAAAGCTTCCCATCTGTAGACGTTGTTGGAGCAAGATAGCAGAAAAAGATATAGAATGGTGAAATGTATGGAAGGTTTCAACTTAAACGTTGCCAAGTCTTTTTTAGGGAAAAATGTAAACCTCCACCTTAAAGACGGCTCTGTGATAGTTAATGTGCAGTTGGCTGAAATTCAAAGAGACCCGTTAAAAGGCGAAGTCTTTGTGAAATGTGTACCTTATAGAAACAGAAACGCGCTTAAAATTCCTTTAAGAAGCATCGCGTGGGCGAAACTTTTAGATCTTAACCTAATTGATGTTAAGGGTAGGCAGAGCAGCTAAGCCATGTAGATTTTTTACATAAGCGTATAAAATAACCTTAAATAGGCTTCAACAAATTTTCTGAGCTGTGGTTACTATGCCATGCACAGTTATAGTTGGCGGT
>Ga0207433_10016726_pt1 | contig 10259 bp, 9 predicted proteins | sample YelNatPaOPGAMG01_FD_187559 | JGI IMG/M metagenome (GOLD analysis project Ga0207433, IMG submission 187559) | Hot spring thermophilic microbial communities from Obsidian Pool, Yellowstone National Park, USA - OP-RAMG-01 (SPAdes) (version 3) | ecosystem: Environmental > Aquatic > Thermal springs >... | reverse complement strand
ATATTATGGTTAAGTATAAAACCGTTTTTTCTTGCCAAAATTGTGGTTATCAGGCTCCAAAATGGTTGGGCAGATGCCCAGATTGTGGATCCTGGAATTCTTTTGTAGAGGAACAATATGAGGCAACTCTGCCGACATCGGAAACGACCAGTATAAGTGGGGAGGGCCTACCTCCCCAGTCTATTACGGCTATTGTTACTAAAGAAGAAGGGCGCTTAAAGACCGAATTAAGAGAATTTGATCGCGTATTAGGAGGAGGGTTGGTAATTGGGTCAGTAGTTTTAATAGGCGGCGATCCGGGGATCGGCAAATCCACGCTTCTTTTACAAGCGCTCAATAAATTAGCCCAGCAGAACTTCCCTGTTCTTTATGTATCTGGAGAAGAATCATTACGCCAAACTAAGATGCGGGCGGAGCGCATCGGCGTTAATTCTCCAAACCTTTTCGTTCTGGCAGAAAATTCTCTCGAAAAAATTCTGGCAGAAATTAAAAAACTAAAACCAAAAGTTGCCGTTATTGACTCGATTCAAACGGTTTTTACTTCCCAGCTCCAATCTGCTCCCGGATCCATCAGCCAAGTTAGAGAAGCGGCTGGCAAATTGATGATGCATTCTAAATCTACTGGTTTGGCCACTTTTATTATAGGGCATGTGACCAAAGAAGGCGCTATAGCTGGGCCGCGAGTCTTGGAGCACATGGTGGATACAGTTTTATATTTTGAAGGAGATCGCGGCCATCCTTACCGGATTTTGCGCGCCGTCAAGAACCGTTTCGGTTCGACGAATGAAATTGGGGTTTTTGAAATGAAAGAAGGGGGGCTGGAAGAAGTAGCCAATCCCTCGGAATTATTCTTAGCTGAACGTCCTATTGATGTGCCTGGTTCAGTGGTTATTTCCTGTTTAGAAGGGTCGCGGCCAATATTGGTAGAATTGCAAGCATTGGTGAGTCCTACCTCTTATGGTATGCCGCGCCGCACGGCTATTGGGGTTGATCCCAATCGTCTTTCCCTTTTAGTTGCTGTGCTGGAGAAAAAAGTGGGCCTCAACTTAGCCCAACAGGATATTTTTGTGAATGTAGCGGGGGGTGTGCATGTAGAAGAGCCAGCAGTGGATTTAGGCCTTATATCAGCAGTGGCTTCTTCTTTTTTGGACAAACCGATTTCATCCCAAGCCATGGTCATAGGCGAGGTAGGCTTAGCTGGAGAAGTAAGGGGCATTCATCAGGCCGAAATACGCCTAAAAGAAGCGGCCAAATTGGGGTTCAAAAAATGTTTTTTACCCCGCAGTAACCAATCAAGGATCGCCTCTGGGTTCGTTGGCTTGGAACTAATCGGGGTAAGTTCGGTAGAAGAGACTCTGGAAATTCTATTTTAAAAAAGCTGGAGAAAAAATGAAAATGACAGGCATAATCCTTGCCGGTGGGAAAAACCTGCGCATGGGCGAAAATAAAGCTTTTTTAGAGATTAATGGCCAGCGCATCATTGAGCGGACGCGAAAACTTTTCCAAGAACTTTTCGCCGAAATAATTCTGGTGACTAATTCTCCTTTTGCGTATCTCGATTTAAAGCTGCGGATGGTGACTGATCTCCGGCCAGGCAAGGGAGCTTTAGGGGGTATTTTTACAGGCCTTTTTTATTCTACTTATTCTCATGCCTTCGTGGCGGCCTGCGATATGCCCTTCCTCAACAAGGAAATGATTTCTTACCTCATTAGCCTCGCCAGTAAATACGACATAGTGATTCCTAAGACGGATGATGGTCTTCAACCCTTACACGCCATCTATTCCCAAAAGTGTTTACCCCATATGGAGAATTTACTCCGCCAAGGGAACCTGAAAATCATTGACTTTTTCCATTTGGTAAAAACAAGGGAGGTTTCAACCAATGAATTGAGGACTTTCGATCCGTTACAAAGGTCCTTTTTTAATGTGAATACGCCTGAGGATTTAGCCAGAGCCAAGGAGCTTGCTAAATTTTGAAGATGTCAAAATAAATCCGCAAAAAGGATAAAGCTTATAAAAAACCATCTGATCGCCTTCGCCATTCATTATTAATCGCTTAAAAAGGAGAAGATCATGCTTTATGATGCCTTATTGACTGAAGAGGAAAGAAACCTGCGTGATGAAGTGCGTCGTTTTGTGCGGGATGAAGTGCCTGCTGACCTGCTGCGGGCTATGGATCGGGATGAGATAAAATTCCCCTATGAATTTATTGCCAAGCTTGCTAAACATGGCCTGCGCGGATTGAGGTTCCCTAAGAAATACGGAGGGAGAGGATTACCTTGGACCGCTGAGGTAGTCGCCGAAGAAGAAATAGGGGTTTTGGGAATGGCTTTAGGTTGCGCCTTTGTAATGACTTCTATTGTCGGCGAAGCCCTGCACGTTTTTGGCACAGAAGAGCAAAAAGAACGTTTTCTAAGGCCCATAATCATGGATACTAAGATTCCCGAGGAGGCTTTAACTGAGCCCCGCGGAGGATCCGACTTTTTTGGAGCTACCACCCGAGCTGTCGCTGATGGGGATACTTTTATTTTGAATGGGCAAAAGAGATTTGTGGTAGGCGCAGAGGCTGCCGATTTTTTTGCCGTTTATGGCAATACTAATCCCCAAGCTCCTCCCCATGAAAGAATTTCCATGTTCATAGTGGAAAAGGGGCCAGGGGTAGAAGTAGAGCATGTCTACGGACTTTTGGGATGCCGAGGTACTGGGGTGGGGCGCCTTGTCTTCCGCAACTGCCGTGTTCCCAAAGAAAACCTAATCGGCCAATTAGGCATGGGAGCTCTCATCTTCGATCGTATGATGATTCCAGAGCGCCTAACCTCAGCCGCTGCTTCCATCGGAGGGGGTCGGGCGGCTTTGGAAATTGCTATTCGTTATAGTGATCGGCGGGTAGCTTTTGGTCAGAAAATTAGAAAATTTCAGGCGGTCAATTTCATGATTGCTGAGGCTATGACGCGATTAGATGCCGCTCGGGGATTGGTCTATGGCGCAGCAAAGACCGTTGATCGGGGAATGCCTCATCGCCGTTTGGTGAGCGAAGCCAAAAAGTTTGCTACGGAAGCAGCCTGGTCGATTGTCAATATGGCCATGCAGGTGTTAGGCGGAATAGGCTATACTAATGTTTACCCCTTGGAACGTTATTTGCGCGATTGCCGCTTGGGCCTTATATGGACGGGAACGAATCAGATCATGGATGCTTTAATTCAGCACGAAGCCTATGCAGAATTCCTGGGCGACCTGAGCGATCGCCGCAATGTGGAATTAGATGCCATGGGCATTGACGCCCAGCAAGAAAAAATTTATACAGATGAGGATATGTGGAAGGGGTATAAATAAAAAAGTATAGAACTTTAAAAAGTGCTGCAGTTGAGAAGTATTGCGGAAGGTTAGTGCTGCTGTTGGGGAGTTAAAAAATTGGAAGAAGCATGGTAAGTGCATAAAAGATAAAAAAACGCATAAGGACGAAAACATAAAGCGGTGGGAAAAAAAGGAGAGACAAGCAACCATGAGTAATCAAAAAGAGGCTAGCCGCGAGGATTAAAGAGGAGATGGCCTATAAAATAAATGAACGATGCGATAAGTGCGGAAAGTGCCTGGAAATATGCCCAGTGGGGGCTATTTTGGCTGAAGAAACTAAACCAAAAATTAATCCCGAATTATGCACAGACTGCGGATCTTGTGCCGATATATGCCCGGAACGGGCCATAGAAGGCCAGGAAGATCATTAAATTCAAAAAGGAGATTTTAAAGATGTATGCTGATTTGCAAGGAAAGACAGCATTAATAACCGGTTCGGGGAAGAGGACCGGGATTGGCTACGCCATTGCAGAAAAGTTGGCTTTTTGTAAAGCCAATGTGATCATCGCCGATTTGGGGAAAAGGGCAGACAAAACGACGCCAATAAAAATGGGGGCAAGAGAAGAGATGGAGAGTATTGCTAAGGAACTTAATCAAAAATATGGAGTAAAAGCAATAGCTGTGGATTTAGATATCACCAGCCATGATTCCATTGCCCAGATGATGGCGGAGATAAAAAAAGAATTTGCCACCGTAGACGTGCTCATTAACAATGCCGGAGCTTCCTTTGGCGCCCCCAGTCCTGCCCACCTGTATAATGAAGAAGCTTGGCTGAAAACCATCGAGGTCAATCTGCACGGAGCCTTTCGCGTTTCCCGGGCCGTTATTCCCATGATGATGGCCCAAAAAGAAGGGGCCATTGTAAATGTGTCCTCCAAGGCCGGCAAAACGCCACCTCTGGCTAACGGTGCTTACGCTGTGGCCAAGGCCGGCTTAATCATGTTAACCAAAGTCATGGCTTTAGAATTAGCCAATCAAGGGATTAGGGTGAATGCCGTGTGTCCAGGGATAATCATGACTGACCTGCAAGTTTTCCGGTTTCAAATGGAAGCTAAATTTTTGCAAACCTCTATAGAAGAACGGGAAAAAGATTGGGCCAAGCAGATTCCCCAAGGCCGGATAGGTTCTCCTCGCGATGTTGCTGATCTGGTAGTTTACTTAGCATCTAAAGAATCAGCCTACATTACCGGGCAGGCCATCAATGTTGATGGTGGGTTGCTCATGGCTCTTTGATAACGAGGTGATAAATGGGGAGATTAAAACTACCCGAAAAAGGATTAAACAAAAAAGATTTATTAGCTAAGCTGCGTTCATTTAAGGCTAATGATGCTGATTGGCATGAAGGAAGAATGTTTGGATTGATCTACTATGCCGGAGAAGATGTAGAAGAAATAGTCCGCGAAGCATATGCGCTTTATATGTTCGAGAATGCCTTGAGCCCCTTTGCTTTTCCCAGTCTGTTAAAAATGGAGAACGAATTTATATCTATGGTCGGTTCCCTTTTTAAGGGCGGGGAAGATGCCGGGGGGTCTATGACTTCGGGAGGAACAGAAAGCATACTAATGGCCGTTAAGGCTGCCCGCGATTGGGCGAAAACCACTCATCCCCAAGTCAAAACGCCAGAGATAGTGGCCCCGATTACTATTCACCCTGCTTGGAATAAAGCTGCCGATTATTTGGGCCTAAAAATTATTTTAACTCCAGTAAATGAAGATTGGCGAGCCAACGTCCAAGCCATGGCCGAGGCTATTAATGACCATACGATAATGCTGGGAGCTTCGGCAGTCACATATCCCCATGGCATGGTAGATCCCATTCCAGAGATAGGAAAACTCGCTGAAGAAAAAAACCTCTGGCTCCATGTGGACGCCTGTTTAGGTGGCTATATCTTGCCTTTTTTGGAAATGAGTGGATACGAAATTCCCGCTTATGATTTCTCCGTGCCGGGAGTAAAATCCATTTCCGTTGATATCCATAAATATGGCTATGTCTCTAAGGGGGCTTCCACAATTCTTTACCGCACCAAAGATTTACGAGAATTTCAATTTTTTGTTTACCCAGATTGGCCAGGAGGGATTTACGCCACTCCCTGTCTCTCTGGCGCTCGCCCTGGAGGCGCCATTGCTGCTTCCTGGGCTATCTTGCATTATTTGGGCGAAGAGGGATTTAAAAAATTGGCTAAACAAGCTCGAGAGGCCACGATTAAAATTATTCAGGGCATCAACCAAATTCCGGAACTATATGTTTTAGGTAATCCACCAGCCACGGTTTTTGCCTTTGGATCAGAAAAATTAAATATCTATAAATTAGCTGAGAAGTTAAAAGAAAAAAAATGGCATATAGATGCCCAGCACCGCCCTCCCAGTTTGCATATGACCGTATCTCCCTTTCAGGAGAGAATTGTGGAAGATTTTTTAAAAGATTTGAAAGAAGCCGTAGCGGAAGTTAGGCAAATTGACAAAGAAGACACTTCTGGAATGGCTGCGATTTACGGTATGATGGGTACTATGCCCGACAGGAAGATGGCCCGTGATTTTGCTTTAAAGTACCTTAACAACCTTTATCAATTAAAGTAATCCGCCACTAAATGGCGGGAAAATTATTGGTTAGGAATTTTATTTTCTCCTCCACCTCGCCTCTCCCCAGTGAGACTGTGTGGCCATGGCGAGAAGGGGCAATAGGACGGCCAGAGGCAGGCCAGAGGCAGGCCGGAGGCAGGCCGAAGGCAGGCCGGATTAGCAATTAAATTATATCAGGTTTAAAATTATGAAAGCTGTGGTTTTTCGTAAAGGAAAAGGACTTGCTTACGAGGAAGTTCCTAAGCCGAAAATTGGCTCCCATGAGGTGCTGATTAAAGTGGCTAATACGGGTTTTTGCGGATCCGACCATTCCTTGATTGAAAGTGGACTGCTGGCCGATGGATACATCCTCGGCCATGAAACAAGTGGGGTAGTAGTGGAAATTGGAGCGGAGGTGAAAGATCATAGAGTGGGAGAGAAGGTGATAATCAGGCCGACTTTTTGTGGTCAATGTGGGGAATGTACAAAGGGGAAGCCTCATCTTTGTAGTAATAGTCGGCGGACCATCGGTATTGGCGATTTGCCCGGTGGCTTCGCCGAATATGTACAGGCCTTACCGGAAATGCTTATCCTCATCCCCGAGAAAGTAGATTCCCGAAGTGCCGCTTTAGCCGAAACTTTTGCTTCTGCTCTGCATGGGATAAATTGTGCCGGCAGTAAAGGAGGTTCGGCCGTTGTTTTAGGGGGTGGCCCTATTGGTTTGGCTGTTATTAAGTTGCTTCATTTACTCGGCTTTGGCCCGCTTATATTGGTTGAGCCCAGAGAGAAAAATCGAGAATTAGGCAAAATTTGGGGAGCTGATTATGTCTTCGACCCCTTAACCATAGACTTGCCTGCGGTGACCAAAGAAATTACCCATGGTTGGGGCTTAGAAACAGTAATGGAATGTTCTGGTTTGGTGGAAAATGTCTCTTTGGCGATGGAACTTGTGGCTAAAGGCGGGGTAATTTGTGTTATCAGTATTTTGTTCAAAAATTTACTTATAAAAAACCCGTTAATCTTAAATTTAAAGGAATTTCGATTGACGGGATCGTTTTCTAATACCCATGAAGAAAATAAAAAATGCTTAAATTTTATGGCCGAGGGCCAAATAGAAGCCACAGCTATGATTACAGATCTTATTCCGCTGGAACTTTTGCCTGCGGTTTACAAAGAAAAAATTCATCCTGGGAAATCCATAAAAGTTATGTTACAGATTGGCGAAGAATTTTGATTGAATGATGTTTTAGCAGAAAAGAAGCCAGAAAAAAGCGAAAGGAGAATGGAAAATGACTATGGTCGCCGGGGGAAAATTAACAGTTGAGGCTTTATTGGAAAAAAATGTCCCAAAAATTTTTAGCATTTCGGGAGGACATATTTTTCCCCTTTATGAATTCATTTCAGGATCGGGTATAGAAATTTTTGATACGCGTCATGAACAGGCCGCAGTTTTCATGGCTGAAGCCTGGGGGAGGCTGACCCGGCAGCCCGGGGTGGCTTTGGTGACGGCCGGGCCGGGATTTAGTAATTCTTTAAGCGCCATAGCTAACGCAGCCATGGCCAATTCTCCCTTAATTTTGATGGCTGGATCTGTTGGTTTGGGCGCCAAGGAAAAATTAGACCTCCAAGATATGCCTCAGCTTCCGGTTATCCAGCCTTTAGTTAAGAAAGCTCTGATCTGCTTCAGGACGGAGCGCATACCGGAATATATTGATTTAGCCTGGAGAACTGCGATATCTGGATGCCCAGGGCCTGTTTATTTGGAGATTCCTATTGATATTTGGAATGGGCAAGTTGAAGAAAAACAAGTCAAGAAAGTTACCAATTTTGTTCATTCCAAGCCAGTAGATGTGGAGAAAGCTTTAACCCTCTTAGAAATTTTAGAAAAATCTAAGAAACCTGTGTTCATTGCGGGAAGTGGCGCTTATTATTCCGGAGCCGAAAAAGAATTTGGGGAATTCATAGAAAAAACTGGTGCGCCTGGATTTACTGCTACTTTGGGCCGGGGATTAATTTCTGATACGCATCCCTTATGTTTTGAGTCTTCTTCAGCTATCCGCCCTGGGGCAGCCGCGGATGCTTTGAGAGAAGCTGATCTGGTTGTGTTGCTGGGAAACCGCCTTAGCCTTTATTATGCTTTTGGTGACTTAATCAATCCCCAGGCCAAAATCGTCCAAGTAGACATTAAACAAGAAGAAATAGGCCGAAACCGCTCCGTTTATCTGGGCATATTTAGCGATATTAAGGCCTTCTTGAAAGAAATTAACCGACTCATTGATGAGAAGAAAAATGGTCCTTTTCTGCGGGAGCAATTCAAAAGTTGGGTGGACTTTCTAAAAGATAAAGAGAAAGAGAAAAAAGCATTGGGGGCTTTTAATTGGGAAAGCAAAAATGCTCCTCCTCACCCTATGCGCATCTGTGCCGAGGTTAATAAATTTATGGATAGGGAAGATGATCTAGTAGTTAGCGATGGGGGAGATACCCAAATTTGGATGGCTATGACCCGCACTGTCCGTCGCTCCGGCCATTACCTGGAGTCAGGATTATTTGGTTGTTTGGGATGTGGGCTACCCTATGCGAATGCCGCCAAACTTCTTTATCCAGAAAAGAGAGTTTGTTTAGTTACCGGAGATGGCTCTATTGGTTTTAATTTCATGGAATTTGACACAGCCATAAGAAAGAAATTGCCCGTTGTAGTAGTAATTTTTAACGATCAACAATGGGGAATGATCAGACATTCTCAGGAAGTTAAGCTGGGACGATATATAAAAGAAGGGACAGAATTAGGGATGATTAATTACCACAAAGCTGTAGAAGCTTTAGGAGGGTGGGGGAGATTAATCGAGAATCCGGATGAAATTCAGCCGGCCCTCGCCGAAGCCTTTGCCTCCGGGAAGCCCGCTTGTTTAAATGTGGTTACAGATCCCCAACCTATCAGTCCTGGAAGTATCGCTTTAGCCATGGTAGCCGGGCTTGATGTATCCAAGTTTTTTAAGTGAGGTCTGCTAATGAACACAAAATCTCCGCCAGAAGGGTATCTTTTTTCCAAAGGTTATACCCATTATATTTTTATCTTATTATGGCTCCTCTACTTTTTTGACTATGTAGATAGAATGGTAGTCATCTCCCTTTTTCCTTTTTTAAAGGTAGAATGGGGATTAACGGATGCGCAATGCGGTGCATTAGTTTCTGCTGTTTATTGGGCTATCGTCATCTTTTCTTTCCCCACCTCCATCATTATTGATCGCTGGAGTAGAAAAAAGAGTATTGGTCTGATGGCCACCTTTTGGAGTATGGCTACAGCGGCTTGTGCTTTGGCGAAGAGCTTCGGGCAGCTTTTCATAGCTCGCACGGCTATTGGCTTAGGAGAAGCCGGTTATGCTCCGGGCGGTACGGCTATGATTTCTGCTCTTTATCCGGAAAATAAGCGATCAATGATGGTGGGCATTTGGAATTCCTCTATTCCTTTAGGTATGGCTGCGGGAATTGTGCTCGGTGGTTTTATTGCCACTCATTGGGGATGGCGCCAGGCCTTTGGCCTGGTGGCTTTGCCAGGCTTGGTGGTGGCTATCCTTTTCTTTTTTGTCAAAGATTATAAAACTGTAGAACTGGAGAAAACAGTAAATGGCCAAGAGGGACTAAATCCCCTACGTAAAAGAATGACCAAGATCGAAATTGTGCGGGAATTTACCCATACACCATCATTGTTATGCACTTACCTGGGATTTGTGGGTATGATGTTTATTACCATTTCGGTCTCTACTTTTTTGCCCACCTACTTCCAAAGAGTCCAAGGGGTTCCTTTGCAAAAGGCTTCTCTTTTAACGAGCGGCATCATGCTGATGGCTATTATCGGCTCTCCCTTAGGAGGCTGGTTGGCCGATTTATGGATGAAGAAAAAAATTCAGGCCAGATTGCTCTTGGCTTCTATTTCGGCTTTTTTAGCCGCCGCCCTTTTTTTCTTGGCCATAAATATTTCTGCGGGCGGAGTAATGCAATACATTATTTTTCTTTTGGGAGGAATTGCCTCTATTGGTTGGGCTTCTTCGGCTATTGCGGTTACCCAGGATGTAGTTCATCCTGGTTTAAGAGCGATTTCTTATGCCCTTTGCGTGATTGTCCAAAATTTGTTAGGAAGTTCTCTCGGACCAGTGGTCACCGGGGCTTTTTCAGATAAATATGGAATAGCCACTGCCTTACAAATAGCCTGTATCATGCCCTTATTTTCTGCTTTTATCTTTTACCTTGGATCCAGATATTATCGCCATGATTTAGAAAAGGTAGAAAAGATTGCTATAGTCGCGGAAAAATAAAAATTTTATCCCCCCGCATAATGACATGACGTCT
>Ga0207433_10016725_pt1 | contig 10260 bp, 7 predicted proteins | sample YelNatPaOPGAMG01_FD_187559 | JGI IMG/M metagenome (GOLD analysis project Ga0207433, IMG submission 187559) | Hot spring thermophilic microbial communities from Obsidian Pool, Yellowstone National Park, USA - OP-RAMG-01 (SPAdes) (version 3) | ecosystem: Environmental > Aquatic > Thermal springs >... | reverse complement strand
GGAGTATTCGGGTACGGAGTCGCCTGATCGTTTACCGCGGAAGCACAGCTTGACTGAACAACGTCCCACGAAAGGGTTTTGGAGTCGCTTGGGGCAAGTCACTCGTCTCTGGTTACCGGTGGCGTTTACGTGTTAAGACGAGCTGCACTGCACACTTGGAGCTTGGACTGCGAAAAGCAGGCCAGCTCGCGAAACTCGCGAGCACAGCGTTCCCCGAGGGTGTTCGCCCAGAAAAGCCGACCGTTGCAGCGTTAGCGTGTTTGCTGGTGTACGAAAGTGGATGCAGCAAGCTGCGAACGAGCAAGCCGCCCACGCTGACGGCCTCGAGCCTGCCACACAGACAACAGCGTTTGGTGCACTCCAGCCTGAGTCTCAACCTCAACCGCAACCTCAACGACCTCTGAGCGTTGTTGCTACAGAGTCTGTGTTGATTGATCACGGGCCGCGGTACACTCGCGGTCTCCGGGATGCACTGGAGTTGCTGGGAGCTCGTCGGCTCTCGTTGCCGACCCAAGCTGGGTTCACTGCACCACCCGGGCGTCGACTCGATGCAGGCGAGCAAATGATCTCTCCGTCGCGGATGCACTGGACAGACGCTACCGAGTCTGCGACGGGCTCACGTGCGCTATGGAGTGGTGTGCCGCAGGGCCCGGCACTCGCCGGGGTGCACGTCGGCAACAATACCAGGCCGCTCGTTCGCGAGGGTGCTCCACGTTTGGGGCTAGTCTTCGACCCCGAGGACCCGTGCATCCAGCGCGACATGCTGCGCATGATTCGCCAGTATCTCGAGGACCATGGCTACGTGTTGTCCAGTATGGTGGTCAACGACGAGGCGAACCTAATGGAACGCGAGGCACGTAGCCAGCAGTGGCAGGCACGTCGAATCCGCAGTGCAATTCTCACTGGTGACTGGTCCGAGGTAGAGCGGCTCTGTCAGAAGACCCCGCTGAAGAATCTGAAAGTGTTTCTCTACGCCCTCTATAGACAGCAGTTCCTGGAGCTCATTGAGCGCCATGAGACAGAGAAAGCTTATGCGGTGCTCATGAAACGTCTCAAGCCGCTGGAGGGACACGCGCCACGAGGCCCCGCCGAGTTTCGAGACCTCTGCTACCTGCTGACCTGCAAGTCTGTCCATGAGGCGCACGCGGCGTCCATCCCGCTCTCTCTGGACTGGGGTGGCTCCCAAGCGGGCCGTGAGCTTCTGGCGGAGCAGCTGACGCGCCTACTCGACATGGAGCAAGAGGCAGAATGCGTTTTCGGCGATCCCCAGGGCACGTCGCCACAACGCAGAGAGGTGCCGCCCCATCGACTCGAGCAACTGGTGCAGCAGGCCTATGCCTATCAAATAGAGTTCGCTCGATATCACCCGCTCGTCCTGCCCCGGATTCGGACGCTCCTGGAAGACTACCACTGTTTCGCGATTCCGAATGCGGAGCGCCCGCCACGACTCTGCGGCCACGAGGCGAACATCAAGTGTGTCACTTTTGTCGGCAAGGAGGGTCTCATGCTGGCGACGGGTTCCAGCGATCGCCGTGTAGGCCTCTGGGATACCGACTCGGGGGCGCTGCTCGGTATGCTGAGCGGGCATTCGTCGCGGGTCTGGGATGTGAGTGCTTCGCCCTCGGGCCGCGTCCTTGCGTCGGGCTCGGCGGACGGGCGCATTGGCCTCTGGGTAAGCGAAGCGCATGCCCCGGGCTTTCGACTCGGAGCGATGCTCGCACACCATCCGGCCGTGGGGCACGGCTCGGTAGCGACAAGCGCAGCGATGCAAGGCAGCAGCATCAGCAGTATCGGCAGTATCGGCAACAGCACCAGTGTTCGCCCTGGAGGCGGGCTCTCAGGAGCTGGACCCGGCCATGCGCTGACCAAGCTTCCAACCACTGGTGGCGATGTGTATACGGTCTGCGTGCATCCGGCGGAAACGCACGTGCTCAGTGGCGGCTACGATAAGACGTTGCGACTGCACGACATCCGCACGGGTCAGATTGTGCGCAGTTTCGTTGGTCACCAGGCTGCGGTTACGCGAGCAGTGTTCAACCCGCATGGCAACCTGATTGTGAGCGGGAGCAAGGACTCCACCATCAAGTTCTGGGATATCATCAGCGGCGTATGCGTTCGGACGTTCAGCTTCCATTTTGGCGAGGTGACCAGCGTTGAGCTCAACTCGACGGGGACGCTGCTCTTGAGTTCGAGCAAAGACAACTCGAATCGGTTGTGGGATTTGCGGGCATCACGGCCGATCCGACGCTTCAAGGGCCACCAGAACACGAGCAAGAATTTCATCCGGGCCTGTTTTGGCCCGAACGAGCTACTTGTGGTTGGTGGCAGCGAGGACGGCCAAATTTGTATCTGGGACGTTGAGAGCGCTACGCTCATCCAGCGCCTTACGGCGTGTCGACGGGGGCCTGTCTTCAGTGCAGTCTGGTCCCAGCAGCAGAGTCTGCTGGCCAGTTGCGGTAATGACGGGGACGCGCGCCTCTGGTGGTACGATCCGAGTCGACCGCTGAGCGTACCCGACGGAGCTGCTGCGTGACTGGGCACTCCTGACGACTCGCTTGCTTGCCGTGTACATGAACAGCTCATTGGTACGAGGACGCAGGACTGCTCCAGCCGATTTGCACTGTGCGCCGGTGCCTTCCAGCGAATCGCAAATCCTGCCATCGTGCGATACGCAGACGCGCAGAGATATACCGCAACCGCACCCCAGGTGCGCGGCATCTTATAGACAGAGAGCGCTCACCCGAACAGGGCACCATCGAATACCGCGTTTACGCTATTCCTGATAGACACAATGTCATGATGCACATAAGCGGCGACGCTCGCCAGACAAGCTAGAACTGGAGGCCTCGCCGCACGCTCTGGGAACGAAGGTTCTTGCGTCGCAGCGTCATCGGAGTCGGCACTCGCGGACGACTCTTACGCGCCGTCGTTGTCGTTGCTGGTGTGCGCGCTGTAGATGCCGCCTTGGCTGGTGTCAACGCCCCAGCAGGCGTCTTCAAAGCACCAGCGAGCCGTGCCTCCTCTGCGGACGCTGCTGCGAACTTGCCGTGGCAGCGGGCAAGCACCGGCAACACCGCCACGATGTAAACGGACGTAAGCAGGAACCCGGCAACGATACACCCTACATGGAGGGCGAGGTGAAAGTCGCCTTGGCGCGCAGCACGCATGACAACTTCGAGCGCACGCATGATCTGTTGACTGGATGCGTGCGCGGATTGCTGCAGAAGCCGGCGGAAGAAATTACGCCCCAGCTGAAACTGTAACTGCCTTTGCGTCAAAAGTGTAGTCCATTCGAGCACCCTTTCAGCGAACGCGAAGGGTTCCCAGACGATTCGCTGCAAGAAAAAGGCCTGGGCGCCAGCCAAACGAGCGAGAAGCAGCAGGTTCATTGCTAACGGGAACCACGTGTCGTAGATGATGACAAGTTCGACAGCTGCGTTCTCTTGCTCATAGTTATGATGCACGAGTGCGTCATAGATGTGACCACCCGCACAGGCCATGTACAGCATTGAGAGTAGGCATACGATGGTGCTAACCTGGGCCCAGTGGTGGTCGGCACGGCCCCGGGCAGCGACGAGCGCGACGCAGAGGACGTTGAGCACCACGGACACCGCTAGATGCGAGAACGACATGAATTCGACGACGCTTTCATTTTGGCCGTTTTGCTCGAAGCAATCCTCGGTGACGTGATCCCAGAACGCACGGAAGGTTACCACCCCGAAACCGAGGAGTAAAGCGACGATCACTGCCTCCAGCGGAGACGCGAGCACTTCCAGATGGATCAGGATAGCTGCCACAAGTCCTATGAAGGCACAGACACTGACGAGAAACCTTGACGGCCGGAAGACGCCAACCCAGTACAACATGTCTCTTCTCGGAGGTCCTTATTTCCGGAGAAAGTATCCGTATACGATGAACAGTAGCGGTTGCGTTGCGAACACCCGTTGGAGCCGCGGCGTTGTGGCGTTTCAAATTCGACGGGCAGCGCGGCACGTTCCCGGGGACGGCGCATCCGCAACGCCTGTCACGCGGTATACTGAGAAAAATTGGGGTATCTTGGAGAACGTCGCAATTTTCATGCGATATACTAAAGTAAGGAGGGGTATGTAGGAGAACATAGCAATTGTCACACAATGTGCTTCGAAACCTAGCGGTACATTCGAGAACGTTGCATTTGTCGTGCGATACACCGACGTAAGGAAAGGTGTATAGGAGAACGTCCCATTTGTCGCAAGGTACACCTGGGAACAGAGGGCTACATAAAAGAACGTCGCTCTGATCACGCAGTGTGCTGGGAGAGGAGGGAACGTACTACTTCGGCGCGGAGACAATGGTGTTCTCGAATAGCGTCCGATCGATGCATCGAGTTAGCGTCCGCTGGATGCGCGGTTGGTGCAGGGCATTCGAAAAGAGGCGACACCTCGTGTCTGGATGCTTCTGAGTTGCACTACTCCCGGATCAATCCTTTCGTCGTGCATTGAGGATAGATTGATACAGAGACGCTCCGGATGCCGCGTCTGCTTCAGACGCTCCCTGCTATGCTGGATGCGTCGCTGCCGTGGTCGCCGGCCAAAGACAGAACAGCTGCGAAGCGCCGTTGTGTGGGTCAGCTCGAAGACGCCTAGACGCGAGCGCCGGCGTACCATCCGAGTCCTGAGTGATCCTGGCGATTGCTCCCGTAATATGCTCGTTTCTGCAATCGAAATCCGAATAGGCTTTGTTCGGGTTTACCACACAGGAAAGTTCACCGCTGCGACAAGACGTTGAAGCTCGTGGTACTGCACAGAGCCTCCTCCAGCGACAGGTGTTCCACGGCGTGCCGCACCACCACGTGATCCTCATGAGCGGGCTGAGACGGCACGGTTCGAGGTGTATGCACGCGCGTCAGCCGGAGCTGGACGAGGTGCGGATGCTCCACGCCCCAACGGATGGCCTGCTCGAGCCGGCGCCGATATCGTGCCTCCCGAGCGTCCGCGGCGACAAGGTTCATGCCTTGTGGGATACGTTTGGGGTCGCGCTCCAGACGAACACCACAAGCTCGCCGCCAACCCTGACGCAGTTCGCAAGTCTGAACGTCTTTCCAGTTTTCCGAATGCTTCCATGCATCCTCCAATGCCTCTAGTCATGACCATAAGAGGAGCAATTTACGATTGTTTTCATAGCGGCTTGCTGAATCCGGGCAACTGACACGCTCGATGCCGGCCAAGGTGCTCCACACGCCACGTCCTAGATTGTCGCTCAGTTCCTCGACGCTACTGTGGCTTCCGCGCTTGCTCTGGTATCGCTACAAAAGTGCAAATTGCTGCCAGTCGAAATACCTCGGCCACAGAGGTGGCGCAGCACGGCTGCTAGTCCGCGCAAAGGCCCCAGCGACCGCACCATTCCTTTGCCAGCGAAGTGTTCAGACACTGCCGGCTCTGCATGCGGCTCTGGAGACCGCGCAGGATCTGAATCGTGCGCAGTACGAAGAATAAATCACCGGGAAGATGCCGCACAGGCGTCTGCTTCAGCGGGCAGTTCGGATCGAACGGCGAAATGCTCCGGCCCGCAGGCAGCGGCCGCGTATCAAACATAGAATACGCTAGAATGGCAACGTCATTCGGGTCGTAGAATTCGGGCTCCCGCTCCAGTGCGATACCCAGATCGAAAAAAGCGGCTGCAACGTGGTGCCCTCTGTACATCGCCCGCATGAGCGCGCGCAGCTGACGCAGTCGCTCTGGAGTCAGCTGCTTGCACTGGCCAAAATCCAAGAGGCCTAGCTGGATTGTCGGCTCAACGAGGCCGAGATAAGCCAGTGTACCCGTAAAAAAAGATCGATTTCCGCTCCAATTCCTCTGGAGGACGAGCATATTTCCCGGATGGGGATCCGCCTGGAAGAAACCCTTCCCGAGAAGCATCTTGCCATACACGAGCGCAATCGAATCCATCAGGTTCCGTTCCAGCATTCGCTCCAGTCGGGCGGGTATTCGGACACGTCGGCGTCGTAGTTCCTCCTCCAGCTGCGGGATCGGCACTCCATCCAAGTACTCCATGATGATGAGGCGCTTCGTCGCATGATAAATCCGCGGCACCTGGATGCGGGCTCGCAGTTTGCGGCTTCCAAGCACAAGTGAGCGGATGCGCTCCGTGTTCGCTGCCTCGCGAATGAAATCGAACTCTTGGCGGATCTGACTTTGCAGTTCCAAAACTGGAGACTCCAAGTCGAACTTAAGTTCGTAGCGCTGCAGGAACCGCGCCAGAATGAGCAGCGATGCGAGGTCGTTCAGCATCATGTTTTCAGCGTCCGGGTATTGGACTTTGACGGCGACCCAGGTGTCGCGATGACGCTTCCCGAGCGCCGCGCTGGCAATGCTCTTTCGCAGCTTTGCACGGTGCACTTGCGATATCGATGCCGCACCAAGCGGATCCGACTCGAAGCACTCGAATATGTCGTCCAAGTGCTGAATACCGAGCTCGCTCGCAACGACTCGCTGCGCAGCAGCTGCGGTGATCGGCTCCACATCGTCGTGTAGCTTGGATAATCGCCGAATAAACGGTTCGGGCAAAAAGTCGGCTCGTGTTGCCAGGAACTGTCCAGCTTTGATCAGGAAACCACGCATTTCGCTGCACATGTTGTACATTGCTTTCGATGCTCGTTCGTGTTGTGAGGACCAGGCCGCGTCACGATTCAGCGCTCCCAAGCGCCCGAGAGCACCAATGAAAAACTGAGACCACTTGTAAGAACAGTATATGGAACCGGCACGCCACCAGAACTCAGTAGACCGGCGCCAGAGTCTCAAACGTACGTCCCAAGGCATTCGCGACTCCGGGGGCTTGCCCGTAAAGCGCGTCAGCGGACGCGTCTGCTGCCTGACCTCAAACATGAATTTGAGCTCTCGCTGCCCGTGCACTTCAGGAACGTCGATAGAGCGCTCGTCTCGCGAAAGATGTGTCGCGAGCACCAGCGAGATGTTCGCAGCCGAGAAGCTCGCGACCCCCTTGTCGTTAGACGTTCGCGGAAAGAGCCCTCCTCCAAACACACGACGCCCAGAGCACGACCAACGCTGTTACTGTCGCTCTACCATATCCCGAGTAAAAAAGAGGTCGCGTTGGCCACTCTGGTTCACTGCACTGGTTTACCAACACTGTGCTCGCTGTCGCGCTCTCAAGTCACGAAGCGTTTGCGAATACTTCCCAGAAAGCGTTGTTGGTATTGCTGTCGTTGTACATGTACGGCACGCGGGCTACCAGCGATCACGAAGCCGCAGCGTGCGCCGCGTCGCCTGTGACGTGAAACGCCTTCCGGCTCTGTGGAGTACGAAGAAGCAGTTCGTGGATGCTTCACGATACATGCATTTCGTAAGCGTCTATGCCTGCACCCGCGTCAGATGAAATTAGGGCACGGAAATCTTCGTCCTGTCCCTGATTTTCCAGGTATTTCCGAACCCTTCTTAGATACACAGCCTTGATGTTCCATACGCAGTGATAAGCGCTTGCGGAGATATACGGAGGTTCAGGATTCCCGGTTGTCGATACTGGGACAAGCTCTTAAACAGGGCAGGACATCGAAGCGAGCCTTGTGTACCTGCCAAGGATACGTATCGAGCGACGAAGCAAGCCTTCTGGGGCCATGAAGTTGCCCTCTGGGGAATATATCAGTTGGACATGTGGGAATCTATGGCCAAAGCCAAGCATCAGCGCTGCGAAGAGCGCACCGAGACTCTATACAGACAAAATGAAAATTGCAATCGAACCTAGATCGCAATGTTCACCTGCGCATGTAGCGCGTGAACAACACACGCAAGCACAGGACTCGAGATTTCGAGACTGCTGTCTACATCCTTCGACTTTTGGCCTCGGAACTGGATACAGAGAAGAGACCTGCGTATTTGAGGCTCCGAATAAGATAGAGGAAAAGCAGCAGTCACAAATATTGCCCATAAAAGCCAGTGTCGATGAGCATGCGAAGAAACGCAACATTCAGAGTGCACGTCCGAGTTTGTCCGTTGCATCTGTTTCCACTCGATTCTGGTACAGGTACAGCACCGGCGGACGGGCGGGCTGGCGCGGCACGGGTACGCGTGCATACCAACGAAGCTCCTGTACTTCATTGTACGTAAATGTATAGGGTGTGTCAGAAGGCACTGATGCACCTTCGTGCGCACGAAGCTTACTGTACCGTTTGGTTCATAAATATACACGATCTACCACCGCGCATCGTCGTGCGTGCGTGCATGCGCTGCGCTCGACATTGCGCTTCTCGGATCTTGGCGAGAGCAGCAGCAGCAGCAGCAGCGGCGCGGTGATCGCTGCCCGCGGCGCACGCGCACGCTCGAAGCGCCGCCTTGAAAAGTCACACAGGGCACTTGGTTTTGTTGGAACACACACAAGTCGCAGTGGACCGTGCTGCAACTTGTGTAGGAGCGAACTGCGCGTTTAGATCGTCTATTACTTCTCTGATAGCTTTGTAATCGAAATGGCGTTCATACTACCGAGCACGTGCAGTGCGTTTTCTGTGTTGGGGTCGAAGCGTGTGACGTCGCCGCAGTGCGCAACACGGCGTGCTCGAGTCTGTGCGCTCGCCGGGTTGCGTCTCCAGACCGGAGAAGATACTTTCGACTTTTTCCTCGGCAAGTCCGAGCGCACTACGGAGAGCCTGCTGCCCATGGATGGTTCTGATCTTCCCGAAGGAGGCGGCAATAAGACGTGGCTGAACCTCCAGCGGGTGCGGGCGGCCAGCGCGCGGTTCCGAGTGCACGAGCGGGACACGGGGTCCCCGGAGTACCAAATTGCGGCGCTTACAGAACGTGTTAACATTATCACGGAGCACCTGAAAGAGCACCCGAAAGACTTGTCTTCGACGCGAGGGCTTCAGTTGCTGAACTCACGGCGGCGGCGTTTGCTCCGGTATCTGCAGTCTCAGGATCTGGAGCGTTTCGACCGGCTGGTCAAGGCTCTGAACATTCGCGTTCGCCGTGGCGATACGGCGCTATCGCGCCGACGTGACTTGGCCGGCGGTCGCTAAAGGTTCGCACGGCAGCTGCACGGCGTTCCGTTGGTGCGGTTTTGGGTTCAAGTCTGCTGTTGACGTTTGGCGAAGCTCGTGTGGTCGTCCGAAGAGCGTGCACGAGAGACATGGATTCTTTACAACGATTGGTATCATGCGTGTGATGCTTTGGTGTTGAGGAACGTGGTCATGGAGTGGACATCCCGCCGCCTGTGCTCACGAGCCTGCGGATCGTGTCGCCTTCGTTGCGCCTGCTGGATGCTCCACAAACGAACTTTCGTCGATGGGAGCAAGTCCTTTGCGTCCGGTGAATGGGCAAGGATGCACGGCTGCTGTACCTTGCTGGAGCAGTTACGGGCAAGCGCATTGGTGATGTGTGTCGTCGGGCGACGAGCGTCTAGCCGCAGACTCACAATTGTTCGATCGTAGAATGCCATGGTTGACTACCGCAATGGCCCCGAGTTCCGATTTTCGCAGTTCACTGGCTACAGGCGGTACCACTAGACTGGGCTCAGACGCCCTCTGCAGGCACATGATCCATTTCGAGCGCACTCGCTGACATCGTGATGAGCGGGAACCCGGTCGCCAGCACTCGACTTGGGCCCCCTGTTCGCGCACCTGGGTTCCGTGATCACTGGCTGCGGGAAACTGCCTCGAAATAGCACGTCGAAACGCGGGACAGAGAACGGCAAGGGCGCGCGTCCGCACAAGGTCGATCAACCTCACTGCGTTGCTCAATGGCACTGAGAAGCGAAAACGAGTAAAGAATGCTAAGCACCATGATTCCAGATACCATGTAACCCGGTTCGAAACGAGCCGATACACGACGACGCTGAGCCAGCATCGAGCAAGCGGCCGCAACTTTGTGTCCCTGCGCTGCACCTAGACGCTCACCGCTGCGGGCACGTCTCGCTCAGCGTACGTGCAAGCACCATCGCCGATAAAGGTTGCGTCGTAGCCAGCGGTCTACGCACTGGGGTCCAGATGCTGCTGCTGCTGCTGCTGTTGCTGGTGCTAGAACCTCGCTTGCCGATACACCGACAGGATCAGGCGACTGCGGGCCTATCGCTGACGTGCAGCGCTCGGCAAGCGCAACCCTCATGCCGATTTTGTTTATGGTACAGGATCGATACGTGGAGCTGGGTTCTTCGTATACTTGGGTGCCGACGGCACTCGCGGCAGAGGCCTCTGCGCCCCATGCAGACGCCAGGACGTCGAACAGTTCCCTGACCAGTCTCCGCGTTGAGGACCAGAGGTTTCTCCTGCTGGTGCCC
>Ga0207433_10016715_pt1 | contig 10267 bp, 8 predicted proteins | sample YelNatPaOPGAMG01_FD_187559 | JGI IMG/M metagenome (GOLD analysis project Ga0207433, IMG submission 187559) | Hot spring thermophilic microbial communities from Obsidian Pool, Yellowstone National Park, USA - OP-RAMG-01 (SPAdes) (version 3) | ecosystem: Environmental > Aquatic > Thermal springs >... | reverse complement strand
TCTATCAGATCACGCTCGGCGGCGCGGCGGATGAGAAGGCGGCGATCGGCAGCATCGTCGGCCCGGCCGTCTCCACCGAGAAAGTGCCCGACGCCATCGAGGCCATCGTCAACGCCTATATCGCGCGGCGGGAGCCGGGCGAGCGTTTCATCGACACTTACCGCCGCCTGGGCGCGGCGCCGTTCAAGGAGGCTTTCAATGCCGCTCGTTAACACCAAGGGCGAACTGATCGCCGAAACCGCGACCCCGGCGCTGCGCATCGCCCCCGATGCCAAGCCCGACGCGGTGGCCGCGCAGCTCGGTGCCTATGCGCTGGTGGAGATCGAATTTCCCAAATTCCGCGATGGCCGCGGCTTCACCCTGGCGCGCACGCTGCGCGAGCGTTACGGCTATGCGGGCGATCTGCGCGCCGTCGGGCATTTCCTGCCGGACCAGTTCCGCGCCCTGATCGGCTGCGGCTTCACCAGCTTCCTCATCCCGCCCGAGCATGACGCCGTGCAATATGCCGCGGCGCTGCGCCCTGGCCGCCAGCCCGGGCAGTTGCTGCGCCGCAGCCTCAACCGCGCGCGCGAGGCGCAGCTGGAGCAGCAGGTGGCGGCCTGACAGGCGCCGGGTTTTGTGCCTAGATTGACCAGGGGGGCACTGGCCCAACGGATAAGACATTTGGAGAGATGACATGCCGGTCAACAGCGTTCTCGAAACCATTGGCAAGACGCCGCATATCCGCCTGGGCCGGCTGTTTCCCGCCGCCAATGTGTGGGTGAAGTCGGAGCGCGCCAATCCGGGCGGCTCGATCAAGGACCGTATCGCGCTCGCCATGGTTGAGGCGGCGGAGGCCGCTGGCGCGCTCAAGCCGGGCGGGCTGATCATCGAGCCGACTTCGGGCAATACCGGCGTCGGCCTGGCGCTGGTGGCGGCGGTGAAGGGCTATAAGCTGATCCTGGTAATGCCGGAGAGCATGTCCATCGAGCGTCGGCGCCTGATGCAGGCTTATGGCGCGACTTTCGATCTCACCCCGCGCGAGAAGGGCATGAAGGGCGCCATCGCCCGCGCCGCCGATCTGGCCGAGCAGAATCCCGGCGCCTTCGTGCCGCAGCAATTCGAGAACCCCGCCAATATCGACATCCACGCCCGCACCACGGCGCTGGAGATTTTGGCCGATTTCCCCGAGGGGCTGGATTATCTGATCACCGGCGTCGGCACCGGCGGGCATATTACCGGCTGCGCCGAGGTGCTGAAGAAGCACTGGCCGAATCTCAAGGTGTTGGCCGTGGAGCCGACCGCCTCGCCGGTGATCTCGGGCGGCGCGCCCGCCCCGCACCCGATCCAGGGCATCGGCGCCGGGTTCATCCCCGTCAACCTGCATCTGGCCGCGATTGACGGCGTGATCCAGGTGGAGGGCGAGGAGGCCAAGGATTACGCCCGCCGCTCCGCCACCGCCGAGGGGCTGCTGGTCGGCATTTCCTCCGGCGCGACCCTGGCCGCGATCGCCAAGAAGCTGCCCGAGCTGCCCCCCGGCAGCCGCGTGCTCGGCTTCAACTACGATACCGGCGAGCGCTACCTCTCGGTGCCGGATTTCCTCCCGGCTTGATGTGAATCAATGTCATCTGCCCGGCAGCGGTTCATGGACCAGCCCATGACCGATGCCGAGCTTATCGCCCGCTATGACGGGCGCGTTCCGCGCTATACCAGCTACCCCACGGCGCCGCATTTCCACCCCGGCATCGGCGCCGAAACCTATGCGCAATGGCTGGCGGAGCTGCCCGCCGACGCCGCCATCTCGCTCTATATTCATGTGCCGTTCTGCGACCGGCTCTGTCTGTATTGCGGCTGCAACACCAGCGTGGTGCGCAACGACCGGCCCAAGCGCGCCTATGCCGCGCAGCTCTCGCGCGAGCTGGATCTGCTGGCCGACCATATCGGCCGGCGCGCCAGCGTCACCCAGGTGCATTGGGGCGGCGGCACCCCGACCGCGATGCCCGAGGATTGCCTCGTCGGCATCATGGACCATGTGCGCCGCCGCTTCGCCCTGCGCCCCGATGCCGAGATCGCCATCGAGATTGACCCCACGACGCTGACGCCGGAGAGCCTGGACGCGCTGCGCCTGATGGGGGTGAACCGCGCAAGCCTCGGCGTGCAGGATTTCGACGAGGCGGTGCAGGAGGCGATCGGCCGCCACCAGAGTTTTGCGGAGACGGCGGAGGCCGCCAAGGCCCTGCGCGGGCTGGGCGTGAGTTCGCTCAACCTCGATTTGATCTACGGCCTGCCGCACCAGACCACCGAATCAGTGGCCCGCACCGCGCGCCAGGCCCTGGCGCTGGGGGCCGACCGCGCCGCCGTGTTCGGCTACGCGCATGTGCCTTGGATGAAGAAGCACCAGAAGTTGATCCCCGAAGCGGCGCTGCCGGGGGCGGAGGCGCGGCTGAACCAGGAGCGGATGATCCGCCAAGTGCTGGAGCGCGAGGGCGGCTATTTGCCGGTCGGGCTCGACCATTACGCGCTGCCCGGTGATTCCATGGCCGTGGCCGCCCGCGCCAACGCCCTGCACCGCAATTTCCAGGGCTACACCACCGATGCGACGCCCGTGCTGCTCGGGGTCGGCGCCTCCTCGATCGGCGCGCTGCCGCAGGGCTATGTGCAAAACGCCCCCGGCGTGCCCGCTTATGAGGCCGCCATCGCGCAGGGGCGGTTGCCGGTGGTGCGCGGTGTCGCGCTCAGCCCCGATGACCGGCTGCGCCGCGCCGTGATCGAGCGCATCATGTGCGATCTGGAACTGGACATTCCGGCCCTGGCCGCCGCGTTGGGCGAAGACGCCGCGCCGCTGCTGCGCGATGCCGGCAAGCTGGAGGAGTTCGCCGTGGACGGGCTGGTGACATGGGATGGCGCGAGGCTGCGCGTGACCGAGCGGGGCCGCCCCTTCGTGCGCAACGTCGCCGCGCTGTTCGACGTTTATCTGCAACGCGCCACCGCCGCCACACCCCGCCACGCCGCCGCCGTTTAACGCCTGCACTCGCAAACCCCCGTGGCGCCGCCGCGGGGGTTTTGTTGTGCCCACATGCGGGACAAGAAAAAACCCTGCCATGGTAACCATGGCAGGGCCAAGTCTGGGGAGTGTATCCGCTTTGGGATGCCCAATATGTGCCGCTTCTGGCCGGGATGTTCCTTGATGCAAATCAAAATTTGCGGCTCGGCCTGGAATTTTTTGATCACGCCCGCGTGTGGGCGCGAATGCGATCAATTCGCGCGGATATTGCTCAGCCGGCGATAAAGCGTGTTGCGGCTGATGCCTAGATGGCGCGCGGCGGCGGCGATGTTGCCGCCCGCCTCGGCCACGGCGGCGGCGATCATCGCATCTGATTGCGCGCGCAGCGTGGCGCCCGCGGCTTCCACCACCGGCACTATGCGCTTCGAGGTGAGTTCGCGCAGCGCGTCCTCGCTGAGATGGTGCATCTGCAGCATGTCCTCGTCGTCCTCCAGCATCAGGCAGGCGGTGCGCAGCATACCCGCGAGCTGGCGCAAATTGCCGGGCCAGGAATAGCGGGCGCAGGCGGCGGCGAGGTCGGGCGAGAGGGTGGGGGCGCGGCCGCCGCGCGATGCGGCTTCCCGCGCCAGGATGCGCTCGACCAGGGCGGGCAGATCGGTGCGCTCGCGCAGCGGCGGCAGCGAGACGGCGAGCCCGTTGAGCCGGTAATACAGGTCGGAGCGGAAGGTCTTGTCGGCGATGCGGGCCGAGAAATCGGCATGGGTGGCGGAGATCAGCAGGAAATCGACCGGTACCGGCTTGCCGCCGATCGGCGTTACCGTGCCTTCCTCAAGCACCCGCAGCAGGCGGGTCTGCATGGCCAGCGGCATGTCGCCGATTTCATCGAGGAACAGCGTGCCGCCATGCGCTTCGCGGATGCGCCCCGGTGCGCCATCCTTGCGCGCCCCGGTGAAGGCGCCGGGGGCGTAGCCGAACAGTTCGGACTCGATCAGCGTCTCGGGCAGAGCGGCGCAGTTCACCGCCACGAACGGCCCGCCGGCGCGCGGCCCGGCGGCGTGGATGGCGCGGGAGAACATGTCCTTGCCCACCCCGGTCTCGCCTTGCAGCAGGATCGGCAGCTTGCGCCCCAGCACCCGGCGCAGCTGGCTGATCGCCTTGCTCACCCGGGTGTCGCCCGTATCCAGCGCGGCGAGCGCGTCGGCCTTCGGGGCCTCCGGCAGGGCCGGACGGCGCAGCAGCGGCGCGCGCATCTGCTCGACGCTCAGATACAGCAACTCGCCATTATGCAGCCGCACGGCGGCGGGCTGATCGGGCATGCGGGCCAGCGCCATCAGCTCCTGCAGGCTGAGGTCGAACACGCTGGCGATGTCGCGCGCGCCGATATCCTCATGCCGCAGGCCGAGCATGGCGAAGCCCGCACGGTTGGCGCCCAGGATGCGCCCATCCTCGGCCATCGCCACCGCGCCCTCCATCAGGCTGCCCAGGCAGTTGCTGGAGAGGTGGAAGCGCAGCTTGGTGTGGTTGACGAAGCTCAGCTCGAAGATGCGGTTTTCGATCATCTGCGCGGCGGCGCGAACCAGGCCGAAGGTGTGCGGGTGGTAGCGGCGGGCGTCGCAAGAGATGTCAATCACCCCGAGCAGCGTGCCGCCCGGCTCGGTGAGCGGCGCGGCGGCGCAGGCGAGGAAGTTGTTGTGGCGCAGGTAATGTTCGGCGCCGTTGACCACGATCGGCTTGCGCTCGACCAGCGCGGTGCCGATGGCGTTGGTGCCGCGCGCCTCCTCGGCCCAGGAGGCGCCGGGGCTGAGCGCCACCTGCGCGGCGCGCGCGCAGAAATCGGTGTCGCCGGCGGCGTCGAGCAGATAGCCGTTTTCGTCGGAGAGCAGCATGATGCAGCCGGAATCTTTGATCTGGCTGAAGAAATACTCCATCACCGGGCGCGCCTGGGTGACCAGCGTGGCGCGGCGCTCCGCCGCCATGCGCCGCTCGGCCTGGGTGAGGTGCGGGGCGTCGCGCCGGTTTTGCTCCGGGGTCAGCCCCGCCATCCGGCAGCGCTGCCAGGAGCGGCTGATATCACCCGGATCGACGGCGCCCGCCGCGGTGGGAAAATGCTGCAAAGGTTCTGCTCTGGCGGAGAGACTGAATGGCTGCATGACCTTCGTGGTTTCCTGTCCCAGTCGATTTCGCGGACACGATCTTTCTTCGCTATGCCGCGCCGTTGAAATTTTACTAGGGGAGGCGGCGCTAGCGACGCAAATATTGTATCATCATGTCCTGTTTTGGTACAGCGTCCCGTTCCGACGCACGGATTCTTGCGCGGCATGCTACCAAAGAGCCAGGTTTTCCGCGCCCGCGTCGTTTGGCACGGTGCTTGCCTTGAAGATCGCCGAGGCCCGCCACACATCTGGTGGGCCGGGAACGTACCGCACGAACGAAACATAACAGAGGAAACAAACAGAATGCTCGACGCCGCCATTTCCCCCGCCGCCGGCAGTTCCGTGGCCGGGTTCTCCTTCAAGCCGCGTTATGACAATTTCATCAACGGCAAGTTTACCGCCCCGCTGAGCGGGCAGTATTTCGACAATATCTCCCCCATCACCGGCCGCCCCTTCACCCAGGCGGCGCGCTCCAACGAGGCTGACATCAACCTGGCGCTCGACGCCGCCCATGCCGCCGCCGAGTCCTGGGGCAAGACATCGGTCGCCCAGCGCGCGCTGATCCTGAACCGCATCGCCGACCGCATGGAGCAGAATCTCGACCTGCTCGCCTATGTGGAGACGGTGGATAACGGCAAGCCGATCCGCGAGACCACCTTCGCCGACGTGCCGCTGGCCATCGACCATATGCGCTATTTCGCCAGCTGCATCCGCGCGCAGGAAGGCTCGCTGGCCGAGATCGACGAGACCACCGTGGCCTATCATTTCCATGAGCCGCTAGGCGTGGTCGGGCAGATCATCCCCTGGAACTTCCCGCTGCTGATGGCGGTGTGGAAGCTGGCGCCGGCGCTGGCCGCGGGCAATGCCGTGGTGCTGAAGCCGGCGGAGCAGACCCCGGTCTCGATCATGGTGCTGATGGAGCTGATCGGCGATCTGCTGCCGCCGGGCGTGATCAACGTGGTGAATGGCTTCGGCCTGGAAGCGGGCAAGCCGCTCGCCTCCTCCAACCGCATCGCCAAGATCGCCTTCACCGGCGAGACCACCACGGGCCGGCTGATCATGCAGTATGCCAGCCACAACCTCATCCCCGTGACGCTGGAACTGGGCGGCAAGTCGCCGAACATTTTCTTCGAGGATGTGATGGCCGAGGATGACGCCTTCCTCGACAAGGCGATCGAGGGCTTGGTGCTGTTCGCGCTCAACCAGGGCGAGGTCTGCACCTGCCCGTCGCGCGCCTTCATCCAGGAGAGCATCTATGACCGCTTCATGGAGAAAGTGCTCAAGCGCGTGAGCGCCATCAAGCAGGGCAGTCCGCTGGACATGAACACGATGATCGGCGCCCAGGCTTCCTCGGAGCAGGTGCAGAAAATTCTCTCCTACATCGATATCGGCAAGCAGGAAGGCGCCGAGCTGCTGATCGGCGGCGCACGGGCCAATCTCGGCGGCGCGCTGTCGGACGGCTACTACATCCAGCCGACCATGTTCCGTGGCAACAACAAGATGCGCATCTTCCAGGAGGAGATCTTCGGGCCGGTGCTCTCGGTGACGACCTTCAAGACCGAGGACGAGGCGCTGCAGCAGGCCAACGACACGCTGTATGGCCTGGGCGCGGGCGTGTGGTCGCGCGATGGCGGGCGCGCTTATCGCATGGGGCGCGGCATCAAGGCCGGGCGCGTGTGGACGAACTGCTACCACCTGTACCCGGCGCATGCCGCGTTCGGCGGGTACAAGCAATCCGGCATCGGGCGCGAGACGCATAAGATGATGCTCGACCATTACCAGCAGACCAAGAACCTGCTGGTGAGCTACAGCCCGAATGCCCTCGGCTTCTTCTGAGGCGCAACAGGCGCCGGCGCGGGTTCTGGCGACAGACTCCGCGCTGGCGCTGATTGCTGAGCTGAAGGCGAAATACGGAGAGATCCTGTTTCACCAATCGGGCGGCTGTTGCGACGGATCGGCGCCGATGTGCTACCCCATCGGCGACTATCTGCTCAGCCCGGACGATGTGAAGCTCGGCGAGATCGGCGGCGTGGGGTTTTATATGAGCCCCTCGCAGTTCGAATATTGGAAGTACACCCAGCTGATCATCGACGTGGTGCCCGGTATGGGCGGGATGTTCAGCCTGGAGAACGGCACGGGCAAGCGCTTCCTCACCCGCTCGCGCGTGTTCACCGAGGCCGAAACGGCTCTTCTCGGCTTGCCGGGTTTGGGCTAAGATGCGCGGCGCAGGGGGCTTGGTGGCGGAAGATATCCCGCGCCGCGCGACTGCGGCCCGTCGGTTGGCGTGGCCAAGAAATCAAGCATGGAGCAATACAAAATGAATATGAGCAAATTCGCGGGCGCGCTGTTTGGCGTCGCGATTATGGCGTCTGCTGGCGCGGCTCTCGCAGGTGCGCCGCCTGCCCTCTACACCACCGCCCAGGCCACCGCCGGCGCCCCCGTATATGCGCAGAATTGCGCGATGTGCCATGGCGCTGACCTCAAGGGCGTTGCCGGACCGGCGCTGGTTGGGCCAGGCTTTCCCGCTGCGGGCACCGCCGCCACCATTGGCTCCGTGTTCACCGTTCTGGCCGAGCAGATGCCCGCCGGGCAGCCGGGCAGCCTGACGCACGCCCAATATGCCGATCTGATGGCTTATGTTCTGAGCAAGAACGGCTACCCTGCCGGCGCCACGGCGCTCGACTACACCGCCAGCCTCAGCTCCAAGACGCCGCTGGTGTCTCAGGCTAAGTAATACCCCCTGGTATCCGTCCGTGGTGGTTGATAGATATCAATGCGCTACGGACGGAACATACCAGTCTCCGGTCCGGATGAACCGTAATGGTGGATAGATATGACCGTGACCGCTGCTGATCTCATGACCCGCGACCTCGTGACGGTGCGCCCGCTGGACAATGTTTCCAAGGTTGCTGGGGTGTTGGCTGGGCGTGGCATCAGCGCCGCGCCGGTGGTGGATGCCGAGGGCAAGCTGCTCGGCATGGTCAGCGAGGAAGATTTGATGCGCCAGCTCGGCGCTGAGCATGAGAGCCGCCGCGCCTGGTGGCTGCAAATGCTGGCCGAGGGCGAAGATCTCGCCCCTGATTTTCTCGAATACCTCAAACAGGAAAAACGCACCGCCGCCGATGTGATGTCGCGCGAGGTGGTGACCGTGGCGCCCGACGCGCCGGTGAGCGAGATCGTCGATCTCTTCGCCAAACACCGCATCAAGCGCGTGCCAGTGGTGCAGGAGGGCAAGGTGGTCGGCATCGTCAGCCGCGCCGACATCATCCGCGCGATCGCCGCCGGACGCCTCACCTACGGCCAGCCCAACGGCTGAGACAGAGGCGCGCCGCCGCGCGGGCAGGGGGTAAAGTGGCAAAAAAGGGCGACGAGGTTTCTCGTTTCGGGTTCATCCTCGCCGCGGTGTTGCTCACGCTGTTGCTGTTTTCGGTGCTCAGCCGCCAATCGCAGCAACAGGTCAAAACCATCCCCTACAGCCAGTTCCAGAGCCTGTTGCAGGCGGGGCAGGTGGACAACCTGACCGTTGGCGACACGCAGATCACCGGCACGCTGAAGAACGTCCCGGCCGGGCAGCCCACGCAATTCGAGACTGACCGCGTGGACCCGGCCCTGGCGCAGGATTTGGCGAAGCAGAAGATCACTTTCTCGGGGCAGCCGGCGCCCGGCGCCTGGGCCACGCTGTTTGGCTGGCTGGCGCCGCTCATCCTGTTCGGCGGGCTGTGGTATATGCTGCTCGGCGGCCGCATGGGCGGGGCGGGCGGCGTGCTCTCCGTCGGTAAGAGCCGCGCCCGGGTCTATGCCGAGAACGACGTGCCGGTGCGCTTCAAGGATGTCGCCGGGGTCGAGGAAGCCAAGGCCGAACTCAAGGAAGTGGTGGATTTTCTCAAAAACCCCGGCGCCTATGGCCGGCTCGGCGCGCATATCCCCAAGGGCGTGCTGCTGGTTGGTCCGCCCGGCACGGGCAAGACGTTGCTGGCCCGCGCCGTGGCCGGCGAGGCAAAAGTGCCGTTTTTCTCCATCTCCGGCTCTGAATTCGTGGAGATGTTCGTGGGTGTCGGCGCCGCGCGCGTGCGCGATCTGTTCGAGCAGGCGCGGCGCTCCGCCCCGGCCATCATCTTCATCGACGAGCTGGACAGCCTGGGCCGCGCCCGCAACGCCGCCATCCCCGGCGGCGGCAATGATGAGAAAGAGCAGACTCTGAACCAGCTCCTGGCCGAGATGGACGGGTTCGACCCGTCCTCCGGCGTGGTGCTGCTGGCCGCCACCAACCGGCCCGAGATTCTGGACCCCGCGCTGCTCCGCGCCGGGCGGTTCGACCGGCAGATTTTGGTGGACCGGCCGGACAAGGCCGGGCGTGTGCAGATCCTTGGCGTGCATATGCGCAAGATCAAGCTCGCCCCGGGCGTTTCGTCCGAGGAGATCGCGGCGCTCACGCCCGGCTTCACTGGAGCCGATCTCGCCAATCTGGTGAACGAGGCGGCGCTGCTCGCCACCCGCCGCCAGGCCGAGGCGGTGACGCTGGAGGATTTCACGGAGGCGGTGGAGCGCATCATCGCCGGGTTGGAGAAACGCACCCGCCTGCTCGTGCCCAAGGAGCGCGAGGTGGTGGCGCATCACGAACTGGGCCACGCGATCACCGCCATGGCCCTGCCTGACAGTGACAAGGTGCAGAAGATCTCGATCATCCCGCACGGGTTGGCGGCCTTGGGCTACACCATCCAGCGTCCGGGGGCGGACCGCTTCATCATGGGCCGTCAGGAGATGCTGGACCGCATGACCGTGCTGCTCGGCGGGCGGGCGGCGGAGTCGCTGATCTTCCCCGATGTCTCCACCGGCGCGGCGGATGATCTGATGCGCGCCACTGACATCGCGCGCTCGATGGTGGTGCGCTTCGGCATGGACGACAAGCTCGGCCAGATGACCTATGAGCCGGAGACGCCGCATCTGCTCGGCAATACCGGGGTGCCGGATTGGCGCCCGCGCCAGTATAGCGAGCAGACCGCCGCCGCCATCGACGCCGCGGTGCATGATCTGGTGGAGAGCGCCTTCAACCGCTCGCGCGCGATTTTGCAGGCCAATATGCCGGTGCTGCGCGAGGCGGCGCGGGAGTTGCTGAAGGAGGAGACGATCT
>Ga0207433_10016708_pt1 | contig 10272 bp, 10 predicted proteins | sample YelNatPaOPGAMG01_FD_187559 | JGI IMG/M metagenome (GOLD analysis project Ga0207433, IMG submission 187559) | Hot spring thermophilic microbial communities from Obsidian Pool, Yellowstone National Park, USA - OP-RAMG-01 (SPAdes) (version 3) | ecosystem: Environmental > Aquatic > Thermal springs... | reverse complement strand
AAAATATAATTGAGATGATTATAAGCATTATTTTACGCATCTGTTTGCCTCGGAGTTCTTAAAAATCTTATTCCTGTAAAAACTACTTTTCCAATAAGCCCGCAAAAACTGCTTGCTAATGCTCCTAACCATAAAGTAAGAGCTGAAAAATTTTTCATAACCAAAAAATTTAATATTTATAAGCATAAATTGTCAATTTTATTTAAGAACTTGAAATTTATGATAAAGAAAAGCTATTTTTAGCTCATAAGAATTTTTGAAACTGTCAAACTCCCTTTGCTATAGCCAGATGTCAGACATAAGAGAGTTAAGCATAAGTTTTTTATGTTTTATGTCTTTATATTTCAGAATAAAGCCTCATAATAAGAAAGGGAGGGAATAATCCCCTCCCTTTTTGAATTAATGAATTAGCAGCCTTCTATAACTTTCTTTTTCTTCGGAGCAGGAGTTCCTTCTTTGCCTTTTTCCTTCTTTACAACGCCATCCTTAATTGTAACTTTGTCTCCTACTTTAATATCTTTTACATCCTTAACCTCAACTGTCACTTCATTACCATCAGCCTGTTTAACTGTTACTTTGTTCCCATCAATCTTTGTTATAGTTCCGCTAACAATGCCTGCATAGGAAGAAACAACGAAACCAAATACAAAGGTTAGCATTACAGCTATTGCTAATATTTTCTGCATCCTCTTTCACCTCCTTTCTTTTTAGGATTTTGCTAAATTATGAAAGTTTTGTTAACTGCCCAGCATAAACTATTGCTGCCCTCAAAATTAATGTTCCTGCAAGTACTAATATAGCTGCTATATTCATTCTAAGAATCTGAGCCTTCGTAAATTCACCATGAAAACCGTCTTTAAACTCTTTTAATTCTCCAAGTTTAATTCTTAATGCAAGAGGGAGCAGAAGAAATATGGCAATAAGGGCAATTGTAAATATAAAATGTTCACTTGTTAATGAGAAGAAGGGTGCAATAGCCTTTTTATAGGGAGCAGGTGAGCTATATAATCCATAGAAAAACAAAGCTATGACAACAAGCTCTGCTACAATCAACCATATATCAATTTTTGTAAAGAGAAATTTAATCTCTGCTTTTTTAGCAATAATAACAATCATGGCAGCACCAGATGAAAGGGCTGAAACAAGAAACAAAATCGGCAGTGTTGCATTGTTCCAGAGTGGAATTGCTGAAAAGGAGCTAAGTAGAACGCCGGTGTAAATGCCTAAAAATATTCCCAGAGCAAAATTTAACTTAGTAATTGGTCTCATATTAAGGGTAAGTTTTTCAGAAATTTTTATAAGAAATGGAAATTTTAGACGATACCTTTGTTCCTTCGGTATAACTGCTAAAATGTAAAGACCATTTGCCAATAATACAGCAGGGACCCCCCATGTACCCCAGGACATAAGAGAAAGAGGATTAAAAGTTAAATAACCCCAGTAAAGGTGAAAAGGTGAACCAAGGTCAAAAATTATAAATTGTGCACCAACAGCAAGTATTATGAAGGAAATAAAGGGCGCTCTGATGCATGGAGCAATTTCTTCAACAGGTTGTTTTGGAATGTGTAGGTTTGCAATTGAGTACATTACCATAATTCCAGCAGAAAGACCGCCAAGAAACAAATAAATTACAATTCTCCAATCCCAAACCTCAAGATGCGGAAAGGTTATAGCATTTGTTCCTGTTATACTGAGCTCTATCATTATAGACTTCCTCCTGCAAATTTTTTGTTAATGTAAAATACTCTTGGGCTGGTCCCTGCAAATTCAAGTCTCACTGACGCATCGTATTTTTTAAGAAGCTGTGATACTTCACTGTTTGGGTCATCTAAATCACCAAATATTCTTGATTTACCAAGACATGTTTCAACACAGGCAGGTTTTTTCCCTTCCTTAAGTCTGTGCTCACAAAAAGTACATTTATCAGCAACACCCTCTGGAGTAGAGTATCTTGCATCATAGGGACAGGCTAAAATACAGGCTTTACACCCAATGCATTTTTGCTTATCAATTTGAACTGTTCCATTTTTTGCTCTGTGAGAGGCTCCTGTTGGGCAGGCATCAATACAGGGTGCATTTTCACAGTGATTACAAAGTTCTGACCTAAGTTCCATTCTTAAATAGGGAAATTCACCTCTTACTTCTTCTACAACCCTTGTTCTGAAGTATCCATCCGCAACATTATTTTCTTTTTTACAGGCAACTATGCATGCCATACATCCAATACATCTTTCAACATCTATAACCATAACATATCTTGGCATATCAGACCTCCCTTGCAATCTTTACAAAATTGACTCTCATTCCAACAGTTCCTGCAATTGGTTCAATGGTATATCTCGTTATCAATTGCTGATCATCAGCACCTCTTAAGTAGGCTTTTTTTAAAAGTTTTGAAGTTGTTGAAAAACCATGGACAAGATATACACAATCTGGTCTAATTCTCTCTGTTATTTTTATTCTAACTTTATTTGATTTAACTCCATCCTGATTTATAAGTACAATATACTCACCATTTTCAAGTCCCATTCTTTTTGCAACTTTTGCATTGACCCATGCTGTATTTTCTTTCATTAATTCCCAAAGGGAAGGATTGTTTGTTGTTCTTGAAAAGGTATGCACTGGCGCTCTACCATAGATAAGTCTGAACCAGCCTTCTTGAGGTTGTTCATGTTTTGTGTATTTTGGAACAGGGTCAAATCCTTTTTCTTTAAGTTCTTTGCTGTAAAGCTCTATTTTACCTGAAGGTGTTTTAAATTTTGGCTCATTATCAGCTGTTATATAAGGCTTTTCACTTTCTGGGAAACTTATATAACCTTTTTTAGCAAGCTCACTGTAATCTATTCCCCATGCTTTACATTTCATTTTTAAGAAATCTTCAAAGGTATTCCATGTGAAGTAATCATCAAGTCCGAGTCTTTTACCAAGCTCCTTTGCTATCCACCATCCCGGTTTTGTATCATACATTGGCTGTACAACGGGCTGGCGGAGCGATATTCCAAAGGCTTTCTCTTTCACTGTAAATAAATCATCGTGACGCTCAAGATATGTACACTCTGGAAGAACTACATCTGCAAGCATTACACCATCATAAGGCATTATATCAACAGCTACAAGTAAATCAAGTTTTTGAATAGCCTTCAGAGTATCTTTTTGATTAGGCATTGCCTTCATTATGTTTGTTTGTGTAATAAACCAACCCTTTATAGGGTAGGGGTTCTCTGTTAAGGTAGCCTTGACAATTGAATGAGTTACACCTTCTTCTCCAGCAAAAGGATAATTACCTTTGTTTATTGATGGTTTTTGAGGTTCAGGATAATCTTTTTCTGAAAGAAATACTGGTTCAAGCTTTTTACTTGGGTTAAGATAAATTCCTCCCGGCTTTCCATAAGAACCTAATAGTGCTATAAGTATAGCAACGGCACGCAGACGCTGGACATTGTCTGAATACCATGCTGTATGTCTTCCTGGATTAATTAAAACATTAGGTTTATTTTTACCAATTATTCGGGCTGTCTCAATAATTAAATTTGCCGGAATATCTGTCTCCTTCTGAGCCCATTCTGGAGTGTATTCCTTTACTGAATTGGCAACCTCATTGAATCCAACAGTATATTTTGCAACATATTCTTTATCGTAAAGTCCTTCATTAATTATTACATTAATCCATGAAAGCAAAAGTGCAAGATCAGTTGCAGGTTTTATAGGCAACCAATACTTTGCCTTTCCAGCAGCTGTTGAAAATCTTGGGTCAGCCACTATTACAATAGCTCCCTTACTCACTGCCTCTGCAAACTCTTGACACAAAGAATTATGGGCATTCTCTCCATAATGACTACCCATAAGAACAATTACTTTACTATTCTGAATATCAACTCTTTCGTAATTGCCAACATTCTCTCCATAAGTAACTTCAAAGGCAACATCTCTTGCACCCCTACATAATGCAAAGGAAGGCATAGCAAAATTTGGTGAGCCGAAGGCTTGAAGAAGATGCAAAAAATAGGTCGAAACTGTTCCGTGTGTAAGAAGAGCTATTGATTCTGCACTATATTTTTCTTTAATTTTTTGCATTTTATCTGCTACATAACCCAATGCTTCATCCCATGATGCCTTTTTAAACTTTCCTTCTCCTCGACTACCGGTGTTAATAAGAGGCGTTTTTAATCTATCCGGGTCATAAAGTAGCCCGATTCCTCCATGTCCTCTTGCACACAATTTTCCCCTGGAATTTGGATGAATAGGGTTCCCATCAAGTTTTACAACCTTCCCATCAACAACCTTTGCAATTACACCACATCGCCAGAAACACATCTCACAGGTTGTAGGAACATATTGGGGTAATAAGACAGGCTTTTTACCAAGGGCTAAAACTGATTTTACAACTGGAGTTCCTGCTACCGCAATTCCACCAGTTACTGCTGCGATTTTTAGAAAATCTCTTCGGGTCAAGTTCATACTCTTACCCCCTTTACTTTTGTAATGTTACATAAATTATGTTATTATATTATAACATGTCAATAGATTTGTCAATAGGATAATGGGGTATATCTAAAGTATGTTAATTCGAAAGAAGAAAGGGGATAAAATTAACAGGAGGGACTTTTTGAAAGGTGTGATTAAATTTTTCTTTTTAGTTTTTTCTATTGTCTCTATTTTTTTTGGAATAACAATTCTAAAACCCTTAAATCCTAAAAGAAAGGAATATAAATTTTTTGAAATACCAGAAGATAAAGTTCCGAAGGAAGGAGTGAAAAAAGTAGATATAAAAATTGATGAAGAAAGATATTTCAAGATTTTTCTTGTTAAAATTGATAACTACCTCTTAGCTTTATCTCCAGTATGCACCCATCTTGGCTGTTTTGTAAATTTTGACAGAATCTCTGGTGAATTTATCTGTCCATGTCATGGTGGTAGATATAACATAGAGGGAAAAGTAATAAAGGGTCCACCTAAGGAAGCATTGGAGAGACTTCCTGTTAAAATAGACAAGGAAAAAGTTTTAGTAGGGCTTAGAGTATGAATATTTTTGACTTTATACTTGACAGGTTTAGACTAAAATCAGCCCACAGAGGAATTTTTGAACGAGACATTCCAGAAGGAATAAATTATTTTTACTGTTTTGGCGGGATTGCCTTTACAGCTTTTTTGCTATGCCTGATATCAGGTTTATTCCTTTCTCTGTATTATGTACCTTCTGAAAAAGAAGCTTATAAAAGTATTTTAATGATTCATGAGGAAGTAATACTTGGAAAATTTATACGAGGTATTCATAAATGGTCTGCCAGTGTCATGATTTTAAGCATAATAATTCACTCTATAAGAGTTTTTATCACAAAAAGTTACAGACTTCCAAGAGAGTTAAACTGGGTTGTTGGGGTTATTATATTTTTTATTGTTATGTTAGAGGGCTTTACAGGATATCTTCTTCCATGGGATCAAAAAGCCTTTTGGGCAACTGTAGTTGGAACTAATATTGTCGGTTCGGTTCCTTTTTTTGGTAAAAGTTTATTATTAATTGTTAGAGGTGGATATGAAGTGTCTGGAGCAACTCTTAACAGATTTTATGGTTTCCATGTTCTTTGGTTTCCGTTAATCCTGACAATTCTTTTATGGGCACATTTTCATATGATAAAAAAGCTCGGTATATCAAAGCCATTATGAAAAAAAATTTTTATCCTGATTACTTAATTGAGATTTTATTTTTTATAATGATAACCTTTGAATTAATTATTGTTCTTTCTTTACTTTTCCCACCTCTGATTGGCAGGGAAATTGATTTTACCTCAGCCTATCAGCCAAGACCAGAATGGTATTATCTATGGATTTTCTGGTTATTGAGATTTTTTTCAACGGATAGGGTTTTTGTTGGTGGAGTTTTGATTCCTTTTACTCTGGTAGCCTTTCTCATATGTATCCCATGGTTGGATAAAAAAATAGGCTGGATAACCACTGCAATTATCGGTTTACTTTTTCTTCTTCTTTTCATTATAGCAACGCTTATTGAAATTTTACTCTTATAGCCTTTAGTATTATTTGCAGCTGTTTAAGTCTTTATCAGGATTGTGAATAATAATTGCCTTTTTTTCTTTTAGTTGCTTGGAATATTTATCATTCTTTGCGTTTTTCTGAAGAAATTCAATCTGTTTTATTTTTTCTTTGTAAATTTTCTCATATTTTTTGTACTTTTTTTCATTAACCTTTATTGAAAAATCGCCATTTACAAACCATTTATCTTTTAGATAAATCCAGGAGGCAAAATCTGAAAGTTCAAAACCCGGCAAAACTTTTATTTCACTATGCCAAAAATCCTTTACTCTTAATCCATGCTCATCCGCAATAATTTTATATCCTCCTTTAAAAGGTTTTGCACCCTGCATATCTTCATAATTCCATGTGGATACGGAAATCTGTTTACCCTTATGACAACTTTTACAATTCCGAGCTTTTCCAAAAGGATGTGATACTTCTTCAATTTGAAGCCACAGAAGATGCTTATTTCCTGACGGTAAGTTATTGAAAGTTCCAATTATAGCATACATATCCCTTGTATCTGAATTTTGCCATCGAAACTTAATTCCACTTGCTGCTACATCATTTTTGATATTACCTACACTGTGAGGGAAAATTTTTGCTGGGAACCATATACCTCTCTGGTCCTTCATCAATATCAGAGGCTTCTGAATTCCATAATAAAGAGAATATTTTTTGAAGGGATTAGGTTTTTCTCCAATATAGCCTTTACCCCATATAGTTATCTGATATCCACCTGCCTCTGTTACATGACAGGCTGTGCAGGTTAGATTCTTATGAATTGAGCTTTCATGGGCTTTTTCTATTTCTATGTGACAATCCCCACATGTTGCTTTTCTTTGCATATCGCCCATTCCTTTTTCCCCAATAGGATGGCATTCTATGCAGTGAATGTTATTGCGAAAATGAATATCAGAATCTCTTCCCTGAGGAATAGAATAAAACCCTCCAATGTAAGTTTCACCTCTTCTTGAATGTCCTGAGCCTGTGTGGCATTGTGAATTGCCTCTTCCTCTTCCCATACAGCTATAAGAGTCTGGTATTTTTATAAAAGCATGTGACCCCTTTTCTCTACCTGGTGCATAGTGACAGTCAAGACATCCTGCATGACAGATATTACAGAGCCTTTGTTTCGCTATTGCCTGCTCATTAGTAAAGGGAATATTTATTTCCTTTCTTATTTTTTCTGTATTTTTAAAATCAAAACCCGCACCCTTAATCACTTCTGCCGGAGGCAAGTCTGCAAAAGATGGTCCGCAGTTATGTGGTCCGTAAGGTTCAAGCCATGTATGCATCGTTCTTTGACGAAAATTTCTACCCATTATAGTGCTTTTGAATTGTTTTACCTCTTCAGAATGGCACCCTCTTTTTCCACAGGTTTTTTGTGCAATTGCTGGATCAAAATTAAAACTATAAGAGTCTCTGTCATGCCATAGAATATTTCTTACTTTTGGATGCAAAAGTAAATCATCATAGTATTTCTTTTTTGGAAGAAGTTCAAAAAGAGCGTTTTTGCCCTTTGGTTCTATTTTGTTCATATCATTTTCTTCTTTTCCATAGACATGACTTCTTTCAATTGGTTCAGCATCATCTGTAACAAAAATTGGTTTTAACAATCCTTTATGTGCTTTGTCTTTATTCATAGTTCTACCATTGCCAAGATGACAATCTCTGCAGAATATGGTTTTATGACCAGTTTGTTTTCTTACTTCCTCAAGGGTAACATAAAATTGAGGATATCCCAGTTCCTCCATTTTTTTCTTTGAACCGTGACATTCAATACAGCTGCTTGAAGACTCCATATAGTAATTATATCCGAGAAATCCGATAATTAATAGAAATTGAAGGGTAAATAGAGTAATAGTAAAAGGTGTAACAAAATCACTAATTTTACCAAGTTTGAAGTGCATTTAAAATTATAGCAAACCAATGTCACTAATGTCTCCATTTAAATTCAAATTATATCATTAAAATCTATACCCCTAAATAGTAATAAATTTTTCTCAATGTATTGATTTTTTTAATTTTAAAATAGTATACTTATACACCTATAAGCTATTAGATCTGCATGAGCAGATAAAAAAATAATAAGGAGGAGGTGTAATATGGAAAAATTTATTAGAAGTTTACTTTTTAATGAATTTTTTTGATAGGTTAAGACCCTATTACCTGATGAAAATGTTAATGAAGCGAAGATGTTTTGACAAAGTTAGGAGGGTATATTAAATTTGCAAAAATTTTGAAGAGCTAAACTATTGCCAAATTTTAGCAGGAGGTGTGTTATGAAGAAATTTTTTTTATTTGTTTTTTCTTTAATCTTTCTCTTGCCCTCCCTTTCTTTTGCTGTTTCACAGGACGAAATCATGCAGAAGATAGAAGCCCTCTCAAAGGAACTGCAGAGTTTGAAACAGCAATTGAATGAGATAAAGGAGCAAGAGGCACAGAAAGAAGAACGAATAGTAAATATTGAGGAAAAAACTGTTCAAGCTCCAGAAAAGTCATGGCTGGAAATTGGTGGAGATTACAGGGCAAGGCTGGATGTTCTTTCTGGTAAAACACATGATGCTTTTGTAATAACAAACTTCAATCCTGTAGCTGTATCACCATTATCTGGAAGAGATGTTAAAAACGATTCTTTGCTTTTAAATCGCTTTGGTTTAAATCTTAAAGCAAAAGCCACCGAAGATATTCAAGTCAAGGCAAGACTCTTAATGTACAAAGTTTGGGGGCATGAAAGCTCAGAGCCTGTTGCTGGACCAGGTTCTGCTTTCTTTGCTGATAAGTTCTTCCTTTTTGATGGAAACCTTGGGCATGTTCCATCAGATAATATTCTAAGGGTAGACCAGGCTTATGCCACATGGAGTAATATATTTGGAGCGCCAGTATGGTTCTCAGTTGGTAGAAGACCTTCGACTGGTGGTATTCCTTCAAATATCAGACAGAACACAGAAAAGCCAGGTACAGCTGGGGTTCCTGGTTTATTGATTGATTACGCATTTGACGGTGCTACAATTGGGTTTGCTCCAGATATTGATGTTCTTCCAGGCGCATATGCAAAGATTTGTTATGGCAGGGGATTTGATAGTGGTTTCAGGCCTAACAATGGACTTAAGGATGTTGACTTTATGGGAATAAATATAGTGCCGTATGATACTGATAATCTGCATGTAGAGTTGCAGTGGGATCGTGCTTTCAATATATTTGCATTTCCTGAAAACAGAAACTTTGCTCTTAATCCTATGTTTTCAAATACAAATCTTGGCGATATAGATCAATTTGGGCTTCTTATATCAGGAAAAATAGAAAATATTGGTCCCGGCGATCTCAATTTATTTGCAAATGTTGCCATGAGTAAAACGCATCCAAATAACAATACTTTCGGATATTGGGGATTACTGTGGGATAGCTCTACTGGCAAACAAAACCATTCTGGATATGCATATTATTTGGGTGCAAGATATGATATTAAGTCTACAGGAACCAAGATTGGTGCGGAATATAATTGGGGAAGTAAATATTGGCTTACATTTGGTCCTGCATCTGATGACCTCTGGACAGGGAAACTTGGCGTAAGAGGTAATGTATATGAAGTATATGTAATTCAGGAACTTAACAAGAAACCGATTGCCAAGAGAGGCAAAGCTTTCTTCAGGCTTGGTTACCAGTATTATGATTTTAAATATACCGGTAGCAATAACTGGGTTGGTGCGCCCTATAAAATCTCAGATTTATCACCAAGTTCCCCATCAGTTCCTTTACTGTTTGAACCGCTCAAGAAAGCTACTGACATCTACTTAACTTTCGATGTATTGTTCTAATCTTACTATTAAAGACTTAAAGGAGGAGCAATTGCTCCTCCTTTTTGCTTCTAACTTTATTTATATGAAAAAGATAAGCATTTTTGGAAGTTCATTAAGCATTGTAGTTTTCTTATTTTTAATAATCTTTAAGAGGTTTTAATGAGTAAACAGGATAGGTTAAAAGAATGGTTATTTTTTGTCAATTCTAAAGAAACAATTCCTTTTTAAAGAAATTATTTCTTATAATTTTGTTATATTGATTATTTTAAATTTTATATGTTAATTTACCATATTAAATTTATAAAAGAATAAGGTGTTGCCATGGGAAAAATGAAAGGGGCAGAAATTTTAATTGAATGTCTAAAAAAGGAAGGGGTAAAACATATTTTTGGATACCCCGGAGGAGTTATTCTTGATATTTTTGACCTTCTTTATGACA
>Ga0207433_10016702_pt1 | contig 10275 bp, 11 predicted proteins | sample YelNatPaOPGAMG01_FD_187559 | JGI IMG/M metagenome (GOLD analysis project Ga0207433, IMG submission 187559) | Hot spring thermophilic microbial communities from Obsidian Pool, Yellowstone National Park, USA - OP-RAMG-01 (SPAdes) (version 3) | ecosystem: Environmental > Aquatic > Thermal springs... | reverse complement strand
TTCAAAAAATTGAGTAGTGTCATTCTGAGGAATGGCTTTTCAAGCCATGACGAAGAATCTCAAGGTAAGCAGATTCTTCGCCTGCGGCTCAGAATGACAGGTATGAATAGACTCTTTGTTTCACTCAGAGTGACAAGTAAGGGATGGCACGGATGCAAATGAATTTATCAACCAACCAGCCCAGCCCAATATGTCATGGACTCCTACAAAAGCTTGACAATGTCATATTGAATTTGGTAAAAGCCTGTCAAGGCATTTAATCTAAGCAACATAGTTAGTGAAAGGGGGGTAAAGCATGTATATTATAAAATGGTGTCGGCTATTATTAACACTATTTATTATCTTTACCGCAGGTTGTGATGGAGCAACAAGCACCTCATCAAAACCACAGCTTACCTTTAATAACTATACCCAAAAAACTGTATGGGTAAAGTCTATGCTTCCGGATGCTAATGGTGTCTGGTTTGGTTCCAATGGACAGGAAGGTGGAATGTTCTATTATCTCAATACATCTACAGGGGCTTACACCACATTCTCATCGACCGTCGGATACGTAATAAATAATCTAACCTTTGGACAAAATGGTTTATGGATAGCTACAAATAAAGGACTTGAGTATCTTAATTTTAATAACACCCCTGAGGATACTTCGGATGATATATCTCAATCTTTTACAACCGTAGATGGTTTGAGTTCACCTATGGTCTATGGGCTTTATGCAGATACTAACGGGGTATGGGTAGGTATGAATCCCGGTGGTTTACTTTATCTGTATACAGGCTTAACCCCCATTAATAAATCACAACTAAGGGTTACACACTTTACGGAATTATCAAATACATGGGTTTACAACATCACACCCGAAGGAACAAATGGCTTGTGGCTTGCAACATGGGGCAAGGGCTTGTGTTATCTTGATTATAATGGCGACCCTGAGAATACCTCTGATGATAGATTGATTTGTTTTGGTGCTTCAGAAGGATTACCATCTAATGTTATAAGGAATGTCGTCATTGATAACAATGGTATAATATGGGTAGCAACTGCGCAGGGGCTAGTAAGGCTTGATGACCACGGTAATCCATTTAATACTGTATTATCTATTCAGAACTTCGGCTATGCTCAGGGGTTAGGCTGCACAAATATATATGATGTTGCTATCGACAACAAAGAAAGGGTGTGGGTTGCCACGTGGGGCAGAGGGCTTTTTATACTGGATAATGGCAGGTGGATAAATTATACTGTGGATGATGGGCTTGCTTCTGATATACTGCTTGGTCTTCATTCTAGTAATAATGGTATGTACATAGCAAGTTTTTGGGGAGGGGTGAGTTATGCAAAATATTAAATATTTTATCATTGGTCTTCTTCTTATAACAGGTTGTACCACAGAACAGAAAAGTCCTGCCTTTACATATCAGGGTGCATACTCAGAGATGTTCAATCCCATATACAATAATCTCTTAAAAAACTTTTATCTTAAAGATAGCCACTGGCCTGGTGATTGGGGCGATGCAAACGGATATGGCCCTGCACTGATATATAGTATGGCATTAAATGGGCAAGCTGATCCCAATGCTATAAGTATTGCTAATAGCAACCTCAACACTATAATGGAATGGATAAACAACTTTACAACCACAGACCTTATTTCAATGAATATAGACAATCTGCAGAATATCTTCCTCGGTATAATAGGGCTTTATTATGGTTATATGTATAGCCGCTCTCCACAATATACCTCTTCAATAAAGAGATACCTTGATATTGTAGATAACTTTGTCGGCAAAGATATAACAGGAATTTTTTCTCTTAGCATACCAGGCTATGACCCCTCCATTACACTTGCCATGATAGCAGATTACAATATACTGTATGGGCTGAATGTTTCACCTGTTACTCCATCCTCTTCAGGGTATGCGAACTACGGCTTGGATGTGATAAATCAGATGAACCAACTTGCCTATGATCCTATTAAAGGTTATTATAAACCAAACCTTAGTTCAGATACATTCTGGTTATTCCCCAATGCGTTGATGATCATGGCACAACTTTCCGCCTATAGGTACACAAATGATCCTGATTATCTTAAAAGGGCTGAATCTCTTTACAATGTAATAAAATCTCTAACATTTAGTGCAGCTACAGGAGGCTATAAAGCACCTGATGAAGAAAACCCTGATGTTGACTATCTGTTGTCTGTTCAGAACTATATGATAACGGTTGATCTGATTTTATACCATTATACGGGGGACCAATCATATCTTGATAATGCCAGGGTAGTTCTTGATTTTATTAAGAACAATCTTTATCTTGATGGATGTGCATACCATCATTTAGAGGGTGGCGGCATGACGCATTTTTTCTGCACGGGCTGTAACCTTCAGCTTCTGCTTAACATCTATGAATATAACCTGAGCCTTAATAAAAAAGAGAGATTCATAATATGACAATAACTATTGAAAGCCCTGATACTCAAAATCTCTTTGGTCTTATTATAGCAAGTATCCTTGAAAAGAATCTAAATGAGCCGAAGAAACAAAATCTTATCAGACGACACAAATCATTGATTAATATTCAGGCAGGGAAAATGAAGGTAAATCTTACATTAAGCGGAGATAACGTAACAATTAAGCAGGGCTTTAATGATGAAGCAAATGCGTATGTGAAGGGGACATTGGGTGCGTTGTTAAATCTTGGATTACGGAGAAGACTTATTAGAACATTTCTTACCGGTGAGATTAAAATAGGAGGAAACATTTTACGGTTACTTCCGCTGATGAAGCTTATAAGTATTTAAAGATACTATATGGAAAAGGAAAACATACTAAAAAGGCTTGAGAACATTGTAGGAAAAGAAAGGGTTCTTTCAAAACCCGACGTGATCACTTCTTATGGCGAAGACATGACAGAGGCTGAGCCACATGCTCCTGATTTTGTGGTAAAACCAAAAACTGTGGATGAAATACAAAAAATAGTTCGTCTTGCAAATGAAGAGAAAATTTCAATCACGCCTGTTGTTGCCGGTACCAATCTTGGTGGACTTGCTATCCCGGTACAAGGTGGAATTGTGCTTGACCTTAAAGAGATGAACAGGATCGTTGAGATCAATCAAAATGAAATGTATGCAGTTGTAGAACCGGGTGTTACATTTGGACAACTCAAGGAATATCTTGTTCAAAATAAAATTAATTTAACAATTGGATATCCTCTTTCTCCTCCTTATGTATCAATCGTTGCGAACTGTCTCCTTGATGGCCTCGGGAATCTTTCTTTAACGCACGGCTCAATGGGTGAGTGGATCGGTAGCCTTGAAGCTGTTTTACCTGATGGTGGTCTCATAAAAACAGGTTCAGCAGCGTTGAGTAATGTCTGGTTTTCTCGTGCGCCGCTCCCGGATCTTACAGGGCTTTTTGTTAATTGGCAGGGAACAACAGGGGTTGTAACAAAGATGTCGATCCAGTTATGGCCAAATCCTCCACTAAGAAGAAGAACCTTTATTTTAACCTACAGTGTGGAAGGTGGTTTCAATCTTATGCGTGATTTTTCAAGAACAAGGATCTTTGACGATATAGGCGGGTTAACCTGGCCCACGGGCAAGATGCTTATGGGTATTGAAAAGCCCATGAAAAGGGATGATGAGGAACCAGAATTTTTTGTGTATCTGGATTATTCAGGAAACATTAAAGAGGAAATGAACGCCAAGGATAAGATTGTTAATAGCTTGCTTAAGCAATATAAAATTAAAGGCGTTGAATTTGAGGGACCAATTGAGGTTGAGGATTTGCTAAAGGTCAATGCGACCTTTGCTAAATTTGCAGAATTTCCTATGACACTTGATTTCTTAATTGAAACAACAGGCGGTGGACTAACATGGGTTGGGACATACGGTCCGACCGCAGCATGGGAAAAGGGGTTGAGAGAAGGTGAAAAGATAATGAAGGCAGCGAACTTTCCTCCGATAGCTGTAACAAGACCGATGAAAGGCGGGCATTATGGTGTGCTGCGGTTTATCATGATATTCAACAAAAAAGCGCCTGAGGACAGAAAGATAGTTGCCGAAGTAAACTCAAAACTATGTGATATGGTTCTTGACCTTGGATTCATTCCATACAAGGCACCTGCTTGGGCAGTGAAAAAATTCATTAAGAGAATTGACCCTAATTATCTGAGGGTCATGAGAGAAATCAAAAAAATGTTTGACCCAAATGGAATTATGAATCCTGGAAGATGGTTTTTATAGATTCCATGGCTTTAACTCAAAATATCAATATACTACAATTTGATGGATTAAGTTGCTTTGAAAATACTTAGTTTTTCAACAGCATAGAAAGATGTAACCCCCTTTCTCAGTTTATGATAGAGACAGCACATTATCTTGGTGTTTTAACATCCGCACTATCAAAGGCACTGAAACAACACAAGCCATCTTAACCAACAACACCCCTTTATCTTCTGTCTAACCTGAGGCCGCACCCTAAACGGAATAGCTATCAGAACCCTGCCAGCAGAGTGAAGATAGCGAACATTTAAACACAGAATAAACATATAGTGCCAGAGATGAAAATGGGTGTAGGCGCTGGTTCAACTCCAGCAGCCTCCATTATTTATAAGGCCTTGAAAGATAAGGCTAATTCAGTGCAAACCCTTATAAAAACTAAATCAGCGGATTTTTATGTAGTCATACCATTTATTACTATTTATACAATTTTGGCTTAATTCTGGTCACAAAAGCGATCACAGTTAATTATGCATAACTATCTTAATTATATTGTAGAAGTTCATAACATGGCTATAAAGCTCAAAAATCAGTAGTGGACTTCTACAAATTGTTGACACTACCTGAAAGGGGTGACATTCTTAAATAGTTGATGAGTTCTGACCTGGAAGAGAATTTTCTGGGAGGCAACATGCTCGATACTAAAAAGTTTCTTAATGAAAAATGTTGCAAACTTTGCGGCTACTGTTTGTCGCGGTGTCCTGTGTTTGAATTCAGCCGTGAAAAGGCAAAAGAAGAGAAAGCCAAGCTCAACATAGGAAAGAAGAGTATTGTGCTCGATAGATGCGCGTCGTGTTTTTCATGCGACCTGTATTGCCCAAACGGATGCGAGCCATACGAATTGGTGTTACTCCGTTGGAATGAAAGATATAAGAGTCGTGGTTTGCCCCCATTGGCAAGAATGGTTGTGCCTACGGATCCTCTTTCTATATGGAAACAGCTTTATCCCTTGCTTCCTTTGGATGAGGAAGCATTGATTAAAAACTGGCGTTCGTTGAAGAACAAAAAGGGAAAAGAGATTTTGCTTACAGGATGTTTTAGCGCTCTCTCGCCATACCTAACGATGACTCCTATTCTGAGGAAACTGACGCCGTACGGAGACGAACGGCTGTGGTGCTCTGGTGGGCACATATATCAATTAGGTTTGCTCGAAGTAGTTGAAGCTATAGGCAAAAAGGCAAAAAGCGTTTTTGAGGAGCTATCGCCCCGCAGGGTTGTCACCATGATGGCCGCGGAATATTCGATGCTGACAAACATACTACCTAAAAAGTTTGGCATAAATTTTGATTTCGAAGTCGTACCACTTGAAAAATGGATTGCTGAGCAAATTAACAATGGTGAAATACGATTAAGCAACAAAATAAACAAGCGTATTACCATCCACGACAATTGCTTCTCAAAAAGTGTGGGTAAAGAACTATGGCAGGTTGTAAGAGACATCGCTGGCCGCTGCTGTGACGATATTGTGGAAATGGAGCATAATCGTGAAGACGCACTTTGCTGCGGATTTGGATCAGCTGCCGGAAAATTTAATATCTTTGATTTGATCGAGGGCGGCTTAAGAAGATTAAGTGAAGCCGAAGACACGGGCGCGAATTGGATAATAGTTTACTGTTCAGCGTGTTATTTTATTTTGTCGGTTGTTAAAGAAATAGTTGGTAGCAAGGTCGAAATTTATCATATCATCGAACTTTTGGATTTGGCTGATGGTAGAAGGCCCGTTCATCGAACCAGACAGGGAGCTTACGATATCCTTTCTATTATGTCTGCAAACATAACGCGGATGCTGGTTAATACAAAAGAATCCCGGCGGTTTTGGATCGACATGTCAGATTTTGATAGTAAAACAGATCTGTCCCATATTGATATGATCACTGGCAAGCTTCCGGGATTTTACAGCCGACTGTATAACAGTTTGCTACTGCGTAACAAAATCGTGGAAGGTGGACTGCATAAAGTGGCACGGGCGATGCTCGATTTACGAAGAAAAAGGAGAAAGATTAAATGAGCGAAACTGAAAAGTACATCTATTCAGCAATAGACAAATGCACTCTTTGCGGTGAGTGCCTCCATAGGTGTCCGGAGTTGGCGTTGCCTCTTGAAACGGCCAAAAAAGAAAAGGAAAAAATCAACAACGGCATGATAAGCGACTGGATCTCGCGCAAGTGTACCGGATGTTTCGATTGTGATTATTATTGCCCAAACGACGCAAAACCAGCTGAAACCATTGTCCGTTACTGGTATGAAGAATATAAGGAAAAAGGACTTCGGGAAAGAGCCAGATATTTCATGCCTAACGAGCCATTGAATTTCAGAAGCTATGTGATCGATAGATTACCTGCCGATGAAAAGCAGATGCTCACCAGCTGGGATGACACATCAAAATGCGAGGAATTTATATATCCGGGATGTAATGTATGCACTGCACCATACCTTACAAAAACCTCTCTTCTTCCGGCTATTCCCGTCAGGGGTGGCTTAGACTGGTGTTGCGGCGAAACATTCTTCAGAATGGGGTATTTTGACCTTGCTGAAGCCCAAGGCAAGAAAATGCAGGCGCGTTTTTCTGACATGGGCGCCAAAAAGATTTTAATGATGTGCACTGCTGGAACCGCCATGTTCACGAAAATAATGCCGGAACGGCTAGGTATAAAATTCAATATAGCATTTAAACCGTTAGTCAGATATTTGTGGGAAGGCTTGGAAAGTGGAGAGATAAAGGTTGTAAATAAACTTGGATTGCGCGCCACAATCCAGGATTCATGTTACTCTAAATTCCTGGAATCCGATTATATGGAACTCCCACGAAAAATATTAAATAAGATAGGAGTTGATGTTGTTGAGATGCCGAGATCAAAAGCATCAATGGTTTGTTGTGGGATCGGGGCGGGTTTTAGTATAAAGAGCAATTACAATCCGCTTCACCTCATATATTCAACATTTAAAAGAATCAGGGAAGCCCAAAAAACGGCAGCGGATATTCTTTGCGTGTATTGTGCGGGATGTTTGCAAATGCTAGGAACTTGCGCCCTACTATATCCAGGAGCGCCTCCATTATACCATCTTCTAGAACTTGTAAGGATAGCTGCGGGCGAAAAGCCAGAGCGAAGAATAAAATCGCGAGCAATGTCCATGCTTGCCGGAACGGTGAAAAATCAATTCCCGAAACTGATTTCCCGTTCCAGGTTTTTCCCCAAGATTTAACAAAATGAATTTCGTCCAGTTCATCTTGCCTCCAATATTATTTTTGTCATACCATAACATTCTTCCAAATCTTGTATTTGCCAGCACAATAGTTGTATCTGCATCAATAAGAATGTATTAGCACTCATCGTTGTCCGCTTAAATAAAGTAAGCTGTGGCTCGGATTTATCCAGATTATGCAGTTTATACAGATTATTTTGGGGATAGACAGTAAGTCAATTATTGATACCTTTAAAAATACCGCTGAAAGTTGTGTGAATGAGTTTACTAAACAACCTCGCTCACTTTAATACATCGTAGATGCCTACATTTAATTGACATTCCTATTACATTATGTAATGATAAAATTGAAGTGGAGGGTAGTATGCATTACTCACCAAAAATATGTCTTCTCAAAACCATCCCACTCTTCAGTAGATCTATACTTTTTTACTTCTTAGGTGGTTTCATACTCTATTTAAACAGATTAGTGGTAACCTATTTTATACAATCAGTAATATCAAATTTTTTAGTGGAGGTGTAATATGAACAAACCAAATCTATTAACAGGGGTTTTAATTATTATGCTGATCCTCGTAGTTCCAATGTCTCTTTATGGAGATAGAACACATGAAAGTCAATGGATTAATTTCCAAATATTGTTATCCTGATTATACGCAAGTGTACTGGACAGGGCTTTCATTTAACTCTAATCGAACCGCAGATAGTAATTCTCCAACAGGAAACTACGTGGATGAGTTAGATTTGTCATATTATAGATGTTTTAGACCCACAAAATGATATTTATTAGGAGACCTAAATATGTATAAAATTAAAGTATTTTATTTATTACTATCAATTACTATTGTAGGTGGTTGTTATTATAAATCCCCCGTGGGTCCAGAGTGGAGACCTGTAACAACTCATACTATTGCAACATTTAATCAAGATGTAGCTGGAAGGTTTACAACCAGTAGTATAATTCCACTAACCAAGCAGGAGTTGGCTTATCTTATGCCCAACATAGAGAGAGAAGGAGCATCAGGAAGATTAGATGTAAGAACATCCCCTCTTGTAGAACAGATAAATTATATTGTTTCTCCTATTGTACCATTTTCTACTACAGAACCAACAATAGGTTTTCCTGTTGAGGTGAGGTTTACAAGCACAACTTCTATTCCTGACCCATTTGTAGGTTTAGCTTACTCTGGCTGGTGCTCCGAGGATTCTATTCCACCTTGTCCTAGTATACCAGGACCTAACACCGTTGCTTACTATAACTGGTTATACTTTAGTGAAGGAACAGTAGCAATAGATAGTGCGGAAGGTAATATATTTTATAATGATATACGGCGGGTAATGATGTATAAGCCTGGAAGTACGCCAAAATCTGTTATTGGTGTTCGGTTTACTACAGATACACCTATTATAGGTTATTGTAATTTCGGTTCCGATGGATATGCTTCACCTTACTATCCATACTGTCCACAGGGAGATTATCCTCTTATTGTGTTTTATAATTCATATCTATACGAACTACATCAGCCGTTTTATGCCACTTATGAATTTACGGATAGCTCTTCGCCATATTCCACTAATATAAAAACATTTACTTACGAGCCTTCCGATATGAGTAGTATGGATAGAACCAAGGTATTGCTTCCACCCGTTGTTAAGCTTGCGGTAACAAATAACGATACTATCTATTTTGCGATTAAGAATACCATCTATCAGACTTCCCTGCAAAGCAATGTCATAACAATAACAGCATCTCTACCTATCTCTGAAGAGGTTGTAAGTATGAAGGTGGATAACAACAGTGGTTTATTATATGCAGCTACCGAACATATAGATTACTTCAGTGATACGGCGCTAGCCGCTTATAATTTACCAGTAAGACCGGCAACAGGCTATCTATGGAAAATCGATCCCTTACAGCATACTGTAACCCTATTAGCAGGGCGTAGGGTGACATATGGGGAACCCGAATCAACACCTTACCAGTCTATACTACCACTAGACATTGCGATCGATTCAACAGGTAGATACTTATTCTTTATTGATGGTTCTCCACCACTTAGTGATGCGGTTGGTTCCCACATAAATGTATTAGATCTAAAACAGAATAAGATATATTATGTTAATGGCTTACATGATAAGCCAGGTTCGTCAAAATATGGACAGTATTTCTACATGAATCTTTATTTCACCTCCACAGCAACTACTGCAACGCTTTACGCATCTGTACAAGGGATAGATGTAAATACTCCTGAATATAAATCACTCACAAGCATACCTACATACTCTATTGAAACCATAAGCTGGCCGTTGCCATAGCAAGAAAAAAAATAGAAACATCGGCTTTTCCCCTGTGTAACAAAGCCGAATTTTAAAACAGGATTGTTGTAAATTCCGATAGCTCGGAATTTCTGTGGTAGTTATTCTTGTTTGTTTCGCCTCGCCCCCTGCGGGGGCGAGGCTTGGGCGAAGCTCTGACCGAGCCCCTGATAAAGGCGCTGGTAAAGGCTCTGACGAATTAGTGAATAAACAGTAAGTCAATTATTAATACCTTTAAAATACTACTGAATGTTGTGTGAATGGGTTTACCAAACAGTTGCTTCGGTGCAATATGGCGTGGACTCCTACATTTACTTGACAGGATCGATTATTATGTGTTTGAATAAAACTTTCATACTTTAAAGTGTGAATATCGCTCACACAAAAGGAGGCTGTATGAAATTTGTCGTACTCGGCGGAGCTGGAGATATGGGCAGTGAGGTTGTCGCTGATCTTGCACAGTTCTCACCTGAAAG
>Ga0207433_10016699_pt1 | contig 10277 bp, 8 predicted proteins | sample YelNatPaOPGAMG01_FD_187559 | JGI IMG/M metagenome (GOLD analysis project Ga0207433, IMG submission 187559) | Hot spring thermophilic microbial communities from Obsidian Pool, Yellowstone National Park, USA - OP-RAMG-01 (SPAdes) (version 3) | ecosystem: Environmental > Aquatic > Thermal springs >... | reverse complement strand
AAAAATAAGAGAAAAATTTCAAGATATTTATAGAAATCCAGAAAGATACTCAAAAGAATTAGAATGGATTATATTAGAAATTCAACAACCAGAACAAAAACACGAAGTTCTAAGAGAACTAGAAGAAAACATAGAAAGATCAGATAAAGAACTTAGTGATAATGAAGAGAGTCCTAGATTGATAGACCCTCATGACGGTTCAGAAATAAAAATTAGAAGTTTAGAAGACCTAAAAAAATATAATTTCAAAAAACTATATTCTTTGGATTATGATAATCTTTTAACAATATTAAGATCAGGAAACAAATCTGAAAAAAAAGGAGCATCTTTAGTTTTAGCATTAGATAAAATTTACAGAAAAAAACTAGAAGAAGACTCAAAAAATCTAATGGAAAAAATTATTTATCTTGATATAGAAGGTTATTATAATAAAGGTAAGCCGTCCAATTACGAGCGTTTATACATTTTTCTTTTATATCCTCGTGCAATGGAAGATTTACTTAATGCATTTGTTATAGGTGGGTTGTTTGACGTATCTGCAAGAGAAAAGTTTCGAGAGATCATAAGAAAATTCGGTCCAAAAAAAGTTTTTGAAGATAAAGAAAAACAAGAAATTTATATAAATCTATGCAAAATAATTTTCCCAGATTTAGAAAAAAGAGAGATCTCAGAGATTTCCGAAGGTGAAATATCTATTCTTGAATTTATAGCAGAATATGTGAGTAGAGAAGATTTTATCAAAATAAGGTTACCACCATTAACACCATTCTAAAATGAACATAAATCTAACAAGAACATAAAAAATACTAATATTCACACTTGTATTCCTCACAACTTCCTCTTCTAGGAAATTCTTGTTTTAATCTATCTAAACGAGTTTTTATGCCTTCTCTAGGATTATAACCAGGCATTTCAGGATCTGGTTGAGTTAAAGTTAATTTAGTATAAGTCCTAATTGCTTTTAATCTTAAATCACTTGGATCTCTTAAAATTATTCTCTTTTCATTACCATCAGAAGGAACAACTCTTATTTCTGCTGAACTTCCCTTGCTTCCTATATCAATAAAAATTTTACTATTTTTTGGAAGATTTACTCCATCAGGATTATCATTAGTTATTCCCAATGCCTCACCAAACAATCCTTTAAATGCTTCATACTCGTCATTAGGAAAAAGACCCTCTTCCTTCCATTTGAAAACCTGACCTTCTTTTTCTGAAAAAAAACTATCATAAATCTCTTTTCCTGTTATTGGGCCTGGATGAAAGAACGGAACTCCTCCAAAGACGATTTTCACTTCAATTTTTTTAGGTAAATTCAAAATTTCTTCTTCAAATTTACGATTATCCCCCAGAAGATCATCAGGAAGGTTCTTATAACCTTCTCCAAGAGCAGTTGTGGTTTTTACTATCTCCTTAGGACCAATCACAGTATTTTTACTCTTAATTTCCTCACCAACAACAACATAGACTTGTGGTTTAGTTTCTGATTCACCAGACTGTTGTTTTGATGGAATCTCTGCAGAAGGAGTTTTTGGAGATTCTGATCCTTGTGGATTATCTCCAACAGGAATTCCTCTTTCATCACCAGAAACAACATATCTTTTGTCATCTCCATTAACCAAATTAAAAGCTATATCATTCATCTTAAAGCCAACCCTTTGCATATGTATTCCATCTTTATCAACTCTAAACTCATTATCACCTATTTTCAAAAGAATATTCTCACCCTTTGCAAACACACCATAAGGAGTTATTTTTCCATCTTTTTTATAATTTTTTAGAATATCTAACTCTATATCCTTTCCAATTATTTTTAGATTGTTATCATAAATTTGAACATATTGAGCCAAATTAGAATAATCTCCTTCTTTTAAAATTATTTTAGTCCATTCATTAAGATCTTTCAAATTTTTAGCAGGAGTCCTCACAACAATACTTTCATCTTTGTTTTTTATAATTAGATTACTAGTTGCATATTCTCTATCACCTAAAACGTTTATATAACCTTTTTTTTGTTCAGTTTGCTCTTTAACAAAAAAAACATTTCCATCTTTATCTTTAAACCCAGCACTGCCAATTAAAGAAATTAAAGAAATATCTTTGTCTTTACCATAAGAAAACTTTCCTCCAGCAATTTTATCATCAAAAACAACCTCTCCTATTTCTTTGTTATCATCAAAAATCTTGATTTTTTCTAACCAACCTTTATCTGACTTTGTTTCCTCTTTTTCTAACCATCCCCTACCAAACTCTATCTCTCTGTTGTCTTGAAAACCAATTACAAATTTTCCAGAATTTCCTTCTTCTATATACTTAACATATTTCGTTCCTTTTGGAAGATTTTTTAAATCAATCCAGAGATATCCTCCTCCATGAACCCACAACTTACCACCGTTTTCGTTGTAACCAGAAAAAACCAAATTTTTGCTTTCAAAACCTATAACTTCTATTGAAGAATATCTTCTTTCTAATTGAGGGATGTTCAATGCAGCAATAATGTTCTTAAAAACAAATCTCCTTTGATCTGGAGCAAGTTTATTTAAAATTTCATTTATTTGTTTAAGCTTCGAAGGGTCAGAAAGATCTCTCTGAAAATCTCCAAGGTTTTTATACCAGGTTTTTGGATCAGATATGTTATATTCAGCAACAACCAATTTATTAACTAAAATCAATAATACAAGAAGACTAAAAAAAGAGAATTTCACAACACCTTTTTTCATTAACAAAAAAACAAATTAAAATATTTAAATCTTGCTATAAATGTTTGTTAACCTAGGAGGTAATTTTTAAAGATAGATTATTAAAAAGATTTATTGGATTTTAAAGATTATTTCAATTTATCTGAGAAATTCATTACAATTAGATTTCATAATTCTATAAATAATTGTGTTAAGTTTTGGATTATTTCAACAAAATTTTGATTTTTTAATTTAAAAACATTATATTTTCTTTACAGATGGAAGATAAAAACACAGCAGATTATAAAAATAAACTAAATGGAAAAATAAATCCATAATTGATCAAATCTTATAAAATTTAAAATTATCCAACCTCAAATTGACAGAATTCTTTTCCAGTTGCAAGACATTCTTTTTCAATACAATCAACATCTTTATTAAAAATATAAGAAAAAATTCCAGCTAAGATACCTGCTGTTAATGTACAAACAGGAATCCTAGTTCTTGCTTTTTCTAATTGTGATAACGCAATAGTACTTTTTTCTATTCTTAAAAATGCTCTTTTATTCTTATTATCTAAATCTAAAATCAAAAGCTTTCCTAAACCGTATATTTCAAATAAAGATTGTAATGTTTTTATAACTCCCTCGTCTGTTTTTCCTATTTTTTTAGATAACTCAGCAATATTTTTTAATGATTGATATTTAATTCCCTTGTATACTTGAACATGTTCAACCAAGCTTTGCATACTTGATTTTGTTGAATCTTTTACAGCTTTATACATCTTTGTCTTGTCTATATCCTGCAGAACAACTAAATCATCAGCATCCAACATTATATACCTTTTTCCTAAAATTTCTATTTTACCATCTTTAATAGAAAACTGATTAACAAACAAAAGTTTTTGTAACAACGAAGACAGTACCATTTTTCTTTTTAATATATAATATCAATAGTAATATATATTTAAGATTTTTTGTTAAACCTAAATAATAACAATACCTTTTTCTTTTGCTTTTTACTATTGTTATCATATTTGATAACTTTTCAAATTCTTGTGGTGTATAACATAAAAAATCAATGTCCTTAAAATCTTTCTGTTTTAATAGATTTTTTACAAACTTATTGTTGCTAAAAAAGTATTGATGGAAGTGATGCTGAGACAGGTAAAGAAATTAAAATATTTTTATGACTTTAAAGTACTAATATTGTAAGTATTAAATAGTGGTGACATATAGAAAAACTTAAAAATAGAAAGAAATTAAAAGAAATAGTTAAGAATTTAAACAAAATGGGAAAAAATATATTAATTACAGGAGCAAGCGGATTTGTTGGGAGGAACTTTACTAAAGAACTAGTTAAAAAAAATCCTGATAATAATATTTATGTTCTTTCAAGAACAAAAAATTCTGATAGAGTAATTCAAGATAAAATTCCAATTTTAGATAAAGAACAAATATTAAGAGGAGACTTTACTCAAGAACTTAATTTATATCCTGAACCCGAAATAATATACCATCTAGGTGCTTCAACAGATTTAGAAGTATCAACTCCTGAAGAACTTAATGAAATGAAAAAAGCTAATATAGAAGGAACAAAAAATATTATTAATTTTGCTAAAAGATGCAAAAATTTTCAACATCTTTTTTGGATGGGGACTTTTTATGTTTCAGGATTAACTTCAGAAGTTATAGAAGAAGATAAACTTCCAAAAAGGAATAGTTTTAGAAATTATTATGAAGAAACAAAATGGGAAGCGGAAAAACTAGTGAGAGAATCTGGATTACCCTTTACTATTTTTCGACCCTCAATTATAATAGGAAATTCAAAAACTCAAGATTCTCAAGGGGAGAGAAGAATGATGTATGGATATTTGCTTGGAATAGCTTATCCACTAAGAAAATATTTTAGAACTAAAGGAAAAAGATTGTTTGATAATTTAGATTCAAATTCTCCTTTAGAAATAAATTTAAGATTAATAGGAAATAATAGTACTACAAAAAACTTTGTATGTATAGATGATGTGGTTGAATGCATGTTAAGAATATCTCAAACTTCTTGTGAAGGTAAAACTTATAATTTAACAAATAAATTAGATATTTTTGGAAGCAATATTGCTTATGCTATTGAACAAGCATTAAATATTAGGGGTATACAATATGTTGGAAGAGAAATTTCTAATCCTACAGAAACTGAACTCGCAATTATGAATTATACTAAACCATTTGTTCCATATGCTATAAATTCTGATCCAAAAGGAGATACTACTAATACAGATAATGCAATAAATGGTTTTTATGAGAGAGTATTAATGACCCCTACTTTATTTACAAAAATGTTAAAGCGATTTGTTGAACAAGAACTTGTTAGAGGGGGAAAAGATGACACAAAAATTTAGTCTAGAAGAAAGGTTAAATTATCTTAAACAATATGGATCTCATTGCATGGCTTATTCTACATTACAACCAGGAATGAAATATTTTGATCTTCCTGGAATAGGATATCTTGCGTATATGCAATATTGTGGAACTAGATTTGTTCTTAGCGACCCTATAACAGCACCAGAGAATTATGAAAAAATATTAGACTCTGCATTAGAAGAACATAAGAAAACATCATTCGTACAAATACGCTCTAAAATTGCAGAGATATTATCTAAAAGAGGATATTATATTAACAGTTTTGGTGTTGAAAATACCATTGATGTTAATGACTTTAAAATTAGTTGGAACGTAAGAAGAGATCTAAAGAGATGGATTTCGTCGGTTCCAAAAGCAGGTATAAGGATCACTGAAGATAGAGGATCAATTCTAGATAGAGATATTGAAAAATTATCTGAAGAATGGAGATCAACAAAAACTACAAAACATGAACTCGCATTCTTAGCACGACCATTATCAACTAGATATGAGGAGGGGGTTAGAAGATTTTTTGGGATTAATGGATCTGGGGATCTTGTAGGTTTTTGTTCATTTGATCCATGTTATCACAATGGAGAAATTATTTCATACTCAATAAATCACATTAGAGAAAGTCCAGAGGCTCCAAATGGCACAACCGATTTTATAATTGTAAGCGCAATAGAACAATTCAAAAAAGAAGGAATAAAAACAATTCATTTAGGATTATCTCCGTTACACAACATGGATCATACTCAGTATAAAGGATCGCCAATTACAAAAGGAATAGCGAACTTACTGTATGAGAGAGCTAGTAAAATATATAGATTTAAACAATTAGGGTTCCATAAGGATAGATTTAAGGCAAATAAATCACAAACTTATTTAGGATTTAGAAGTTTTTTCTCCATTCCAGAGATCTTTGGATTAATGAGATTATGTAGAGTTATTTAATATTAACTTCAAATAAACAAAAATTATTATTTTTATTTGAAATACAAGATTTTTCTATACAAGAAAGCGAACGATTTAAAGATCTTCGAAGGATAATTTCAATTAATTTACATAATAATATATCCGAGGATTCTTTTTTATATCCAAAAATTTCTATATATTCTTTAGCATAGTTATTATTAAAGTTTTCAAATAAAATTTTTTTATTTCTTATTAATCTAACTTTTAATGATCCAAAACCAAACATGGATAAATTGTTAATGATTGATTGTATTTGTTTACTTGAGAATTTAGAAGTATTGATTAGAGGGATATCTAAATCTTCAATATATGATTCACTAACCTTTATAAAAAACTCATCTCTAAATTTAGGATCATAATTTAATAACAATTCATTCAATAAAATAATTGCGAAGGCTGGAATAGAAATTCCAAGGATATTATTGAAAATAAAATTACCGTCCCCGAACTTAATATCTTTAAATTTAAATGATACAGAAGAAAACTTCATTCTTCTAATAAATTTAGAAGATATTTCATTTAATATTTTATCAGGATCTTTTTTTAAATATTTTTTAATTAATGAGGGTCGTTTATATTTTCCATGTAAGAATTGATATTCACAATATTTATCTCCTTTTCCAATACAGAATAATTCTTTTCCAACAGCTTCCCTTCCAGTTATTGGAATATCTGAACCAACTAAAGCTCCTAGAATATAATAGTCAACTGGTTCTTTAGAAATCCCATATTTTTTCTTATAATATTTTGCAAATGGAGAATTGATACATGTGACAATAATTTCCTCTTCCTCAACTTTTTTTAAATCTAATTTCCCAAGACCAGTAAGTGTTCCAGCATCTAATAAACGTCTGATATTCTTGGGGTCTATTCCATATCTTTTAACCAAAATATTCGAAGCGGTTCTTCCATCAACTCTTCCAATCCATTCTATTAAAGTATTAGCTTCCTTTGGAAAAACTTTATTTAATTCGTATTGTATTGTCGCTAGAGCAGAAATTGGAATAAATAAATAAGGATTATTAAAAACAGTAATTTCTCCATCCTTATAATTAAAAATACCATATTGGATCATATGGGCAAAGAATTCAGAAATTTTAGTCTTTGTTTGCTCGATAAATCCATCGGGTTCTTTGTCTCCCATATATATAAAATAACTTTGATTTATTTAAATTCTTCCTCTATTTAATTAAATCTTGCTCTATCCGGAGTTTAAAATAAAACCGAAAAATGGTTATTCTGAACTCTCTCAAAAATAGCAAAACTAGATAATGGAATAAATAAAAAAGGATTATTCCACAAATATAATTGACCATTTTCCAAGTAAATTGAACCCTTCAAAAATATATTTAGGATAAATTTAGAAACCATTTTTCCTACTGATATTAACGGTATAATTATTTATAAACATTTTTAAATTAAATTTTATATTTATATTAAAAAGTACTAGAAAATGTACAGTATAAGCGATTTAATTTTAACCCATTTTTTTATGTGGAAAAACTTTGATTCAAAAAAAGGTCTAAAGATTTCAAAAGAGATAATTGAAAGAAGATCTGACAAAGCAATTATTTTTTTTCCTTTTTGGACAGGAAATCCTGATATTTATAAAAATTTAGCTAAAAAATTTCCCGAATATACATTAGTATTTTATGATTATCCTAATGAGGTATTATCGGAAGATGTGAAATTATCAATAGGATATATCAATGAAATAATTAAAGATGCTGAAAATTTGATAATTAGTTTAAGAAAAAAGAGATATAAAGAAATTATATTAATTGGATCGAGTTTTGGTTCAAATATTGCATTAAAATTATCAACTAAAGTTAATGTTGACAAAATAGTATTAAATATGGTTGACAGTGATCTAGCAAAAGTAATCTTTAAAAGTCCTGCATTAATTATTCTTAAAAAAAAGTTGCAAAAAAAAGGATTTACTTTAAAAAAATTAGATAAAATTTATAGTTTTATATCAGCAAAAAACACGATTTTAAAAATAAAAAATAAAAAAGATCTAAAAATTCTTTTGTTTTTATCAAGAAATGATATATTTTGTAATATTGAAGAATCAAAACCACTTATAAAGAAATTAAATAAATCAAATATAAATTATAAACTAAAAAGAAATTTTATTTTTGGCCACATATTAGGAATCTACAAAAATCTTATATTTAATAAAAATATTGTAAATTTTATAAAAAATTAATTTTAATCAATCTTATGCACAATAATTCCATTTTTTGAAATTTCAACAGGATGAACATCTTCGTCATTTTTTGTTTCCCTCATCTTCCTTATTATCAAACTTCTAGAAAACTCTCCTCCCAAACTTTCAAAGGTTATAAGTACAATCCCGTCACAAACGAACTCTGATAAAGTATCCCTAGTTATGTATTCTCCAGATTGAGAAGCCTCGCTAATTAACAAAGATGTGCAATCCATTTTCCTTAATTCCTCTATGAAACTATAAACGAATCTTTTTACGATATAATCCCCTATTATCGGAGGAGAAAAAATTATATTCTCTCCAACAACATCTCTCACAGCTAATTCAGAAGGCATTGTATAAATAGGCGCATTAACAACCAAAGTCGAAAGAGAATCAATTACCAACCTTTTTATGTTTTCTTTTTTAACAATCTCTCGAATATCTTTTATTATTTCCCTTGTTATTTTTTCTACAGGAACAGAAATTATTTTTATTTTTCCTTGTTTTTCCAAATTATCCATATCCCAACCAAACTGTGAAGCCTGTTCTTTTAAAGATTCTGCTCTTTGCTCAAAAGTGACATAAAGCCCTTTTTCATTGAATTTTAAAGCTCCGTTCCACAAAAACTGCATGCAAAAGATAGTTTTACCAGTTCCAGGACCTCCGCAAATTAAAATTGAAGAATTCTTAGGAAAACCACCTTCGCACAACTCATCAAAACCAGGAATTCCCGTGGGAACCCTTTTAACAATTTTTGAAACTATTTTTTTCGAAGATTCTTGATTTTTAATAGAATAGCCCCCCTTTTTTACCATAATAATTATTATTGATTGTACTATTTAAATTTTGGTATTTTAATTGTATTATAAATGCTATATTAGTTTTACTTAAATTGCAGATAGCTTGGGGATTTCAAAAAATACCAATAACAAATCATCTACCAACATTTTATCTTAGATTCAATTTTTCAATAACAGCATAAAATCATAGACTATTTATAATCCATTTCTGTAATATCTCATGTTTCGTTAATTAAATAAAAAATATCAATAAATAAAAGGATTTTTAAAATATTTTTAAATTCACAAACCTTAGAAATAAGACTCGAATTTTTAAAAACTTTGATAAATATAAATTAAAATCAATAAATCCTGGTAATATTTTTGTAAGGTAACTAAATTTTTTAAAATTTTTTTTGTATAAAATTGAATTAGTAATATATTTAAATATATTTTGAATTATTAATTTGTTACCTTACAAAAAATGGTGTACAAAAAGTATATAAAAAGAGGAGGAAAAATTTTTGGACCTTATTACTACAAATCTTATAGGGACGAAAAAGGGAGAGTAAAAACAAAATTTATAAGAGGACCTCCAAGAAATAAGATTACAAAAATACTATACGAATTAATTTATGAAAAAAAAATTAATTTAAAAGAACATATGATCCTCTCATTAATTTTTCTTATTTTTATAAGTTTTGGTCTATTATTTATAACATACAATATCAAATTTAAACTTACAGGTTTCATAATCACAAAAACAGAAATAACAGAGAAAAATATAGATAACAGAGGCATTAACTTAACCATAAAAAAACCATATTCAATAATAGGCAGGATTCTAAATGAAAACAAAAACAAAAGAATGGAGTTTGATTTAAAAGGAGAAAAAGTAAGGTTGTATTTTGATTTGTTGAATTATTCCGAGTTTGTTGAAAATTTAATAGAAAACAATTCTAATTTAAGAACAAAATCAGAATACGAAAATTATAATGGAATAACTGCAAATGTTATAGAAGAAAAGACCAATAACGAAAACCTCAAACCAAATTCTGAAACAAATATTTCTAACGAGAGTTTAAATGAAAGAGAAAACAAAGAAGCTTTAAGCAATGAATCAGAAAAAAAATCTTTAGAAAATCAAGAATCGAGTTCTGAAAAATTAGAAATTTCAAAAGAAATTGAATTAAATGAAATAAAAAATGTTTTAGAAAATTTGAGTGAAGATGTT